>Ga0070670_100003174_pt1 | contig 13579 bp, 11 predicted proteins | sample KBSS63metaG_FD_64665 | JGI IMG/M metagenome (GOLD analysis project Ga0070670, IMG submission 64665) | Switchgrass rhizosphere microbial communities from Kellogg Biological Station, Michigan, USA - KBS S6-3 metaG | ecosystem: Host-associated > Plants > Roots > Rhizosphere > Soil ... | reverse complement strand
CCGAAACGGCAAACCCCGTGCCTACCGCAAGGCGCTGGCGGCGACCTGCGACGGGACACTTGGGCACATCCATTGCCTGATCGCAAGGCAGTCGCGATCGATCTCGCGCACGACAAAAGGGAGCCGAAATTGACCACGCGCGCCAAGGCGAAGAACGAAAGCACCGGCGCCGCCGCGACCGCGCGCAAGCAACGCGACATCCAGAGCGAGCAGGACCGGCGCGATCGCGAGTCATCGGGCCAGGACCCGAAGGATGAAAAGGCCGGCGTGCAGGCCGGCGCTCGTCAGCATCCCGACAAGTTGCCGGCGCAGCATCTCGAAAAGCCCGGACGCGAGGCCGACCTCGCGCTCGCGCCGCAGTTCAGCGCGCCCGACTACGTAGGCAGCGGCAAGCTCGCCGGGTTCGCGACGATCGTCACCGGCGGCGATTCCGGTATCGGCCGGGCCGTGGCGGTGCTGTTCGCGCGCGAAGGCGCCGACGTCGCGATCGCCTACCTCGACGAGCACGACGACGCGCGCGAGACCCAGCGCTGGGTCGAGGCCGAGGGCCGGCGCTGCATCCTCGTCGCCGGCGACGTCAAGCAGCCACGCTTTGCAGAGCAGGTGGTCGAACAGACGCTGGCGGCGTTCGGCCGGCTCGACGTACTGGTCAACAACGCTGCGTTCCAGGAGCACGCCGCGTCGCTCGACGACCTGAGCGACGAGCGCTTCGAGGAAACCTTCCGAACCAACATCTTCGGCTACTTCCATATGGCCAAGGCCGCGCTGCCGCACATGCAGCGCGGCGCCTCGATCATCAACACGGGCTCGGTCACCGGTCTCGAAGGCAGCGCGAGGCTGCTCGACTATTCGGCGACCAAGGGCGCGATCCACGCCTTCACCAAGTCGCTGGCGCAAAACCTCGTGAGCCAAGGGATCCGCGTCAACGCGGTCGCTCCGGGACCGGTGTGGACGCCCCTCAACCCGGCCGACTCGCCCGCCGAGAAGGTCGCCGAGTTCGGCGCCGATACCCAGATGAAGCGACCGGCGCAGCCGGAGGAGATCTCGCCGGCGTATGTCTTCCTCGCCGCGCCGGTGTGCGCCGGCTACATCACCGGGATCGTCCTGCCGATCACCGGCAGCGTCGGCGCGATCTGAGAGGTCGCGTCTAGGCGGCGACGGGCTCGAAGCCGATCGCCTTCTTCGCCTTCGCGGTCGTCTGCCGCGTCGTCGCGTAGTCGCGCCAGGCATCGCTCTTGTCCTCGACGCGCTCGTGCACGTTCCTGATCGTCCAGTGCGCGCCGCCGGTGAGTGAGGCGAGCTCGTCCCACTCGCACGGGACCGAGACGCCGATGCCTGGGCGGGCACGTGCCGACCAGGCGCAGGCCGTGGTCGCGCCGAAGGAATTGCGCAGGTAGTCGACGAAGATCTTGCCGACGCGGTTCTTCGGCCCGCTCTTGACGACGAAGCGCTCGGGAATCGTCGTCGCCATGTGCTCGACGATCGTCTTCGCCAGCCCTTTCACGGCGTCCCAGTCGTCCTTCGGAGTGATGGGCACGACCACATGCAGGCCCTTGCCGCCGCTGGTCTTCAGAAAGCTCTTCAAGCCGAGCTGATCGAGCAAGGCGCGCGTCAGGTTCGCGCCTTCCTGCACCTGGCGCCAGGCGACGCCTTCTCCGGGGTCGAGGTCGAACAGGATCCGGTCCGGCCGCATGATGTCCCGGGTGGTCGCGTTCCAGGTGTGGAACTCGATCACGTTCGCCTGCGCCGCGCCGATCAGCGCCGGGAACGAGTCGACCTCGATCATCGGCTCGTGGTCGGGGGAAATCGCGGGATCGAGCAGGCGCAGCTCGGGGATGCGCAAGGTGCCGGCATGGCGCTGGAACAGCACCGGGCCGGCCAATCCGCTCGGCGCACGCACCAGCGAAACCGGCCGCTTGACCAGATGCGGCAGGATCAGGCGGGCGACGTCGAGGTAGTGATTGACGACGTCGAGCTTGGTGATGCCGGTCGACGCATCGACGACGCGATCGGGGTTGCTGATGCGAACGCCCTCGACCGTCGTTGCCGACTCCACGCTCTTCTTCCTTGGCGCTGCCGGCGAGCCGGCCTGCGCCGCCGGCTTCTCGGCGGCCGGCTTCGCGCGTCGCGCTGACTTCGGCTTCGTCGGCTGCGCAGTCGCGACCGCGTCGATCTCGGCGGGCGCCGCCGCTTGTTCGCGGGTGATCGCCCGCGCGTCCTTGTCGTCGCGCAGGCCGTGGAAGACCGAATGGCGGATGCGACCGTCGGGAGTCCATTCGCCGAACGAGACCTCGGCGACGAGCTTCGGCTCGACCCAGTGGCCGCGCACCTCGCGCGGCTTCTCGAAGAACGGCGTGTCGTCGCGCGGGATCGCGGCGAGCGCGCTCTTCACTGCCGCGAGGGTCTTTTGGTCGAAGCCGCTACCGACGCCGCCCGCGAAGCGCAGGTGGCCGGCCTCGTCGTGGATGCCGAGGAGCAGCGAGCCGATGCCGGTGCGCGAGCCTTGCGGATCGGTCCAGCCGCCGACCACGAACTCCTGCCGTTGCGTGCACTTGAGCTTGATCCAGGCGGGGCTGCGTCGCGACACATAAGGCGCATCGGCGCGCTTGCCGATCATTCCCTCGAGACGCATCCGGCAGGCGTTCTGCAGCAGTTCCTTGGCGCTGGCGTTGAAGTCCTGGCTGAAGCGGACGCGCTCCTGCGGCGATGCGCGGTCGAGCAGCGCCGCGAGCGTGGCGCGCCGCTCGAGCAGCGGCACGGCGCGCAGGTCATTCCCGGCGTAGTACGGCAGGTCGAAGACGAAGTACTGGATGTCGTCGGTGCGCGCCGAGTCGAACGCGTTCTGCAGGGCGTTGAAGTCGGGCGCGCCGTGGGCGCCGGTGACGATGATCTCGCCGTCGAGCCAGCCCGAGCCGACGCCGAGCGAGCGCACTGCTGCGACCAGCCCCGGCATCCGCGCCGACCAGTCGTTGCCGCGGCGGGTGAACAGGCGCACGTCGTCGCCGTCGATCCGCGCCAGGATGCGATAGCCGTCGAACTTGATCTCGTAGATCCAGCCGGTGTCGCTCGGCACTTCGGCGACGAGCGTCGCCAGCTGGGGCGCGAATGTCGCCGGCAGGGCAGCCTTGACTGCGCCGGCCGGGACGGGCACCCGCCCGGGCTCGGATCTGCCCTTCGTCGGCGCTGCTGCGGCTGCTGCCTTCTTGCTCGCACGTCGCTCTGCAAGCGTGACTTTCTCGGCGGCTCGCGCCGTCACCTTCGGCACCGCCTTCGCTGCCGCTTTCGGTGCTTCGCTGATGATGCGATCGGAGATGACGCTGCCCGGCTCGGCATCGACCACGCAGTAATCCGCTGCCGGCCGCGCGAACTCGTCGCGTTCCTTGATCAGCAGCCACGGCTCCTGGCGCTCGCCGGCACGGCCGTGCATCCGCACCAGCGTCCAGCCGCCGTGCAGCTTCTTGCCCCGAAGGCGAAACTTGAGCTTGCCGGCGCGGTAGCCCGCGCGCGCGTCGCCGACAGGCTCCCAGGTGCCGTTGTCCCAGACGATCACCTCGCCTGCGCCGTACTGGCCTTTTGGGATCGTTCCCTCGAAGCCACCGTAGTCGATCGGATGATCCTCGACATGGACCGCCATCCGCTTGTCGGCGGGGTCTAGGCTCGGCCCCTTCGGCACCGCCCAGCTCTTCAGCGTGCCGTCGAGCTCGAGGCGAAAATCGTAGTGCAGGCGGCTCGCGGCATGCTTCTGGATCACGAACGAGAGCCCGCCCGCCGATGCCTTGCCGCCCTGCGGCTCGCTCGTCACGGCGAAGTCGCGCTTCTTGAAATACGGCTGCAACGCGTCCTTCATCGTCGTCTCCTTGCGCTCGGGCAGCGAAGAATCACTCGGCCAATCGCTGCATGAGACGCGGAATCTCCACCGGCAACTCGCTGGCGAGGTAGCCGACGGGACCGAAGCGTTCGCTCAGCATCCGGCCGGCGCGGGCATGCAAGGCGACACCCCACGCGGCCGCCTGCACCAGTGGCGTGCCACGTGCGGCGATGCCGCCGATGAGGCCGGCGAGCACGTCGCCCGAGCCCGACGTGCCCAGCCCGGGCTGATCGGCGGCGTGACGCCAGCAGGCACCGTTGGGCGCCGCGATCACGGTGATCGCGCCTTTCAGGACGACGACCGCGTTCCACTGGGCGGCCGCCTCTCGCGCATGGCGTTCCGGGTCGGCGGCGATCGCCTCCTTAGTCAGCCCGGTGAGATGCGCCATCTCGCCGTGATGCGGCGTCACGATCGACGGCCTCTGGAAGCGGCGCACGTCGAGCAGCATGTCCATCGCGAGCGCATCGATGATCAGCCGCGCGCGCGCGGCGCGCTTGACGACGCGCCGCGCGAAGGCCCGGGTCGCTGCCGAGTCGTCGAGCCCCGGGCCGATCACGATCGCGTCGACGCGCTCGAGCAGCGTCTCGAGCTTCGCGAGCGCATCGGGCGCCGGCCCGCCGCCGAACGTTTCCGCGAGGCCAATGACCCGCGCCTCCGGCAGCGCCAGCGCCAGGCCGCCCGCGATCGAGGCCGCGGTGGCGACGGCCAGCTTGCCGGCCCCGGCGCGCAGCGCCGCGGTCGCAGCGAGCAGCGCGGCACCCGGCGTCTCGGCGCTGCCGGCGATGACGAGCATCGAGCCGCGCTCGTCCTTGTCGGCGCCGCCGCCGGGCTGCGGCAGCGGCCAGTCGCGCAGCAGGGCTTCCTCGATCTCGATCGCCGCGGTGATCTCCGCCATCACGATTTCGCCGCGACCGGCACGTCGGGCGCGGCGGTGACCTGCGTGCCGGCCTCGCGCAGCGGCGCGGTGAAGTTCTCGAGCCGCAGGACGAGCTTGCCGCGGCGGCCGGCTTGCGGGTCGAACTCGTACGCCGTGACGCCGCAGTTCGGAACGTCGCCGAGGCGGTCGAGCGCGAGGACCTCGGCCTCGTCGAGCCGGTCGAGCAGATAGCGCAGGCAGTTCACGGTCACCTGGTGGGCGACGACGAGGACCCGGTCGCCGCGGTACTCGCGCGTCAGCATGTCGAGGACGCTGCGCAGGCGCAGGATCACGTCGCACCAGCTTTCGCCGCCGGGCGGGCGAAAGTAGAACTTGCCGACGTGCAGGCGCTGCTCCGCGAGTTCGGGGTACTTGGCGCGGATGCCGAGGGGGGTCAGCCGGTCCAGGATGCCGAACTCCTTTTCGCGCAGGCGCTCGTCGCGAACGCAGGCGATGTCGCCGTCGCCGGCGGCGTTGCGATGCGCGTGCAGCGCGGCCAGGACGCGATCGCCGGTCTGGCAGGCACGCACGTACGGCGAGCTGAGAACGATCTCGGGTTGCTGCGCGGGCGGCAGCGCGGCGAACCAGTCGCCGAGCGCGTCGGCCTGCTGCTCGCCGAGCGGCGACAGCGGCACATCGACGTCGCGGTCGGCGATGTCGATGGTGGCGAGCCCGCCGATCTCGGCGGCATCACGCGCGACGTTGCCGGCGCTCTGGCCATGGCGGACGATCCAGAGCGTTTGCGGCCACTTCTGTTCCAACCGTTCCTCGGCGTCAGTGCAGATCGCTGCGGCGCAGCAACAGCCGTGCCCAGGCCATGGCAGTGTAGGCTCGCTGCGCGTCCCGCCGGTGCGACGGGAACCTGCCACCCCTGCCGGAGCTGCTCGATGAACGACGACCTCTTTTCACTCGCGGGGCGCTTGGCGCTCGTCACCGGCGGCTCGCGCGGCATCGGCCGCATGATCGCCGCGGGCTTTCTCAAGGCGGGTGCTCGCGCCGTCTACATCTCGGCGCGCAAGGCCGAAGCGTGCGACGCGACGGCGCGCGAGCTCTCGTCGCTGGGTACCTGCATTTCGCTGCCGGCCGACGTCTCGGACGCCCAGGGCGTGCAGGCGCTGGTCGCCGCCTACGGGCAGCACGAGCCGACGCTCGACATCCTGGTCAACAACGCCGGCGCCGCCTGGGGTGAGACCTTCGACTCCTTTCCCGAGAAGGGCTGGGACAAGGTCGTCGACCTGAACCTGAAGACGCCGTTTTTTCTGACCCAGGCGCTGATCGGCCCGCTGCGGAAGGCCGCCACTGCACGGCCGGCCAAGGTGATCAACATCGCCTCGATCGACGGCATCTCGATCAATCCGCAGGAGACGTACTCGTACGCCGCGAGCAAGGCCGGCCTGATCCAGCTCACCCGGCGCATGGCGCTGCGGCTGGCGCAGGACAACATCGTCGTCAGCGCGATCGCTCCCGGCGCCTTCGCCTCTGACATGAACCGCGACGCACGCGACCGCGCCGACGCGATCAAGGCGCGCATCCCGGTCGGCAGGATCGGCGTCGACGACGACATGGCCGGCGCGGCGATCTACCTCGCATCGCGCGCCGGCGACTATGTCGTCGGCTCGACGCTGGTGGTCGACGGCGGCGTGACGCATGCCCGCTGACGGCGCGCGCCGAGTGAAAGCCCGTTGTTCGCCTACGGACAATTGCTTGATATTCGTCCGGCGATGAACTAGGCTCCCGCCATCGTTCCATTCGGGGTGACGAACCCCGGCTCGATGAGCGCTCTTCTCAATCCCGCTGCCGCCGCCGTCGAACTCGGCTCGAGCCGCGCCGCCGCGGCGGCGCTGCGGACCTTCTTTCGCTTGGCCGACGCCTGGAATCTCTCGATCGTCGAGCAGACGACGCTGCTCGGCGTCGCGCGGACGACGCTGTACCAGTGGAAGCAGGGCAAGGTCGCGCCGCTCGACCGCCATCTGCTCGAGCGGCTCTCGCATCTGTTCGGTATCTATTCGGCGCTGCAGATCCTCTTCCCCGCCTCGGGCCGGGCCGACGAGTGGATCAGGAAGGCCAACAGCGCGCCGCTCTTCGCCGGCCGCTCGGCGCTCGACCGCATGCTCGGTGGCCAGGTCGCCGATCTCTTCGTCGTCCGCCAGTACCTCGACGCGCAGCGCGGCGGCAAGGCATGAGGCGCCGGGTCGTTCGCAGGACGGACAGCGCGGTCCGCGGCGCGCGGATCGGCGAATGACCGGCCTCGACGCGGCGACGTTGCCGATCCGGCGCGTCACCTGGCGGCCGTCGTACCGGCTCATCCCGTCGCGCTATCCGACCGTCGGCCTGTACGACGCGATCGCCGATCCAGCCGATCTCGACGTCGTGTTCGCGATCGAGGCGCTGGCCAACCCGCGCATCCGCGACGAGATCGGCGAGCTCGCCCTGGTGGCGAAGGACGAGCGCATCTCCGGACCGGGCGCGATGCCGGTGATGGCCGCGTTCACCCACCTCAACCCCGAAGGCTCGCGCTTTTCGGACGGAACCTACGGCGTCTACTACGCTGCCCATTCGCTCGAGACCGCCGTCGCCGAGGTCAGCCACCACCGCGCCGCGTTCCTGCGCCGCACCGACGAGCCAGCGATCGACGTCGACCTGCGCCTGATCACCGCCAACGTCGAGGCCGAGCTCCACGATCTGCTCGAGGCCGACTCGGACGCCGGATCCGAGAACCGCTTCGCCTCGGTCCTCGACCCCGACGACTACGGCCCGTCGCAACGTCTTGGCCGGCGACTGCGCGCTGCCGCGAGCTGGGGAATCCGCTATCCGAGCGTGCGCCACGCCGGCGGGGAATGCGTCGGCATCCTCAGGCCGCGTGCGCTGCGCCACGCCAAGGCAGCGGCGCATCTCGCGCTGCACTGGGACGGCACGCGCATCACCCATTGGTACGAAAAGCGCTCGCCGAACGCCGTCAACGACTGAGCTGCGACGCCCGGCGCCGGCCGTGAACTTTCGCCGGCCAGCGACATTCCGTCACGACCCCGGCGCCCGGGCTCCGGTATGGTCGCGGCATCCCCCGCACGTGACCATGGCCTACACGCTCCTCGTCTTCGCACACCTGCTCGCGGTCTCGATGGCGCTCGGCGCAATCGTTGCCACCGATCTCAGGTTGCTGTCGAAGCTGGCGCAGGACCGGACCCGGATCGCGCCGCCGAACGAATTCGTCACCCGCATCGTGCTGGTGGCGCTGCTCGTCCTCTATGCGACCGGCGGCGCGCTCGTCGGCGCCGGCCTGCTCGAGCGCGCCGACTATCTCGCCAATCCGAAGCTGCAGGCCAAGCTGGTGCTGGTCGTGCTGCTGACGATCAATGCCTTCGTCCTGCATCGGCTGACGTTCCCGCGACTGGCGCGCGGCCGTCGGGTCGCGCGCTGGCATGCGTCCGACTGGCTCCTCGTCGGCGTTCCGGTCGCCGTCTCCAACTTCCTCTGGATGTTCGTCGCCTTTCTCGGCGTTGCCCGGGCCTGGAACGGGACGATGCCGTTCGGCGACATCATGGCAATCGCCGCGGTGCTCTATGGCATTGCCCAGGCGGCGGTGTTCGCGATCCTCGCCGTCGCTGCCAGCGGTGCCGATCCGAAGACGCATCCGCGGTCGGCGCGGCTCCGGCGCTGGCTCGCCTCGCTCGGCAACCTCGGTCGCCTGGCAGCGGTCGACGAAGAGTCGCCGCCGGCTCGTCTCGCCGGCGACGCTGGCTTCGGCGCGCCGGCCATGAACGGCGCGGCCGGTGCCGACGTCGTGAAGCGGATGGCGCCGGCGGGTGCGCCGAGAAGGTTCAGCGAACGCGTGGCTGGCGGCCGGTGACGGGATATTGCGGGTCGGTGTAGCCCGGCGTCGAGGCGTGCCCCGGCGCGACGAGCGAATCGACCAGCGCCTCGTCGGCCGCGTCGAACGGCACCTGCAGCGCCTGCAGGTATTGCTGCCACTGCGCCAGCGTCTTCGGGCCGGCGATGACGCCGTGGACGAGCGCGTTGTTCCAGACCCAGCCGAGCGCGAACTGCAGGGGCGTCAGGCCGCGCGAACGCGCGTGCTCGACGACTCGTTGCGCGAGCGCGAGCGATTCGGGCCGGAATTCGGTCTGCAGCATCCGCATGTCGCCGCGCGCCGCGCGCGAGCCTTCGGGAGGCGCCGCGTCGGGCGCGTACTTGCCCGAGAGGACGCCGCGCGCGAGCGGGCTGTAGGCGACGACGCCGATGCCGTAATGGGCGCAGCACGGCAGCAGCTCGGTCTCGATGCCACGCGTCATCGCGTTGTACGGCGGCTGGCAGACGATCGGCGGCCGCATGCCGGCGCTCCGGCAGAGCTCGGCGATGCGCGCCGTGTTCCAGGCGCGAAAGTTGGAGATGCCGAAGTAGTGGACCTTGCCTGAGGCCTGCAGGTGCGCCATCGCCTCGACCGTCTCTTCGAGCGGCGTGGTCGCGTCCTCGCGGTGCAGGTAGAGGATGTCGACCCAATCGGTGCCGAGGCGCTCGAGACTGGCGTCGAGCGCGCGCACCATGTGCCGGCGCGAGAGGCCGCGATCGTTGGCGCCGGCGCCGGTCGGATTGAAGACCTTGGTCGCGACGACCCAGCGCTCGCGGTCGCCGGAAATCAGCCTGCCGGTGATGCGCTCGGACTCGCCGGCGGCGTAAGCGTCGGCGGTGTCGAGGGCGTTGACACCGGCGTCGCGCGCCGCGGCGATCATCCGCCCGGCCTCGGCCTCGTCCGTCTGATCGCCGAACATCATCGTCCCGAGCCAGAGCCGCGAGACTTTCAACCCGCTCGCGCCGAGCGAGCTGGCCACGCTGCGGTCATCGGCCATCGGGATCTCCTGAATCAGTTCGGCCGCTGCCGGCGATAAAGCGATCGCGCAGCTCCCGCTTGAGGACCTTGCCGATCGGGCTGCGCGGCAGCTCGTCGACGAGGTGCAGGTAGGCGATCCGCTGCGTCTTGCCGAGCTGTTCGTTGGCCCAGCCGCGCAACGCCTCCGGGTCGAGCGGGGCAGCATCGCGCGCGACGACCCATGCGGCCGGCGTCTCGCCCCAGCGCTCGGACGGTACGCCGACGACCGCTGCCTCGTCGACGTCGGGATGCCGGCGCAGCACCGCCTCGAGGTCGCTCGGGTAGAGGTTGAAGCCGCCGCTGATGATCATGTCCTTCCTCCGGTCGACCAGCGTCAGGAAGCCGTCGTCGTCGAAGCGGCCGACGTCGCCGGTGCGGATGAAGCGCTTGCCGGTGGCGTCGAACCACTCGGCCTCGGCGGTCTTCTCGGGCTGGCCGTGGTAGCCGCTCATCATGCCGACCGAATGGCCGACGACCTCGCCGGTCGCGCCGCGCGGCAGCTCGTGGCCCGCCTCGTCGATCAGCCGGATGTCGTGGCCCCCGGCCGGCTGGCCGACGGTGTGCAACTTGTCCGGATGCTCGTGCGCGGCGAGGATGCAAGTCCCGCCGCCTTCGGTCATGCCGTAGAACTCGACCAACCCGCCTGGCCAGCGCGCGAGAACGTCGGCCTTCAGCGCAGCCGCGAAGGGCGCACTGGTGCAGAACTTCATCTGGAACGACGACAGGTCGTGGCTACCGAAGCGCGGGCTCGCCATCAGGCGCTGGTACTGCACCGGCACCAGCATGGTGTGCGTGACGCGATGGCGCTCGGCGAGCGCGAGGTAGCGATCGGCGTCGAACTTTTCCATCAGCACGACGGTGCCGCCGAAGGCGATGGTCGGAAAGAAGACGACCAGGGTCGTGTTCGAGTAAAGCGGCGTCGCCAGCAGCGTCACCGTCGCCGCGCCGTAGCCGAAGCGACCGCCGCGCATCACGTGCGCCCAGCGCATGCCATGCGGCTGGACGATGCCCTTGGGCGTGCCCGTGGTCCCCGACGAATAGATGATGTTGAATGGCATCTCCGGCCGGACCTCGACCGGAAGGGACGTGCTGCCGGGGGCGGCGAGCCAGGCGTCGAAGGCGATCCCGGGCGCTGCGCCGTCGAGCGATACCAGCTGAGGCAGGTCGCCGCCCGCGCCGAGCACGGCGCTCGCGCCGGCGTCGACGAAAAGGATGCGCGCCTGGGCGTCGGCCAGCATCGAGCGGAAGCTGGCCGGCGTCACCGACGCCGCGAGCGGCGCGACCACGACACCGGCGCGCAGCGCGCCGAGGAAGATCGCCGCGTAGCGAGTCGAGTTGAGGGCGCAGATCGCGATCGCATCGCCCGCGGCGATGCCCTCTCGTTGCAGCGACGCGGCAACCCGGTTCATGGTGGCATCGAGCCCGGCATAGTCGAGCGTGCTTGCGCCGTCGACGAGCGCGGGTCGTCCGGGCGCGCTTCGCGCGTGCTCGCGAACCAGGTCGGCGATCGGGCGAAACGGCAGGTCGGGCGCCGCTGTGGCGTCGGGCGCGGTGATGTTCATGGCCTAGCGCCCGGGTCGATCTTCACCATTCGCTCGATCAGCCGATCGAGCGCGCCCGCGAGGTCGTCGCAGCGGCCTGTGTGCACTGCGGAGGTCTGGATGATCGTGCTGCGCGGCGCGACCAGCCAATGGAAGCGCTCGCGCAACGTCAGCCGACCGATCGCGCCCGCCTCGGCGCCGCCGGCACAGACCGCGCTCATCGCCGCGAGCGCGGTTCGCACGAGCTCGAGGTCGACGCCGGGGTCGAGCGCACGCAGGCGTTCCTCGTCGACGGCGAAGCGCGCCGCGAGATAGCCCTCGGCGTCCGACGAGACGATCGCGCCGACATTGACGAACTCGCCGCGCTCGACACGCGGCACGACGCGAACGATCGCGTAGTCATAGGTGCAGCGATCGGGCACGCGCCGCCTCCTCTGCGAAACCGCGCGGTGCCTGCAGGCGGCGCGTCAGATAGCCGGCATAGGCGGCGCGGTGCGCGGCCTTGTCGGCGAACAGCCGCTCGTCCTCGAGCCAGGCATCGGGGATCAGGGCGACGACCGCAGCGATCGCGTCGGCGTCGAGGCGCGCGCTCAGCGCGGCGTCGGCGGCGGCGAGATCGCCGGCGAAGGGCAGCAGCACGTGGTCCTTGATCGCCGCGAAGGGGCTGGCGGCGCGGCTCATGAAGTCGCGCCAGTCGTGGTGAAAGTAGAGCGCCGCCCCATGGTCGATCAGCCAGAGCTTGCCATGCCAGACGAGCATGTTGGTGTTGCGCGCGGTCCGATCGATGTTGGTGACGAAGGCGTCGAACCAGACAATGCGCGCCGCCAGCTCGGGATCGGGCTGCATCACGAGCGGATCGAAGCCGATCGACCCGGGCAGATAGTCGAGGGCGAGGTTCAGCCCGGCGCTGCCGTCGACGAGATCGGCGCTGGCGCGGATCAGGTCCTGGATCTCGGCGTCGGGCTCGGTCCGCGCCAGGTCGGCGTCGAGCAGCGCGAACACGATTTCCGGCACGGGCAGCCCGGCGACGCGCGCCAGCTCGCCGGCGACGAGCTCGGCGATCAGCGCCCGCGGCCCTTGCCCGGCGCCACGGAACTTGAGGACGTAGAGGCCGTCGTCGTCGCCCTCGACGATCGCCGGCAGCGAGCCGCCTTCGCGCAGCGGCGTGACGTAGCGCGTGGCGCGAACGGTTCGCACAGGAGCATCTCGATCGGAGGGAGCGCCGATTCTAGGAGCCGGCCTTGAAAGCCGGGCGAGCGCCGCCATCTGCCGACCGCGCGTCCCGCCCGGGGCGTCCCCTCTTCGAAGAAAACCTGACGGAACCGTCGATGGACAAGCAAACCCTTTCCTTCCAGGCCGAGGTCAAGCAGATCCTGCACCTCGTCACCCATTCGCTGTACTCGAACAAGGAGATCTTCCTGCGCGAGCTGATCTCGAACGCGTCGGACGCGTGCGACAAGCTGCGCTTCGAGGCGATCGACAAGCCCGAGCTGTACGAAGGGCAGACCGAGCTCGCGGTCCGGGTCGCCTTCGACAAGGACGCCAAGACGATCACCATCAGCGACAACGGCATCGGCCTGTCGGCGGAGGAGGCGGTGGCCAATCTCGGCACCATCGCCAAGAGCGGCACGCGCGAGTTCGTCTCGGCGCTGCAAGGCGACCAGAAGAAGGACGCGCAGCTGATCGGCCAGTTCGGCGTGGGCTTTTACTCCGGCTTCATCGTCGCCGACCGGATCACTGTCGAGTCGCGTCGGGCCGGGCTGCCGGCCGCGGAGGGCGTTCGCTGGAGCTCGGAAGGCGCGGGCGACTTCGAGGTCGAGACGATCGATCGCGCCGAGCGCGGAACGAGCGTCATCCTGCACCTGCGCGAGGGCGAGGAGGAGTTCCTCAACAGCTGGAAGCTGCGCTCGATCATCTCGAAGTACTCGGATCACATCTCGCTGCCGATCCTGATGCAGAAGGAGGAGTGGGACGCCGAGGCGAAGCAGCAGGTGACGAAGGACGAGTGGGCGCCGGTCAACAAGGCGTCGGCGCTCTGGTCGCGGCCGAAGAGCGAGATCACCCAGGAGCAGTACGAGGAGTTCTACAAGCAGATCAGCTACGACACCGAGGCACCCCTCGCCTACACGCACAACCGCGTCGAGGGCCGAAGCGAATACACGCAGCTGCTCTACATCCCGGCGAAGGCGCCGTTCGACCTCTGGAACCGCGACAAGCGCGGCGGCGTCAAGCTGTACGTGAAGCGTGTCTTCATCATGGACGACGCCGAGGCCCTGATGCCCGTCTACCTGCGCTTCGTCAAGGGCGTGATCGACTCGAGCGATCTGCCGCTCAACGTCTCGCGCGAGCTGCTCCAGGAAAGCCGCGACGTCAAGGCGATCCGTGAAGGA
>Ga0070670_100003170_pt1 | contig 13585 bp, 6 predicted proteins | sample KBSS63metaG_FD_64665 | JGI IMG/M metagenome (GOLD analysis project Ga0070670, IMG submission 64665) | Switchgrass rhizosphere microbial communities from Kellogg Biological Station, Michigan, USA - KBS S6-3 metaG | ecosystem: Host-associated > Plants > Roots > Rhizosphere > Soil ... | reverse complement strand
GTGGCGATCAAGTCCCTTCCGCCCGCCGTGGCGGCGGACCCCGGGCGGCTCGCGGCGCTGCTGCGCGAGGCGAAGCTGCTCGGCGCGCTCCACCACCCGAACATCGCCGGCATCCGCGGCCTCGAGCAGCACGGCGGACGCCGCTACCTGGTGCTCGAAAAGGTCGACGGCACGACGCTGGCCGAGCGGCTGCGGCAGCGACCGTTGCCGCTCGCCGAGGCGCTGGACTGCGGCGCGCAGGTGGCGGCGGCGCTCGCTGCCGCGCACGAGTGGCGGATCGTGCACCGGGACTTGAAGCCCGGGAACGTCATGCGCACGGCGGACGGCCTCGTCAAGGTGCTCGACTTCGGGCTCGCGATGCACGTCGCGCAACCGCTGCCACTCAGCGCGGACTGCGAGCCCGCCGCCGCCGCGCCCGGCGCGCGCGCCGGCACGCCCGGCTACATGAGCCCCGAGCAGGTGCTCGGCCTGCCCCAGGACGAGCGCACCGACCTGTTCGCGCTCGGCGCGCTGCTGTATCGCTGCCTGACCGGGGCGCCGGCGTTCCCCGGCGCGTCCGCGTACGCGGTGATCGCCGCGACGCTGCACGTGCCCCCGGACGCGGCGCTGCTGCCCGCCGGGACGAGCGAGCCGGTGCGCGCGCTGCTCGCCCGCATGCTCGAGAAGGACCCGTCGCGCCGGCTGGCCGATGCCGCGGAGGCCGCCGCCGTGCTCGCGCGCGCCGCGGGCGCCGGGGTCGTCGCAACGCTCGCGCGGTCGCGCACGCCCGACGCGTCGCGCCTGCCCGGTCACGCGACTCCGCTCATCGGCCGGCGCCGCGAGATCGCCGAGGTGCTCACCCTGCTCGAGCGCGCGCCGCTCGTCACGCTCACCGGTGCGGGCGGCTGCGGCAAGTCGCGGCTCGCCACGGAGGCCGCGCGCGTCGCCGCGGGCCGCGCGGACCCGGCCGATGCGATCGCGGCCGGCCACCGCATCGACCACGTGTGGCTCGCCGACGTCGCGGCGGCCGGCGACGGCAACGCCGTCGTGGCCGCGATCGCCGCCGCCGCCGGGTTGCGCGACGCGTCCGAGGCCGGCCTCGACGCCGCGCTCGCGGCACGGATCGGACCGGGCTCCGCGCTGCTCGTGCTCGACAACTGCGATCGCGCGCTGCCGGCGTGCGCCGCCACGGCCGAACGCCTGCTGGCGCGGCGCTCCGGGCTACGCCTCGTCGCGACCTGCCGCGAACGGCTCGGCGTCTGCGGCGAGCAGGTGCTGCGCGTGCCGCCGCTCGCGGTTCCCGATGCCGAGGCGTCGCCGACCGCAGACGCGGTGAGCGCCATGGAATCGGCGCGGCTGTTCGCGGCGTGCGCGGCCGCGCTGCCCGGCGGGTTCCGCATCACCGCTGCGAATGCCGGCGTCATCGCCGCGATCTGCCGCGACCTCGACGGTGTGCCGCTCGCCATCGAACTGACCGCGGCGCTGCTGCGCCACCAGCAGCTCGAGGCCATCGCGGCCGAACTGCGGCGCCGCGTCGAGCCGGAGCGCACGACCGGGCGCCCGCAGGGCGCCAGCGACGTGGCCGTCGCGCGACCGGACCCGCTGCGGGCGGCGGTCGGGCTCGGCTACGACCGGCTCGCGGCGGATGAACGCCGCTGCCTGCGCGCGCTGTCGGTGTTCGCGGGCGGCTGGAACCTCGAATCGGCCGCCGCGCTCTGCATGCCCGACGCGGACGAGTTCGCCACGCTCGACGTGCTGTCCCGCCTCGTCGACAAGTCGCTGGTGGCGATCCAGCGCGCCGACCGGATCGAACCGCGCTACCGGCTGCTCGAACCCGTCCGCCGGTTCGCGGCCGGGCAGCGCGACCACGAGCGCGAAAGCGCCGCGCTGGAATCGCGGCATCGCGACTGGTTCGTCGCGGTCGCCGAGCGCGCGGCGCCATCGCTGCTCCGCGGCACGGACCAGGCCCACAGCCTGGCCGCGCTCGAAGCCGACCACGCGAACCTGCTGGCCGCGCTCGAGGCGTGCGATGCGGCGCCGGACGGTGCGCCGCTCGCGCTGCGGCTCGCGGGGTCGCTGTGGTTGTTCTGGTACATCCGCGGCCACTTCGCACGCGGCCGCGAGGCCCTCCGGCGGGCGATCGAGCGGGCGGATGCCGCCGCGCCGACGCCGGCGCGCGCGCAGGCGCTGTTCGCCGCCGGCGGCCTCGCGCTGTTCCAGGGCGACTTCGCCGAGGGCCGCCGCCTGACCGCGGCCGCGCTGGCGCTCGGCCAGGCGCTCGGCGACGAGCTCGGCATCGCGCGCGCGCTCACGCACCTCGCGTTGTGCGACAGCGGCGAAGGCCGGTACGCGGAGGCGCGCGAGCGCATCGAGCGCGCGATCGCGAGCTTCCGCACGCTCGGCGACCCGCGGCGGCTGTCCGCGGCGCTCAACAATCGGGGCGTGTTCAAGCGCCAGCAGGGCGACCACGCCGCCGCGCTCCCCGATCACGCGGAGGCGCTCGAGCTGCAGCGGCGCGCCGGGGACCGCGACGGCATGCTGGTGACGCTCCTCAACCTCGGGCTCGCCGCCGCGCGCGTGGAGCGCAACGACGATGCGGCGCGCCACGTCGACGAGGCGCTCGCACTCGTCGAGGACCTGCGCGCGCGGCGCTCGGGCGCCGCCGCGCTCGAGGTCGCGGCCGAGGTGCTGGCGGGCCGCGGGCTCGCCGACGACGGCGTCCGCCTGCTCGGCGCCGCGGCGGCGCTCCGTGCCCGGCTCGCACTGGCGCCGGACGACGGCTGGCGCCGCATGCAGTCGGACCTCGTGCAGCGATTGCGCCCGGCGCTCGGCGCCGAGCGGTTCGAAGGACTCGTCGCGGAAGGTGGCGAGTGGTCGCTCGAGGCCGCCGTCCGCGAGGCGCGGCTGCGCCTCGCGCCGGACCGCGGCACGACGACGTGAGACGCGCGCGCCGGCGAGCCCATCGCCGGCCGGAGGACCGAACCATGAACCGCCATCACCCAGGACATCGCCGTCACGCAGCGCCCGGGCTCACCACGCGCGGACGCAGGCTCGTCGTCACCGCCGTGCTGCTCTCGGCGCTCGCGCCCGCGGCGGCACGAAGCTCGGGAGTCTGCCTCCATTGCGTCAGCAACAACGACACGACCTCGACGCCCGGCATCGTCGCGACACCGTCGATGCTCGTGAGCCAGGCAGCCGTGCCGCCGATCGCGTTCGTCGGCGCCGACGGCCGGTTGCGCTGCGCGCTCCCCGCGGCGCCCGGCTGGGACATCCAGGTCGCCGACACGGTCGCCGGCGCGGGCGGCTGCTCGATGGCGCTCGATCCGCTCGGCGAACCGGTGATCGCCTACCACGACGCGCAGGGCACGTTGTTCCGCGCATCGCGACTCGGCGGCACGTGGCTGCGCGAGCCCATCGACCCCACGGGCGTGGTGCCCGGCAGCACGTCGCTCCGCGCGACGCCGTCCGGGTTCGCGATCGCGTTCGTCGACGTCGCGACCGGACTGCTGCGGTACGCGGCGCAGGATGCCGGCGGCTGGACCATCGAGAACGTCGCCCAGGTGGTCGCGGCCGAAGCCTACCCGTCACTGCTGGTCGACGGCGCCGCGCGCGCCATCAGCTACTACGACGCGCTCAACGGCGGGCTGCGACTGGCGCAGCGGTCGGCCGCCGGCACGTGGACGACGGAGGCGGTCGACGCCACGGCGGACGTCGGCGGGTACACGTCGCTCGTCGGCGGGCCATCGCACGGCGGCTTCGGCATCGCGTACTACGACTTCGCCGACGCCGACCTGCGCTACGCGCGCACGGTGCCGGGAGGCGGCTGGGCCGTCGAGACCGTCGACGGCGCGGGCATCGATGCCGGCCGGTTCTGCTCGGCGATCGCGTTCGGCGGCACGCCGGACGATCACGTCGGCATCGCCTACGACGATCGCACGCACGGCGACCTCAGGTACGCGATGCGCCGCGCGGGCAACTGGATCGTGACCGCGGCCGACACCACCGGCCACGCGGGCGCGTTCGTGAGCTGCCTCGGCACGCCGGTCCCGGCCGACACGATCGGGATCGCGTACGTCGAACGCACCCAGGGAGAGCTGCGGTACCTGTGGCGCGCGAACGCGCTGACCGCGGTGGCGCCCGAGCGCGTGCCGCCCGCGCCGCTGCACGTGGCGTGGACGCGCGATGCGGGCGGCGGCGGCACGCTGCGGTTCACGGTCCCGGCCGCGGGCCCCGCGCGCGTGCGCGTCTACGATACGCTCGGCCGGCTCACCGCCACTCCCCTCTGCGGCCTGCTGCACGCGGGCGCCACCGCGGTGCGCTGGGACGGCCGCGACGAGCGCGGCCGCGCGCTCGCGGCGGGCGTGTTCCTCGTGCGTGTCGACACGCCCACCGCATCGGGGACCGCGCACGCCGTGCTGCTCCGCTGATCCACCCGACACGCGCGCAGCCATCACGAGACGCGATCCGCCGCAACGCGCCGCGGCCACTCGGGGGTGACCGCGGCGTTGCGTTCCGGCGCGTGCCGGGTGCGACTAACGGACGATCGCGATACGCGTCGTCAACGCCCGGCCGTCGACCACCAGCCGACCGAAGTACAGCCCCGGCGCAACGCGGCGACCGCGGGCGTCGGCGATGTCCCACGTCGCCGTGTGGCTGCCCGCGGTGAACTCGCCCGTCGCGAGCGTCGCGACGCGCGCACCGGTCACGTCGTACACCGCGAGCTCGACGTTCGCGGCGCGCGGCAGGTCGATCCGCAGCTGCACGGTGCTCCGCGCGGGGTTCGCGCCCAGGTTCCGGAGCGCGAGCGCGCGCGGCGCGGCGTCGGCCGGGGCCGTGAGCGCCGCGCCGACCAGCGACGGCACACCCAGCGCATCGAGCGTGAAGTCACATCCGGGCTGGGCCTCGAGCTGCAGCGTGAACGACGGCGACTCCGGCAGGATGCCGAGCGGCACCTGGTACAGCCCCGGGTGATCGACAAGTACGTCGGCGACCACACCCGAGCCCGGACAGGTCACGCGCAGGATGCCGGCGCTCGTCACCGACAGCACCTCGAGCCGCAGCTCGAGCCGGCTCCAGTACGCGTTCCACGACGCGATCGGCTGCGTGAGCTGCACCATCGGAACGCCGCCGGCGCCGATCCGGCCGGGCATGGTCGACAGATCGAGTCCCTCCTGCGGGTCGATCACGACACTTGGCGCGGCGAGCGTCCCGAACTCGGACGTCGAACCATCCGTGCCGCCGAGCGAGAACCCTCCGAACACGGACGCATTGCCGGGCGATGTCGTGCCCGCGGCGGTGCTCGTGACGACGCCGATCGTGTACGGCACGTAGCCACCCGCGTCCGTCGTGCGATCGTCGTTGTGCACGGCGATCGTCACGCAGTACGGCGAGGCATTGACGTACGTGCGCGTCTGCCCGCCGTTGAAGTTCCACACCTTCTCCTTGCGCCACTTCGGCGGCTTCACCGTGCGGTCGAGCACCCACACCGTCGAGTTGTAGCACCGCGTCCCGGCCGGGTAGGTGATCTCGAGCTTGCCGCCCGGCCGGATCGTGCGCTTGATCCACTGGCAGTACGACGCCATCGCCTCCGTCGCGCCGCCGCCGGGATCGGTGACGCTCGGGTCGTAGCTCTCGCAGATCACGCTCTCGACGATGAACACCTCGTCGTCGCTGTCGAGCCCCGGCAGGTGCATGATGCCGCCCGGCAGCACGTCGATGCCGCTCGGGGTCTGCGTCGTGCCGCCCGCGTGCTCCTGGACGCCGTCGTCCTTGACCGTGATGAACGGCACGCCGTTGATCGAGCCGACGCCGGTGACGACGACAACGTGGCCGCCATTCCGCACCAGGTTGCCGTCGCCGTCGAGCCCGTAATAGCCGCCGCCGATCTCGATGTCCTCGCCGTGGGCCGCCTCGGACTCGAGGAACTCACGCGTCGGGTAGTCCGCATCACCGGCGTCGTGGTCGTGTGCCGAACTGTTGCCACTCGTGCTCGAGACATTGCCGTCGATCTTCCTGGACTGGAAGTCGACGCGGATCGGCAGGTCGTAGGCTTCGATGAAGTCGAGTTTGGCGCGCACCATGTCCTCGGCGCTCGCGCCCTTGCCCGCGAGGCGGTTCATCAGGTTGCTGAGCTGGGTGAACGTGTCGCGCAGGTTGGGCGGCAGGTCGATCGGGTGCTCACCCTTGAGCCACGTCAGGCTGTTGGCGACCCCCGCCGGCGCGCAGCCGTTCGTGTCGCCCGGGTTCGTCGCGTCGTCGAGGTCGATGTTGTCCATGTGGCAGCCGATCCACTCGATGATGCTGATGTTGATCGGCGGCAGGAACGGCAGGAAGAACGTGAACGGACCCGGTGGTGGGATCGGCGCGACCGGCACCGCGTCCCATGCGCCCGAGCGCACGGACGGGTGGCCGACGGGCACGGGCGGGCGCCATGCCGGCGGCCCGGACAGCCACCCCGACGCGTCGGCGTCGGTGATCGGCGCGAGCGTCACGCGCAGGTCGTATTCGAGCGCGCTGAGCGGCGTGCCGGAGGCGATGCCGACCAGCGAGAGCGGGAACCGCGGCGCAAGATGCTCGATCGGCGCGGCGACCGCGACGTCGGGCAGGTAGACGTTGCGCACCACCCAGTCCCCGGTGCCCGACCCCGGCTGCCTCGCGACCACGTTGACGAACTGCGGCTGCGCCGACGGCGCGTAGTCGAAGGTCATGCGGCCGATGCCGCTGTTCGTCACGGAGCGCTCGTCGCGCACCAGATCGAGCTGCTCGAACGCGATGCCCGAGACCCCGCCATCGCCGGTGGCGAAGCTCGCCTGGATCGTGTGGTTCGCCGAGACGGCGGTGAACGTGTACGACGCGACCGGTCCCACGGACAGGCCGTCGACGATCACGTCCTGGATCGTGAAGCCGCCGGACGGCGCGATCGCGAACGCCTGGCTGCCGCCCGTGGGCACCGTCACGGCGCCGGACGGCGAGATCGTCCCCCCCGGGCCCGCCGAGGCATTGATGACGTACGTCGCGCCCGTGCTCACGTCCGCCCACGTGCGCCCGACGCGGATGCCGTCGACCAGCACGCTCGCGGCCAGCGTCGCGTTGCCCTGCCGCAGACCGACGCCGCCGATATTGCCCGCATCGGCCGCGAGCGGGTTCGACACGATGAGCGCCGGCGGGGGCTCCAGCCCGCCGAGCGGCGGGTTTACGAACAGCGCCACCTGGTCGTTGTTCGAGCCGGGATTGAACTGGTACTTGAGCACGACGAGCGCGGTCGCACCGAACGACACGGTCGGGCCGTAGACGGGCGTCTCGGTCGTGAACCCGGCTCCCAGTTGCGCCCCGCTGCCGGTGTTGCGCACGAACAACCGCCCGGTGAACGTGGTCGTCACCGGCGCCGGCCCCAGGTGCAGGAAGTAATCGCCGCTCTGCGCGGTGTTCACGAGCACCATCGCGGCCAGGTAGACCGTACCCGTGTTCTGCAGTGCGAACGTGCGGTTGTCGTCCTCGCCGCTGGTCGCGAGCGGTCCCGCGGCGTTGCCGATGCCGCTGCCGGCGTAGCCCGGGTAGGTGAGCCCACCATTCGAGACGCGGATGGGATTGGTGCCCGGGCTGCTGTGCGCCGCCCAGCCGTTGCCGGTCAGCGGCGACAGCGGCGGGTACGCGAAGTCGTCGGTCAACAGCACCTGGGCGAGAGTGGGAGCGGCCGAAGCGGCGAGCAGCACGAACGCGAACACCGTGATCAGGCCGCGACGCGTGCGGGCGTCGAGGGAGCGGTCCATGGCGGGCCTCCGAGGGTGGGCCGGCGGGCGCGCCGTCGCACGGCGCGCTCGAGGGGCGGCAGGAGGCTCGCGAATCGGACCCTGGGGGCGGCCGGGGCGACGAGCCGACGCCGAGGCAGAATTATCAGCCGCCCGTGCCTGCCATTACAATCATGAAATGCGCATGTTGCACCACACATGCGCTCCTCTCATGTGGGGTCGCGGCTCAGCCCGCGACGACCTCGACCGCAGGCCGCCCGCGCTTCACCACCTCGCCCACGGCGATCGCCGGGACGCGCGCACGGCGCAGCGCGACGACGAGCGCCGGGGCGCGCCGCGCCGGCACGGCGATCAGCATGCCACCCGACGTCTGCGGGTCGTACAGCGCATCGAGCAGGTCGGCGGCGGCGCCGCCCTCGTCGATGCGCGGCGAGTAGAACTCGCGGTTGCGCCCGAGCCCGCCCGGCTTCACGCCGTCGCGCGCGAACTCGCGCACCCGCGGCAGCAGCCAGTCGGCCGCGGGCCGCACGCGGAACGTCACGCCGCTCGCATCCGCCACCTGCGACGCATGGCCGAGGAAGCCGAACCCGGTGACGTCGGTCGCGGCGTGCGCGCGCATCGCCATCGCCGCCTCGCTCGCGGCGCGGTTGAGCGCCGCCATCGACCGCACCAGCTTCGCCGTGAGCGCGCGGTCGAGCAGCCCGCGCTTGAGCGCGGTCGACAGGATACCGGTGCCGAGCGGCTTGGTCAGCACCAGCCGGTCGCCCGGCCGCGCCCCCGCGTTCGTGAGCATGCGGCGCGGGTCGACGATGCCGGTCACGCTGTAGCCGAACTTGAGCTCGGGGTCGCGCACGCTGTGGCCGCCGACGATCGCGACGCCGGCCTCGCGCATCGCGCGGTCGCCGCCGCGCAGGATGCGGCCGAGCACCTCCATCGGCAGGCGATCGTCGGGGAACGCGACGATGCCGAGCGCGGTCAGCGGCCGGCCGCCCATCGCGTACACGTCGGACAGCGAGTTCGCCGCGGCGATGCGGCCGAACGCGACCGGGTCGTCGACGACGGGCGTGAAGAAGTCGACCGTCTGGACGAGCGCGGTGCCGCGGCCGAGCGCGAACACGCCGGCGTCGTCGAGTGTCGAGGAGTCGACGAGCACACGCGGGTCGTGCGCGCGCCTGGGCACGCGCTTCAGGGCTTCACGAAGGTCCGCCGGACCGAGCTTGGACGCTCAACCCGCGCATTCGACCTGCGAGGTCAGCCGGATGGCCGCGCGCCGCCGGCCGTCCCCCGCCGCGCCTCCGCCACCCGCGTCGCCGACCATGTGCGCTACAGGTCGCGACCGATCGCGACGGCGTCGATCTCCACGAGGCCGCCCTTCGGCAGCGCGGCGACGGCGACCGTGGTGCGCGCCGGCGGATGGTCGCCGAAGTGGCGGCCGTAGACCTCGTTCATCGCCGCGAAGTCGTCCATGGTCGTCAGGTACACGGTCGTCTTCACCACGTCGGCGAACCCGAGCCCCGCGCCGCGCAGCACCGCGGCGAGGTTCTTGAACACGCGCTCGGTCTGCGCCTTCACGTCGGCGCCGACGATCTCGCCCTTCGCCGGGTCGAGCGCGATCTGGCCGGACGTGAACAGCATGCGGTTGCCGCCGTGCAGCCGCACGAGCTGGCCCTGGCTGTAGGGACCGATCGCCTGCGGCGCGTCGGTCACGCTGACTCGGTTCTTCACGCGGGAACCCTTTCCGTCACTCGACCGTGACGCTCTTGGCCAGGTTGCGCGGCTGGTCGACGTCGCAGCCGCGCAGCACGGCGATGTGGTACGCGAGCAGCTGCAACGGCACCACCGACAGGATCGGCTGGAGGCACGCATCGGCCTTCGGCACGTACAGCACGTGGTCCGCGCGGTCGACCATCTCCGTGTCGCCCTCGGTCGCGACCGCGATGATGCGGCCCTTGCGCGCCCGCACCTCCATCATGTTGCTGATCACCTTGTCGTACGCGCTGTCGCGGGTACAGATGAACACGACCGGCATGTTCTCGTCGATCAACGCGATCGGACCGTGCTTCATCTCCGCCGCCGGGTAGCCCTCGGCGTGGATGTACGAAATCTCCTTCAGCTTGAGCGCGCCCTCGAGCGCGACGGGGTGCTGGCAGCCGCGGCCCAGGTACAGGAAGTTGTTGTGGTGGCGGTACTGCTCGGCGATCCGGCGCACCGCATCGCTGCGCTCGACGATCGACTGCACCTTGTCCGGCAACTCCGTCAGCTCGCGGACGAGCGAGATCCCCGCCTCGCGCGACATCGCGCGCTGGCGGCCGAGCGCGAGCGTCAGCAGCGCGAGCACCGTCACCTGGCACGTGAACGCCTTGGTCGACGCGACGCCGATCTCCGGGCCGGCGTGGATGTACACGCCGCCGTTCGACTCGCGCGCGATCGTCGAGCCGACCACGTTCACGATCCCGAGCGCGCGTGCGCCCTTGCGCTGCGCCTCGCGCATCGCGGCGAGCGTGTCCGCGGTCTCGCCCGACTGCGAGATCACGAGCACCAGCGTGCCCTCGTCGACGATCGGGTTGCGATAGCGGAACTCGGACGCGTACTCGACCTCGACCGGGATCCGCGCGTGCTCCTCGATCAGGTACTCGCCGATCAGCCCGGCGTGCCACGACGTGCCGCAGCCGAGGATGATCACGCGCTTCACCGCGCGCAGGTCCTCTTCCGTCATGTTGAGGCCGCCGAGCCGCGCCATGCCGTCCTCGAGGTTCAACCGGCCGCGCATCGCGTTGCGCACGGCATCCGGCTGCTCGTGGATCTCCTTGAGCATGAAGTGGTCGAACCCGCCCTTTTCGATCTGGGCGAGGTCCCAGTCGACCTCGTGCACGGCCTTGTCGATGCGCTGCCGGCCGATCGTCGCGGTGTGGAAGCCGTCCGGCGTCAGCACGGCCATCTCGCCGTCGTCCAGGTACACCACCTGGCGCGTGTGCTCGACGATCGGCGCGACGTCGCTCGCCAGGTAGTACTCACCGTCCGAGATGCCGACGACGAGCGGGCTGCCCTTGCGCGCGCCCACGATCGTGCCCGGCTCCGCCGCGCTCATCACCGCGATGCCGTATGTGCCCTCGACGTCGGCGAGCGCGTTCGACACGGCCTGCTCGAGCGGCAGCCCGCGGTCGACGTACTTGCCGATCAGGTGCGTGAGCACCTCGGTGTCGGTCTGGGTCTTGAACACGTGGCCCTCGGCCTGCAGCGCGGCCTTGAGCACGAGGTAGTTCTCGATGATGCCGTTGTGCACGAGCACGACCCGGCCCGCGCCGTCCGAATGCGGGTGCGCGTTCAGGTCGTTCGGCTCGCCGTGCGTCGCCCACCGCGTGTGCGCGATGCCGGTCGTGCCGACGGGCGTGTTGCCGTCGAGCCGGCCCTCGAGCTGGCGGATCTTGCCCGCCGCCTTCACCGTCCGAATTTTGCCGTTCTCGGAGACGGCGATGCCGGCCGAGTCGTAGCCGCGGTACTCGAGCCGCTTGAGGCCCTCGATCAGGATGGGGACGCACGACCGGTGGCCGACGTAGCCGACGATTCCGCACATGGTGTGTGGCTCCTTACGCGGTGCCCGCGAGCGCATGGCGCGCGCGATCGATCAGCTCACGCGTGCGGCGCTCCTCCCGGGACTCCGCGATGACGCGGACCACGGGTTCGGTGCCGGACGGACGAACGTGCACCCATTCCTCGTCACGGCTGAAACGCAATCCGTCGGCGGCGTCGACGGCGTGGTCACGAAACGCCTGCTGCAGCCGGGGCACGGCCGATTCCCAAGGGGTATCGGAGAGCGCCAGCTTGTCCTTGAGCATGCGGTAATCCGGCAGCTCGTCCGCAAAGGCGCGCAGCGTCTGGCCGGTGGCGGCCAGGCGCTCGCAGACGAGCGCCACGGCGACGAGCGAGTCACGACCGTAATGCGCCGCCGGCAGGATCATGCCGCCGTTGCCCTCGCCGCCGGCCACCGCGCCCACGGCGCGCATGCCGGCGACGACGTGCGCCTCGCCGACCGGCGTGCGGTGGATCGGCACGCCGAAGCGCTCGCACACGGCGTCGAGCAGCCGCGACGTCGACAGGTTGGTCGCGACCGGCCCGCGCCGGTGCTCGAGCGCGGCCCAGGTGCCGAGCGCGACGGTGTACTCCTCGCCGAGCGGCACGCCGGCCGCGTCGACGAACGCGGCGCGGTCGGCGTCGGGATCGACCGCGACGCCGAAGTCGGCGCCCGCGCGGCGCACCGCGTCGCCGAGCGCGCCCAGGTGCTGCGGCAGCGGCTCGAGCTCGCGCGTGAACGCGCCGTTCGGCTCGCAGTCGACCGGCACGACCGTCGCATCGAGCCGCTCGAGCAGCGCCGGCACGGCGACGCCGCCGACGCTCGCGCAGCCGTCGACCGCGACGCGGAACCGGCGCGCGCGGATGCGCGCGAGATCGAGACCGTCGAGCCCGAGCACGCGCTCGAGGTGCCACGCGAGCGCGCCATCCTCGTGCCGCTCGCCGCCGAGCCCGGACGCCGGCCGCCACAGGTCGTCGACGCCGGCCTCCCACCGCGCCTTCACGCGGTTGCCGGCGACCTCGTCGAGGAACTCGCCGCGCGACGACAGGAACTTGAGCGCGTTCCACGGCGACGGGTTGTGGCTCGCGGTGATGATCACGCCACCCGCCGCGCGCAGGTGCTCGACCGCGAGCTGCGTGGCGGGCGTGGTCGCGAGGCCGAGGTCGACCACGTCGCGCCCGGCGCCGCGCAACCCCGCGCACACCGCGTGCAGCACGACCGGGCCGGACGTGCGCGCGTCGCGGCCGACGACGATCGGGCCGTCGCCGAGCTCGGCGGCGAATGCCGCACAGAAGTTCGCGACGACGGGTGGCGTCAGCGTCTCGCCGACGATGCCGCGGATGCCTGCCACGCTGATCATGAGTCGACTCGACATGGCGGCGAACGATACGCGACCGCGAAGCCACCGTACAATGCGCGCGTGTCCGCGAATTGTGGTGTTCCGGGGCGTCAGCGGACGAACGCGAATCGCCGCGTGACCACGTGCCCGGCCGCTTCCAGCCGCGCCCAGTAAAGCCCCGGCGGCGCCGCAGCGCGAGCCGCGCTCCATGACAGCGCGTGCGCCCCGGCCGGCAGCTCGCCGTTCGCGAGCACCGCCACGGTGCGGCCCGTCACGTCCGCGATGGTGAGGCGCACGCGCGCGGCGACGGCGAGGCCGAGACCGATCGTCACCGGGTCGCGCGCGGGGTTGGGCGTGACGGCGGCCAGCGTGGCACGCACCGCAGCGGGCGATGCGACCACCGCGAGGGGCCCGAACACCTGCGTGGCGCCCGCGGCGTCGCGAACCCGCACGCGGTACCAGCAGGTCGCGCCGGCCGCGACGTCGGTGTCGAGCAGCGTCGTGGTCGCGCCGTCCGTGTGCGGTGTCGCGGCGACCGCCGTCCACGGGCCGGCCTCCGACGCCGCACGCTCGAACGCGAGCCCTGCCGGCGGCGTCGCGAACGCGACGGTGAGCTCGACGCCTCCCGCGACCGCGCGCGCATCGAAGCGCTCGAGCAGCGTGGGAGTGTTCACGCGCTGCATGAGGTTGCGCATGCCGATGATCTCGGCGTTCAGCGGCGGTGTCTGCCCCATGCCCACCACGTCCGGCATGCCGTCGCCGTCGAAGTCGGTGATCGCCCGCACCTCCCACGTCGACGTTCCGAACAGGCGCAGTTCCCCGAGCGTACCGCCCGGCGTGCCGAGCCACACGCCGAGTTCGGCCGTCGTGTCGAGGATGACGTCGGGCCACCCGTCGGCGTTCATGTCGGCGACGTCGATCCGCCCGATGCCGGCAAGCGTGCCCTGG
>Ga0070670_100003169_pt1 | contig 13586 bp, 13 predicted proteins | sample KBSS63metaG_FD_64665 | JGI IMG/M metagenome (GOLD analysis project Ga0070670, IMG submission 64665) | Switchgrass rhizosphere microbial communities from Kellogg Biological Station, Michigan, USA - KBS S6-3 metaG | ecosystem: Host-associated > Plants > Roots > Rhizosphere > Soil ... | reverse complement strand
GCTCGCCATTCCAATTGATCGAGATGGTGACGTTTTGGGGAAGCTTGGTCGATTTGATCTTCTGAAGCACGATTCGGCCGCCATAGCTTTCGCCAGGCTCAACGGTCGTCGTCTGGATGATTTCGTCTTCGAGCTGATCGAGTGTCTGATCAAGTTGCTGCTGAATACTATGGATCGCTACGCCCCCAGCCGCTGTGGCGCTCGCCGCGCCGAGCACTCCCAGGCTGTTGTCGCGATAGACGCCATAATAGGAATACGTGCCGCGTGGCGTCCGGAAGTAGCTTCGATAGCTGCTCGTGGTCGAGGCGGTCGACGCCAGTCCAGCCGCGGTTCCGGCGAGCAGAGCCACGCCGATCTGTGACCACATGGCACGGTTTTTGGCTTTCTGCTGCAGCTGTTCACGCGAGAAGGGCACGAGCGTCTGCCCGTCAATTTCGGCACTCACATTTTCGATGCCGAAGTTCGCCAGTTCATTGCCGTCGTTGTAGACGACCACCATGAAAGAGAGCGAGCCGTGGTCGAGCGCGGTGGGCTTAATCTGCACGCCACCCTTGTCATGCTCCAGATAGACAATCGGCACACCCTTGTTAAAGCGCGCGGTCTCCTCGCCGATCTGAAACGGCTGAGGAAATGCAGTAGCCGCGATGGACGCACTGCTAACGGACAGCGCGGTCAGCGCTGCGATGATTGACGATTTCAAATTGCCCTCCGCTCAGTTCCCCGACTGGCGACCCGATTTGTTTGTCCAGACGTTAGCGGGTCTTAATTACGGGAGCGAATCTGTTAACCATAGATGCCATCCCGAAAAGGGACGGTCGTCTGCACACAGGCCAGTGGTTGTTGCGGATGCCGCCGACCCGCTCAAAATCGCTCCTTCGCTAAATAGTTGGTCCATCAGGGGACAGAAAGGAGTGATGCATGGACGCACTGACGCTACTGTTGATTGCAGTCGTTCTACTGGCAGCAAAAGGCTAACAGCTTGGGAGGGTACAGATCCCCTCCCAACACGCGGCTGCGCGGGTCCATGTTACATGGATGCGGCCTCGCGAGCGTCCTAATCGTTGGCTGCGCGGATTTGCGCTGCCTGCGCGCAAAGCCAATCCGCAACGCCTTCCCGGCCATGCCGGCGGATCAACGCGGCGACCGCAGCGTGGTGAACACCGACGATCGCGACCGAAAGCTCTTTGTCTTCGGTCTTTGCGGCGGCCGACTCGATATAGGCGTAGGTATCATCCCGAGCGCTTCGGAAGATCAGCTGATCTTGCTCACTGTCGATGCGGATGCTCATCCAAACATGCCTGTCCGGCCCGCCTTTGCGAGTTCGCGCTGATAAGCCGCGGCGGCCTGTTTTCCCGAGGTCCGCGCGGAGCGTTCGTCGACATTTCCGTGGAAATGGATTTGGACTGGCGGCATGGCAGCCCGCGAGCCATCCGCTGGGCGCAGGTTCCGCATCGCGCGTTCGAATGCCATAGACTGGCCGTGCGGCACGATCGTTCCCGGTGCGTCGGGAATGAACAGCTCCTTGCCGTTTTCTCCGACCCATGACGGGCCGGTCGGGCGGCCGCCCGAGGCGAAGCCGGGCAGCGCGGGCAGATCGAGCTGGGTGATCGGGATGGTCGAGGCGATATTGGTGCCAGCAGCCTTGAGGAAACCGCTCGACAGATCCAGGCCGGCACCGGCGCCGCCGCCCAATCCGCCCAGCAGCGAACCGCCGAGCTTGAGGAGGCCGCCAAGGAAGCCGCCACCGCCGCTGCTGCCGCCCGCGAGCGAGGCGAGGATCTGGGTGATCCCGCTGCCGAACTGATCGAGCACCGGCACCTGGGCGGCCATTGCCGCGGCGGCGCGGTCGCTGCTGGTGCCGAGTAGATCGATGCTGTCATTCGCCGCCTTGAGCTTTTCCATGTCGATCAGCGACGTCATGCCCGCGCCGGTAGGCTGGCCGTCGAGGCCGATCAGCGGGCCGCTGGTGCCGCCGGACAGGATATCATTGCTGCCGAGCAGACCGCTGCCGGAAAAGCTGTTGCCGAGCGCGGCGCTGGTCGCGTTCTGGATGGCTTGGCTGAACGCGATCAAGTCGGCCGTCGAGGTCTTCATCGCGACCGACATCTGCTGCGCGTCGAGGCCGTAGGGCGAGGCAATGCCATGCACAGTCTGCCCGCCGATCTTGTCGGTGACGAGCCGTTCGGAAAGCGGCGCGGCGATCTTGTCGTGGACGAAATTCTTGATCGGATCGACGATGAATTCCTGCTGGAACTGGTGCGCGAGATCGCTGACCAGATTCTTGAGCACGTCGAACGGGTTCTTGAGATCGATCAGATCCTGCGCGGCGCGGCCGAAGGCGTCCGAGAAATCCGAGGCGAATTGCTGGGTGCGGCGGTTGAGGCTTTCGAGTTGGTCGACGCGCAGCCGCTGCATCGCCTCGCCGACCTCATCGATCGACCTGGGCAGGCTCCTGAAATAATTTTCGAGCGGGCCGGCGGTGGATTGTAGCGTCGATTGCAGGCGCGCGCCGTAGATGCTGTCGAGCGCGTTGAGGCGCTGCTGGGCGCGATCCTTTTCGGCCTTGGTGGCGAGTTGATCGGCCAGCACCGCCTCAAGCTTGGCCTTCTCCTCCTGCTTGTCGAGATCGAGCAGCCGCAACTCGATCGCGCGGCGCGCCGCGGCGGTGGTGGCGATCGATCCCTGCGCCTGCAGGATGTCGCGCTGATTGTCGTTGGCAGCGGTGGCGAGGTCGAGCGCATCCTGCGCGTTCTGGCGCTGGCGCTCCAGCTCGGCACGGAGCAGTTCCTCGTTGCGCACCGTCTCGTTCTTGGCGAGCAGCTCCTTGCCCTGCGCCTGGGTGAGATGGCCGGCGGCGACATTGAGCTTCACGTCCTGCGCGAACTTGTCGGCCTCGACGTTGATCTGCTCCTTGGCGAAGCGCGCGATCGTGTCGGCGTCAGTCGCCTGCTGCTGCTTCAGCCGAAGCAGTTCGGCATCGAGCTGGGCGCTCTGGTTGGCGAACATCTCGGGCTGGAGCTTGGAATGCTCCGGGCTGCCGAGAAAATTCCCGAGGGTAGCTCCCTTGGCTTGATTATGCGGGCGAAGGGCAGCGCTGGTTGCGCCGGTCAACAGTCCGATCTGGCGCCGATATTCCGCTGCGGCAGCCTCAAGTGTTCCGCCATTTCGGGCGCCGCTGGACTTGTGGAAGCTTATAATGCTGGTCGGATCACTGGCCGTAAGGAGGTTGTGATACTGTGCGCGCGCCTTTTGCAGCTCCTTCATCCGAACATGGAGGTTGTTATCAGCGTCGGTTGCGCCAGCTGCGATCTGATCGCCTGCGATATATCCCCCGACAGCGCCAATGCCGAGCCCGATTGGTCCACCAAAGGCCGCACCGCTCAAGCCGCCGATGATCGCCAGGGCTGACTGCGGGTTGCTGCCAAGGAAGCGAGTTATTTTTCCGGTGAGCGCCTCCAGTCCGTTAGCGAGGGCGTAAAGGCTGTCGGCATTGTCCGCGACCGTTCGTGCGAAATTGGCCTCAAGCACCTTGTTCAACTCAGCCATCTTGTCTTTAGCGCGATCGGCCTTGTTGATCTGATTATCGGTCAGGATATAACCCAGCCTCTCCGCCGAGGCCGCATAGTCGTCGATCGCTTGTTTCCCGCTGGCCAACAGCGTGTCGAATTGCTGGCCACTTTTGCCGAACAGCGCGTGCTCTACCGCTCCGCGCTGGGTGACATCGCTCACCTTTTTCAGGGCGTCCGCAATCAGCGGGATCGCATCGCCGGCCGTCTTGGAGCTGGCGACGATGTCCTTGCCGATGATGGCGTCGAGTGCCTCAAACGCTTTCGCCGGGCCGGCGGCGCCAAGCTTGGCCTGGCCCAGGGAAGCAGTGAGCTTTTGAAGCCCCTTGTCCATTTCGTCCTGCGAAATGCCGACCTGAGTTGCTATAAAGCGATAGACCTGGAGATCTTTCGATGTGACGCCGAGCTGTTGCGAAACTTCGCCGAGCGACGACGCATAATCGAGAGCGCGGTTTGCAGCCCCAATGATCTGGCTGCCGACGAACGCCGCCGCCAAACCCTTGGCCGCAACCTGTGCCCTCTCGACGCCCGCATGTATCGAGGCGAGCGAGCGGTTCATCCGCGCCGCGTTCGAATTGAGATTGGCCGCGGCCTTCTCGATGTTGGCGTTGAAGCTCGCCGTCTGTGCGATCAGATCTACAACGAGCGAGCCGACCGCGCTCACGATTGCACCTGCAGGTGCGGCGGCGTCGCGCCGTAATAGGCGACGAATAGCTCGTCCATCATTGGCACGGCGCCTTTACGCGCCGCGGCTAGAATTTTCCCCTGCGACTGATGACCTTCGTGCCGGCAGTCCAAAGTCTTGAAGTCGAAGTCATCCAGGATCGCCGGATCGCTGCCGTAGCGGGCCTGGATCTGACGGTGTATATCCAACGTGGCGCCGGCAATTGTCGCATGCGCGTAGATAGTCTTGTTGGTCATATCATAGACCCCGCTGATCCTTGGCGTCACGGCCCTTTTTGACCATGAGCGTCCAATCTGAACTGCGGCCAGGCTGCGCAGTAGTTGCGCGGTCACAATGCCACGCGCTTCCCGAGTGCGTGACAATCTCGCCAGGGTGATATTCCTGGTCTTTCCAGACGCCGAGATACTTCATCGTGGACGCGTGAGGCGGCATAGCAGCGACAAGCTGTTCGAGATCGCAAATGCGATCGGCCATCTGTTTTGTGATCTCAAGATCGGCTGCGCTCGCAAGTCGGATCAAGGTAATCATATCAAGGAATGCCCAATGGTCTTTCTGGCGGTACGATATGGCCCGGTCGCCCTGTTCACCCGAGTTCGCGTTTTGCCATTCCGTCATGTCGGCGGAGACGCTTTTCCGAACTTTGAGATAATGCTCCTGAAAATCCCCAAGAGCGTCTCCGGCCGCGTCCACCATACGCTTCCAAGCAGCTTTGCGGATGGCGTCTCCTTCCTGAGAGCCGGCTATTGGATGCTGCTTCGATGTCACAGCCGCACAACCGTGCCGCTGAGTTCACGACGGCTACGCGCAATTACCCGCCTGAGCTCATCTCCGCCTTTGGCGGACATGATGGCGACCCGCAGCGGCGCGTGGTCGAGAAAATATTCCCGATCTCGTTGTATGCACCGCAGCAGTTCGGCGCCTTTTGCCGAGCGCACTTCGGCCGGAGTGCTGAGACGAGATGGCGATATCCCGCTCACGGTCTTCGCGCGGCCGATCTTGACGACGCGCTGGCTCTTGAGCCCTTTCGTGCCGGTGATGCGCGCCTGTGACTGTGCGGGTACGCCTACTGCGCTAAGCTCCAACCATTCCCACGCTAAAAACTTCAGTCCGCCGCTCGGTAAGGCTTCGCTGTTCAATGCACGAAACCCGATCGACACCGTCCGGCGCAACCCGTTACGGATGAGTGACCATGCGTAATCAACCAGGTCCTTAGCAGCGCCGGGTTCCGCGATTTTCTGCACTTTTGCCCAGAAGCGGATGCCCTGGGCGCTTACTTCAGCGTGATAAACTTCGCCGACCACTTTTGAATGATCGTGATCGAGCAACAGCGGCAGCGGGAGTTCGAAGCGCGCACCTTCGGGCTGGACAATGTCGCCAACCCTGTCCGGCGCTGGCGTCGTTGCCCATCCTTCCAGCTCGCGCCGGTCTTCGTTGACGCTTCGGACGGTCACATGTGAAAAAGCTCGGTTCAATTTCGCCTCCGTTGGGCGCAAAAATTCGCCATCTGCACTTCGGGCGAAAGGCAGTTTCGGGTGGTTTCGGGGAGTTTCGGGATGTTCACGAAAAATTTTTCATGCCGGCTCAATCCACCGGCAGATCGATTCGATAGAACATTCGACGGTGCGGCCGACCTTGCGGTAGACCAGCGGCTGATCGATGCCGCGGCGGTTCGCCAAGGTTTTCGGTGATTTCTTAAGCAAGACCGCAGCATCGGCTTCGGTCACAAAGCCGTCGAAAGTTACGGGAATACCCCGCAGCTGGCACTCGGCGCGCATTGCTGCAATGCGCTCCACCAGCCCAGAACGGGCATTGGAGGCGGGCGGCAGCTCTAGCAGTTCACCGCCACAATGAGGGCAGCGAAGGTCGTTGGGCTCGATGCGGTTCATGGCTCGCCCGGTCCTGATGACGCGAAATGCGCTCGTGGGCGCCGGCCCGGCCGACCAGGGCCAATCACTGCCGCATAGTACCGCTTTAACCTTTTGTCTGACAAACCAAGCGCGCGCGCGATTTCTATATGCGGGCGGCCGGCCTGCGCAAGCTGATGGGCGAGACAAGTGGATTGCCGCGTCGGCACATGCTTCGGCCGCCCGCGACCCCGGAAGATGATCGGATCACCAAAGAGGTCGAACTCAGCCATCGATCAAATCCGAGCGAAAATTAAATACGTCCGTAGCCGTCATATGCGATCCTAACAGACTGATAGAGAACGATATTTATATGAGAGGTCAGGTGAAAACCCGTGCAGACGAGGAAAAAAATCTGTGCGTGAGAGGGCGGCGGTTTCCAAGCGCGATCGCCTTTGACTTTGATCCACCCCCCCGGTGACCCTGTGGTGATTGAGCTCGCGCCGACCATCCGGATGCGTGGCCGCCAGGCCGGAACGCCTCGGAAGTGCGGTCGGACGACCCTATTCGAGAAATTCTCTATGATTTCAAAGATTTGCTTTAATCCGTAAAGGACGGAAGTAATAATGTAGATGAATACATATGCGCATGTTCGCGCGCACATATGCACGCATGTCACGAAGCCGGTGAACGTCGACACTTCCGTGCTTTCCACGGCAGCGGAAAGCCGCCGGTTGCGGCCTCCATCATGGTCTCCGATGCTCCTCCGATCCGGAAGCCTAAAAAGGTACATCGTCGTCGTCCTGCCAGGGGTCGAAGGGCGCCGGCGGAGGCGGTGAGGGCGCCGCAACGGGATCGTCGTCGATGCTGAACGGTTTGGGATTGCCCTGTTCATCGACGAATTCAGATGGCTCGCGGATCATCTCGATACCGAGCCACCACATACCGTCGCTCGCCTTCTTCTTGAATCCCTTCGCCTCCATCGCGCTGGCAAAGCCTTTGGGAGACCATTCGCGCTCCTGAGCTGCTTTTGCCCATGCCTTGAATAGGGTATGCAGTAGCCCGGACCTGGCTCTCCCTTGCGGTGATGGCTTGGTACAGAGCTTAAGGAAGCGCGAGAGCGGATCGCTGGCCTCGCGATATTCGGACGTCTCCTGCCGCACCTGTTCGGGCTCGACGAGGCCGTTGTGCATCCAGTCGAGCAAGCCGGTGATCAGCCGGTTAAAGATGCCGGATGTCTCGAGTGCGAGCTTTTTGGGCAGATCCTCGTCCTTGCGCGGCCTGCCATTGGCGTCGACCTCCTGCTCAATATCCTTGTGCCACCCAATCATGCGCACGCGCCGCCAGATGCCGTTGTCGGTATCGGGAATGCTGAGCTTGTGATTGCCGGAGATCGTGAGCTTGAATTGCGGGCGCAGTTCGAAGAAGCCACGATTGAGGAAGCGGACCATCATCGGCTCGCCGCCAGTCACGAGCTTGATGAGTGCGGAGGCGAGCTTGGCGCGATCCTCGGGCTCTGATGTACGCAGCATGCGCACCCCGCCGAGCGCGGCAAGGTCCGGTGATGCCTGGTCGCCACGCTTCTTGACTCCCTGGTCGAGAAAAGTCTCGATGCCAACCGTTGCCGCATAGTCGCCGATTACGCTGCACCATGCGTCGATCACGGTCGATTTGCCGTTGCCGCCGAGGCCGTACCAGAATTGCAGCTTCTGCTCGCCCATGTCGCCGGTCATCGAGAGGCCGGCCCACGCATGTAGGTATCGCCGCATGTCAGCGTCGGGCTGAGCCCATTCGAGCAGCGCGTCATAATGCGGGCACACGGCCGATCGCTCGAACTCCACTGGCGCAAGCCGTGTGATCAGATCCTCGCGGCGATGGCACGTGAAGTTGAAGCCGACCTTCCACTTGCCGTCCTCGCCGCGTTCGCGGCGGAAGTGCAGAGTGCCGTTGAGTACGTTGATGGCGAATGGATCGCGATCGAACACCTTCTCCTCGACCGCCAACCATGACCGCGCGAGATTAGCGATGCAGCCAAGCTTGGCCGAGCTCTCGGAGGTGCGGCCCCATTTGGCGAGTTTCTCGGAAAACCAGACGGGGCCGCTCGATTTGACCTCGACGATATAGTCCATCGCGTCGGGCGGCTCGCCGGCTTTCTCCCAGTTCGACCACTGCAGTTTGATCGACTTGTCGGTATCCTCGTCCACAAATTCGACATCGGGCTTCTTCGCGCCGGACTTGGCAATCATCTGCGACTCGTCCTGGATCGCCCGCACCGTCCTGAACACGGCGTCGAGCACCGCCGCCGGGATCGTCTTCTCATCCTGGCTCAGCACCGCCCAGCGGCGGCCATCCCAGCCGAGCCAGCCAAGCCCGACCGACCAGCGAAAATCGTTGCCGAAGCGCTCATAGAAGCGCTCCGCGTTGCCGAGATCTGTCATCGGCTTATAGGCACAAGCTCGATCGATCTCCCCTGCGTCCCGCTCATAAGCCGAACTTCCGCCGCTGCCTCCCGGCCGGAAGGGTCCGGGATCGCCGCTGGCGGCGTCCGGTGGAGGCGGGGAATGCCTGGATGCGCCTTCGCGATGCCGGCCGGTTCCCGCGCGCACACCGATCCCGCTCATGTCGTGAGGGCTGGCCATGCCATCGCGCAGGCCGTTCTCCATCGTCTTCTCTGCGCCCTGCGGATCGTCATTGTTCGGCATGGCGCGGATCACGTCGAGCAGGCTCGCGCGCACCACGCTCTCCGAAAGCCAGCCGCCGGGGATGAAGCCGCCCAGCTTGAGCCCCGCGAAATAGATGCCGCGATTGCGCCCGCCATGCCGCCCGCCGCCGATCGGCGTCGCCGCCAGCTCCTTGAGCTCGCTGTCGAGCGCGGTCAGCGCATAGCGCCGCCGCGCCTGATCGACAGGATCGTCGCCATTCCGTTCGGTTCGAGCCTGTCGAGAACTCGGATCATTGACGGCCGTCTCAGCCGCGTCCCCCGGACCGCCTTTCACTTGGCCCTTACTCCGTAAGATCTCGATCAGCCGCGCCGGCGCATCGGCCGGCTCCATCCCTTGACGGCCATGCAGCCAGCGGTAGCGGGCACCGGTCTCGGTCATCACTGAGGGTGGCGCGATCACATAGCCGCCGAGCCCGCGGACATCGACATGACGGGGTAAATTGCCCCGATTGCGGATCTCCGGGCCGCCGTCGCCCGGCTGTTTCAGATAGACATGCACGCCGCCCGATTGCGTCACAGCCGCCAGGCTCACCGGCAGCGGGCAGCCGATCATCTCCTCCAGCTCAGCCTTGAGCGTCTCCAGAGTAAAGATCTCGCCGGTGTCGGGATCGACGCGCGGATCGAAATCGAGCGCGAACAGGCCATTATGCCCCATCGCCACCCCGATCATCGCGTTCGGCCAACGCTTCCACCAGCCGGTGATTACCGCCTCGTCGGTGGTAGCATCCTTGACGCCGGCCCCAGTGTACGGCGCCTTGGCCTTGCGCAGCCGCGTCTCGCCCCCGACCTGATATTCCTCGTCACGCTCGCGGCATGGGAAGACACTCCATCCGGCGCGCGCATATTGCAGCGCGGCCGACGCCATGGGTGAAGGCATCTTGGAGGTCGTCATCTGAGTTGGCCGGATTGGATGCGGCGACGGAAATCAGCTATCTGCAGGCCATGAACGGCAATCTCGCGCGCAGCTACATCCGGCTTAACGAGCTTGAGCAGCGCTTCTTCCGCCACCTTCATGTTGCGAGCGCGGACGGATCGATCACGCGTGGGCAACGCGCTGCGCGCATGATCGACGTCGCTATCGCGGGTCAGGAAACCGTCCGGCGGCAATTGGGATTGACGATCGCGCCGCTGCATTGACGGGCTCACGTGCTCGCCTCAACAGCGATCGGCCGAAGAGAAGCTTTTGCCTCAGCGTTTTTTTGGATGTATAAAGCCGGCAGATACGGAGTAGGAACCTTATCCGCGACGCCGCCCTCTTGCCCAGGGCGGCGTTTTCGTTTGCGCCAGGTCATCAGGCTGCTTGGTTTTCAGTCTGCGATGCAAAGGCACGATCCAAATCGCTCCTTCGATAAAAAAGAAGCTTACCCTTGCGGATTACGGGAAGGTGGCCCGTGGCGGTCATGTGATAAACCGCATTTCTGTTGAATGCCGGCCCGAGATATTTCGCTGCAGCGGCCGCACCCTTAATCAGGTCGTTTGAAAGCATTTGCATTCCTTCCGCTTTGTTAATACGATGATGTATAACGATGGAGTAGAACGATAACGTTCTTCTGTTGACTTAGAGCGGAATTAAGTTGGATGCAAGACCCACGATCACAGCAATCAGATGCGGAAAAGGCACGCTTTGAGCTGACTTTCAGCAGCTTGGAAGCGTCGCTGGCTCGGTCGCACGACATCGCTTCTGACAAACGGATTGCGTTCCAAGGGCGCTTGAAAACGCTCTTGCGACTCGGTTTCCCTGCGGAAATAAAAAAAGGGAAGGGAAGGGCTGCGGCCTATTCAGCGGGCGATGCAATCCGCATGGCGGTTTATGTCGAATTAGCGGAATTTGGCCTTACGCCGGAGCGCGCGGTTGAGCTTATAGAGGCCGACATCTTCCCTTTATTCGCAGCCGTGAAGCGCAGCGTCGACCTTCTGCGGACCGAGGCATGGGACGCGTTTCAGCGCGGAGATGTTGACGCTGCCGAGCCGATCTTCATCTACTTCGATCCTATGATGCTTTCGCCGCTGAAAGGCGCGGATGCGATCGGCAAAAGTTTCAGATGGGCGGGCGCAAACACGGTGGCCCGTCACATTGCAAAGGTAACATCGACCGCCGACCATCGCCGCCTCTCGATAGTCAACGTTACGGCATTGATCGACGCCATGACCGCGATGATGAAGGAAGACCAGCGCACCAAATTCTTGGTTGATGCAGAGCGATGGGCGCGTTTTGGCACAGAAATTGAGCCGGATCGGGACATCGTACCGGCTTGGGAGAAACGGTGATGGCGACCATCAAAAAGCGCGCCTGGACGACATCGAAAGGCGAACGCAAAGAGGCTTGGCGCGTCCGTTACGTTGATCAACACGGTGCCACCCGCACGCGACAATTCGATCTGCGCCGTGATGCCGATGCCTTTCGCATCAAAGCTGAAGGTGAAGTGCTCGCTGGCACGCACACGGCCGACAGCGCCAGCGTTACCGTCGCGAAGGCATGTGACGACTGGATTGCCACGGCCGAGAACAACGGTCGGGAGCGCGGGACAATCAAGAGTTACCGGGAAATCGCGAACCTCCACATTAAGCCGCTGCTGGGCAGTGAGAAGCTGTCCAGGTTGACCATGCCGAAGGTCGAGGCATTCGCCGATTCCCTCAAAGCCACGCGATCTCATGCCATGGCGAGCAAGGCGGTACGGGCGCTCTCCATGATCGTTACCGAGGCGATGCGGCGCGGCTTGGTTGCGCAGAATGTCGCGCGAGGCGTGACCGTCCGCCGCTCCAGCCGTGAAAAGAAGCGCGTGATCATCCCACCGATCGAGCATCTGAAGGCATTGCTGGCGGCGGCTGATCGTGGCGCAAATGAAGATCCGCGCATGCCCGTGTTGATCAGGATCGGCATGTTGGCCGGCCTGCGATCGAGCGAGCTGCGCGGGCTGACATGGGACGGGATAGACCTCAAGGGCGGATCGATCACGGTCTCACAGCGTGCCGATCGATGGAATGAAATCGGCGTGCCGAAGTCGGAAGCGGGCACTCGGACGATCCCGATCGGTCCGGCGCTGGTGTCCACGCTCCGCGCCTGGAAGCTGCAATGTCCACCGTCCGATCTCGGGCTGGCGTTTCCAAACGGACGCAAGCACCCGATGACACAGCATAGCATCATCGACTGCTTCCTCGCCCTGCAGGTCGCAGCGGAGATCGCGATCGACAGCGGCAAGCGGGATGGGGAGGGCGCTATCATCTGGAAACCGCGCTACGGTCTTCATGCGCTGCGCCACGCTGCCGCTTCCGCATGGATCAAGCAGGGTATCGATCTTAAGCGTCTGCAGGTTTGGATTGGACATGCCAATATCCAGCTAACCCTCGATACCTACGGCCACCTGATAACTGACGCGCAGGCGGATGCGGCGTTAGCTGGTGGATCTGAAGCGTCGTTGTTTGCATAGCTTCTCAGCTTTTCACCGCCCGAAGGGAGTGTTAGCGGTCTCAAAATGACAGATGAGATCAGCGATGAGCAACACCGTGCGCAAGTGGCGGCCGATGCTTTAGAGATTGCAATCGACTTGATGTTAAATCGGGGCCTTTATAGCGCCATCGACGCCTCTTCAGAGGTTGGGCAAGAAGTTGAAACTGTCCTTCGCCGCTCGCATTCCATCGGATTTGATACGTATTGTGTCAGCTGTCGCCGAGAGACCACGTTTCGCATTTCCTCGGCCGATGTTCCTGCCCAATCGATCGGCGGGCGATTTCGCCAGCAAATTGCTACCCCTTCGCTGTTTGCTGTTCATGCATCATGTCAGCGCGACTGGCGCGTCTATAGTTACGTATTTCTGAAAAAGGATGGCATGCTAACGAAGATCGGCCAGCAACCATCAATGGCGGATGTAGCCTTTGGTGAACTCAGATCGTTTGGTGACAGCCTCGAAAAGATGGATCGAGCCGAGCTGGGCAAAGCGTTGGGCCTTTTTGCCCATGACAGCTCTATCGGCGCTTTCGTTTATCTTCGCAGAGTGTTTGAGCGAATGGTAGACCGCGCTCATCAGCGACAATCAGACGCGGGAAATCCTGTTCCAGATTTCGCGGCATTGCCGATGGATAAAAAAGTGGCCACCCTGACCCTTGAGTTGCCAGAGCGGGCCGTCCGCAACAGCGCAGTGTTTTCCGTTCTTAGCGCGGGGCTTCATGAGCTGACGGAAGAGAAATGCGCGACTTACTTCCCTGTTATGAAGGCTGTCCTGTTCCAAATGTTGGAGCAGGAAGAGCATAAGCGCAAGGCGGCCATAACGGCCAAAGAAACTGACGCGGCCTTTCAGCGCATTCTATCCGATTTGAACGGGCCAGGTATTCCAGTGACCGAAACTGAATAGCTCGAGCCGTACACAATCTGTACACGCAGCCAGGAAAGTGGCAGATTTCCGTGTCTTTTATGCAGACTGTAAATCTGCCCGCGTGAGCGTACGCTGGTTCGAATCCAGCCCTGTCCACCAACTTACGCGCCCAATAGGGCGAGGTGCTTGTCGGCGGCACGGCGGCTATTTCAGTTCAACTCTTCCGGCGGGCTCAGATCCCGAATGGGCCGTTCCTTCAGAATCCAGTCGATCAGCAACGATCGCGACGGGACGCTCCGCTCTTGATCCCAGCACAAGTATACCGGTGATCTTATTTTACTGCCGACGAGTGGGATATAGACAACGTCGCGCCAAGGCACCGCTCCTTGAAGATCAAGTGCCACGGTGATCCCAAATCCGGCCCTGACAAATCCCAGGACCGTGTACCATTCGTCAGCC
>Ga0070670_100003165_pt1 | contig 13607 bp, 14 predicted proteins | sample KBSS63metaG_FD_64665 | JGI IMG/M metagenome (GOLD analysis project Ga0070670, IMG submission 64665) | Switchgrass rhizosphere microbial communities from Kellogg Biological Station, Michigan, USA - KBS S6-3 metaG | ecosystem: Host-associated > Plants > Roots > Rhizosphere > Soil ... | reverse complement strand
GGCCGGTTCGATGGACGCCTGACCTGGACGCACGTCCTGGAGCGTACGAACTTCCTGTCGCCTGACGATCCCAGCTTCGGCGACCGTCAGCTGTCGGAGCTCGGCGATCCGAAGGATGCGTTCAACCTGAACGCGAGCCTGCAGACCGGCCGATTCACGTTCGGTTGGCAGACGCGGTTCATCGGCAAGATGGTCCTGACGGAATACGAAGACTACTTCTCGTTCCAGGGCCGTGACCCGAACAACCCGGATCAGACCGCAAGTCCGTGGTACCCGAGCCGCTGGTATAATGACGCGCGTATCGGCGTGGACGTCACTCCGCGTTACAACTTCTATGTGGGCGTCGATAACTTGTTCAACACGAAGCCGCCTTTGGGCCTCACCGGCATCAACGGTACTAACGGTCAGCTTGTTGCGCCGACCACCTTCGCCAGCGGCGGTGGTGCGATCTATGACAACCGTGGTCGTTTCTACTACGCAGGCTTCGTCGCGAAGTTCTAAGACTTCAGACGATCGACCAACTCCTGGGCCGGGGATCACTCCCCGGCCCTTTTTTTATTGCGAAAACCCCCTTTGGAGCGGCAATCCAAAGACATGAAAAACGTCGAAGCGGCACGCGACCTCGCTCGCAAAGGCCGGGTAGCCGAGGCAGTCGCGACGCTCGAAGCGCAAGGACAAGAAGGATCGGCCGCCTCCTTCATCGAACTGGCCCTGTGGTATCTGTCCGGGTCCCCGGTAGAGCGCGACCTGACCCGCACCCGCGCCTACTTCGGACGAGCGGCGGAGTTGGGTGACGCACAGGCGCGCTACATCTACCTCTCACTTCTCGCCAACGGAACGGGCGGCGCACAGGATTGGCCCGAAGCCATGCGCCTGCTCGCTGCTCTGGCCGCCACCGATCGCGCTGCAGCAGAAGAACTCACGATCTTGACCGGGATGCACCTCGACGAGTGCGGCAACACCGTAGCGACACCGGAGACCGAAACTTTAAGTCACCGGCCCGAAGTTCGCGTCTTTCGCGGCCTGCTAAGTCCGCAGGAATGCGCTTACCTCATCGCGAGAGCAGCACCCAGAATGGCGCCGTCGACGGTCGTAGATTCGAAGACAGGCCAGACGTTGAAGAACCCGGTTCGAACTTCGGACGCCATGGGCTTCCCTTGGATCCAGGAGTCACCCTTCATCCACGCCATCAATCGCCGATTGGCGGCGGCGTCGGGCCTAGGCGTGGAATGCGGCGAGCCGCTCCAGGTCCTGCGCTATCGACCGGGGCAGGAATACCGGCCGCATCATGATGGTTTGCCGGGGGAGGACAACCAGCGCGTCATGACAGCGCTCGTATATCTCAATGAAGGATACGAGGGCGGCGAGACCAAATTCCTCCATTCCAGCCTGGCCTTTAAGGGCGATGTCGGAGACGCCTTGCTCTTCCGCAACGCGACTGACGATGGTCGCCCTGACCCGGAGTCTCTGCATGCCGGGCTTCCAGTCACGTCGGGCGAAAAGCTTTTGGCGAGCCGCTGGATCCGGCAGAAACCGTTCGGTCCACGAACATGAACGACAGCATGACCTTTGCCGAGCTTGAACGCCATGCGCTGAAGCTCGAGAGCGAACGAGACCTGGTCAATGCAGCAGCTGCGTTCGAAGCGGCGCTAAGGCTGAACGACGCATCCCAATCCTGTGCCGAAGGTCGCGCGCGGATCGCGATTCAGCTGCGGGATGACAATGCCGCTGAACATTGCGCCCGTGCGCTCGCGTTCCATGAGAACAACCCCCAACTGCAACTTCGGATGATTGCAACCGCGGTGGCAAACCTCGGTATTTCCGCGAGCCCTCTGCTCGACGCGTATCTCGATCGCCACCCGAGAGACATCGGAGCGCTTGAACTGATGGCCGGACTCCAGGCGGAAGCCGGAGCAGGTGACGACTTCGTAGATCGATATCGCTCGGCAATGTCAGGTCAGCCGCCGAACAAGCAGCTTCTAATGTCCTATTGGAACGTCCTGTCGAGATCGGGCCGGCTGAGCGATGCGCTCGAATCCATGGATGCGAACCGGACGTTCCTGGAGAACGATCGCGATTTCAGGATGCTCGAAATCGGAATCGCCGCCCACGCCGGTCAAATCGATCGCGCGAGCAAGCTTCTTGAGGAACAGGATGATCATCCCGACGCGCAACTCGCGCGCGGCCTGAACCGTCTACAGCGCGGAGATCCGGCGAAAGCCGCACGTTTTCTTGAAGAGGTCGTTTCCCTTCAAGCCGGAAATCTCGAAGCCTGGTCACTTCTGGAATTGGCTTGGCGCATGACCGAGGACCGGCGTCATTCCTGGCTCGTCGGCGAACCTAAAATGTACGGGGCGAAAACCCTGAACCTCACTAATCAACAATTGGGCGAAATTGCAGTGACGCTAAGGGCGCTTCATCAAGCCAGCGCTCAACCCATAGGCCAGTCAGTGAGAGGCGGCACGCAGACGCCCGGACAATTGTTCGGACGAACCGAGCCGGAAATCGCATTGCTGGTCAATGCTCTCACTGCGGCAATCAAAGACTTTGTCATCGATCTGCCGCCGTCGGACCAGAATCACCCTGTACTGAGGTACCGCGAAGCCGGCATGGCCTTCGGCCCCAGCTGGTCGATCCGGTTCACGGACAGCGGCCATCACGCCGCTCATTTCCATCCGGGCGGAATTCTCAGTTCGGCCTGTTACATATGCGTCCCCGACACGCTGGCAGACGATATCGAAAAGCCCGGTTGGCTGGAGATCGGCCGGCCGCCGCCCGAGCTAGGCCTGGACATCCCGCCGCTTGAGACCTTTCAGCCCCTGCCCGGCCGGCTCGTTCTCTTTCCAAGCTTTCTTTTCCACGGGACCCGGCCGTTCGCAGGTGGCGAACGGCTCACGGTCGCATTCGACGTGGTCCCGGTCCAAGCCTGAGCGACAGGTCAGTAGCGATAGTGGTCGGGCTTGAACGGCCCTTCCTTCGACACGCCGATATAAGTGGCCTGCTTCTCCGAGAGCTCGGTCAGGTGAACGCCCAGCTTGCCGAGGTGCAGCCTAGCGACCTTCTCGTCCAGATGCTTAGGAAGAACGTAGACGTCGTTCTTGTACTGATCCGACTTGGTCCAAAGCTCGATCTGCGCGAGAACCTGATTGGTGAAGCTTGAGCTCATCACAAAGCTCGGGTGGCCCGTGGCATTGCCGAGGTTCACCAGGCGGCCCTTTGACAGGACGATGATCTTCTTCCCGTCCGGGAATTCGACTTCGTCGACCTGCGGTTTGATCTCGGTCCACTTAAAGTTGGCAAGTGCACCGATCTGAATCTCGCTGTCGAAATGGCCAATGTTCGACACGATCGCCATGTTCTTCATCGCCCGCATGTGATCGAGCGTGATGACGTCCATGTTGCCGGTCGCCGTGACGAAGATGTCGGCGCGCGGAGCAGCTTCCTCCATCGTGACGACCTCATAGCCTTCCATCGCGGCCTGCAGCGCGCAGATCGGGTCGACCTCCGTCACGATAACGCGGGCGCCGCCGTTGCGAAGCGAGGCGGCCGAGCCCTTACCGACGTCGCCGAAGCCGGCGACGCAGGCGACCTTGCCGGCCAGCATGACGTCGGTCGCGCGGCGGATGGCGTCGACGAGCGACTCCTTGCACCCGTACAGATTGTCGAACTTCGACTTCGTGACGCTGTCGTTGACGTTGATCGCCGGGAACGGGAGCTTGCCCTTCTTGGCGAGGTCGTAAAGCCGGTGCACACCGGTTGTCGTCTCCTCCGAAACCCCCTTGATGGTCTGGACGGTCTTGGTGAGATAGCCCGGGCGCTCCGCGAGGAAGCGCTTCAGCGTCGCAGCGAAAATCTCTTCTTCCTCATTCGACGGCGTGAACAACTCTTCTCCCTGCTCTACGCGATAGCCCCAGAGCGCGAACATCGTTGCGTCCCCGCCGTCGTCGAGGATCATGTTGCAGGTCGTGTCATGACCCCAGTCGAAGATGCGCTCGACGTACTGCCAATATTCCTCGAGGGTCTCACCTTTCACTGCGAAGACGGGAATGTTGCGCGCTGCGATTGCCGCTGCCGCATGATCCTGCGTCGAGAAGATGTTGCAGCTGGCCCAGCGGATCTCCGCGCCGAGGTGAATGAGGGTTTCGATCAGGACCGCGGTCTGAATCGTCATGTGAAGCGAGCCCGTGATCCGAGCGCCCTTGAGCGGCTGAGAAGCGCCATATTCCTCTCGGAGCGCCATGAGTCCTGGCATCTCGGTCTCGGCGATCTCGATCTCCTTGCGGCCGAAATCGGCGAGGCCGAGGTCCTTCACGACATAATCGTTGAAACGGGTTTCAGCCTGGGTCGCCACGTCAAGTTCTCCGGTTATCTTGTGCTGGTGCGCTATCCTGCGCTCGGCGCTGCCCCTAGCGGCTGACGCGTCCGAAGGCAAATATAAAGAATTCTTTATATGTCGATTAAGCTGCGCCTGTCTGGCTCGATAAGAGCCGCGGATCGACGCCTTCGGCCTTGAACGCGGCGGCCCACCGCTCGTCCGTCGGAGTGTCGAACAGGATCTTGTCGCTGAAATCGGTAGCGAACCACCCGTGCCGAGTCATTTCCTCGTCGAGCTGTCCATCACCCCATCCGGCATAACCCAGAGCGGCGATCCAGCGCGCTGGGCCCCGGCCCTCGGCGATCGCCTTCAAAACGTCGATCGTGCCGGTCATGGCAAAGGTCGTGCCGTCAGGGCCGTTCACCTGAAGCGTATCCTGTCCGCCCCAGTCCGTCGAATGCAGGATGAATCCTCGGCCCGGCTCCACCGGCCCGCCGTGGTGGACGGCATAATCCGGCGCCTCACCGGGATCGATTTCAAGCTGTTGGAGCAGAGCACGGAAGCGCATTCCTGCCCGCTTTTGGCCGATCCCGATCCCGACCGCGCCGTTCTCATCATGAACGCAGAGCGCAATGACCGCACGCTCGAAACGTGGATCGGCCATGCCCGGCATAGCCAGGAGCAGCTTGCCCGACAGGAAACGCGGCTCATCCATTCGGGAGACTCTGAGCCGCACGAAGCGTTGTCGCAAGCCTTGAGCAGCAACCCATCGCGGCTGTAGGGGCTTCGAACCCAAGCCCCAAGGAGACCCATCATGACCGTTCAAGTTGGCGACCGAATTCCGGACGCTCCTCTCACAATTGCGGGTCCCGACGGGCCACAGCAGACGACCAGCAGCGAATACTTCAAAGGTAAGCGCGTCGCATTGTTCGCAGTGCCTGGCGCGTTCACCCCAACCTGTTCCGCGCGTCATCTTCCATCTTACGTCGAGCGGGCGGCGGAATTGAAGGGCAAGGGCGTGGATGAGATCGCCTGCATCTCAGTCAACGACCCGTTCGTCATGTCCGCCTGGGGCGAGCGTGACGGCTCAAAGGACATAACGATGATAGCCGACGGCAACGGCGCATTCGCCGATTCAGTTGGTCTCGGGATGGATGCAAGCAAGTTCGGGATGGGCAAGCGATCGCAGCGCTATTCGATGCTGATCAACGATGGCGTCGTCGAGCAGCTGAATGTCGAAGCGCCAGGCGAATATCGCGCGTCGAGCGCGGAGACCTTGCTCGAACAGCTCTAGGCGGCGTCCGTCGCTCCACTGTCTCTCCTCACCGCTGGACCGAAACATGGCTCGGTCCAGCGCGTTGAAAACTCAACGAAAACGAGGAGGACCATAAGGATGGCAAGAAATAACAACCGCGGCCGCAACAACAATCCGTCGGGCCGGAACCAGTATAGCAACGACTGGATGAACACGGTCAAGGAGCGTCCGATTGCTGCTGCCGCAGTGGCCGCAGCGTCGGTCGGCGCCGGCGTGTTCCTCTGGTCGAAGCGCAACGCGCTCAGCGAGCAGATGAGCAATCTTAGCAGTCAGATCAGCGACTGGACCGAGAACATGCGTTCGTCGAGCGCGGATGGCGATTTCGAGACGGCGGACAGCTCACCCTCGGGTGCAGCGACCGGCAGCACGTCTTCCCGGACGTCGCGCTCCACCGGCTCGCGTCCGACCGCCACACGCAGCAGCAATAGCGGGACCGACAACCTGTAGGTCCGTTCGTCTCAATCAACCGAAGGGGCGCCGCGAGGCGCCCCTTTTATCACCAACCGCACTGCTGTCCGCGGTTCTGCTCCTCAAGCCAGGCCTGAAGTGGAGCGAAATATTCGAGCATCGGCTTGCCCGAGATGTCGCGGGTGCCCGTGAAGGCCTCAAGCGCTTCCGGCCAGGGCCGCGACTTGCCCTGGGACAGCATGGCGTTCAGCCGGCGGCCGACCTCCTTGTTGCCGTAGAAGCTGCAGCGATGCAGCGGCCCTTTCCACCCCGCCATATCGCAGGCAGCCTTGTAGAATTGGAACTGGAGGACGCGGGCGAGGAAATAGCGCTCGTACGTCGTGTTGCCGGGCACGTGAAATTTGGCACCCGGATCGAAGTCCGCTTCCGAACGGGCGACCGGCGGAACGACGCCCTGATACTTCTGCTTCAGATCGACCCACGCCTGATTGTAGTTTGCCGGCGAGATCGAACCGTCGAAAACGCCCCAGCGCCATTTATCGACGACGTAGCCGAAGGGCATGAAGGCAACCTTGTCCATCGCCTGCCGAAGAAGCAGCCCGATGTCCTTGTCGGCGGACGGGATCTTGCTCCTGTCCAGCAGGCCGATCTGCACCAGATATTCCGGCGTGACCGACAGAGCGATGAAGTCACCAATCGCCTCGTGGAAGCCGTCGTTGGCGCTATCCTGATAGAGATAGGGCAGCTGGTTGTAGGCCCGCTGATAGTAATTGTGTCCAAGCTCATGGTGGATCGTGACAAAATCGTCCGCCACGGGCTTGATGCACATCTTGATGCGAAGATCGTTCTTGTAATCGACGTCCCATGCTGAAGCGTGACAGACGACGTCGCGGTCGCGTGGGCGCACGAACTGGGAGCGCTGGTAGAAGGTTTCGGGAAGCGGCTGGAACCCGATCGAGCTGTAGAAACTCTCGCCTGCCCGAACCATCTTTACCGGATCATACTTCTTCGAGACCAACAGGTCCGAGAGATTGTAGCCGATGTCGCCGGCGCCCTTTGGCGCCACGATGTCGTAGATGTTGCCCCATTCCTGCGCCCACATATTGCCGAGAAGATCGGCGCGGATCGGACCGGTCGCCGGCTGAACGGCCGCGCCGTACTTCTGATTTAGCTTCGTGCGCGTGTAGCAATGCAGTTGGACGTAAAGCGGGTTCAGCTCGCCGAGAAGGCGATCGTACATCGCCTCGAATTCCTTCGGGCTCATATCGAACCGCGAGCGCCACATTGCGCCGGTGTCCGCGTAGCCAAGCTCCTTGGCTCCGACATTCGCGATCTCCGCCATACGCTGATAGTCGCGCCGCATCGGTCGACCCGTCATTTCGTGCCAGCTTTTCCAAAGCTCGGCGAGCTGCTTGGGGTCGCGAACCGAGCCCATCAGCGCTTCGGCGTCGTCACCAGTGATGGTCTTGCCATCATGCGTGGCGCGGCCCTTCGCATACATCGACTGGAGGCCCGTCGAGAGGGTGCTGAGTTCCGCAGCGGCGCCTTCGGTTTCCGGGGCAGCCAGGGTCAGTGATCCGCGCAAGAGGTCGAGCTTGCGCTTGGTATCGAAGTCGAGGCCCGGCACCGTCGCGAAGCGCGCGGCCTCTTTGGCGTATTTCACGCCCTTTTCGGTGCTGATGGTCCCGAAATAGGCTGCGACTGCATCGCTGTCGTCTGTCACGTAGGTATTGTTCACCCAGTCTGCGCGCGACTGGATGAGTGTGGTCTCGAACAGATCCTTCTCGGCTGCCGCCACGAAAGCGCGAGCGGCCTCCGGGGTCAAAGCGGGCTCGCTGACGGGCTCAGGTACCGGAGCAACGGCGGAGGTCTCCGAAGCAGGCGCTGCGGCGCAGGCGGTGAGCGCAAGCGCTGCCAGCGATACAGACGATACGATCCTCATTCTCTCCCCCTTCTATGTTTCCGCAACTGAAGAGCCCGGGTGAACCCGCTCCCAGCCATGTTCTGCAAGCGGTCCGCTGGCGTCGTCAGGAAGCAAGAAAGGCGGCGATAGCCTCACCGAACTCCGGCTTTGTGACCGAGCTCATGTGCGTTCCCGGAACCTCGCGGAAGACCGCGTTGGGGAGCACGTTGGCTAGCTCTTCCGCCGAGCCATTGTCGTCGTCCTCGCTGCCGCAGACCACCAAAGTCGGCATGGTGAAGGCATCGAGCCAGCCTATGAACGCGTCCTCAAAACTTTCGAGGAGCTGCCCTGCGGCGACACGATCCACCTTTTGGCTTTTCATAAACTGGATCGAGAGCCAGTGCGGGTCTCCGCGCTGGACATTGTCGAACATGGCGATGGCATCGACAAAGAAGGTCTTCCGCCGCTCCCAGTTGCGTAGTCCTTCGAGCCCCGCACCTCCGAGGATGGCGCGGCGCGGCCGGAGGCCCTCGCCAACCCCTTCAACGGTTGTCCGGGCGCCGAGCGAGAACCCGCCCAGGTCGAACTCATCCAGGTTCAAATGATCGACAAGCTCGCGCAAGTCCCTGGCGAGGACTCCTTTCGGATAGAATTGCTGGCCATGCGGCCGCGCGCTTTGCCCGTGCGCCCGCAGATCCGGCATGATCACGCGAAAGCCTTCACGCGCGATCCGCTCGGCATGGCCGAACTTGATCCAATTCATCTGCGCATCGGAGAACAGGCCGTGCAGCAGGACGACAGGCCTGCCCTCGCCAAGTTCGTGATAGGCTAGCTCGACACCGTCGGAAGCTTTCCAGCGGCTCATGGTCGGGTCAGGCACCGCGAATGTTCCCAATGTTCGCAGTGACGACGAGGTTTTTGCGACCGGAGCGTGGCGTCGAACTCACGATCGAGAAGTCAGACGGCCGGGAGCAGTTCTGCATCGTCAGCGCGCATGTCACCCGCGTTCCTACAATGCAATGTGCGCAGTGGGTTGAAAGCTGACATTTTCGGGAGGCCAGCGGTCAAATCATCAAGCCGGCGGCGCGTAGCGCATCCTCGATTCTGGTCGTAACGTGGCTCGCGAATAGGGGAGCGCTGCAGTAGAAACGCTCCCCCAGACCCGTTAGTACGTCGTCGCCATGCGCGGTTGAGTGGCGCTATGACCGCCGTTGCGAGTCAAGATCTCTCGCGCACTCTCCGCCGAGATATTCCCGTTGCTCGCATCGACCGAAACGAAAATGCCGCCATCATTGATCCGGCTCTCATAGTATCCCGCGTCGTCGTCGCTAACACCGTGATCCTTGAGAAGTCCGGTCAAACCACCGGCAAGTGCTCCGGCGCCGGCGCCGATTGCAGCGGCTCCAGGAATTGCGGAACTTGCGATTGCGCCTGCTGCAACAAGAGGGCCGACGCCTGGAATGGCCAGTGCAGCGACTCCGAGCAGCGCCCCAATCCCGGCACCGCCAAGCGCGCCTTTGACTGCATCGCCCGTGGCATTGCCTTCGACAACTTCACCTGACCCGTCGCGAACTGAAGTTTGATCCTCATCCCGACCGATAACGGAGAGATTGTCAGTCTCTACTCCTGCGCTTCGCAATTCGTTGACCGCTGCTTCAGCTCCCGACCGATCGTCAAAGACTGCCGAGATGATGTTCTGGTTCATACATAGCTCCTAGGGGTTCACTCACCCAGGGTACAAAGCGAAACAAACGCCTCAGCGTTCCTCCGTTGATCGGAAAAACCACAGAATCTCATAAACTTCTGCTCCAATTGAACCCGCTCAGACGCCAGCATCCAAGACCTAATGTCTGCTTTGGGTGGAAAGCGGACTCTACGCTCTGTCCGCAAGTACCTTCCGGGACGCTAGCCCTGTCGCCGGTGGTGCTTCAGGCGCTCCAGAGCCTGAGCAGCCTTTTGGCGGGCAGCGTGTAATCGCGCTACCGTCACTGGTTCGTCGGCGTGGAGAGTGGCGAGGTTGTCCAGATCTCTGATGAGCGCCGCAAAGTCAGCTTCCAGCGATGCGAGTGCAGGGTGCATTGCCCCTCCTGGTCACACATGTGGGACGCAGTATGTGCGAAGAGGCAGGTACGCGTTGTCGTTTCGCGAGCGCACCAATCGGCGCTTGGGTATCCAAGGGCAATGGGCGTTATTACCGACAACGCCCCCGGATGCGCTAGCGAAGAAGTCCGCGAACTTCTTCTAGAACCTGCTGAAGCTCTAGCGCCAGTCGAACGTCGTGGGGGTCGTCAGCCTTGGTTGCCTGATTGATATTGGTTTCCAGAGAGCGGATGAGCGCGGAGGTGTCGCTTTGAAGGTCAGGCATGGCTCTGTTCCCCAAGGAAAGTCTTGCCGGCCCTACCCCACGGTCGATGGCTGCCTAGCTGCCCTTTAGGCTAGGTCTGAGGGCCGTGCTGCGGTAACCCCTCCTGCGCCAGTCGTCGAACTCCGCTTGTGGCAGGATTGGCTCGAAAGCTGCCATTAGAAAAAAGCGCGAACCCTAGCGAAGATGGAAGCGCTCACGGACTAGCGGTCGGACGGACCTCCGCTCCCGCTCGCTTGAATGACTATCGAAAGTTAGCTGTCGTCTAATTTCTCTTCGCTCTATCAAGCGCGTGGGGCCCGCGGCCCCTGAGATTCGACACCTCCGAGACGCGGGTTCCACCCTCGGTGCCGCCTCGAAGGTCCCGCAAGCGATGAACGGGCGCACCATCTCGACTCCGCTCCCATGGTCGGACGAAGCAGTCCGGCAGTTGCGTCAGCTTGCGCAGCACCAGCTCTCGGCCCGCGAAATAGCAAAAAGGATTGGCCGCAGCGAGCAGGCCATCAAACGTAAAGGACGTACACTCGGACTGACGCTTCGCTGACCGGGCAGTCTCGTTTTGAGAGAGTTAACGAAAGATAACCTGTTTCCAGATGGTTACGTGCGTAGGCCCCGGCTCAAGGAGTCGCGCTTTCCCCTCGGGATGTGCTTCTCCGACGCCAGAAGGCGGTCGGTTCCCTCCAAGTTGCTGGCCGCCTTCTTCTTTTCTCCGCGGTCATTGCAATCGTGGTCGCAGTCCTCGTCGTCATCGGCATTAATGCGATGCCGGGAAACGAAGTGGCCGAGACGATACCGACGATGCCTAATTGATAGGCCTCCTCAGGCGTCGGGCCGCTTCAAGTCTTGCCCGCGCCCCTTGAACGACGAGGAATTCCATACTCCTTAATCAGTTTCAGCACTGCGGGGGAGTCTGACCCGTAGCGCGCCGCGATGATGACCGTCGAAAGTCGGCTGTCGATGTAAAGCCTTTCGAGCGTCACTCTGTCGAGACGCTCCGAAGCGATGGTCCGCGAGGCATGATGCGCTGACCTTATCGAACTTCGCTAGTGGCAGGAATGGGTCGAAAGGAGACGCTAGCTCGAGACCTTAGGCGTGATACTGGTCCTCAGTCGGAAGCGTTTCGAACGGTGGGCGGAACCCTTTCGCCCGATAGGTCTCCTCGGTAACGAAGTATGCCTTTCCGCCGTCGATCACATATGCCCGAGCTGGGCGATGCTCCGATGCTTCAGTGCGATAGCGACCCTCTGTGAACCGGCGCATAATCTCTCCGTGCTTTCGCTAGCATAGCGAGTCGCGGCCAAGGCGCGAAGATAAGCCCTTTACGTCAGCAATGGGTAGAAAGCGGACGCTAGGACACGGCCGGCGGTCCTTTTGGATACCTTGGAAGGTTGGGATCGAAGGTCGCCCAACGCGGAGCGCTGTCGGCCCAGATAATCGCGGTAGGCGCCATCAGTTCAGGATCGTCGAGGGTGCCCGCCCGGACGCGCATAGGCATGCCGGTGGGCTCGATTGTCTTGCTGTACATCTGCGATCCGCAACTCGGACAGAATCCCCGCTCGACAATATTTCCGCTATCGGCCGTGAGGCGCAGCGTCGTCATTTGTCCCGTGTAGCGGACCGCCTCTTCGGGAAAGAGCACGTTGACCGTCGCCGATCCACTAGCGATCCGCTGGCAGTCGCGGCACCAGCACATGCGAGCATCTAGCGGCTCGGCGTCGATAGAGAACTGGATATGGCCGCACAGGCACTTCCCAACGTGACCCATCGAAAACTCCAGCAATCGCCCGCGACCGACAATAAAAGAAGTCGCCGGAAGTCAGTACTTCAAAAAGGTCGATGGTTGTTGTCAAATCCGGCCTAGAGCAGACGCTGTAGTCGCCACGAATGTCTGCTTTGGGTGGAAAGCAGACACTTCGACAAGCTGGCTGCAAAGTCAGAACTACGAAACTACGCTGCCTCGGTAGCCCTGTCGGTCACAACACGCAGAGTCGGGCGCTTGCCGGCTCTGACCAGCGCCTCATAACGCTCTGCAAGTTCATGATGGATCGCGGCCACTCTGGGATCGCTCGCCGCTTGCGCCATGGCGCGTTCACTAGCTGACCGGCGACGGTAATACTCGCTGTCGTTAATACGCATCGTGCCCCCCAAGGCTTGGTGAGGCCCGTCGCGCGACACACGGAACTGCAGGAACCGCCACGGGGCAACGAGCCTCGACTCGCACCTTTAATCACGGCGGCGATTCGCGAAAATAACCTATGTAAACAGGAGCCTAGCGGCCGTTCGTTAGCTACGCTCGACGGGCCGGTGTCGCCTTCGCCAGACGCTCTCCAACTTCGCACTGGGCCAGAAAGTCTCGCATCGAGGCGGTGACGGTTTCGTATCTTCCCACTCTTACCATTGAGACAGCACCCGGCCAGCTCGCCCAGACGAAGCCGTCCGTGAAGCTAAAGATGACCTCGCTGTTTGGCTCACCGTTGAAACAGTCGGAACCGTTCAGGCTGCTACCCATTGCGCCGCCTCGTCTCAGCTCAAAGTCGCACACGACTTTCACTAACTCGGCGCAGCCGTGTTGTCAGGTCAGCTCGGGATCTTTCCCATCCGTAATGTCCGCCTCGGGTCGAGAGCAAACATTAGGTTTGCTCGGGTGTTCGCTTCCATTCGGTGCTAAGAGACAGGAATCAGGCTGTTCTTTTGTGAGCGTGACGCTTGGCAGAGACCATCGATCTCCCGCTTGCCGTTCAAGGTGCTCAATTTGTGGACCAACCATCGTCCCTTCCCGAGCGAGAGTCTGGCGCGCCAGTGCGCGATTACCGCCGAGGCTTGGACGACAAAGGCGGCAAAATGGAGTGGCAGAAACTCTGGCACTTCAACGAGAAGTGTAAAGGCTATCCCACCCGAGCGTTTGCCATCCGGAAGGATAGGCCCTCAGACGACGATCTTTGCAGTCGGTGCCAACGCGCCTCATTCGCCTAGGTTTGACGCGCCAATGTCGGGAATGGGTCGAAAGCTGCCATTCCGCGGATGGCAGCAATGGGTGGAAAGCGGAGAATGGGACACTCTGCCGACGCTCCTCGCCGCCTTGATTCAAGATCTTGCGGGTCCCATATTGCTGTTGTGATTGCACGTTTTACTTTGAAGCAGCCTCAGCTGCATCCGGGCAGCAGCACCGCACGACCCTAGGCCCTGGCCGCGTTGGCCGCAGCGCCGACCGCATCCAGGGCTCCTCCCAAGCCGCGCCTCGCTGGAGGCGCACCGCATCGAAACCCAGCGCGTAGCCATCCGGCCGACAGCGCCCTTGGGAATT
>Ga0070670_100003164_pt1 | contig 13610 bp, 10 predicted proteins | sample KBSS63metaG_FD_64665 | JGI IMG/M metagenome (GOLD analysis project Ga0070670, IMG submission 64665) | Switchgrass rhizosphere microbial communities from Kellogg Biological Station, Michigan, USA - KBS S6-3 metaG | ecosystem: Host-associated > Plants > Roots > Rhizosphere > Soil ... | reverse complement strand
AGGGATCGGAGAAAAGTGGCGCAGGGGCGGCGAAGCGAGCGTTTCCATCACCGGTCACCTCGTTCATTGGGCTTGCTTGGTGAGAAGGAAGGAACCGATAACCAGCGCATCGAGCGGCGAGGTCCAGAATGACTCCACCGCGTCGCGCGGCGTGCATACCATGGGCTCGCCGCGCGTATTGAACGATGTATTCACCAGCACCGGAACGCCGGTCCGGCGATGAAACGCGGAAATCAGATCGTAGTAGAGCGGATGCTGCGCGCGGTTGATCGTCTGCACGCGTGCCGTGCCATCGACGTGGCGAACGGCAGGTATGCGGTCTTCCTTGCCGCGCTGCACATCAAACACGAACAGCATGAAAGGCGCGACGTCGGCGCCCGCGAACCATTCGCCCGCATGCTCCTCTAGCACGACCGGCGCAACCGGGCGGAAGTCTTCGCGGTCTTTTATTTCGTTGAGCCGGGCCTGCATGCGAGCGTCGAGCGGCGATGCGAGGATCGAGCGCGCGCCCAGCGCACGCGGCCCGAATTCCATGCGGCCCTGAAACCAGCCGATGACTTTTTCCTGCGCGAGAATTTCCGCCGCTTCGTCCGCAATATTATCAAGGCGTCGATAGGGCAGGCGCGACCATTTCAGGAATTGCTCGATCTCATCGTCGCCGTACGCGGGACCGAGATAAGCATGGTCCATTTGCCAGTGGCGTCCAGTACCGCCACGCTCCCGATAGTCGACCCATAACGCGGCGCCGAGCGACGTACCGGCATCGCCTGCGGCAGGTTGCACCCATACCTGCTTAAACGGTCCGCGTTCGCGAATGCGTGCGTTCAGCACGCAGTTGAGCGCGACCCCGCCCGCCATGGCGAGATTCTCCATTCCGGTCTCGCGATGCAGCCAATGCACCATGTCGAGCACCGTATCTTCGAGCACGCGCTGCAGAGAATGGGCGATGTCGAAGTGCCGCTGCGTAAGGGGCGTCCCGCGCATGCGCGCCGGTCCAAACCGCTCGGTCAGATTGAGCGGCTGCACGCGGTATTGGCCGTCACCCGTGATCGACACGATCTCCCTGAACTGATCGAGGTAACGCGGTTCGCCGTACGAAGCGAGCGCCATCACCTTGTATTCGTCGGAAGAGCGCAGAAAGCCGAGATAATCGGTGAGCTCCTCGTATAGCAAGCCGAGCGAATGCGGCAAATTGACCTGGGTAATTCTGCGGTAGTCGCCATCCTTGAAGACGCCGTAGCTTGTGGTCGCAGCCTCGCCCCGGCCATCCATTGTGAGCACGGCGCACTCGTCGAAGGGCGCCGCGAGGAACGCGCTCGCTTCGTGCGCGAGATGATGCTCGACGTAGCGCCACTTCAGCCGGCCTTCTTCGGTGGTTTTCGTGAAGCGCGCCTGCAAGTGATGCGGGGCGCCATCGGCAAGCTGGCCGCTCGCATTCAATATGTGGCACAGAAACAGCGGATCCCAAGGCGATGTCGAGCTTCCCGCTTCACCGACAGTCGGCCGCAGCGGCAGGCCGATCATCTGTTCTTTGTTCGTGCCGTTGAGTATCAGCGCGGGTTCGTAGGAGTAGGCAACATGATCGACGTCGCTCAAGTTAATCGCGGCTTCACGCAGGCAATAGTCGATTGCATGGAACGGCAGTTCCCACGTTGAAAACGGCACCGGTCGCTTCGCATGTTTCACATGCGTGAAGCGCTCATCTTCCGCCGCGGCGATAACGACTCCATCGCGAACGAGGGTAGCGGAACTATCATGGTAAACAGCGTTGATGCCGAGCGTGTACATAATAGACGGTGCGCTTCAGGAAGCGGCGGGTGAGCGCACCGCATGCAGCGACGTTCGCGGAACGCGCGTGTGCATCGGCGGCATGGTCGCGACAGCCGTTGACGCGCCGCAGTCCTCGAGCAGCTCGCACGTCGCCTCCACGATTTCATCCGGCCTGACGCGGCGCAGGCAGTCGTTATGTCCGCGCGGACAAACGCTTTTGTAGCAGTAGCGGCAGGGCACATCATGGTACAGGACGCGGTTGGGCACTTGCCAGGGTGTGTGCTGAGGATTGGTCAGCGCATACAGATCCACCACCGGCGTGCCAACCGACGACGCAATATGAACGGGGCCGGTATTGTTCGATACGAGAACATTCGCCCGCGCGATCAGCGCTGCCAGTTCCCCCAGGCCCAGCACGCCGGCCATGTTGCGAACACGGCCGGTGGCGGCGGCACGTGAACAGACGACGTCCGCTAATTCGCGTTCCGCCGCGCTGCCGGTCACGACGACATCGCAATCCAGCGTGTCGATCAGCGACCGCGCGACGATCGAGTACTGATCAGGCGGGTAGCGTCGGGATTCTGCGCTTGCACCGGGATGCATGACGATGACCGTTGATGCCGGTTTGATGCCAACTTTCGAGAGTAGTTTCGCTACGCTCGAGTGCGCAGGCGGCGGCACTTCGAAACGCATGCGCGAATTCCTGATGTGCGCGCCGACCGCGGCGACGAGATCAAGCTGGCGCTGCACTTCGTGGCGTACCCGATCGCCGGGATCAGACTCCGCAACCCAGTCGGTCAACAGTTGATAGGGATTCTCCCGGCAATGGGCGAGCCGCAATGGAATGCCGGCTAAGTGGCACAGCATTGCTGCCGGCAGCGGGTTCTGGCTATACACCGTGAAGATAACGGCCGCATCGAAAGCGCCGTCGGCCAGCGTCTCGCGCATCGCAAGATCACGCGCGGCGTTAGGCGGCGTGCCGTGCTTGACCCATGGCGCGTCATACTGAATCGTGGCATCGATGTCCGGAATAAAGCGGGCAACTTCCGCGCCGGACTGCGATGTGAGCAGAGTGATCCGCCGGTGCGGACTCGCTGTCTTTAAGGCGCGGATCGCCGGCGTCGTCATTAACACGTCGCCGAGATTATCGACACGCACGCAGAGAATGTTGCGTGCGTTCTGCCAGGCAATCGCGGTATGCGCACTCATGCGGGATGGCCGGTGCGTTCTCTGGCACTCAGGTAGGACGCCTGCGCGGATCCGCTGACGATATGCGCAGCCTCTTCAAGATCTGACACGACGTACGTTGGCGTGCGCGCCGCGGAGCTCTTCCATTCGGTCTCGTTACCGTTATCGATCAGGATCGTCCGGCAGCCGGCAGCCTGGCCTGCCTCGATATCGTCGAGGATGTCGCCAATCATCCACGAGCGCGTCGTATCGAGGCCGTGCTCGCGGGCCGCGCGTAGCAGCATGCCTGGTAGCGGCTTACGGCAGTCGCATGCCACCGCATAGTGCGGCGAATCGGCCGAAGGATCGTGGGGACAATAATAAAAATCCGTGAGCGTCGCGCCGCATTCCGCAAACATGCGTTTCAGCTGATTTTCGACAACTGGCATCGCCGCCTCTGTGAACAGGCCACGTGCGATGCCCGCCTGGTTGCTGACGACTATCAAGGGAATGTGCAGCGACGCGAGGTGGGTCAGCGCCGCGCCGGCGCCACGTGCGAATCGCATACGGGCGGGATCGACATTGAACGCGACGTCATCAAGCAGCGTCCCGTCCTTGTCCAGGAATACAGCGCTCTGGCCGTGCATCGCTCACCTGCCGCGTCTCTGACTCTGGTTTGCCGCCACTGATCGCACCGGAATCGCAGGCGCGGCTTGACGCCCGACGAGCGCGAGCTTGGCGCGTTTGCGTTTGCCGGCGACCGCCGTTATGCGTGCTGTCTCCGTGGCGCGCACTGAAGCCAGGGCATCGCGGTAGACGTTGCATAACTGCCGGGCAACGCCTGCCCATGTAAACAAGCTCGTCGCGCGGGCGCGGCCGGCCAGTCCCAGTTGCGTTGCACGCGCCTCGTCAGAAGCGAGATGACCCAGCCGCAGCGCAAGCGCATTGGCGTCGCGGGGCGGCACAAGGTAACCGGTGACACCGTTCAACACCGTTGAGCGGATGCCGCCGACGGCTGCGCCGATGACCGGGCGCGCGCAGGCCATGGCCTCCACCGGCGTGATGCCGAACGGTTCGTACCACGGCGTGGTTACGAACACGTCGCATGCGCTGTAGAAGAGGTGCAGGCTCTGACGTCCGCGACGTCCAACGAACGTGACGCAGTCGGCCACCCCTTCGTCCCGGGCGATCGCGCGCAGCCGCGAGATCTCCGGTGTCGCGATCTCATCCGCTTCCTCGCTGTTGCCGCCGACGATATACAACTTCGCCTCTTGGCGATGGGTGCGCCGAAGCGCAGCGACGCCGCGGATAACGTTATCGATGCCCTTGCGCGGTACCAGGCGGCCGAGCTGCAAAACAGAGAATGCATCGGCGTCCCAATTCAGCGCCGCGCGCGCCGCCTTCTTATCGATCGGAAAAAATTCGGCGGCATCGAACCCGCACGGGACGGTCGCGATGCGCCGGCGATCACCGCCATACAGATTGACGATGTCGTCGCAATCCTGCGGACATTCAGCGACGATGCGATCGGATTGATGCGCAAGTGCCTCTTCGATGCCGAAGCGTTCGTCGGGAAACCCATCCGCCGAGCCCTGGTGCAGGCGCCGCACTTTTCCGAGCGCGTGAAACGTCGTGACGAGCGGAATGCGAAGTACCTTTTTCACCTGGAGGGCGGCGAAACCTGACATGAAAAAATTGGCGTGCATCACATCGTACGGCGCGCCGAGACGTTTCTCGCTCGAGAAAAATCCGATCAAGTACTCCGCGAAATCCTTCATGTACGGAAGCAGAGTTTCCTTCGGCACAATACTCTGCGGCCCTGCGGTGACATGCACGACTCGCACGCCGGGGCTCATTTCCACGACGGCCGGTGCAAACGGCGATTCGCGGCGCGTGAAAACGTCTACGGCGTAGCCCAGTCGCGCGAGCTGCTGCGCTATGTTGGCGACGTAAATGTTCTGGCCTCCGCTATCGATGCCGCCGGCAGCAGTCAGAGGGGATGCGTGTTCGCTGATGACGGCTATCTTTTTCATGGCCAACCCGGAGACGATTCAAGGTAGAACGAACATAAGCGCTTTGAACAAGAGAAGCAGTCGGTTCAACACTGAACATCGGGTGGGCAGGCGGCTACAGTTGCATACCCGTCGCACTTTCATTAATGTGACTGTTTTTCCGCGAGCGCACGACGCCCCTGAGGCCCCAAGACAGTGCGCGTCTGACGAGAAACCCGTTTGACGTCGGACATCGGCTGAACTTGCAACTCAAATTGATAACGATCGTTCTCTTCGCGGGCGGCCAGCGCCTTTAGATCGGGAGCAACACATGGGACAGCAAGCGGTTGTCGCAGTCGAGAACGTGGCGAGTTTCCCGGTCGAGTTCAAACACAACGCGTGCAGCAAAGGAATCATGGCGCTCGACGATGCGCACGAATCGAGCGTGTTTCGAGTGAGGCCGGGCGGCTTCGTGCCGACGCATTTGCATAGCCGCGTCTACGATGTGTTCGTCGGCGTGCAGGGGCAGGTTGACATCACGTACGAAGGCCAGCAGGGCGACGGCGTCTTTGCATTGAAGCAGGGCGGACTCTGCAGCATGCCGCCCGGCGTGCGGCACGAGGTCCGCAATAACAGCAAAGTCGATGATGCGGTGTTCATTCTCATCCATGCGCCAAGCGCGGGCTACGACTTCGTGCCCGTGGAGTTCAAGCGACATCCCGCCGCCGATGCGGGATAACAGCAAGGGACATTTGATGCAGAGAATGCTGACGCGCAGCGCTGTTTATCTCACTTCCATCACCACCTTCGCGCTCGTTCTCGGGGGATGCGCGACAGCACCTCCGGCCGACAAGAATCCGAAAGAATCGGCTGCCAAGCCGCCCGTTACCGCCGCACCGCCTGCCAAGCCAGGACAAACCAACGAAGCAGTAGTCGTTGCGCCCGCACCCGTGCCGCCGCCACCTTTGGAGTACGTGCCGGCGCCGGTGGCGATGGACCCGCTGCGGCCGGGCGTGAAGATCGACCTGACGGATCTCAAGGCACAAGCGGACCTATGGGAGCGTGTCCGACGCGGGTTCGCGATGCCGGATCTGAACAATGATCTTGTGCGCACGAGCGAGCAGTGGTACGCCGCGCGTCCGGATTATGTGGCGCGCATGATTGATCGCTCGAGCCGCTATCTTTTCCATATCGTTGAAGAGGTCGAGAAACGCGGCATGCCCGCCGAGCTTGCGCTGCTGCCTTTCATCGAAAGCGCATTCAACCCGCAGGCTATGTCGGTCGCCAAGGCAGCCGGCATGTGGCAGTTCATACCGACGACCGGCAAAGATTTCGGCTTGCAGCAAAACGTGTTTCGCGATGACCGCCGCGACATCATTGCGTCCACCCGTGCTGCGCTCGACTACCTCGAGAAGCTGTATGAGCTCTTCGGCGAATGGCACCTCGCGCTCGCTGCCTACAACTGGGGGGAAGGCAATTTGCAGCGTGCCATCGCCCGCAATCAGAAGGCCGGTCTGCCGACATCGTTCATGGACCTGCGAATGCCGGACGAGACGCGCAACTACGTGCCTAAACTGCAGGCCGTAAAAAATATCGTGATGCAGCCGGCGTCTTTCGCGCTGATGCTGCCGCCGATGCGCAATCACCCGTACTTCCTGAGTGTGGGGATCGAACGCGACGTCGATCTCGAGCTGGCAGCGCAGCTGGCCGGAATACCGCTCGCCGAATTTCGAACGCTCAACCCGCAGATGAACCGTCCGGTGATTCTGGCAGCGGGGACGCCGCAGATTCTCCTCCCGTACGACAACGCCGATCGCTTCGTGCGCGCCTTTGCCGAGCACGGGGAACCGTATTCGACATGGACGGCGTGGGTGGCGCCGCAGACCATGCGGCCCAGTGAAGCAGCCAAGCGCGTGGGCATGAGCGAGGCGACCTTGCGCAGCGTGAACAGCATCCCTCCGAAAATGCTCATCAAGGTAGGGTCGACGCTGCTCGTACCGCGCAACGGCGCTAAACATTCGGATGTGTCAGGCCATGTCGCGGATCACGCCACAATGACGCTTGCGCCGGACGCCCCGCCGCCGCGCCGGGTGACGTTCCGCGCGGGCAAACAAGGCGTCAGTGTGGCGGCGGTCGCGCAGCGGTACAAGGTAACTGCGGCGGAAGTCGCAAGCTGGAACAAGACCACGCAGCTCTCAAACTTCAAGCCGGGCCAGCTAGTGACCGTATATGTGCCAAGTCATTCTTCGAAGACGCGCGCGGTCGGCCCGAATCAGGAGATGCGGCCATGCACGCAATGCGGAGCCAGCGCGAAGAAGACGAGCGCAAGCGTTAGCCGGCGCCCGCACTAACCTCTGCACCTGCCGGCGGCTCTCATCCCCGCACGCTCGCCTATCGAGAACGCATTCGCATCAATTCGTTAACTACGTCTTTATCGGACGTTATCTGACGTGGCAGAATATCCACGTGCCTGCATTTTTTCGATCGCATCCACTCGAAATTCTCGGATATGCCCTGAGTGCGCTTGCCGTCGTCGCGGCCGCTCCGGCATCTGCCGTTCCGAACGATTACCCGATCCGCTTCGAGACTGAAAAACGCGATGGACAGTTTGTCGTAGTTGCGCGCAACGAAGGGCCGTCGACGATCTCCGCACACGCTACGCTCACCGCGGAAAACACAGCGTCCAATAAGATCTGGCCGATCGATGTGGTAGTGGCGCCCTATTCGTCACAGGACATCGCGGTCGTCTGGGCGCTCATTCCCCATCGCGCCTCCAAGTTCTCATATACGACGAGCTATCAATTCGGCGATATGACCGCGGTGCACGACCCACACGCGGTCTACCGCCTGCCTTTCGAGGAAGGGCGAGCATTCCGCATCGATCAGGCGTTCGGCGGCGTGTTAACGACGCACGCCAACAGTGACACCCAGTATGCGGTCGACATCAACATGCCTGAAGGCACGCCCGTGGTAGCAGCGCGGTCAGGTATCGTCGTCGACGCCACGTTCACGAATTCGATCGGCGCAGACGACCCTGCGTTGATCGATAAAGCGAACACCGTCATCATCATGCACGACGACGGCACGCTGGCCGAGTACGCGCATCTCGCGCAAACCCCGGTTCTCGTCGCGCGCGGCCAACGCGTCGAAGCAGGAGCAACCATCGCGCACTCGGGCAACACCGGTTACTCGTCAGGGGCGCATCTGCATTTTGCGGTTTCGCGTCCGGCCCTCAGCGACGCAGGACAGATGCGGCTCGCCGCGCTGCCGTTCGATTTCTATACGCACAATCCGCCGATTCTGTTTCGTCCCCAGGCGATGAAAACAGTCAGCGCGATCTACGATCTGCGTGCGAACGCTGTGGAGAAAAAAGAATTGGCTGCGCCGGCTGCAACACCGAAGGGCGCAGTCACCGCGCGAGCGCATGCGACCGTCGCCGGCAGCATCCAGACGACACTTGCCGAACGATGCGAGCTGGTTTTCGCCGATTTACGGCAATACCTCCTGTTGACTACCGATCGCGTGTTCCCCGCGTGGGCGCTCGCGGCGCTCCTTGCGCTGTGGCTGATCGTCAGGGCGCGGGCACGCGAGCGCGTAACGGAGTCCAGGCGCTAACTGCTCCACCGCGTAAACCTGGAAAGGCAGGTCTTCGGAAGAACCGGCGCGTCACGCTCCGTTCAAAGTGCTGCCTGGACCCCCAAGCGTTATATACAAGTCAGCACTGTCAACGCAGCCAATCAATCGAGCGTGATCTTGGAAGTCTTGATCACCTTGCCCCACTTGTTGAGCTCCGACTGAATGAACGCGCCGAATTCCTCCGGCGTCGTTGACACCGCTTCGGCCCCCACGCCCTCGAGACGCTTGCGAACATCCGGCGATTGCAGCGTCTTCACGAGCGCCGTGTGCAACTTGTCGACGATATCCTTCGGTGTCGCCGATGCCACAACGACGCCGTACCAGTTATCGGCGTTCACCGCAGGGTAACCCGCTTCCGCCATCGTCGGCACTTCCGGAAGCGTCGGCTGGCGTTTACCGGTCGCGACCGCGAGCGCCTTGAGCTTGCCTGCCTTGACGTGCGGCAACAGGATCGGCACGTCCAGAATCGTCAGCAGCACATGCCCACCAAGCAGATCCGTAACTGCCGGCGCTGCGCCTTTGTAAGGAACGTGGACGAGATTGATATCCGCTGCGATCCTCAGCGACTCCACGGCGAGATGCGGCATGCTGCCGCTGCCGGACGATCCGTATACGAGCTGACCCGGCTTCGACTTCGCGAGCGCTGCGAGCTCCTTCACATTTTTGACGGGGAGCGAAGGATGTACAACGAGCATCTCGGGTACGCGCACCGCGAGCGTCACCGGCGTGAAGTCTTTTTGCGGATCCATCGGCATCTTCGCGTAGAGATGTGGATGCAGCGCGAGGACGCCGCTGCTCGACAGATAAAACGAGTAGCCGTCCGGAGGCGCGATCTTCGCGACCTGCTCGGCCGCAATCATGCCATTCGCCCCCGCCCTGTTATCGACGATCACCTGCTGCCCGACGACTTCGGTCATCTGCTGGGCAATCGTGCGGGCAAAAATGTCGGATGGACCGCCAGCCGGAAATCCAACCAGCAGCCGGATCGGTTTGTTCGGGTACGAGCCGGCACCGCCGGGCGCCTGCGCAAACGCTGTAGGACTCAGCAGCGCAGCAGCAATCGTTGCGATCGGGAAGCATGCACGCATCAATATCCTCCGCTTCAAATGTAAGACGAGCGCCATCAATGTAACACGGTCCGTTGAGACACAAACCCTTGACGCTAAAAGCGCTGCAACGTAACTTCCTCGTTTTTTCAGGCAAGAGAATCGGATGCAGCTGCGGTCAAAACTACTTCAGCTTGGCCTCGGCACCGTCATTCCCCCGATCCTCCTCGCAGCAGTTCTCGGCGGCCTGCTCATCAACTACGAACGCGAGGCCTATCGCCGCGGCGCGACCGATCGCAATCGCGCCTTCATGACTGCGGTGGACACAGAGATACGCGGCCACATGCTGACGTTGAACGCAATGTCAGCGTCCAGGAATCTGCATGACCTGCGTAAATTTCATGAAGAGATGCTTCTTGTGCTGGCGTCGCAGAGTGATTGGCAGACGATCCACCTTGCCCTGCCTTCAGGCCAGCATGTCATAAACACCAACCGGCCATTCGGTTCGAAGCTGCCGGTGGTGCTGGAGATGCAAAGCATTACACGACTGCTCGAAACCAAGCGGCCCGCCATTGGTGAAATTACTGTCGGACCCGTAACCAAGAGGGCGGGCATACCCGTCCGGATCCCAATCATGGAGAACGCAGCCGTTGTGTACGTTCTGACGGCCGTCATCAATCCAGGCGTGATCTCGCGCTTGATTGAAGCGCAGCGCTTTCCGCCGACGTGGACGACGGCCGTCGTCGATGCAACCGGACATTACATTGCGCGAGCGCCTGCCCGTTCAGTCGGTGAGCTCGCAGGGACTAATCTCGTCTCGGCAGTGGAACGCGGAGGTGAGGGTTGGTATCGCGGCATTACGAAAGACGGCAGCGACTCATATACCGCATATAAAACGTCCGACTTCACCCATTGGACTGTGGGCGTGGCCGTACCCGCATCTGAAGTCAATGCCGCCGGATATCGAGCTGCGTGGCTGATCGGGCTGGGGACATTGCTGACAATCGGGATTGCACTCGCGTATGCGTATTCCATGGGTCGGCGCATCTCTTCGCCAATGATGGCGCTGGCGGCAGCGGCACGCTCGATGGGCACCGATAAAGAACCGGCGCACTTGACGACTCACTCGGAGATTCGTGAGGTTCGCGACGTCGCACAAGCGTTGACCGAAGCATCAACCGCTATTCGCGAGCGCCAGGTTCTCATCGAGCGCGAGCAATCGATTCTGAAGGCGGCGGACAAAGCCAAAGACGAATTCCTCGCGATGCTCGGGCATGAGCTGCGCAATCCGCTGAGCGCTGTCAGCAACGCCGCCGCGCTGTTGAACCGGCCGACCTTGCCGCCGGAGCACAGGCTTGCAGCGCAAGCCATCGTTACCCGGCAGACGGACCAATTGACCCACATGGTGAATGACCTGCTTGATGTCGGACGCGTCGTCGCGGGCAAGATTCATCTCGAGCAGACGCGGGTCGATCTCAGTGAAGTGGCCGACGCAGCTGTCCACGCGATCAGGGCGGCCGGCCGCGCTGAGTCGCATAACATCTCTGTTCGCTGTCCTGATCCGGTATATGTCTTCGGTGACCCGACACGTCTCGAACAAGTCATCACGAACTTGTTATCGAATGCTATTACTCACACGCCGCCGAATGGATCGATCGACATTTCCGTAGTCAAGGAAAGCGGCTCGGCGGTGCTGAGGGTTGCCGACACCGGCGCCGGCCTCAAGGAAGAAGATCGTGCGCCGATATTCGAGCTCTTCTATCAGGCCGATAAAGCGCTGCACCGAAAGGGCGGCCTCGGAATCGGGCTGACGCTCGTGAAGCGGCTCGTCGAAATGCACGGTGGCATCGTTTCGGCGTTCAGCGCAGGCCTTGGCAAAGGCTCGACCTTTACGGTGCGATTACCGTTGTCATCAGCGCCAACCCAGGCGAACGTTGGAAAAATGCAAGGAGGACCATCGATGTCGTCATTAAATGTGCTCGTGATCGATGACAGCGAAGATGTGCGGTCGTCGATGCAATTACTGTTGAAGATTGAAGGCCATGTTGTTCACGTCGCAGAAGACGGGCACGCGGGTCTGGAGAAAGCGAGTTCGGTAGCGCCTGATATAGCGCTCGTCGACATCGGCATGCCCGGCATGGACGGTTACGAAGTCGCGCGACAAATGCGAGCGCGCTTCGGCGATGCAATCTCCCTCATCGCGCTGACCGGTTATGGTCAGCCTGATGATGTGAGGCGCGCGATCGACGCGGGCTTTGATGAGCATGTCGTCAAGCCGGCCGACTTTCCGTCGCTCATGTTACTCATGACCAAGACTGTGCTTCGCTCGCGTCGCGCTGCTGCGCATTGAGCGGACGTTGAACGCGCCGCACTCGCGTAAGCGATCCGGCATACGCTCGTTTAAGCGCGTCGATGTCCAGCTTCTTCATTTCAGCATGGTATTCACGACTGCGCGTATGTTTGAGAACTGTGATCGCTGAACATTTCAGACAGGACGGTCGGCACGGTCTGCCGTGAAGCGCCGAACTATCTTTAGTCAGCCGCACTGCTGCGCGTTCTTCGATCCGGAGTGAGCGTTACTGCACGCTATCGTTCAATGGGCGTATTGGTCGTGACGTCGACTCTGCTCAGATGATGAGCTCGCGCGCAGCGCTTCGTACATCCATTTCGTATTCCAGTCCGATCACCGGCGGCCGCGCGTAGTACCACACCAGCCCGCCTTCCGCTGCGCCACGGGCGGCGAGCAGTTCACCAACCAGGTGGCCGATGTTTTGCACCGTGTACGCTTGTACGGTTACGGCGTCCGGCCATGAGAAGCCAAGGAGCTGCAGGCGCCGCTCCATTTCTTCGATCACGAAGGTCATTTTCTCGCGCATGCCTTCTGGCGAAGTGTCGTCCAGACACACGATCCGTTCGCGGAATGAACCCGGCGTCCGCCGTGCTTCGCCGCCGCCGGAAACGATGAACGTTCCTCGCAATGCATTCCGAGTTTCGGGAACGGTATAAGAGAACGCAGACATCACCGCTTCGCGCGGTTTGTTATACGTGGGGCATACGTTCGTGCGCGCCACCGGATTCACCGGCTCATCGCCGCCTGTGTAAATCTGCCAGCGCTCTAGCGTCTTGACGTATGCGTAGTTGAATTCATCGAAGCCGCGATCCGTGAACGGTTCGGGTGAGCGCAGCTCGCAGGCGGCGAAGGCCGTGACCGGTCTGCCGATTCCTTGCAGATACGATTCAACTGCCGCGAATCCATCACTGAGAGGAAGCGGCTTTGCGAACCGCGCACGCTCGATTGCGTAGCCGGGCTGCGCAGCGACGCCTGCGGAATACTGGAACACCGCTTTTATGTATCGGTAGTTTCCGGCGTCGAATACAGGAAGTGCTGTCATGGTGGCGTCGATGTGCGGACGAACCAAAGGGTAGGGATTGTGCCTGAATGGCGCCGATGGGTTTTGTAGCCTGACCGATTGCCTGCCTTCTACGCCTAAAAGAAGGGAGGAGATAGGGAAAAGATCGAGCGACGTCCCTACTGTCTCAGCAATCGCTAGATCTCGAGTCAGTCTCAGCGACTGACCCGATCTTGTTACTTCAACGCGTCTGTCGGCGTCGAATAGAAGTAAGCGTCCGTCGCCGCGCGATAGCGATTAACAGAAACCCGCCCACTAACAACAACGCCCACGAACTCGGCTCCGGAACCGCAACAGCAGAGATTCGCCAGATCGTACTATCGCCAAAATCCGCGATGAGCAGGTTGCCGAATCCGTCTTCGAGCACATCAATCGGGTTCGCAAATCCCAGTGCGACACGTCGCGCGATTCCCGTCTCTGGATCGACTGCGACGATGTCGGCATAGTCGAGGATGTTACCCTCATCGTCCATCACCGACGGGTTCCAGCGAGCGATGAACGCTTTCCCGCGATACGCCGCTGGGAAAGAATCTGCCGTATAAAACGCAAAGCCGTCCGATGAGCTGCTTGGACCGAGCCCGATCAAATTA
>Ga0070670_100003163_pt1 | contig 13610 bp, 16 predicted proteins | sample KBSS63metaG_FD_64665 | JGI IMG/M metagenome (GOLD analysis project Ga0070670, IMG submission 64665) | Switchgrass rhizosphere microbial communities from Kellogg Biological Station, Michigan, USA - KBS S6-3 metaG | ecosystem: Host-associated > Plants > Roots > Rhizosphere > Soil ... | reverse complement strand
AAGACTGCCGCGTAATATGTGGCACCGACTTGTCCACCGCGTCGGTCGTTCGTCGCAAGCGACGACCGCCGCCGTGGACAAGTCTCAAAGCGCCTCGCACACAGAAATTCGGACACTCCCCCCGAGGGTGACGCTTCAGATCCGACTCGACCGCCTCACCTCTACGACCTCGCATGGTCGTTTCTGCAGTCCCTTGGCCTGCAGTCCCTCGAGTAAAGATCCAGCGGCTGGCACGTCGCTCGGCCGGTCAGAAGCAGTGAACTCAAATCCTTGAGAACAAGAATGACACTTGCCAAAATCAATTGCACTCCTTCTACTCGCCGCCGTAACTTCGGCGTTAGCGACCGACCCGAAAGTCTCCATCAGAACCGCGATTGAGGGATTTCGCGCGCAGCAAGCTGCACAGGCTCCTCGTGTCGGACCTGTCAAGGACGGCGGCGGATTCATCAAGACGCAAGAGCTCGCCCCTCGATATGGACTTGAGGTGCCCAGCACCGCATCACCGAGCGGGCCTGTGTTCGCGAATGTCGAAATTGCGACCTCCTTGGTCGCCGTCCGAGCGGCTACCGAGGAAGCCGTCAAACAGATGCCTCTCTCGGTCATGGGGCCCGACGTCACGACGATGGTGCGTCGTTACAAATTCGAGTGGACGAGGGGACACTGGCTGCTTGCGGACGCCTGCATCAACCTGACTATTAGGGGCCCGATCCCGGGCCACCCCTCGTTGCGCACGTACTCACTGCCCATGAAGGATAAGAAGATGGAACCCAGCGACGCGCGCACGGGTTCGATGCCGGAGCATCCTGCGTTCAAGCTATCGGGGCGCTATAGGACGTGGATCCAAGACCCCGCTCGGGCGCCTAGAGATCGCTAGGCGAGTTAGGCCCACCCACGTACAAGCATCGGCAGGTCGCGTTGCCGTACGCTCCCCGATATTTGCGGGCGGTTAACCATGGGCATGCTCGAACACACCCTGGCTGAATTCGTCACCGGCCTGCGCCTGCCATCGGTCCCGGCCGACGCGCAGCGTGTCGTGCGCCGCGTAGTGCTGGCGGTGGCCGGCACGGGCTTCGCGGGCGCCGAAGAGGACGGCGTCCTGGCGCTGCGCGCGCTGCTCCTCGATGCCGGCGGCGCGGCGCAGGCCACGGTCCTCGTCTACGGCGACCGCCTGCCTGCGGTTGCGGCGGCGCAGTTGAACGCCACGATGTGCCGCGCTCTCGACTTCTGCGACGCGATGGCGCCGGGCCCGCACATCGGTGCCGCGTTGTTCCGGCGGCGCTGGCCGCCGCCGAGCTCGCCGGCGGCTGCTCCGGCGCGGAGTTCCTGACCGCGCTGGTCGCAGGCGCCGAGCTCAGCTCGCGATTCAACCTGAGCGAGGCGCAGTACGACGGGTTCGATCCGACCGGCATCGTCGTCGTGTTCTCGGCGGCAGCAGCGGCATCGCGGATCCTCGGGCTGACCACGGAACAGACGCTGCATGCGCTGGCGCTCGCGTTCAACCGCTGCGGCGGCAGCTTCCAGAGCCACGTCGACGGCTCGCTGGGCGTGCGCGTCGTGCAGGGCTGGGTGGCACAAGCCGGTCTGCAATGCGCGCAGATGGCGCAGCGCGGCATCACCGGGCCGGACAACTTCCTGGCCGGCCACTACGGGTTCGCACACCTGTATGGTCGCGGCACGCTCGATCCCGAGTCGGTGACGCGCGGCCTGGGCGAGACGTGGAAGGTCGCGAACGTCGTCTTCAAGAAGTACCCGAGCTGCGGCGTCACGCAGGGCGTAACCGAGCTTGCGCTGGGCCTGGTGTCGGAGCTCGTTTGCGCGCCGCGGACGTGCGCAGCGCCGAAGTTCGCCTGCCGCCGTATGCGCACCGGCTGGTGGGGCACGCCTTCCGGATCGGCGCCAACCCTCGCGTCGATGCGCAGTTCAACGCCGGGTACTGCGTCGCCAACGCGCTCGTACGTCAGGCGTCGTTGCTCGAGCATTTCGCGCCGGCGCAGGTGCACGACCCGGTCGTGCGCGACATGATCGGCCGCATCCGCGTGATCGCCGACGAGCGGCTCGATGCGCGCGGCCACGCCGCCGTCGACCTGGCCGTGACCACGAACGATGGGCGCACGCACCGCCGCGGGCTCGACATCCCGCCCGGCTTTCCGGGCAACGACTTGGACGACGCCCAGCATCAGGCGCGCTTCAGGGACTGTCTTGCGTATGCGCCCCATCCGCCTTCGGCGGCGCAGAGCGAGCAGTTCCTGCAGGCGCTCGACGGGATCGCCGCGCTGCCGGATGTTCGTGCGCTGCTGCCGATGCTGATCGTTCGGGATCAGAAACCGGCTTCCAGCTCCTCGATCAGCCGTCCCACATAGGCCACCGCCTCCCGGATCGGCTGCGGCGAAGACAGGTCGATGCCGACCTGGCGCATCAGGTCGAGTGGCGGCAGCGTGCCGCCGGCGCGCAGCACGTCGAGCCAGCGCGACAGCACGGCCGGGCCATCGCGGTTCGACTTCTCGGCCAGGGCCGTGGCCGCGACCAGGCCGACCGAATAGGTGTACGGGTACAGGCCGAGGTAGTAGTGCGGCTGGCGCATCCAGGTCATCGCCGCGCCGTCGTCGATCTCGACCGTGTCGCCCCAGAACTTCTCCAGGATGGCGCGCTTCCTCTCGTTCAGGAGCGCGGCGGTGACCGGCTGCCCGCCTTCGGCGAGCCGGTAGATCTGGCGCTGCAGTTCGGCCTCGAGCAAGTGGGTGACGAAGTTGTGGTGGTAGGTGCCCAGCACCTGCGTCAGCACCCAGCGGCGCATGCGCGGGTCGGCCGAGCGGGCCAGGATGTGGCGGGCCAGCAGCACCTCGTTCATGATCGACGGCGCCTCGACGAAGGGCATCGCCGCGTCCCGGTTGGCAGGCCGTTGATGTTGCCCCGCCAGCATGAAGTGCCCGGCGTGGCCCAGCTCGTGGGCGAGGGTGAACGCGTCGCGCATCGAATCCGTCCACGTCATCAGGATGAACGAATGCACGCCGTAGGGCGTGGCGCAGAACGCGCCCGACGATTTGCCGAGGTTGTCGGCGCGGTCGATCCAGCGGCGCTGGAACGCGTTCTTCACCAGCGCGACGTACTCGGCGCCGAGCGGCGCGAGCGCCTCCTCGAGCAGCACGGCCGTGTCGTCGAACGTCGTCGCCGGCGCGTAGCCGGGGTCGAGCGGCGCCTTCACGTCGCAGTACAGCAGCTTGTCGAGCCCGAGCACGCGGCGGCGCAGGCGCGCATAGCGTTGCATGTGCGGCGCGAGCTCGGCCTGGATGATGTCGAGCACGTTGCTGTAGAGCTCGAACGACACCTGGTGCTCGTGGAGCAGGTAGCCCTCGGCGCTCGCGTGGCCGCGCGCCTTGGCGAGCACGAGGTTCTTGGCGACTTCCGTGGCGAACGTGCCGCCCATCGTGTGTTGATACGGCGCGAGCCCGGCGCAGAACGACGCCCAGGCGGCGCGGCGCACGCTCGTGTCGGCGGCGGTCTCGTACGACGACTGGTAGAGGTTGAACGAGCTCGGATGCGAGATGCCGGCGGCATCGATGAAGGGCGCGAAGGTCATGTCGCCCGTCTTCGCCCGGCCGTAGATCGTGTACGGCGCGTCGAGCACTTCGCCGAGGCTCGCCAGCACGCGCTCCGTCTCGGCCGAGAGCATGTGCGGCCGCAGGGCGGCCAGCTTGTCGAGAGCCGGGCGATAGATCGCGAGCGCCGGCTCGTCGCGCAGCCAGGCGGCCAACGTGCCTTCGGGCAACGCCAGGATCTCGGTGTCGACGAACTTCACGGCCGCTCGCATGCGCGCGCCGAGCGCGGCCGCGCTCGACAGGTCGGCCTGGTGGGCGGCGTTGCCGCCGTCTTCCGCCTCGCGCAGTCCGGCGAAGGCCTCGGCCCGGTCGAGCGCGACCATCACCTCGTCGCGCGCGTCCAGGCAGGCGAGCAGCGCGGCCGGACTCGTCGCGAGCTGCCCTTCGTAGCGGACGACCTTGGCGACCGATCGCTCGACATCGGCGAGCTCGGCTAGCCACGCGTCTCGCGTCGCGAACAGGTCGGCGAGGTTCCACGTGGTCTCGGGCGCCACTTCGGCGCGGGTCAGCGGTTTGTTCATCGCGCCGATTCTCCGCGAGCGTCGCAGCCTGGCTGCGTGCGCCCTGCGAATCGCAGCAGCGCGCGGCCGCGGGGCGATTCGTAGTAGTGTCGGCAGGTCCGCTGTCCGCGTGGCACGACGAGTGCCACAAAGTGAAAATGGCATCGAGCATGGCTTCTGAACGGCCGCCGATCACCTCGCACCGGCGAGTGACTTATCTCGCCTGCCGCACCGATGCACGCGAGCACGACCGGGCCACGCAGCGCCGCCTCGCCGCACGGCTGGCGGCATTGATGGGATGCGAGTTCGACGAGCTCAAGGGCACCGCGACAGGCCCGACCGTCGACCTCGGCTATGTCGTGCCGGACGTGACGATCACCTCGCTCGACACCGCCCGTGCGCTGGGCATCCGCGGCGAAGAGGATTTGTTCGGCGGCGTGGTGCCGTTCCCGTTCGTCGCCACGAAGACGATCTCGCATCCGCTGATCGACGCGGCGGCCGCGGCGCCGTCGGGCTGGCAGGTCGATTTCCCCGAGCGCGTGCGCGATGTCGTGCTCGCGGGCTGGTCAGCTTTCTCGCCGAGCGACGCGCGCGACGCAGGACGTCGGTTGCTGCGCGACGGCGACGTGCGGATCAAGCTGGCGAGCGGCATCGGCGGCTCGGGCCAATCCGTCGCCCACGACGAGACCGAGCTCGACGCGCAGATCGCCGCCATCGTGCCCGCCGAGTTCAACGCCGGCGTCGTCGTCGAGCGCAATCTCGTCGACCCGCGCACCTACAGCGTCGGGCGGGTCCGCGTCGGCTCATTGCGAGCCAGCTACATCGGCACCCAGCGGACGACGCGAAGCCGGCACGGCAAGGAGGTCTACGGCGGCTCCGCCATCGAAGTGGCGCGCGGCGGCTTCGATGCCCTCGCACCGCTTACGCTGGAAGACGGCGCACGGCGCGCGATCGCCATGGCGCGGGCGTATCACGAAGCCGCGCTGGCGTGCTTCGCCGGCATGCTCGCGTCGCGAAGCAACTACGACGTCATCGAAGGCCGGGACGCCAAAGGACGCCAATGCATCGGCGTCCTGGAGCAGTCGTGGCGGCTCGGTGGCGCGAGCGGCGCCGAGCTGGCGGCGCTCGAGGCACTGAACGACGACCCGGCGTTGCAGACGGTGCGCGCATCGACGACCGAGGTGCACGGGCCGGACGTTCCGATTCCCGAGGGCGCGACGGTGTACTTCGCCGGCGTCGACGATCATCTCGGACCCCTCACCAAATACGCGCAGGTGCATCGCGATGGCCTCTCGTGAACAGAAGATCGAGATCCGCGGCGGCTCCGGCACCATCGCCGGGACGCTCGTCCTGCCGGGCGTGCTCGTGCCCGGCGTGCTGTTCGTGCACGGCTGGGGCGGCAGCCAGCAGCAATACTTCGCGCGCGCGAGAGAGATCGCCGCATTGGGTTGCGTCTGCCTGACCTTCGACCTGGGCGGGCACGCCGGCACCCAGCCGAAGCGCGAGACGGTGTCGCGCGAGAGCAATCTGTACGACGTGCTCTCGGCCTACGACGCGCTGGCGGCGCATCCTTCCGTCGACAGCTCGGCGATCGCCGTCGTCGGCAGCAGCTACGGCGGCTATCTGGCGACCATCCTGACGTCGATGCGGCCGGTGTCGTGGCTCGCGCTGCGCGTTCCGGCGCTCTACATCGATACCGGCTGGGAGCTGCCGAAGCTGCAGCTGCACATTGACCAGGACCTGCGCGCCTATCGCCGCAGCTTCGTCGCCACCGCGACAAATCGCGCCTTGCGTGCCTGCGCGGCGTTCAAGGGCGACGCTCTGCTGGTCGAATCCGAGCACGACGACCTCGTCCCGGCCGAAGTCATCAAGAGCTATCGCGCCGCGCTCACCCAGACCCGCTCGCTCACCTACCGCTGCATCGCGGGTGCCGACCACGGCCTGTCGGACGAGACCAGCCAGCGCGTCTACACCGGCCACCTGGTGCAGTGGCTCTCGGAGATGCTCCCCGACGCGCGCCGCGATCGCGGCACCGCACCCGCGACGGCGGCGACGGCGCGGCAAGCGCCGGCGGTCGAGCAGCCGGTCGAGCAAGTGGAACCTGAGGCGCCGCCGAAGGCAGCCTGAGGCGCGCATGCGGTCGCCCACTGAAAGCGAACGCAGGCTTGATATTTGCCAAAAGGGTTCGATGCGGTCGTCCAAGGCAGACCGCTGCGAGCGCGGTAGTGCGCCGTCACACAAGGAACGTGCGCACTTGTGTGCGCACTGCACGTTGCCGTCGCACCGGCAATCGCCGAAGCTGTTCCGTAGCAGAGGTCTCTCTTCGAGGGACCGCATTGGCGTGCCTGGCAGCAGCGCCACCGTGCTTTGCATCTACAGCACCAGCAGCGCCGCGGCCGACGCCGCGCCCTCGCCGGCCAGCGTCGAAGCCCACGTGGCGCAGGCCACGCGCCTCGCCGGCGACGACCTGAAGGCGCTGCTGCCGCTCTGCCAGCCGCAGCCCGCGGTGCGCGCGAGCGGCCCGGCGCTCGATCGTTTCCTCGACCGCGCGATCGCCGCGCCGAGCCCGGCGCCGGGCCAGGCCTTCGACAACCTGTACTACATCGCCACGTCGTGGGTCCGTTTCCTGGCGATGTAGCGGCGCGCGGGTCGGGCAATGGGGGCCGGGCCCCCGGGCCCTTGGCGAGCTCTGAAGAGCTCCGCCATTAAGCTTGAGCGATGGATTACCTGGTGGTGCTCGTCGCGGGCCTCTTCGCAGGCACGCTCGGCGGCATCGTCGGGACCGGCTCGTCGCTGGTGCTGATGCCGATCCTCGTGGTGATGTTCGGGCCGCGCCAGGCTGTTCCCATCATGGCGGTGGCCGCGTTCGCGGGCAACCTCGGGCGCGTGCTGGCCTGGCGCCGCGAGATCGACTGGCGCGCGTGCGCCGCCTACTCCGTCACCGCCATTCCCGGCGCGATGCTGGGCGCGCGCCTGCTGCTCGCCATTCCCGCCGGCGTCGCCGAGACGGCGCTCGGCGTCTTCTTCCTCGCCCTGATTCCGGCGCGGCACTGGCTGGCGCGGCACGACTTCCGGCTGACCCGCACGCACCTGATGCTGCTCGGCGCGCCGCTCGGCGTTCTCACCGGCGTGGTGGTCTCGACCGGGCCGCTCACGGTGCCGCTCTTCACCTTCTACGGCCTGGAGCGCGGCGCCTTCCTCGGCACCGAGGCGGCGAGCTCGCTGGGCATGTACGCTGCCAAGGCCGCGACCTTCCGCGCCCTCGGCGCGCTGCCGCTCGAACTGCTCCTTCACGGCCTGGCCGTTGGGGCGACGCTGATGGCCGGATCGTTCGCCGGGCGCTTCTTCGTGCTCCGGCTGAGCCCCGCCAGCTACCGGTCGCTGATCGACGGGCTGATGGCGATCTCGGGCATCTCGTTGCTGTGGGTCGCGTTCCGATGATCGGGTGGTCGATGCCCGCTCAGCCGGCTTCGACCCTCGTGCAGTAGCTCTCGATCGCACGCTTCCACGCCGGGCGAGCGAAGCATCTCTCGCGGTAGCTCGCGACGCGGGTGTACGGCTCGATGAGGCTCTTGTCCTTGATCTCGTCGAGCGCATGCGCCATCAGGATGTCCGCCGCGGTGAAGGCCTCGGTCGCGATGAACTCGCGGCCGTCGAACCAGCGCTCCAGGTTGGCGAGGTGGCGATTCGCCCAGCCGACCGTGAACTCGCGGTACTTCCCGGGCGCGTCGTTCTTCGCCACGAAGCCCATCAGCAGGAGCGTCAGGAGCGGCAGCTCGACCGTGTTCATGGCGGCGAAGCACCAGCGCACCACCTGCGCCTCGCCGGCCGGGTCGGGCGGGATCAGCTTGCCGGCCTTCTTCGCCAGATAGATCAGGATCGCCGCCGACTCCGACAGCACCACGCCGTCGTCGTCGATGGCGGGGATCTGCTCGAAGGGACTGAGGCGGCGATACGCGTCGGTGCTCAGCTCGTGCGCCGGATAGTCCATGCCGACGATCTCGAAAGGCATCTGCATCTCTTCGAGCGCCCACAGCACGCGCAGGTCACGCGTGTTCCCGCGCGCGACGGCGTTGACCTTCGAAAAACCGTAGACCTTCAGCATGACGTTTGCCTCCCTGGTTCTCACGAATCGACGCTGCCGCCATCGAGAGTGTGCGGCGGGGGCTGGCGCCAGCAAACCGCGTGCCTTCAACACGCTTTCGGCGAGAGCGCGTTGGGGGATTGACGGGCCTGTTTCATGGTGCTGAGATGCCGGTCCCCGCCGGGACCTGGGGCGCTCGCGAATGCGGTCCCGCATCGATCAGCTCAGGAGAAGCCATGAAGATTCGTTCATTGGCCTGCGCCGCCATCAGCGTCGGCTCCGTCACCGCGGCAGGCGCCGCCGGCATCGACACCACGGACCCCGGCCTCGCCGCGGCCTTCCAGAGCGGGCTCACCGTTCAGACCTTCGAATCACTCGCCGGCCGAACGCCGCAAGCGATCACCGCCTACACCCAGGGCGTCGCGGTCAGCCCCACGTCCTTCGTCTTCAACCAGGTGCCGGGCGTGCAGTTCTCCGTCGGCGGTGCGGTCGGCACCAACATGCCGGCGCTCTACCAGCTCGGCGGAGCCATCGCCGCCAACGCGCATTCCGGCACCACCGTGCTCGGGCCGGTGGACTTCGACTTCACGACCAAGTTCGGTCCGGGCGCGTTCATCGAGGTGTTCTTTCCGACCAAGGTCAGCAGCGTGGGCTTCTGGCTCAACCCCGCGCTCGGCAACGTGACGCTGATCGCAGCCGACACCAACTTCGCGTTTTCCGGCCTCACCGAGACGACGCTCGAGACCTTCGCCGGCACCCCTGGCCGCTTCGCCGGCATTTCGCGACCGACGGCCGACATCGGCGGCTTCAAGATCATCGGCACGGGAACGACGGGCTTCACCATCGATGACTTCAGCTACGGGGCGGCGGGTGGGGTGACGCCGATCCCGGAGCCGGCCGAGTGGGCGCTCCTGCTCGGTGGCATCGGCGCGATGGCGACGTGGCGGCGCCGCCGCGTCTCGTAGCGGGGCTCAGCTCTTCGGAGCCTTCGCAGTCTTGGTGGTCGGCGGCTTGTGTGACGACGACGCGTGCGTCGTGGACTTGTGCGTCGACGACTTATGGGCCGTGGATGTCTTCCCACTCGACTTCTTGCTGCTCGCGTGCGTGGTCGCAGGCTTCGCCTTGGCCTCTTTTGCCTGACGCGCCTTCAGCTCCTCCGCGTGCTTCTCGACCGCTGCCGCCCGCGCCGGGTCGGTGCTCGTCGTGATGCCGCCGCTGGTGCTCTGGGCCGCGTACGCGCCTGTCGTCGCCAGTGCTGTCAGAAGGGTCAGGAAGAGCTTGTTCATGTTGGGCCTCGCAGGCTGTTGAGTAGTCCTGCCTTCAACGCCTGAGGCCCGCCCGAGGATGACCGCCGCCGCCCTCGGAGCAGCGGCCTGACCAACGCGGATGGCGGGTCAGGTGCTGTCCTTGACCGTCTCGGTGGCGCCGTTCGCCTTGACGCTGGCGATGCCGGTCTCGCGCGAGGACTCGCTCGAATACATCTGGCTCGTGCCGATGACCTGATGGTTGGCCGCCTTCAGGGTGAAGAACGCCCTGCCGTCCGACGAGGTCTTGCGCTCGTACCTCTCGTCGTCGGCGCAGTTCGCCTGCACAGACGCGATGCCGCCCTTGGCCGAGTCTCTGGCCGCGTACTGCTGGCTGGTGAGAATCGTTTGCGCGTTGTCCGCCTTCAGGACGAAGCGGAACTGATCGTCGGTGCTTTTGCTGAGCTCGAACCATCCAGGCATTGCGTACTCCTTCGTTGATGTGATCGCACCTCTCCCGTTGCCGGGAAAGGTGCCCATGACGCGGGCGCGTCAGCCGAGGGCGGCCTTGATGGCGTCGATCGCGGCCTGCTCTTCCTTGCTCACCAGCGTGCCCCCGATGCCGAGGAATCCGCCTTCCTTCGACGCTTCGGCGCTCGCCTGGGCGACCAAGAGGACCGTGTTCTTGTAGGCCTGCAGCTCGCCGGGAGACTTCGCCGCCACCGCCGAGGCGCCGGCCTTGACGATGTCGATCAGCTTGTCCTTGCTCGGCGCCAGCAGCTTCACCTGGCTGGCCATGTCCATCGTCAGGCCGGCACCGAACGCCGACGCCAGCACCGACGTCGGATCGGCCTTGCTCGCGGCATCGAGCATCGCCTTGCCGGCAGCCTGCGCTTCCTTCACGGTGCCGATCGGGCCCGAGAGGTCCGATGACGACACCATGAACAGTGCCGCAGCCGGGCCGGCGGACACGTGCTTCCAGCTCTCGCCATAGGACGCGATTGTCGCGGCCGCCTTGTCGCCCGTCGTGATCGCCGAGGTGACCAGGGCAACCGTCTCCTTGTTCGCGGGATTGCTTGTGAACGCGTCGCGCTCGTGACCCAGCATCGATGCCAGCCCGCTCGCGTCGAGCTTGTCCGACTTCACGGCCTTGCCCACCATGCCGAGCAGGGCCGGAGCGGCCATGGCGAGCAGCGGCGTGACATTGAATCCCAGCGTGCGCGACAGCGAGGCGCCGACGGCGTTCACGCCCGGCCCGAGCAAGGTGCTCATGGGGCTGCCCTCGCTGCCGGTCTTGCCTCCCGTCAGCCCGCTGAGCAGGCCGCCGAGGTTGCCGAGAATCCCCGTGCCCTCGGGCAGCAGCTTCATCAGCGATTCCGCGCCGCCGGGCTGCGTCGCCTGTCTCGTCATGCCGGACAGCAGCAGCGGGCCGATCACGCCGATCCCCTTGGACACGGCCGAGGTGTCGGCACCCAATGCCTTGCCGATGTCACCGATGACGTCGGGGCTGAAGTTCGAGGCGAGTGAATCGAGGATGCTGGGCATGGAAACTCCTTCCGGGGGGTGAGGCAACGACGACGTCAAGCCGGGTGGTACCTCGGCTCTGCGTCGTCCGGCGAGTCTCCTTTGCAAATGTGACAGCCGCGCGGATCCGCGGGCAGTCACGACTCAACGCTGGTTGCGCTGGTACGAGACTCGGCCGGATTTGACTCCGCGCCGCGCCGTGAGTCGGCTTCGCCCATGAAACGCGCATGGGCTTGACGAAGCGCGCGGCGCGTGCTGCACAGCGGTCGACTTCCGCTATGCCGCTTCCAGCAAGCGCACGCGGCCGTGGCGCGCGCTCATCGAGGACGCCAGCAGCTTGACGAGGGCGTAGACCGCGTCGATCCGCGGTGTCGGCGTGTCGGTGAGTCGCGCCAGCTCGACCACCGAGCCGACGAGTGCGTCGATCTCCGGCTCGCGGCCGCACTCGATGTCCTGCAGCATCGAGGTCTTGTGATGGCCGACCTTCTCGGCGCCCGCAATGCGGGCCTCCAGCGAGACGCGGAACTGGATGCCGAGCTTGTTCGCCACCGCTGCAGCCTCGCGCATCATCCCCGCCGCGAGCTCGCGGCCCTCGGGATGCCGGCAGATGTCGAGCAGGGTCGAGTGGGTGAGGCTGCTGATCGGATTGAAGGTCAGGTTGCCCCACAGCTTGAGCCAGATCTCGGCGCGGATGTTGGCCAGCAGCGGCGCCTTGAAGCCAGCACGCGCGAACGCGGCGGCGAGGCGCTGGGCGCGCTCGCTGATGCTGCCGTCGAGCTCGCCGATCGGGAAGCGCTCGCCCTCGACGTGCTTCACGACGCCGGGTGCCACCAATTCGGAGGCTGGGTAGACGACGCAGCCGAGCACGCGCGCCGGCGGGATGCTCTCCGCCAGGCGGCCGCGCGAGTCGACGCTCAGCACCGCGCGACCCTCGTACTCGCCGCCGTGGCGATGAAAGTACCAGTAGGGGATGCCGTTCTGCATCGGCACGATGACGGTCTCGGGCCCGATCAGCGCCGACAGGTCGGCGGCAATGGCCTCGAGCTGGTGCGCCTTCGTCGCCAGGACGACGAGATCCTGCGGGCCGGCGGCCACGTAGTCGTCGGTCGCCAAGACGTTGTCCGCGACCTTTTCGGTGCCGTCCGGGGCGATGAGCCGGATGCCGCGGCTGCGTATGGCCTCGAGGCTGGCGCCGCGGACGAGGAAGGTCACGCGCTCGCCCGCGAGCGCAAGCCGCGCTCCCACCAAGCCACCGATCGCGCCGGCCCCGATCACTGCCACTTTCATCGTGCCCGAATCTACGGCGGCACGACGCTCGAGGACAGTCAAACTAACTGATCGAACCCATCGCCTTTGAGTGATGCATCGGCGTCAGCGCTGCATCTGCATCATCCGCTCCATCGGCATCACGTTGTGATCGAGGTGGGTCATGATCCAGAGCGAGCCGAACACGAGCAGCGCCACGATGAGCAGGCCGAAGGCCAGCGCCATGACGTTGTTGACGCTGTCGGGCCCCGACGTGATGTGCAGGAAGAAGACCAGGTGCACGCCCATCTGCGCCAGCGCCAGCACCGAGAGCGCGATCGGGATGCTCGGCTGCCAGACCAGCATGCTCTGGGCGATGTAGAACGACACACAGGTCAAGAGCGTGGCGAGTGCCAGGCCGATGAGGTAGCCGCCGATCGCCTGGGGGATCTCGGCGGGGTCGATCTCGTCGCCGGGCGCGACGTCGCCGTGGGATTCGTGCGGGTTGCTCATCGCGGTGCCACTCCAACCAGGTAGACGAGACTGAACAAGGCCACCCAGATGATGTCGAGGGTGTGCCAGAAGAGCGCGAAGCAAAGCAGCCGGCGCTGGATGTCGGCGCGGAAGCCCTTGGCGTACACCTGCGCCATCATCGTCAGCAGCCACAGCAGGCCGGCGCTGACATGCAGGCCGTGGCAGCCGATCAGTGCGAAGAACGCCGACAGGAAGGCGCTTCGGCTCGGGCCGGCGCCGGCCTCGATCATGGTCGCGAATTCGTGCAGCTCGATCGCGACGAAGGTCGCGCCGAGCACGAAGGTCGCGGCCATCGCGCCGTAGTACATGCCCTTGCGCCGCGCCTGCGCACCGATGCCGGCGATGCCGCAGAACACGGTCGAGAGCAGCAGGCACGCGGTCTCGAAGGCCACGATGGGCAGCTCGAACAGGTCGCGCCCGCGCGGGCCGCCGGCGGTGGCGTCGGTCAGCACCGCGTAGCTCGCGAACAGCGCCGCGAACAGGATGATGTCGCTGATCAGGAAGATCCAGAACCCGTAGGCGACGACGATGCGCTTGGACGGCCCGTGCTCCGGCTCCTCGGTGAGCTGCTGGGCGTGGCCGCCGCCGGCCACCGCGCCCTGGTAGTTTTCCGCGAGCGCGCTCACGTGGCCGGCCTCAGCGTCGGCAGCGCCGCTTCGCGGGCGGCGCGATTGGCGCGATCGACGGCCGCGACCGTCGCCGCCGGGATCGCTTCCTCGTGCTCGTCACGCCACGCAACGACGACGAACACGGCCCAGGCGCCCACGAACGCCATTGCGACCAGCCACCAGATGTGCCAGATCAGCGCGAAGCCCATCGTGGCCGAGAAGAAGGCGCAGATGAAGCCGGCCGAGCTGTTGCGCGGCATGTGGATGTCGTGATA
>Ga0070670_100003159_pt1 | contig 13624 bp, 10 predicted proteins | sample KBSS63metaG_FD_64665 | JGI IMG/M metagenome (GOLD analysis project Ga0070670, IMG submission 64665) | Switchgrass rhizosphere microbial communities from Kellogg Biological Station, Michigan, USA - KBS S6-3 metaG | ecosystem: Host-associated > Plants > Roots > Rhizosphere > Soil ... | reverse complement strand
ACCGGGATTCGTGGCTGTGGTGGTGCTCACGTTCGGACTGGGAACGGGCGCGAACGCGACGGTGTTCAGCTTCGTCAACGCGTTGCTCCTTCGGCCCGTGCCGGGCGTTTCGGAGCCCGCATCGCTCGTTGCGGTCTACACGAGCGATTTCAGCAGCGGTCCCTACGGGGAGTCCTCCTACCCCGATTACCTGGCGATCAAATCCGAAGCGCGGGCGTTTGCGTCGCTCGCCGCCTACGAGGAGGCGTCACCCGTTTTGCTCCGGCTCAGCGATAGCGTCGAGCGCGTCAGGCCGGCGCGGGTATCGGGCGAGTTCTTCGAGGTCCTGGGTCTCGAGCCGACCGCCGGACGTCTCTTGGGAACCGCGGATACGAACGCCGCGACGCCGCCGGCCGCCGTGCTCGCGTTCGATTTCTGGAAGCGGACGTTCGGCGCGGATCCGTCCGCGGTCGGATCTTCAGTCGTTGTCGACGGACAGGCGATCTCGATTGTCGGCGTGCTTCCCGAACGGTTCGATGGGCTCGAGCTCGGGAGCCGCATTGACATCTGGCTCCCGCTCGTTCCGGATGGTGAGTCGCGGGACAGCCGCTTCCTTTCAATCGTGGGCAGGCTCGGCCGTGGGGTCACCCTGCGCGACGCGCAGACGCAGGTCAACGTAATCGGGGCACGCCTCGCCGCCGCGTATCCCGAAACCAACCGCGGCATCCTGGGTCACCCGGACCAGCCGCGGCCGATGGTCGTCCTGCGCCACACGCGACTGCATCCCGCCTTTCGGGAGGGAGAAGCCGGCACCATCGCGACGATCACGATGGCTGCCGTTGCGCTCGTGCTTCTGATTGCATGCGCCAACATCGCCAGCCTGCTGCTCTCGCGCGCGACGGCGCGAGCGCGCGAGATAGCGATTCGCCGTGCGCTCGGCGCGGGTCGAAAGCGGCTCATCGTTCAGATGCTCACCGAGAGCCTGCTGCTTGGAGCCGCGGGCGCCGCACTCGGGCTGCTGTTCGCGCTCTGGACCGCCGACGCCCTGCCCTCCTTTTTCACGCCGGAACAGGCGCGCCTGTTGGATGCCTCGGTCGACGGCCGTGTGCTCACGTACACGCTCGCGCTGGGCCTCGCGGCCAGCCTGCTCTTCGGCGCCGCACCAGCGTTGCATGCCCTGCGGCCCGATGCCGCGGCAGCACTTCGTGGGGATGCCGGACGGATCGGTGAAAGGGGCGGTGGTTCGCACCTTCGCAGTGCGCTCGTGGTCGTGCAGGTGGCGCTCGCAGTGGTCCTGCTCGTGTCGGCCGCATTGCTGGTCCGCAGCGTGAAGAACGGGCTTACCGGCGATCTGGGGTTCGACACGAGAAATGCGGTCGTCGCGAACGTCGAGCTCGCGCCCGCGCTGCCGGCGGACCGCGGCATCGCGTACTTTTCAGAGGCGCTCGAACGGGTTCGCGTGCTCCCGGGCGTGACCTCGGCCACCGTCGCGCAACTCGCCCCGCTCGGAGGAGGAGGGCGTCGCGGATTCCGGATGGAGGGGTACACGCGGCGGCAGGGGGAAGATACGGAGTTCCCGTTCAACAGCGTCGATGCGAAGTACTTCGCCACGATGCGAATCCCGGTTATTGCCGGGCGGGTCTTCGATGAGCACGACACGGCCGTCAGCACTCGCGTCGCGGTTGTGAACGAGACACTCGCCCGCCGATATTTCGGCGGGAATGCCGTCGGCCGGCAGCTGACGGATTCGGGCAATCACGTGCTCGCCATCATCGGCGTGGTGAAATCCGGCAAGTACCGTTCGCTGCAGGAACCTGATGTCCCTTACGTCTACTATCCGCTCGCGCAGAGCTACACGCCGCGCGTCGTGATTCTCGCGGCCACCGCGGGGGATCCGCATCCTCTGATCGAAACCGTCCGGCGCGGTCTTGCGGATCTGAGCCGTGACGCGGCAATCTACCGGGTCACGACCTTGTCCGGTCACCTTTCGGAAGCGCTCGCCGGCGATCGTCTGACGGCCGCGCTGGTCGGAACCTGCGGCGGACTGGCGCTCGTCCTCGCACTCGTCGGCATCTACGGCGTGGTGTCCTACGCGGTTGGCCGGCGAAGCCGTGAGATCGGGATTCGTGTCGCGCTCGGTGCGCGTCCTTCGCAGGTCCTGCGGCTGGTGCTCGGTGACGGTCTCCGCGTCATCGTTGTCGGCGCGGCGCTGGGCCTCGCGATCGCAGCGGCGGCAACGCGGCTGCTGGAGTCGCTGCTCTTCGGAATCTCACCGTCGGACACCACAACCTTCGTCATCGTTCCTGCCACGCTCGTCGTCATCGCCCTGATGGCCGCGCTGCTGCCGGCGAAGCGATCGCTCGCGCTCGATCCGGTTGCCGTGCTGCGCCAGGAGTGAGGAGGACTACCGTTTCAGGTCGTTGAAGTCGGGCAGGTAGGTGCGCAGCGCATGGTCCGGCGTGTTCTTCGAGTAGCCGGCCACGAGCTGATCGTTGTAGCGCGCCGAGAAGAAGTCGAACGGATCCTTCGCGTCCATGTCAATCAGCTTCAGGTCGGCGTCCGACATGGTGAGGCGCCCGAAGCGGATCGTTCCCCCGCGGAACCAGATGTAGTTGCCGCTGCCCTTCGAGTACCCCGCCGCGCCGCGCCCGAACACCTGGACGAGGCGGTCCCCCCGGACGAACGCCTTGGTCAGCTTGCCGCGCGTCTCGGGCGCCGGCAGCATCCGGCCGGAATCGAGAAACAAATCGTTGTCGCGGAAGGTGATGCCGCGCTCGGGACGCCCCTTCAGAATGTCGTCGAGCTCGACGCCGAAGAGCGACATCAATTTGGTCGTGGGAATGCCCGCGGTCTTGACCTTGACCGGGTGCACGCGCAGCAGGCCGTCGCTGGTCGTCGCGACATCCGCGACGATTGAGAACGACACACTCACCCCTTTCTTCAGCGTGCCGCGCTGCACGAGGTGCCCTTCCTCGAAGCTGACGCGAAGGTTGGACAGCGCCGAGCCTTGGTAATCGAACGCGCGGTTCACGAGCGCTGTCAGGCTGGCGGCATCGATGGCCATCTCGCCGTCGGTCACGCTCATCGAAAAGGAGTGCTGGTCGTCGAACACCGGCGGGTGGGACGAGACGCTGTTCAGCGCGCCGCTGAGGAACTTTACCTCGAGGATCGCGTCCGGCGCGACGTGAAGCCGCACGTTCCGCATCTCGATTCCGACCGGAGGTACGGACGGCTTGGACGCTTGCGCGAGCAGCAGCGTGACGATCAGCGCGGCGTGCGGCCTCATACGGGTCCTGACGGCAACAACGGTGCCGGGAGAACGCAATCGTTTCCTGTGGCAAACGGCGCGCTCCCTTACGGCTCACGTTACGCGCCGGGTAAGGTAGTTACGGTCAGCGAAGCTTCCGCAGAATGAAACACTTCAGATAGTAGGTTTCCGGCACGGTCATCAGCACCGGATGGTCGCGCGCCTGCATGCGCTTTTCGACGACCGCGACGTCTGCGCGCGCGTCGACGGCGGCGGACGCAATCACGTCGGCGAAATCCCCCTCGCTGACGTTATAGGAGCAGCTGCAGGTGACGAGGAATCCTCCCGGCGCCAGCAGTTTCAACGCGCGGAGATTGATTTCCTTGTAACCGGACAACGCCTTCCGTACGGCGGCCTTGTTCTTCGCGAACGCCGGCGGGTCGAGCACGATCGTGTTGAACTGCGCGCCGCGCCGCTCGAGCTCCCGCAGCTCGTCGAACACGTTCATCGCCCGCGCCACCACGTTCGTGGCGCCATTACGCTCCGCGTTGACCGTGATCCGTGCGACCGCTTCCTCCGAGATATCGATGGCGAGCACGTCTTCGCACTTCGGGGCAAGGGCCAGCGCGAATCCGCCGTTGTAGCTGAACGTGTCGAGCAATCGACCGGACGCGTACTGCGCCGCGGCGATGCGGTTTTCACGCTGATCGAGGAAGAGTCCCGTCTTCTGGCCACGATGCGGATCGACGAGATAGGCAATAGCTCCTTCGCGCACCTCGATGACGTCCGGGACGGAGCCGTAGAGGACGTCGACACGCTGTTCGAGCCCTTCCAGGAGGCGCACCCGCGGATCGTTCCGGGCCAGTATCCCGACGGGCCGAACGAGTTCAACCAGCAGGTTCGTGATGTCGGGAAGCAGTCGATCGACGCCTTGCGAAAGCGCCTGGACGACGAGATAGTCGCCGTAGCGATCGACGATCAGGGAGGGCAGCAGGTCTGCTTCGCCATGAACCAGACGATACGCGGTGGCGTCGATGTTCAGCGACTGGCGAAATCGGATCGCCTGTTCGAGCCGCGCGCGCCACAGCGACAGATCCGCTGCCCCGGCGCCGCGGGCCAGCAGCCGTAAGGCAATTTCCGATCGATCGCTGTACAGCGCATGACCTATCAGCCGCTTGCGCGGCCCGACCACGCGCACCGTGGCGCCGCCGCTGGCGTGCACCTCCGCGACATCGGATTTGTAAATCCAGGGATGCCCGGAGCGCACGCGCTCCTCGCCGCGATGCGTGACGACGACGGACTCGTCCATCACCTTGTATAATCCTTCATCATATGCGGATCGCGATCGGCGCCGATCACGCGGGCTACGCGCTCAAGCAGCACCTGATCGGCACCCTGCAGCGGCTCGGCCACATCGTCGAGGATCGCGGAACGCACAGCGATCAGGCGGTCGACTACCCGCCGATCTGCGCCGAGGTCGCGCGCGAAGTCACGCACGGCCGCGCCGACCGCGGCATCGTGATCGGCGGCAGCGGCCAGGGCGAGCAGATGGCCGCCAACAAGATCGTCGGCGCCCGCGCCGCGCTCTGCAACGACCTGTACACGGCCCGCATGTCGCGCGAGCACAATGACGCGAACGTTCTCGCGCTGGGCGCGCGCGTGATCGCCTGCGCCCTGGCCGAAGAGATCGTGACCCTGTGGCTGGAGACGCCGTTCGCCGGCGGACGCCATCAACGTCGCATCGATCAGATAGCAGACATCGAACGGACACAGGCGGCGCCGCTCAAGGCCTGAGGCCGGCCGCCGCGAGTAGAAAGTCACGACGCCAATGACCACAAAGACAGAAGTGCCCCTCCGCTGGCGCTCGCTTGCGGAATCCGATCCCGAGATCTCGACGGCCATCCGGAACGAAGTTCATCGCCAGAACAGCGGGCTGGAGCTGATCGCGTCGGAGAATTTCGTCAGCCAGGCCGTTCTCGAGGCGGCGGGATCGGTGCTCACGAACAAGTACGCCGAGGGCTATCCGGGCAAACGCTACTACGGCGGCTGCGAGTTCGTCGACGTCGCGGAGTCGTTGGCGATGGCACGGGCGAAGGAGCTGTTCGCCGCCGAGCACGCGAATGTGCAGCCGCATTCCGGCGCGCAGGCGAACATGTCGGTGTACTTCACGCTGCTGAAGCCCGGAGACACGGTGCTCGGGATGAACCTCGCGCACGGCGGCCACCTGACGCATGGGCATCCGCTGAACTTTTCCGGCAAGCTGTACACCGTCGTGCCCTACGGCGTCCGCCCGGAGGACGAACGTATCGACTACGACGAGCTCGAGCGGCTGGCGCGGGAACACGCGCCGAAGATGATTATGGTGGGCGCGAGCGCCTACCCGCGCATCATCGACTTCGAGCGCATTGGCGCCATCGGCCGGGGGGTGGGTGCGCCCGTCGTGACCGATATGGCGCACATTGCCGGACTGGTTGCCGCACAGGTCCACCCGAGCCCGGTTCCGCATTCCGACTTCGTGACGACGACGACACACAAGACGCTGCGCGGGCCGCGCGGCGGAATGGTGTTGTGCCGTACGCAGTATGCGAAAGACCTCGATCGCGCGTTGTTCCCGGGCGTGCAGGGCGGCCCGTTGATGCACATCATCGCGGCCAAAGCGGTCTGCTTCAAGGAGGCGATGGAGCCCGGATTCGTCGACTATCAGCGGCAGATCGTCGCCAACGCGCAGCGGCTCGCGCGCGGACTGAGCGACGCCGGATTCCGGCTGGTGAGCGGTGGCACCGACACCCACCTGATGCTCGTCGACGTGTTCTCGAAGGGACTGACCGGCAAGGTGGCGGAAGCCGCGCTCGGCAAAGCGGGAATCACGGTCAATAAGAACGCCATTCCGTTCGACAAGAACCCCCCCATGGTCGCCAGCGGGATTCGCATCGGCACACCCGCCGTGACGAGCCGCGGCATGCGGGAGCCGGAAATGGATGCGATCGCCGGGCTGATCGCCCGCGCGCTCGCCTCGCCCGAGGACGAGAGCATACTCGCGTCCCTGCGAGTCGAAGTCGAGGGCCTGTGCCGGAAGTTCCCGCTCTATCCGGAAACGACCTAGCGGGCGTGCCGTCGGCCGCGCAGCTTCGCGCGGCAGTCGGGACGGCGTTCGCACCCGGCGGCCCGATCCCCCGTGCGCTGCCCGGCTTCGAGGCGCGCGACGGGCAGCTGCAGATGGCGGCCGCGGTCTGTGACGTCTTCGCAGAAGGCGGGGTACTGCTCGCCGAAGCGGGCACCGGGACCGGCAAGACGCTCGCCTATCTCATTCCCGCAATCCTCAGCCGCCAGCGGGTGCTCGTCTCCACGGGAACGAAGAACCTCCAGGAGCAGATCTTCTTCAAGGATCTCCCGGTCCTGCAGGAGTCGCTGGGCGTGCCCTTCAAGGCGACCTACATGAAAGGGCGCGGCAATTACCTGTGCCTGCATCGGTTCGACGCCTACAAGGAAGGGGGCTCGGCGCAATCCCTCGGCTTCACCCGCGATGAATCGATCTATGTACGGCTGATCGACGAGTGGCGCCGCGACACCCAAACGGGTGATCGCGCGGAGCTCGAGGACCTGCCGGAAGACCTGCCGTTCTGGAAGGACATCGCGGCGAGCAGTGAGAACTGCATCGGCGCGGAGTGTCCGCAGTACAACGACTGCTTCGTCACGCGCATGCGACAGCGCGCCGCCGAATCGGATGTCGTCATCGTCAATCATCACCTGCTCTGCGCAGACGCGGCGGTCCGGCAGAGCGACTACGGCGAGGTGATTCCCGAATGCCGGTACGTCGTGCTGGACGAAGCGCACCAGCTCGAGGACATCGCCACTCAGTATTTCGGGATCGCCATCAGCAACTACCGCCTCGACGATCTCGCACGCGACGTCGAACGCGCGATCGGCACAGGCCAGATCGCCGATCGCGATCGAGCTGACGCGATCCGCGACGCGGCGGAGCGGGTCCGCGACGACGCGCGCCTGTTCTTCGGCGCCGTCCAGATGATGCGGTTCGACGGTCCGGGCGTCGGCGGGGCGGAGAGCCGCATGCGCATCCGGGCGTCGCAGCTCGAGCGCGTCATCGACGAGGGCGCAGCGCTCGTGCGTGCCGTCGACGCGCTGCAGGCCGAGATCGCGCTCTCGCGTGATCTGCCGGTCGACGTGCTCGCCATCGGCACGCGGGCCGGGGACCTGCGCAATGATCTCGCGTTCATCCTGCAGGCGGAGGACGAGGGCTACGTCTATTACCTCGAGATCCGCGGCCGCGGCGTGTTCCTGCGCGCCTCTCCGATCGACGTCTCGAACATCGTCCGCGAGCTTCTCCTCGATCGCATGAAGACGACGGTGCTGACGTCCGCGACGCTCACCGTAGACGGTTCCTTCGAGTACGTGCGCGGACGGCTGGGCATCCGCGCGGCGCACGAAGTGCTTCTCCGATCCGAGTTTGATTACCGCCGGCAGTCAATCCTGTACCTGCCGAAGCGGATGCCGGATCCCCGATCGCCGGAGTTCGGATCCGCGGTGGCCCGCGAGGTGGTCGACATCGTCAAGCGGACCCGCGGACGCGCGTTCGTGCTGTTCACCAGCTACGCGAACCTGCGCGAGGTGCAGGCGCGCGCCGCGTCGGAGATCGAGTATCCGATCCTCGTCCAGGGATCGGCGCCCCGCTCGGCGCTGCTGCGCGAGTTCAAGGCGACGCCGAACGCCGTGTTGCTCGCGACCTCCTCCTTCTGGCAAGGGGTCGACGTCGTGGGCGAAGCGTTGAGCTGCGTGATCATCGATAAACTGCCGTTCGCGTCACCCGGTGATCCGATCACCGCGGCGCGGATCGAGGCGATCAATGCACGGGGAGGGTCCGCGTTCGGCGACTACCAGATTCCGCTGGCCATCCTCGCGCTGCAACAAGGACTGGGACGGCTGCTGCGCCACCGCCAGGACCGAGGCGTCCTCGCCGTACTCGACCCGCGGCTGCGGTCGATGGGCTACGGCCGCCGATTCCTGGCCTCTCTGCCGCCGGCGCCGGTCACCAGCCAACTGGGTGACATCGAACAATTTTTCGAGTTCGAGCCAGACGCGAACGCCCGGAGCGCCGAAGAGCAGGACGACTCGCTATGAAGCCGGTTCGTCCCGTCCTCAAGTGGGCCGGGGGCAAACGGCAGTTGCTGCCGGCGCTCCGGCCGCACTATCCAGCGTCGTTCGATCGCTATATCGAACCGTTCGTCGGCAGCGGCGCCGTATTTCTCGATCTGCATAACCGCGGAACACTCGCCGGCCACCAGATACGACTCTCCGATATCAATGCCGACGTGATCGGGTGTTATCGCGCAATTCGCGATGACGTCGATTCGGTCATCGCTGAATTGGAGGGGCTGCAGCAGGGGCATCGGGCGGGTGGTCGCGATCATTTCTACGAAGTTCGGGACGAGCGCTTCAATCCGCGCCGCCGCGCCATCCATGCGTCAGACCATCCCGAAGAGCACTACACGCCGGACATCGCGGCAATGCTCATCTATCTGAACCGGACGGGGTACAACGGCCTCTTTCGCGTGAACCGCCGCGGCGTGTTCAACGTGCCGGCGGGCCGGTACACGTCAGTGCGAATCTGCGATGCGGACAACCTGCGACGATTGTCCACAGCGCTGGCGCAGCCGGGCACGTCATTGGTGGTGCAAGGGTTCGAAGACGCCGTGCGGGACCCCGCCGCCGGAGACTTCATCTACCTCGATCCACCCTATGCGCCGGTGAGCCGCACGTCGTACTTCACCTCGTATACGTCGGCGCAGTTCGGACCTGCCGAGCAGGCGCGGCTTCAGCAAGCCGTGATCGGGTTGGCGGAGCGTGGGGTTCACGTCCTGCTGAGCAACTCGATAGCACCCGATATCAGCGCGCTCTACGCGGAGAACGCCGACGCGCACGGCGCCGGTCTGAGGGCGAAAACGGTCGAGGCGCGGCGGGCTATTAACTCGCGCGCGTCCGCACGAGGGGCGGTCCTGGAATATCTGATCACCAACATCCCGGAGACAGGGGTGGTAAACTAAGGTTCGGTTTTCACAGGGCTTACGCCATTTTTCATAAGAGAGCGACGGAGGTTGGTATGGTGGGCACACGTCTCGTCAGCCGCATCCTGGTTCCCTGCGCACTCGTGTTCGGCCTCGCCATGGTGACGGCGCCGGCATTCGCACAGACAGGTCAGGTCAAGGGCAAGGTCGTCGACGCGGAGAACAAGCCGGTCGACGCCGCAAAGGTGACTGTTCAGCAGACCGATACGAATTCCAAATTCGATCTGAAGACGAACAAGAAGGGGGAATACATGCAAATTGGCGTTCCCCCCGGCACCTACAAGATTACGGTCGAAAAGGACGGCTTGACCACGTCGAAAACCCAGCGGATCGGCCTCGACATGGCCGAGGTCAACTTCACCCTGAAGAAGGGGGGCGACACGGCGGAGATGTCGAAAGAAGACCGCGCCAAGGCCGAAGCCAAGGTCGCGAGTGTCAAGGCCGCCTATGCGGAAGCCGCGGCGCTCGCCAACGCGGGAAAGTTCGACGAATCGATTGCCAAGTTCAACGAGGTCATCGCGTCGGTCCCCAAGTGCACGGAATGCTACGCCGGCATCGGTATGGCGAACCGGGAAAAGAAGGATTACGCCGCGGCTGAGGCCGCCTATAAAAAGGCGCTCGAGGTCGATCCGAACTATATCGAGGCGTACAGCGGCCTCGCGAACATCTACAACGACCAGAAGAAGTTCACCGAAGCCAAGGCGATGAGCGAGGAAGCGAACAAGCGCGCCACGACCGCCGGCGGGACGGGCAACGCCGACATGCTTTACAACGCCGGGGTCATTTCGTGGAACGCCAACGACTTCGCGAAAGCCGGTGAACAGTTCACCGCGGCGGTGGCGGCGAACCCGAACCACGCCGAATCGCACTTCATGCTCGGCCAGGTATACCTGAACCTCGGCAAGCTCCCGGAAGCGGCGAAAGAGTTCGAGGCCTACACGAAGATCGCGCCCAACGGCCCGAACGCGGCGAAGGCGAAGACCAACTACGACATGTTGAAGACGTACATCAAGTAGCGGCATCGACGTGGAGGCCGTCCGGTTCAACCTCCAGTCCGTCAGGTCCCGAATCGACGCCGCGGCACGGCGCGCCGGCCGGGACCCTTCGGACATCCGCCTCGTCGCGGTGTCCAAGACCTTCAGCGCCGATTACGTCCGAGCGGCATGGGCCGCGGGCCAGCGCGACTTCGGCGAGAACAAGGTCCAGGAAGCGCTGCAGAAAGTCGGCGCAACGTCCGACATAGAGATAAGGTGGCATCTCATCGGCCACCTGCAGTCGAACAAGGCGAAGAAAGCCGCGACCGCATTCGCGTGCATCCATTCGGTAGATTCGGTCGAACTTCTCCAGAAGCTGGACGGCGCGGCGGCGGAACAGGGTGCATCTCCCGAGGTGCTGGTCCAGCTCGATCTCGCCGGCGAAGACACGAAGTTCGGCGCCGGCGCAGACGAGGCGCGGCGGATTCTGGATGCCGCGCTCGGAGCGAAGGCGGTCCGCACCGCGGGATTGATGCTCATTCCCCCGTGGAACGAGGACCAGGAGCAGACGAGACCATGGTTCGTGCAGCTTCGGGAGCTGCGCGACCGCTGGCTCGCCGAGGGAACCCCGCCGGCTGCGCTGCGGCACCTCTCGATGGGCATGAGCCACGATTTCGAGGCGGCGATCGAAGAAGGCGCCACGATGGTGCGTGTCGGCACGGCGATTTTCGGGAAACGTGTCTACGGTGGGTCCGGCTTGTAGGCCGGCCGGAGATTAACATCATGCTTGAACGCCCGGGTCAGCCGGTTACACCATCGTCCACCTCCGCTGGACACTCTGGGTCGGTGCCGGCCGAGCGCGTGATGCGCATCGCGCCGCTCGATCTGCGGCAGCCGCGCTTCAAGACCAGCGTGCGCGGATTCGACAAGACCGACGTGGTCGCGTTTCTCACCGAGGCGGCGGATGACTACGAACACGCGCTGCGGGAGATCGACCGGCTGCGTCAGGATCTCGTGCGGATGGAATCGCTGTTGACGGAGCATCGCGAGCGCGAGAACAACCTGCGCAATACGCTCCTGACGGCGCAGCGGCTCGCCGACGAGGTGAAGGCGGTCGCGCACAACGAAGCGAAGATGATCGTGCGCGAAGCGCAGGGACGCGCTGACCTGCTGCTCCAGAAGGCGCAGGGGCGGCTCGAAGAAATCGAGCGCGACATCAACGAGCTGCGGCTGCGCCGCCGCGGCGTCGAAGGGACCCTCGAAGGCTCGATCCAGGCGCTGTATCACGCGCTCGAGTTCATCCGCGACCAGGACAAGTCCGACGAGAAGGTCCTGCTCCATCGACCGCGCCCGGCGGAAGCGCCTGCGCCGCAGCGTCCCGCCGGCGACGTGCCCCGCACCGCCGACGAGCGAGGCTGAGCGAGACGGGCGCGTCGCGCTTCCCCGCACGCGCCACCGCGGCCCGCCTCACGCATTGCGTGCCGATATACTTCGGTGACCGTGACGCCGTGCGATCTCATCATCCGCAACGTCAGCCAGTTGATCACGTGTGCCGGTGGGCCACGGCGAGGTAACGACCAGGGTTCGCTCGACCTGGTCGTCGACGGCGCGATCGCCTCGCGCGGCGGGCACATCGTCTACGCCGGGCCGTCGCGCGATCTCGCGGACCACGTCTCCCCTGCGCTCGGCGCGCGCGAGATCGATGCCCGCGGACAATCGGTCGTCCCGGGCTTCGTCGATGCGCACACCCACGCCATGTTTGCCGGCGATCGTCGCGAGGAGCTGCGCCGCCGGCTCGCCGGCGCGTCCTATGCCCGGATCGCCGCCGACGGGGGCGGGATCGTGTCGACCGTCGCCGCGACGCGTGACGCCTCCGAACGCGATCTCGCCGCGCAAACGCGCGTCCGCCTGGACGAGATGCTGGCGTGCGGGACGACCACCTGTGAGATCAAGAGCGGCTACGGCCTGACGGTTGAGTCGGAGCTGAAGATCCTGCGCGCGATCGCGATGCTCGCCTCGGATCATCCGATCGAGATCGCGGCGACGTTTCTCGGCGCTCACGAGGTACCGCTGGAGTTCCGCGCGCGCCGCGACGCCTATGTCGATCTCGTGGTCGAGCAGATGATTCCCGCCGTCGCCGCGGAGAAGCTCGCCGAGTGGTGCGATGTGTTCTGCGAGACGGGTGTCTTTACTCCCGATGAATCGACGCGCATCCTCGAAGCGGGCGTGCGCGCCGGTCTCGAACCCCGCATCCACGCCGACGAGCTGGGCGCGAGCGGCGGCGCTCTCGTCGCCGCGCGCGTCCGGGCGCGATCCGCGGATCATCTCATTCACGTCGCCGCCGACGGCATCGCGGCGCTGGCGGAGAGCGGCGTCACCGCCACGCTGCTACCAAACGCCGCCTTCTATCTGAAGCTCGGTCGGTTCGCGCCCGCCCGCGACCTGATGGCCGCCGGCGTCCCGGTCGCGCTGGCCACCGACGTCAACCCGGGCGGCGGCTTCTCTCCATCGATGCCGTTCGCGATGACCCTCGCCTGCTTTGCGATGGGGATGACCTTCGAGGAGTCGCTCGTCGCCGCGACGATCAACGGCGCATGGGCGCTCGATCGCGCCGACAGGGTCGGCAGCCTCGAGCCAGGCAAGCAGATGGATGCCGTGGTGATCGCGGGGGAAGCGATCAACCTGATCAGAGTCGGAGCGCCGTCGATTGCGGCGGTCATCAAGTCAGGCAGGATTGTCCATGAGTCTCGCGCAACGCCCCTTCAGTGAGCTCCTCGCCGCGTTTCGCTCTCCTGACCCGACGCCCGGGGGCGGATCCGCTTCCGCGCTGGCGGGTGCGGTGGGCGCCGCGCTCCTCGCAATGGTGGCGGCACTGGGCAAGCCGCGCAGCGACGCGGCTGAAGACGTACGGCGCCTGCGCGCCGCCGGCGACCGATGCGCCGCCCTGAGCGATCGGCTGTCCGCGTTGATGGACGACGACACCACCGCCTACGACGCCGTCGTCTCCGCGTTCAAGCTGCCGAAAGCCACGGACGAGGAGAAGTCGGCGCGCACCATTCGTATTCAGGAGGCGTTGCGCGGCGCGACGCAAGTGCCGCTCGACGTGATCAGGACGTGCGGTGAGGCTCTCGATCAAGGGATCGTCGTTGCCGAATTCGGCAACCGCAATGCGCGCAGCGACGTGCGGGTCGGGCTGGAGCTGCTCGGTGCCGCGGTCCGGGGCGCCAAGCTGAACGTGGACATCAACCTGGAAAACCTGAAGGATGCCGCCTACGTCGCCGCGGTCCGCGACGAAACCGAAACGCTCGTCGTCGCTGCGGCACGCGCGCAGGGGCGCGGCGGCT
>Ga0070670_100003158_pt1 | contig 13624 bp, 13 predicted proteins | sample KBSS63metaG_FD_64665 | JGI IMG/M metagenome (GOLD analysis project Ga0070670, IMG submission 64665) | Switchgrass rhizosphere microbial communities from Kellogg Biological Station, Michigan, USA - KBS S6-3 metaG | ecosystem: Host-associated > Plants > Roots > Rhizosphere > Soil ... | reverse complement strand
CCTCAGTTCCCCGACCTGCGTATTACGGAAGAGCAGGCGCGGCGTTACCACATCGTCGATTACGACCGGTATATGGCGTTTGCGCCTGGTTGGGCACTGATCAAGGCCGCGGGCCACACGCCCGGGTCTCAGATGATGTTCATCGCGCTCGATTCGGGACGCGAGTATCTGCTCATTGGCGACGCGGCCTGGCACATGGACGGCGTCCGCAACGTCAGTGGCAAGGATGCGCCCTGGATTGTCGAAGACACGGCTGCGGTGGGCGAACAGTTGAAATGGCTGAACACCCTGTCGAAGACACAGAACAACCTCGTCATCGTCGCAAGCCATGACGACGATGAGCACAAGGAACTGATCGCACGAAAGCTCCTCGGCGCAAAGCTGGAGTGATTACGGGCGTCGCGGCCGGCGGTTGGAAACTGCGGCGCGCCGCCTGGGCGGACGGCGCAGGTCAGGAAAAAAGTCGAACAGGTCCATCAACTCGTTTCCATGTACGTCACGAACCACTTGTGGTTTGCGTGGGTTCGGCGGCGCCGCGATGCCGCGCTCGGGCGGCGGCACGGCGACTGGCTCGGGCGGTCGCGGCTGCGCCAACGGATTGCCACGTGGCGTGCGTGGCACGCCGCGCTCGGGCGGGACCCTGCTGATTTTTTTCATCACTGCGTCGCGCTCGATCGCGTATACACTGCGTCGATTATTACAGGCGGCAGGTGGCACCTGGCAGGACCACCTCCTGCTGTTGCCCACTGACATCTGCGACCTTGTTATGCGGGCACGTATTGCGTTGCCCGCCGCTCGTTGCGAGGGAGCTCGCGAAGGAGGAGTATGCCACCACGTGGCAAGAAGAAGAGCAAGGGGAGCCGCAAGAAGAGCGCGGCTCGCGGCCGGAAATCCACCGCCGCCCGCAGCGCAAAGCGCTCGACGCGCTCGCGCGCAGGCGCCTCACGCAAGACGAGTGCACGGAAGAGCGCGGCTCGAAAGAGCGCGGCTCGAAAGAGCGCGGCTCGAAAGGGAGCGGCCAAACGCAGCACCAAGCGGAGCGCCGGGAGCCGCAAAGCGTCGCCGACCCGCCGCCGCGCGACGGGAGCCGCCGCGGCAGCCGCGAGTGCGCCGTCCTTTGCTGGCGCCATGGACGACGAATCCGTTCGCGAAGACATGGACACCCTCGGTAATGACGAGCTGTTGGAGGAGTCGGAGATCGACCTCGGCGGAGACGAGGAAGGCGACGACGACGACCTCGAGGGCGTCTAGGCATGAAACTCGCAGCTGATCCTCCGGAAGGAGGAGGACCATGCTGCAGTTCGCGCTGATGTTCCTCGTCGTCGGCATCATTGCCGCCGTCCTGGGCTTCACGTCGATTGCGGGCGCATCGTTCGCCATCGCGAAGTTTCTGGCCGGCTTGTTCCTGGTGTTGTTCGTGCTGTTCCTGATTCTTGCGATAGCAGGTGTTCGCAAGGTGTTCTAACTTCGAGGTGGCAGGACGTCCTCCTGCCACCTCTCCTAGGTACAATTGAGTTCCTTTGCGAACGGCTGCCCTGAGCCTCATCGCCGTCGTGCTCGTACTCGTCTGCGGGCCGCACGCGCAAGGAACGGCACCGGCCTCGCCGCTGACCCTGATCACGCGCGAGGGACGACGTCCTGTTGCTTCAACCGTTGTTAACGGCCAGGAATTCATCGGCCTCGACGATCTGGCGGCGCTGTTGATGTTGGCGGTGCGCGAGGACGCGCTTGCCGGCGGCGTCACCGTCACATACAAGGGGCGCACCGTCGTCGCATCGGCGGATCAAGCGATGGCTTCGGTCAACGGTCGTGTCGTCACGCTGCCGGCGCCGATTGCGCGCGCCGGCAGACGTCTTCTCGTCCCGCTCGACTTCATTCCACGCGCGATTGCACCGATCTACGATTCCCCGATCGAGCTGCGCCGCGCGTCGCGGCTTCTCATGGTCGGAAATGTGCGCGTGCCGCGCGCGGCGATTCGAGTGGAGGCGGCCGGTCCTCCGACGCGCCTCACCGTGGACATCGTCCCGCCGTTCGCCGTGAGCACCGCATTCGATGCTGGCCGCGTGCTCGTACGTGTTGATGCTGACGCGCTCGACATCGCGACGACACCAACCGGTGCGGGGTTAATCGATCAGATTCGTACCGGCGAACAAACGACTACCATCGCGATTGCGCTCAATACCCGCGCGGGCACGCCGCGGATCTCCACCACGACCACAAACGAAAGCACGCGCGTCCTCGTGGAAGTGCCTGTCGCCGCACAGCAGGAGACGGCAGCACCCCCTGCACCCCCGCCGGCGCCGCCCGCCGCAGCGCCGTCCACGCCTGCAGAGGCGCCGCCGCCTCTGCTCGCAGCGCGCACCGCACGGCTGCAGACGATGGTCGTCGACGCCGGGCACGGCGGAGAGGATAACGGCGTGCGGGGACCGAAGGGGACGCTCGAGAAGCAAATCACGCTCGACGCCGCGCGCCGCCTGAAAAGACTCGTCGAATCACGGCTCGGTGTCCGCGTCGTGATGACCAGAGACGACGACCGCGCGGTGTCGCTCGACGAGCGCAACGCGATCGCGAACAACAGCAAAGCCGACCTGTTCCTCAGCCTCCATACCAACGGTTCTCCCTTGGCATCGGTGAAAGGAACCGAGGTCTACTACCTTCGTCTCGATCGTGCGGGAGAGGAAGCGCGCAGAAATGTGGCTGCAACCGAGCTGATTCTGCCCGTGGTCGGCGGAATTACGCGTCCGATCGACATCATCCCGTGGGACCTGGCACAGGCATCGCACGTCGATGCCTCGTCACGATTCGCGTCCATGCTGGAAGAAGAGCTGGAGAAGCGCGCTCCGGCGGGGCCGCGGCCTCTCCAGCAGGCGCCGATGCGCGTACTGAGCGGCGCCAACATGCCGGCAGCGCTCGTTGAGATGGTGTACCTGACCAACGGTGAGCAGGAACAGCGCGTGAAGTCCGACGATTTTCAGGGCGCCCTTATTGAGGCTATTTACGGTGCGGTCGTACGGTTCAGGGCGTATCTCGAGGCGCCGCCCACACCATGAGTCGAACGCGATGGCTTCAGGTTGGCGGAATCGTACTGGTCTTCGTCGCCGCCGCGTGGATTGCGTCACGCGTCCTCGAGCGCGTCGTGGCGCCGGCGCCCGCGCCTTCTGCAGCGCCGACGCCAGCCGTACCCGCGGCAAGTGTGCCGCACATCATCGCGACCCTGTACTACGGCACACCTGACGGACAGGCGCTCGCGGCCGTGAAACGTGAGGTGCCGCTCGGCGAAGGGCCTCGCGAACAAGGCCGGCAGATCCTGCAGAGCGAGTTTGAAGAAGCACCCGCGCCCTACCTCTCACTTATCCCGCGCGGCACGACCTTGCGTGCGTTCTACATCACGGACCGGGGCGATGCCTTCGTCGATCTGAGCGCCGAGGCTTCGACGATGCACCCAGGCGGGTCGACACACGAACTGTTGACCGTCTACGCGATCGTTAACGCGGTCACCGCGAATCTCGCCTCCGTCGAGCGCGTGCAAATCCTCATCGATGGCAAGCAGGCTGACACGCTCGCCGGTCACGTCGACCTGCGACGGCCGTTCGAACGCGACACCGTGCTCGTGCGTGAGACGAAAGGCACGCAATAATGACACTCCATGAGATCTGACGGACGGCTCGACGAACAGCTTCGCCCTACGCGCATCACGCCGAATTACCTGCTTCACGCTGAAGGCTCGGTGCTTGTCGAATCGGGGAAAACGAAAGTCATTTGCACGGCGAGCGTCGAGGATCGCGTTCCTCCGTTCCGGCGGAATTCGGGGAGAGGATGGGTGACCGCCGAGTACGGCATGCTGCCCCGCGCGACAACCACGCGGACACAGCGTGAGTCGTCGGCAGGACGTGTCGGCGGCCGTACCCAGGAGATCCAGCGGTTGATCGGCCGTTCCCTGCGCGCAGTGACGAAAATGGAGGAACTTGGCGAGCGGACCATCACACTCGACTGCGACGTCATTCAGGCCGACGGAGGGACGCGGACCGCGTCGATCACCGGCGCGTTCGTCGCCCTCGCCCTCGCGATCAACAAGATGCGCGAGCAGGACCTGATTCGGACGACCCCCATCGTCGATTACGTCGCCGCGACGAGCGTCGGCATCGTCGAAGGGATGCCGATGCTCGATCTGGCCTACGCCGAGGATTCGAAGGCCGACGTGGACATGAACATCATCAAGACCGGGGCAGGTCTCTACATCGAAGTCCAGGGCACCGCGGAAGCGATGCCGTTTGGACGAGAGGCGCTGAATCGGCTGCTCGACCTTGCGGACACCGGCATCCGTCAACTCATTGCCCTGCAGCGAGGGCTCGTGGGCAATATTGTCGGCAAGTAGGTGCGCACCCTTCTCGTTGCGACCACCAATCCAGGCAAACTACGAGAAATCCGGGAGTTGATGACCGGGCTTCCGGTGCGTCTGGTCAGCCTTGCCGATCTACCACCCATCGAGGAACCCGAAGAGACCGGAACAACTTTCGAGGAAAACGCCCGTCTGAAGGCGCACCACTACTCTGCCCGAAGCGGGCTGTGGACCGTCGCCGAGGATTCAGGCCTCGTCATCGACGCGCTTCATGGGGAGCCCGGAGTGAAGTCCGCCCGTTTTCTGCGCCCAAACGCTACTTATTCGGAACGATTTACTGAAATTTATCGTCGGCTCGATGCACGGCCGGACGCCCCTCGCACCGCTCGCTTCGTAGCGGCGCTTTCCACCGTCGAGAACAGCGACGTGATTTATGAAACGACGGGTATTGTCGAAGGCGCGATCGCCGACGCGCCCCGTGGGAGCGGCGGGTTCGGATACGACCCGATTTTCTTCTACCCGCCGTATGGCCGAACCCTCGCGGAAGTAACCGAAGCCGAGAAAATCGCGGTCGCACATCGCGGGATCGCCTTCCGTCGCTTTGCCGCGTGGATTGTGCACCGCGGACAACGATGAACGGAGAACGGAGAACGATGGGTTGTTCTCCGTTCGTTACCCAGAGTCTGGCCGCGGACGCCCAAGCGTCCGGGAGTTCGAGGGCAGGGCGTGTTGGCTGGTCGGCCTTACGGCTCGTGAGGAAGGAAATGCACCGACCGGCCTGGCAGGTTCAACTCGTCAGGTCCGAGTGGCTCGCGCCTGATCGGACCGCATGAAAGCGCCGTCCCGTGTACGAAACAAAAACTTCGCATCGACTAACGCACCGAGCAACGCATCGCATGCGGCGCGGTCGAGGCCCCAAAGCCGCTGTGCCTGCGCCGTCGTCAACCGCAGTCCGGGCATCTCGATGTACTCGCCCTGGACGCGTCGCAGTACGTCGTCAAGCGGCTGTGCTGGCATTTACGTGGCTCCCCGTTTCCAGATTTGAGTAGGTAGACGTGTAGGAATGAGCAACGCACATGCCACAGCGTTGCACTATCGGAACGGCTCAGTGCCGTCGCCGAGATCGCTCCAAAAACCACGCCCTTTCCTCTCGTGACGCTGCGGGTGACCGCAAGCGCGGGTGTTTTAGGGCATCAAAATCCTGTAACAGGCAGTGACGTACCCTTAAGCGGATCTGTACGGAAACTGGTCAACAAATCCTTTCGCCTCAGTTTTTTGCCGTCCGTGATTGCTCGCCGCCGCTAATCGTTTCACCGCGAGGCATTTGCGTTGCAGTCGCGGTGACCCGAATCGGAGGGACGCATGGCGATGAATCTCGAACTGCACCGAAGCGATGAAAGCATCTGGGACCGGACCGAGGATCGGCTGAACTGGGATTCCGAACGATGGTTGCTTGGCGCAGCGGCCGCCGCGTTTCTTTTTGCCGGACTCCGGCGTGGGTCGTTGACCGGCCTGGCGCTGATCGTCGGAAGCGGCGCGCTGGCCTGGTGGGCGTCCTCCGAAATGGATCAGCGGCGGCTCCGGCGCGGACGACTGCGCGCCGTAATACCCGCACGCCGGTCGGAGGATCCGATCGGTGAGGCCTCGGAGCAATCGTTCCCGGCAAGCGACGCGCCGGCGTGGACCCCGACGACCGGCAATACCACGACGACACCGGAGAAGGCTGGCGCGCGGCGCCGTGCGCAGTAGGAGTGTTCCATGGCAGTGCTGCTTGCCCACCTGAAAGTCCCGCTGACGTGGCCGGAGGTGTTCAAGCGCACGGTGCGGGAGGCGATTGCGGACAACATCATGGGGATGTCGGCGCAGCTGGCGTACTACTTTTTCTTCTCACTCTTCCCTGCTTTGCTGCTGCTCATCGCCATCGCGAGCTATTTTCCCGTGCAGACGCTTGTCGACGACGTGTTCAAGGCGATGAGCGGCTTTGCACCGCCTGAAGCACTGCGCATCATCACCGAGCAGATCCAGAAGATCCGGGACGCGAAACCCGCCGGTCTGCTCACATTTGGCGTCGCCACCGCCATATGGAGCAGCTCGTCGGCCATGACCGCCATTATCAGCACGCTGAACAGTGCGTACGACATTGAAGAAGGGCGCTCGTGGTGGAAGGTCCAGTCGACAGCGATCCTGCTGACCATCGGCGTTGCGCTGTTCATCCTGATTTCGTTCGCTCTGGTGATTGTCGGTCCGACACTCGCCGAAAAGGTTGCGGACTGGGTGCATCTGGGCGCCGCATTCGAGTGGACGTGGAAGATCCTGCAGTGGCCTCTCGTCTTTGCACTCGCCTGCACCGGCATCGCGATGATTTATTACTTCGCGCCCGATGCGGAACAGGACTGGGTGTGGCTGACCCCTGGTTCAATCCTTTCGACCATGCTCTGGTTGCTGGCGTCGCTCGCATTCAAGTACTACGTCGTGAACATCTCCTCGTACGCCGCAACCTATGGCGCTCTCGGCGGCGTGATGGTGTTGATGTTGTGGTTCTATCTCTCCGGCGCAGCCATCCTCTTCGGCGCAGAGATGAACGCCGAAATCGAACACGCGTCACCCTACGGCAAGGAACCCGGGGAGAAGGTGCCGGGACAACGGCGCGTCATCGGGTCGGCCGCCATGCGTGCGTGGCTCGACAAGCGACGTAGCCGTGACGGCAAGCCGCCCAGTGCGGACGAAATGAAGAAAGCAACGGAACAGCAGCCCGCTGCCGCAGCGGCAATGCGGGAACACGAAGCACCGGGGCGCGCGCAGCAACCTGCTACGCCGAATCGCGCCGAACCTGCTGCGGCGATGGCTGCCTCTCCACGGGTCGCCTCGCGCCGCGCCGGCGGCGGTGTCGACTGGCTTCTCGGCATCACAGTGGCGATCGCGCAATTCTGGATGACGCTGAAGGCCTTGCGAAAGACGCGCGCCTGATCAATCGTACGCCCCTTACTTCAGTCGGCGGTCGGCACGTAGGCAATGGCCGTAACTTCTGGTTCTGGCCGCTGCCCACTGCCCTCTGCCCGCTGCCCACTCAAAGAGGCGCGTATGACGACGATTTCGAGAAGAGTTCTGATCGGGCGGATCGGCGCGGTCGTTGGCGCGGCCGCGCTGACGCCGCGATCGGCGACCGCGCAGGGTGCCCAGGCTGTCCCTCCTCCGCCGCCGTTTGACACGCACCGCGACTACCGGCCCAATGCGGAACCGGTCAGCTATCCGGATCCCGACATCATCACCGTCGACCCGGCCTTCAACGCGCTTCGCGTGAACAACACGGCGATTCACCGTCTGTGGACAGGCGGAATGTGGTCAGAAGGGCCGGCGTGGTGCAGCCAGGGAAAGTATCTCGTCTGGAGCGACGTGCCGATGGGGGTACAGCGTCGATGGATTGACGACGATGGTCGCGTGACGGTGTTCCGGAATCCATCGAACAACAGCAACGGGAACACGTTCGATTTTCAGGGCCGGCAGGTCACATGCGAGCACACCGGACGCCGCATCGCGAGGTATGAGCACGACGGATCGATCACGTCGATTGCGGAAGCTTATATGGGCCAGCGCCTCAACTCGCCGAACGACGTTGCGCCGCATCGCGACGGAAGCTACTGGTTCACGGATCCACCGGCCGGGTTCACCTTGTACGAGGGAGCGCCGGAAGTTGCCGGTGCGCCCGGCAATGTGGACGGCCGGTATAACTCACGGGCCGGACAAGCGATCGGGGTCGGCGCGGCCAAACGCGACATCCCGATGGCCAACGTCTACCGCGTCGATGGCCAGAGCGGCCGCGTGGACCTGATGATGAGCGCCTCGAACCTGCCTGGCAATCCGAACGGCATCGCGTTCGCCCCCGACTACAAGAAGGTCTACGTCGTCACCAATGGCATTGTGCACAGCTTCGATCTCGGCGCGGACAACAAGCTGTCGAACCAGAAGGAATTCAGCAACTTCATGGTGGACGGCGTGCAGTGCCGCACTGACGGCATGCGTGTGGACGTGAACGGCAATCTGTGGTGCGGCGCCAATGCGGGCAGGAACCTGGGCTACAGCGGCGTCACCGTGTGGTCGCCGGACGGACGCCTGCTCGGGCGCATCCGTCTACCGGAGACGTGCGCGAACCTCGCCTTCGGCGGGCCGAAACGCAATCGGCTGTTCATGACCGCGGCGCAGTCGCTCTACGCGGTTTATGTGAATACGCAGGGAGCTTCGCCGGGCTAGGTCTCCTAAGCGTCAAACCATCCGCAGCCGAACTCTGCGCACCGCGTGATCGCGTCCTTTCTCGAGCACCAGATGGGCGCGTTCACGCGTCGGCAGCACGTTCTGACGCAGATTGACCCGGTTGATCGTTTCCCAGATCCGGCGCGCCGTCGATTCGGCTTCGGCGTTGGTCAACGACGCGTAGCGGTGAAAGTACGAGGACGGGTTCTGAAACACGGTCGCGCGCAGTTTCAGGAACCGTTCGATATACCACTGTTCGATGTCCGACTCATTCGCATCGACGTAAATCGAGAAATCGAAGAAGTCCGACACGAACATCGCCGGCGACTTCTTCTGCTGCGATCCGGTCTGCAACACGTTCAGCCCCTCGACAATCAGGATGTCGGGCTGGCGCACGGTCTGAAACTCACCGGGGACGATGTCGTACGCCAGGTGCGAGTACACGGGCGCTGTGACTTCGGGCAAACCGGACTTCACGTCCGCGAGAAAGCGCAGCAATCGGCGGACGTCATAACTTTCCGGAAATCCTTTCCGATGAGTGAGGCCCTGTGCTTCGAGGGCGCGCTGTGGAAACAGGAAGCCATCTGTCGTCACCAGGTCGACCTGCGGGTGGCTTGGCCAGTGTGACAGCAGCGCTTTGAGCACGCGGGAAGTCGTGCTCTTGCCGACCGCGACGCTGCCGGCGACGCCGATAATGAAGGGAATCCGCAGGTCCGCCGATGCGCCGAGAAACGTGGTCGTCGCGGTGTGCAGGCTTTGCGTCGCGCCGACGTACAAATTCAGCAGACGCGACAACGGCAAGTAGACGTCGGCGACTTCGTCGAGGGATACGCGCTCAGTGACGCCGCCGAGCGGGCGCAATTGCGCTTCGGACAGCGGCAGCGGCGTGGCCGCGCGGAGCCGCGCCCATTCGGCGCGCGTGAGATCGACGTAGCGGGAGGTCTCGACCCGGTCGCGTGAAACAGGCACGGGCGCTATTGTAGAGCCCTCCTACAGCCGCACGAACATCGCGAGCGCCATCGAAAAACCGATCACAATCACCGCACGCCGGACAGCCTTGCGGCCCATCCGTCGCGCGACTCCGGCTGCCGCGACACCTCCGATCGTCGCGCCGACGGCCATGATCACGGCGTCGGGTGCGCGTACCATGCCGGCAAGAATGAAGTACCCGGCAGCCACGGCATTGATGAATACGGCAAGCAGATTCTTGATGCCATTCATCTGATGAATATCGTCGTGACCGAGCACGGCCAGCGCCGCGAGCATGAGGATGCCCATGCCCGCGCCGAAATATCCGCCGTACACGCTGACGAAGAACTGAAAGATCATCGCCGTAGTGAACCACACCGAGCCATGGTGCTCAGGAGCCACGTTGAGCACCTTCTGCACGCGGTCCTGGACGGCAAACAGGACCGTGGCAAAGAGAATGAGCAACGGCACCAGCCGATCGAAAACATCTGCCGGCGTGATGCGAAGCAGCATCGCCCCGCCGATGGCACCCGCGACGCTCGGAACAATCAACCAGTACATGCGGGGAGCCGTCTGCCGAAGCTCGCGGCGATATCCCCACACGGCTCCGAGTGAACCAGGCCAGACCGCTGCCGTATTGGTGGCGTTGGCGATGATGGGCGGCACGCCGAGCCAGATCAATGTCGGAAAGCTCACGAGCGAGCCGCCGAAGGCGAACGCATTGATGGCGCTGGCGACAAACCCGACGCCGAAGATGATGCTGTTGTGAATGAAATCGGTCACGTGGAGGGCGCGTCCTTTCGGACGCCAGATCAGCCGAGTCGTTTCAATATCGCGGCGCCGGCTTCCTTGGTCCCGAGCGCCCCCCCGACATCGCGGGTCGTCTCGCCAGCGTGGACGGCCGCTTCGACCGCACGTTCGATTCGGCGCGCGTCCTCGCCGCGTCCAAGCGTGTCGAGCATCAGCGCCGCGGAGAGAACCGCTCCAATCGGGTTGGCGACGTTCTTTCCCGCAAGCGGCGGCGCGGAGCCATGCACCGGTTCGAACATCGACGTGCGGCCCGGGTGAATGTTACCTGACGCCGCCATGCCTAGACCACCCTGCAGGGCCGCCCCGATGTCGGTGATGATGTCGCCGAACAGATTGTTGGTGACGATGACCTGAAATTGTTCCGGACTCTGGACGAGAAACATCGCCAGGGCATCGATGTACAGATGCGTCGCCTCGATCGACGGATAACGGGGTGACAGCGCCTTGAACACACGCTGCCACAACGCGTGGCCGTGAGTCATCGCATTGCTTTTGTCCGCCATGCACACTCTGCTCAGCCCCTGATGGCTCGCGAACTCGAACGCGTATCGCACGATCCGCTCGACGCCTCGATACGTATTGATTTCTTGCTGAACCGCGATCTCCTCGTCGGTATCGGCGCGCACGCGCCCGCCGGCGCCGACATAGAGTCCTTCGGTGTTTTCACGAAAGACGACGAAGTTGACGTGGTTCCGGGTGCGGTTTTTCAGTGGGCAGAGCCGATCGTCGAGCAGACGCACCGGCCGATAGTTCACATATAGATCGAGCGCGAATCGGGTGCCGAGCAGAATGTCGCGGGCGTGGCGGTTATCGGGGACGCGCGGATCGCCAAGGGCGCCGACGAAAATCGCGTCGAACGACCGGAGGGTGTCGTAGCCGCCGGATGGAACCGTGACGCCGGTCTGCAGGAAATGGTTCGCGCTCCACGGCAGTTGCTCGATCTCGACGCCGCCCACATCAAGCAGGATGCGCGTCGCTTCGGCAATGACCTCAGGCCCGATACCATCACCCGCTATGACGGCAATGTGGTTCGTGGCCAACTAGGCCTCGTTGTTGACGCTAATCATAAGAAAACATTCATGCATCAGCAGCCCCGGAACGCTGCTATCCTCTGCCGACATGTAGGACCTTAGCCAGCCAAACGTTATTAAAAGGAATTCAGTGTTTTGGATTTCGACACTTCATTGGATGAAGCGGTCGGGGCCCTACGACTGGAATCGCCGGCAAGGTATTGTGCCTCAGGAATTTGTCCGACAAGCAGCGCTTGGTACGCCTTTTTCTTGGGGCTCGCGCCACAGAGACGTTAAGCAGGACTCGACGAAGGAGCAACCATGAACGCACGCATCATGGCCTTGCTGCTCCTATGCGGCCTCGCCGTAGGCACTACCGCGATGGCACAGGAGCGGTTCGGCACGCTGACGGGAAAGGTCACCGACCAGCAAGGCGCCGCCGTACCCGGCGTCACCGTCACAACCCGGAATAACGAGACGGGAGAAGTTCGCGTCTTCGTGACCGACGCCAACGGGCAGTACATCGCGCCCGATCTGAACCCGGGCCGCTACACGGTGACGTTCGAACTGACCGGTTTCTCAAGGATCGAGCGCAACGACATCGCGGTCATCCTCGGCCGGACGTTCGAGCTCGACGCCCAGATGATGGTCGGCTCAGTCACGGAAACGGTGCAAGTCACTGCCGAAATCAATCCTTTGGTGGACAGCCGCAGCACGCTGATCGCTCACAACATTACCAGTGAACAGATCGACTGGCTGCCAAAAGGTCGGTCCTACCAGTCAATCGCGTTGACCGCTCCCTCTGTCAATTCGGGAGAACTTGAAGGCGGTTTCCAGGTCAACGGTGCAAGCGGCGCCGAGAACGCATTCACCGTAGACGGCGTGGTGACGAACTCGCTCCTGTACGGATCATCCCGCCAGAACACCGTGTTTGAATACCTGGAAGAAGTTCAGGTGAAGACAAGCGGCATCTCCGCGGAGTACGGCGGCGCGCTTGGTGGAGTCATGAGCGCAGTCACCAAGAGTGGCGGCAACACGTTCCGCGGCGAGGGTCATTATTACTTTGAGGGCAGCGCGCTCGCGACGAGTCCACCGAAACGTCTGAACCTGGATCCCCTAGACGACACCACTGCTCGGTTCGTGCGGGATGCCGAAGATCCTACGCACCAGAACGAATTCGGCGGTTCGATCGGCGGTCCAATCGTGCGCAACCGCCTGTTCTTCTTCGGATCCTATTCGCCGCGAAACGAGAACACGACCAGGGACTACAACTTCATCGATGGCGCAACGTCTGTCACTCGCAACATCTGGAAGCAGCAGGCCTTCGGCAAACTGGGTTACTCGTCTCGCCGTCTCAACGCAAGCTGGTCATCGCTGTGGACTCCGACCAAGGCGCACGGCACACTCGACACCTTCAAAGGATCGACTCCGAACTCGATCGCGGCGACGATGTCGTCCATTGCAAGTCAGCCGGGCCGCGGCTATGAAGTCAACCAAGTGAACACCAGTGGCACCGTCGACCTGAACCTCACGAACACGTCGTTCGTGCGACTTCGCGGCGCGCTGTTCCACGATCGGTACAGTGATATAGGGATTCCGCAGACGACGTCTTACAACTACCAGACCCCAACCACTACCCTGAACGCGATCCTTCCCCCTGCCGTCCAGGGTGGAACCAACGTGGGCGGCGTGAACGTACCGCGAGCGCAGATCACCGATTTCGACACCACGAAACGCAAAACCTTCGATATCGACTACAACCACGTCATCACCCGCGCGGGGCTGCACACGTTCAAAGCCGGCTACGGATATCAGCACGTCTCGAACGACGTCAACTCGTACTATCCGGGCGGATACGTCGAAATCTTCTGGGACCGGTCATTCACCTTCAGCGGCCTGACGGGTCGCGGGGCCTACGGATATTACGTCGTCAACGATCGGCGCATCAGCAACAAGACCGGCAGCTATATCAAATCGCTGTACGCGCAGGATCAGTGGACGCTCGGCGGCCATCTGACGCTCGATCTCGGGCTCCGAAGCGAGCACGAAGTCGTGCCGACGTTCCGCCCGGATTATCTGAAATACGCGTTTGATTTCGGCTGGAAGGACAAACTCGCGCCTCGGCTCGGCGCCGCCTACGATCTGTGGGGCGACGGTCGCGCGAAGATCTTTGGCAGCTGGGGTCGTTACTACGATTGGACAAAGTACGAGCTCGTTCGAGCCACCTTCGGTGCCGAGGCGTGGTGTC
>Ga0070670_100003154_pt1 | contig 13631 bp, 12 predicted proteins | sample KBSS63metaG_FD_64665 | JGI IMG/M metagenome (GOLD analysis project Ga0070670, IMG submission 64665) | Switchgrass rhizosphere microbial communities from Kellogg Biological Station, Michigan, USA - KBS S6-3 metaG | ecosystem: Host-associated > Plants > Roots > Rhizosphere > Soil ... | reverse complement strand
ACATTTGTATCAACCAGGGAAATTGAGTCGAATGGTGCCCCGAGCTTGCCGAGGGGCTTTCACTATTCAAAAGCTACCTTTTTGTTAAGCTGCCGCATGGCTCACCATGTATACATCCTGCGATGTGTTGACGGCACTTTGTACGTTGGCTCAGCATGGGACCTGGATGAGCGCCTAAAAGCGCACAATGACGGCCGAGGCGCAGCACACACATTCAAGCGCCGTCCTGTTCGCTTGGTCTATTCCGAAGCATTCGACTCTCACGATAGCGCGCTTGCTCGCGAGCGACAGCTCAAGCACTGGACCCACGGAAAGAAACAAGCGCTTATCGATGGGAACCTGGAACGCTTGAAGCACCTCAGCAGACGCCGCTCCTATCTATAGCTTGTAAGCGGACCACCCTCTCCTGGATCACCGGAATCAATCCTGCCCTTAATTGGCCTGGCCATTTCACTGATATTTCGAAGTGATCGAGCGTCAACGAGTGGTGTTTGAGATTTTTCATGTTCGGGAGCATCCGGTGATACTTGCACGAACGAGACTTCCGAATGCTCCCGAAACGTGAATTTCTCCGGCTCTTGCATGGAGGGTTTTTTGTTCGTCACGAACCCGCCAAATCCAGCAAATGAACCCTTCGACAGGGACTCAGGGCTGGCTGACTTGAACGGGTGATTGCCGCTTTCGTTGTCACAAACCCGCTGCTCCCAGTAAATCCCGGCCGTCTAACATCGCGCTCCGGGCCAGTTGCTGTACGTTAGCTAAATGCAGTCCTCGACTGACCTTCAGAATCACGCGACGAGTACGATCGCTGTTCTTCTTCGATGGCTGGCGTTGCCTGCTCGACCACGCCCATTATCGCTGGTGAACTGCGCACCGTTTGGTCTCGACCTCAACTCTTGTTCCACGTTTCAGGAATTCCGGAAACGTGATAAGGAAGGCCCGGTGCAAGAAAACAGTTATCGACAGTCGCGGCTGTGCCGTTTGCTCGGCAATCCCATCGCATTCGCGATCGTCCAAGCGCTCGCAGATCATAAAGAGCTAAGTCCAAGCGAACTGGCACAAGCGGTAGGAAGAAGTGTGCAACGGGTGAGTACGGTACTTGGCGCTCTGCGCCTGGCCGATGTTGTGCGCTACGATACGGACGGAAAGCGCAACCGCTATCGCCTTAAGCACCCGTCGAGGTGCGCACCGTAATCGCCGCGCTGTCGCGATTCGTTAAGGTTGCCGCAGACCCGGGCCCATAACAAGCGACGCTCCATGATTCCGGAATTCCGGAAACATGGAAGTCACTCATACGAGTTGAATCAGACGCCTCCAAACGCTGGATCGGTCGTGGACTACATCAAAGACCGAGTGATTGCTCAATCTGATGGGTTGAAATTCTCAAAAGATGCACGTTCCCGCAGGGACAGGATGCATCAGCACGAGCACAAACACGGATGACGACCACGAAGACGGCTGTCTCCGTGCGCCTGCCGCCTCACTCCTCAGACTCCGGCTATTCCTTAGCCGTCCGGCTGGTGCTGCTTGCGTACTTTTTGCCGTGATGCCTCAGATTCAATGTTTCCGGAATTCCGGAAACGTGGAATCCCCGCAGGGACGGGAATGAGCGACAATCAGTTTTTAGCCTTGCTCTTTAGCGCTTTTGGTTCAGCTCTCCCCTCACGCCTCACACGTTCACGCCTGACGATTTTTTCTCTCATCCTTTATCCTTTCGCCTTGAGCCTTTTTGCGTTCCCGCCTCGTCCCTCACTCCTCACCGCTCGTGGCTCATGTGTGAGTAAAGGGCATTTGGACGGTCGTGACGCTAAGATATATTGTGATGAAGCCGCGGAGAACTATGTCTTCACGAGGGCGTTTATGACCATACTTTCCGTGGTGCACAGCGATCCTGAGATATTGGGTGGAACTCCTGTTTTCAGAGGCACGCGCGTTCCACTGCGAAATTTGTTTGATTATCTCGAGCACGGGCATGACATTGATGAATTTCTCGACGCGTTTCTCTCGGTATCACGCGAGCAGGGGATCGCGGTGCTTCAGACCCGCATGAGGGTTTAACGGCGGATGCGCGTTTTGCTCGATGAGCAGCTGCCGAGACATCTCGCCCGAGAGATCGCCGGCCACGATGTTCGCACGGTTCAGCAATGTGGCTGGGCCGGTTTTAAGAATGGCGAGCTCCTGCGTGTAGCCGCCGTGGCGGGTTTCGAAGTACTGGTCACTGCCGATCGCAACCTGTAATTTCAGCAATGCAAAGAGATAGCTCAATCCGACCGGGAGTTCTTATTGGACTCGGCAGGGTCGCACACTGACCCGCAGATCGGCACCGGTCATGATGACTACACGGCCGTCGAGATCAATGTCGGGCAGGTCCATCTGCGCCATTGTTTTATACGAAGCTGCCAAGCTGTGCTAAAGCCTGCCGTCGTTTCAAGCGCTGCCGATATCCGTCACACATGGGGTTACATACGTGCACAATTTCACGCTCACACGGCCATGAGTTTGTAGTCAAATGAAATATTCACTACGGAGTGAGGCTGTAGGGGAGATTCATCTATGGGGACATTCGTGATTAGATGAATGGGGAGGCATCATGCTGGAGCTTTATCACGGCACTACTTCAGTGTGCGCGCAGAAGGTGCGGCTCACTCTCGCAGAAAAGGGGCTCGAATGGCAGAGCCACCTGCTTGAGTTGAACGGCGATCATCTCACCCCGGAGTATTTGAAGATCAATCCCAACGGCGTGGTGCCGACGCTGGTGCAGGACGGCACGATCATCGTCGAGTCCACCGTGATCATCCACTACCTCGACGATCTCTTTCCCGATCCGCCGCTGATGCCGCGCGCGCCGCTCGACCGGACGCGCGCCCATCTTTTCAAAAAACTCATGGACGAATACATCCACCCGGCGTGCATCGTCTATACGTTTGCAACGGCCAACCGCGGCCGCTTCGCCGGCTTGTCTCCTGAACAACGCGCCGCGCAGTATGCCAAGATGCCGCTGCAGCGCCAGGCCGAGTACAAGCGCGCCGGCGTCGAGGAAGGCATTGGATCGCCGGCAGGAAAGGAAGCGACCAAGAGCTTCATGAAATTGCTCAAGTGGATCGAAAAGTCGACGGGAAAATCCGCCTGGCTCGCCGGCCCGGACTATTCGCTGGCCGACATCGCCGCCATTCCCTACATGATGCGTCTGGAGATGTTGCGGCTCGCACGGCTGTGGGATCACAAGCCGGGAGTCGCAGCGTGGTGGGAGCGCGCCAAAGCGCGCCCCTCCTTCGATAAGGCGTTTACCCAATGGTTGCGCCCGCAGGATTGGCAGCGCTACGAAAAGATGCCCGATCCGTGGCCGGATGTGAGCAAGAACCTGGCGGCAGGCTGATCGAGGAACTCGACGTAGTTTAGCCCGGCGAGCGAACGTCGCGCGGCGCTTCGGCGTCGATACCCATCGCGCGCCGGAAGGCCTGCCGGATCTCCTTCGGCTGGCCGGTCAAGAAGGGAAAGTCCTTACGCGGAGGCGACCCAGGCGTGCGCCCGCGCTGCTTGTCGCCGTCCGTTCGGGAGTAGCCGCCGACGAAGTATTCCCGGCCGATGATCGGCAGCTGCACACAGGCGTTCTGCGCCGGATCGCGGATCACCGCCTTGGGCTCGCCGCCGCGCGCCACAAGCTCGGCCTGCTCCAGCATCCGCTTGCGCATCATGATGACGCCGCGATCGCTCTCGCCCAGGTGCTCCTGGGTTCGGTCGGAGAGCGCGCCCTGCCCGACCCAGGCGACGAAATCTTGATTCATGACGTGCGTCGTAATCCAACGCCCCGTGCCCGCCTCGGTGATCGGGCTGTACCAGTAAGGGATGCGTTCCTGTGTGAACGGCTCCATCTCGTTGGGCACCCGGTCGAAGAACCAGCCGACGCTCAGCATGTTCTCGTCGTCGATGGGCACGCGCCATTCGAAGTGGCCGCCGGTGAAAAGACAGTTCGGCCACAAGCAGGTGCGCCCGATGGTCCACAGCTCGTCCGACTCCGACTGGCCTTCGAGAATGCGGCGGTAGACGAAGCCGTACTCGAACTCCTCGAAGCCTATCCTCAAATGGGTCGGCGGCTTCGGGCCTTTGTCACTCTGCAAGACACGGGTCCAGTTGCTGTGCAGCCACTCGAAGTGCACGGGGTCGATCGAGTTCTCCTGGCACTGAAACCAATTACAGGGAACTTCTGAGAAGACGATCTGCACGAAGCCATTGCGCCAGGTGAAAGGCTCCCACGTGGGCACGAGCGGTGCCGGCGGCGGTCCGAGGTAAGCCCACAGCAAGCCGGCCTTCGCTTCCACCGGATACGCTTTGATACGCACACGGTCCTTGAAGAGCGTCTCTGGATTCGTCACCTCCTCGAAGGGCTGCTCCAGGCATTTGCCCGTGTGATCCCACACCCAGCCGTGGTAGTTGCAGCGCAGCCCGCAGCCTTCGACCCAGCCATAGGATAGGTCGGCATGACGATGCGGGCAGTGCCGGTCCACAAGACCATAATTGCCGGCATGGTCCCGGTAAAGGACGAGATTCTCCCCCAGCAAGCGCATGGGCTTCACCGCTTTGTCGTCCAACTCAGCCACCGCGGCTATAGGCATCCAGTAGCACCGCAGCAACTCTCCCATCGGCGTGCCGGCACCGACATGCGTCAACGTTCGGTTCTGTTCGTCGCTCAACATCGGTTCGGGCTTTTCATTTCGCTCTGTCGAAGGTGAATTGTCTCGAAGTGTCTCACCGAATCAAAAAAAACTATCGAGGCATAGCCAACAATTTAAAATTAAAAGCCTCCTCTTTCCCAAGTCGGAATCAGATGTCCAGCTCTGCGCGCAAGCCGAGGTGTAAGCGAGAGGTCAGGCCTGAATTATGAGTTATCTGTATATGCTTTTGCCGTTCCGATAACGATGGCGATGTCGCGGAAAATAAAGGTCGTGCCACAAGGTGGCGCCAAATCTAAAGCGAGAATGATTCGATAATCGATCTGACCCCTTTTCCGTTTCGAACCTACTCTCAAGAACGACCCCGACTGAAGCCTCCTGCCTAATTTGTCTTAACGAATTCCATAGTAGGCAGCACAATTATCCCACAGTATCTTTCGCTTTTGATCGTCGGTCCACGGTGACTTTAAGAAAGTGTCGATGGCACCGGGAAAACGGGAGTCTACATGAGGATAGTCGGTAGAAATAACTAAGTGATCGCATCCTAACTGATCGATCACGCCGCGGGCGGTATGTTCCTCGGGTTCTACCGATACGATACAATTTCTTTTAAAGTATTCGCTGGGTGCCATGGTCAAATCCTTGGCCCAGATGTCGCCGTCGAGTTCGGCGGCTTCGTCGAGGCGCCATAGTACCCAGGGCAACCAGCTGCAGTTGCCTTCCAGGAACGCTACTCTCAGCTTCGGGTGGCGCGCCAAAACGCCCCCCGCGCAAAAACTTCCCAAGGCCATCATCTGTTCTAGGGGCTGGGAGTACACCCTTCGCAGCATGAAGTTCGGTTCGAAACGCTCGCCGGGATTGTTGACTCCGCTTCGCGTGGCCTCATGCAAACCCAGGGGAAGGTCCAATTCTTCGAATGTCGACCACAAGGGATCATAGTACTCGTCGTACCAATTCTTGCCGTTGAAAAGGTTGGCGCGCATGAAAGCCGCCTTGAAGCCCAGTTCCTTGGAGCAGCGACGGGCTTCTTTGACCGCTTCATCGATAGCGAATGGCGAGATCATGGCGGCACCGTAGAGTCGCTGCGGATCTTCACTGCAGAATTCATAGAGCCAATTGTTGTAGGCCCGGGCAATGGCCGCCGCCAGACGCGGCTCCATGTTGGGTTCCGCCAGCGCGATGAGTCCGCGCGTGGGGTACAGGACGGCGACGTCGATTCCCTCGACATCCATCGCCTCGAGCTGCATTTTGGCCGACCATCCATGATCGGAGTAACGTCGATAAACCGACTGAGTGCGATCGAAATTTTTGCCGCCGTCGGGAGGACGGCGACTGTTATCTCTAGATGGGTTATATCCCCAGGGTCTCCCGTCAGGATGGACCATTCTAAGCTCCCGCAAGTTACCGCTGGTGAGGCCGACGGGAGCGAACGCTTGAAACTCGGGCTCAATAAAGCGCTGCCAGAGATCGGCTGGCTCCATGACATGCATGTCGCTGTCGAACACTTTGAATCCGGCTTTGGCCATACAGCAATGCCTCTGGGAAATTAATTTAGTTTTTCATTACTTCAGCTATGGGGAAAAGTCTATGTCTGTGTGATCGCCGCGCGGTCTTCATCAAAGCAGAAAAACGACTGACAACTCCGTTGGTTTCTTTGGTAAATGGTTGGATATCACGACTGAAGTTCTGCACCGGACGTCGATCACAAGTCACTAGAGTCCGGCGGACTGAGGAGGCTGTTGCTTATGATGCGTTCACGCGAACGACACAACAGGGCGGTTTTTATTACCTCTGGAACGATCTTATTTTTGGTGTTCGCGCCGAGGAGTTGGGGCGCTTCAGCGGATGATTGGAAGAAGGTTGTGGAGGCGGGCAAGAAAGAGGGCAAGGTTGTAGTTTCCATTCCTGCCAGTTCAGAATTGAGGAAGCAGATGGAGGAGATATTCGAGCAGCGATTTCCGGGCATCGGATCTGGAACTTGTCCCGGGCGCCGCTACAGCCATGCATAGAAAGATCAGCGACGAGTTTACCGCCGGTGTGCGTTATTTCGACGTCCACATGGGCGGTGCCCTGACCATAAACAGCGGCTTCGTTGCCGGTCAGATTGTCGATCCCATCGAGCAGAGCCTACTGCTTCCCGAGGTTACGGACAGCAAAAACTGGTGGGGCGGACATATGGCAATTGACAAAGAGAAACGGTTTACCTATCAATTTTCAGCTTTTTTGGTGGCTAGCTTTTGGCACAATACAAAAACTGCGAACGCTTCAGAGCTGCGCTCGTACGACGATCTCCTCAATCCGAAATGGAAAGGTAAGATTGGTTGGCTCGATCCGCGCCAACCGGGCGGTGGGATCGGCGTTTGGGAGTACATGCGGAAACACAAAGGCGAGGACTACTTGAAGCGCCTTGTAACCCAAGACCTCCAGCTCTCCCGCGACTCGCGAGTGATGGCGGAGTCGCTCGCCAAGGAAAAACTGGCCGTGACCATCGGAGTTAGTCACTACACGTACCGATCCTTTGCGAGTGCAGGCCTGCCGGTAAGCCCCCTGCCCGTCTTCAAAGAAGGAACCTACGGCACGGCCGGGTCAGGGATCCTGGTGGTCATCAAAAATCGCCCCCATCCGAACGCTACCAAGGTTTTCGTCAATTGGCTGCTCGGCAAAGAAGGGCAGGAAGTCTGGACCAAGAGCATGAGCCAACCAACTCGCCGGCGCGACGTAGATACCGATTGGACCGCCAAGCTTGGATCCATAGCAGCCAAAGATAATATATCTGTCGAAAAGTGGAACGAGGTTGAGCAGATTTCGGCGGATAACGAAGCAACATCAAACGCTGCGGCGAAAAGCTCACGCAGGCTCTTACCAAATTGACGCGGAGCATTGGAAGGGAGCACAGGGCGTGCGGTTGGCGGTTGAATGAGCCGACGGCTGTCGAAGTCGCTTCGACTTACGCATAAGGCGGAGCGGTTTTACCGTCCAATTCACCCACCGCGGCGATGGGCATCCAGTAGCGCCGCAGTAACTCTCCCATCGGTCTACCCGCAGCGACCTGCGTCAACGTCCGACTATTCGTCGCTCAGCATCGGTTCGGGTTTTTCATTTCGCTTTGTCGAAGGTGGACTGTCTTAAGAAATTACCGCGATCCATCCGTACGATACGACAAACAGCGACTCGAGAAAAAGATCGAGGGATAGCCAACAATTCAAAAGCCTCGTACCGAAGTCGGAATCGGATGTCCAGTTCTGCGCGCAAGCCCAGGAGTAAGCGAGGGCTCAAGCCTGACTATGAGTTATCGATATTTACTTTAAACGCCCGAAGCCACTTGTCCCGGGGCCATGTCGTGTTCGAGATGACCGACCGGCAGTTCCTTACTGAGTTGTCGAGCCTAGCGTTCGCCCGGATAGTCCGGCAGGCGCTTCAACGCGTCGACAAAGGACTCTTTCATGCCGCGCTCGGAACGCTTGATGTAGTTGCCGGCGAAAGGCAGGGTATCGTCGCGCTCAACTTTGGCGACGAGGAAGCGAAATTCCTTCGCTGCAAGCGCCGCGCGCAAAGCCTTTTCATACTCCTCCATGGTGCGCAGCGTCGCAGTGTGCGCGATGCCGGCGCCTCCGGCCATCTTGGCGAGATCCGTGCGTCGTGCCGTTGGCGTTTCGCCCATTTCGCTGTAGACGCCGTTGTCGAACACCACTGCGGTTAAATTTGCGGGGCGAACGTCGGCTGCGGTGATGAGGCTGCTCGTCTCTATGATGAGACTGCCATCGCCGTCGATCGCGACCACGCGGCGTTTGGGAAAGGCGAGCGCGACACCGACGGCAAAAGGCAGGCATAGGCCCATGTTGAGGCCGTAGAAACTTGGCCGCTCGCCGTGCAACGCCGACCACATGCGCGCATTCGTGGACAAATTGGTGATCGTGAGGGTCTCGCCGTCGATGAGATCGGAGAGCAATTTGATGCAGGCGGAATGTTTCACCAGAGCACCTCGCCAGTAAGGAGCAGGGCCGCGGGCATGTCCGAAGTGCGGCACATGAAGTGCGCATCGCGTATCGTTCGTTTGAGCGTGCGCCGCTCTCCGGCGATCTGATACGGAATGCGCAGCGCTTGTAGGAAGGGCTCGCCTACTTGGCGGAATACTTGAAGCTTCGAGCCCGAGATACCCGAGCGATCGCCGAAATCGCCGCGGTACGAGGCGAGGATGAACACCGGAATACCGTACTGCGGCCCCATGTGCATCAAGGCGAGTCCGCCTTTCAACAAGCCCGCGATGCCGGTGACGAACACCGCGCGACGCCCAGCGATCGCCGCGCCGGCGGTAAGCGCCACACCGCCATCCTCGGAGGCGACCGTCACGCATTGAAAGTAGGGATCGGCTTGCACTGCTTGCGTGAGTGAGACCGTGGGTTCCTCCGGAAGCGTGACGTAGAGGTCGATCTTCTCCTCCTTCAGCGCTTCAATGATCAATCGTGCGGGTTCGGCATCCATCGATTCTCCTGGCATCGCGAAAAGAGGACGCCCCCGCTGCATCGGGCAGCGGCCGCGCCAGTCTGCGCAGACATAGCGCGGGACCGGAAGAGATGTCAATTTGATTTTCTGCTCGACGAGAAACCCACCGTCGTCTCTGTGGGTGATGGTGCCAAGCCTGAGTGCTGAGTCATTTAACAATCAGGCTCACTGAGAAGTGAATCCCGCAACGGTTAGCTAAACAGTCAAAATTCAGGCCTGACTTCTCGTTTGGATGCGACGCTCTTAGGTGGCTGCGCAAGATTGCTAAAAAAGGGCTGCCCTATCAATCGCTCGTCAACGAGATTTTGGCCGGTGAGATGAAACTTCACCGGATAGGCCGTACTCAGAAGCTTACGGCGCGACACGAAATGGCACATCTTACGGCAATCAGAAACCAATGGTGGCTATCGCCGACAATCTACCCCGATAGCTTTCTGTTGACCGGATCAGGTTCTCGTGGTCAATGGTGTAGAAATGTTATGATAAGTACTCGGCTTGACCGACACTAAAGAGCAATTCCGCGATGCTCCGACACTACCGTAAGACCATCATTGATCTGAAGACCCAAATTAACGAACTGTCTCGCGCCCTCGACGACCACGAACTTCTATTCCAACTTCAATGTTCTTTGATCAAGCGAATTGTTAATACGGAACGAAAGATTATTAAACGCAAAATAACGAGAGATTCATTAAAGCCAAAACTAGCCGAAAAGGGTCGATCAAGAAGATCCTCAAGAGCCTTAACTCACCGAATCAGCAGGCTGGATCGTCGAATTGGGCATTTTAAATGGATGCTTTACATCTATCGATCATTCGGTGATGCGATTGCGTTTCTATATTTAGATAAATGGAATATTAAGCCGCTGCTCTACGACCAGTCGACAGCCAAGGTGAAGCAAGATTCGGGCTACCTAACTGCCAAGAAAGGGCTGATTAACGAATTGGCTTTGGTTTTAGATGCAAAGAAAAACAACGTCCCCGCGCTCTTAACTGATCTTACCAACAGCATTCGGTATGGCGACGTGTGCTTGCTTGGAAGCTCGGTCCCCGAACTGTTGGAAGTTAAGTCCAGTCACAATAAGAATAGCCGCGTCAATCGCCAACTATTGGAACTCACAAAAGTTCAAGATTATCTTTTGAACGACGAAGGGTATGACGTCCGAGGAGCGGCGTTCTGTCAGCGAGTAGCGATTCGGATAAATGAGAGAAATCACATTGATCAGCTAAATATGTGTATAGCTGAAGCTCTCGACGTGGGTCATTCGAGCAAGCAGCCAGAACCCGGATTCCATATCTTCGTTAAAGCGACTGATTCACAAGTTTATTACGACAAAGTCTTTGGAGCGTTGTCTCAACCGGTGCCATTCTTTCTCAACGAATATAAGAACAACGAATGGTGGATGTCGTATTATCCGTTCGCGCTTTCAATTAGAAACCCAGAACACCTCTTTCTTTTCCTTAACGGAGACATTTTTATCCTTGTAATCGTTGATCTTGGAGAGATGGCCAAGCTAGCTGAGAAACGGCAGCTAAAACTCACCCCGCTCGATGATCCAGATATGGCGTTTCAAATTGAGGGTGAACGAGATTATCTCGAAGGCCCTTTTGTTCTCAAAATGTCGCGACATTTTTTTACTAGAATTGCTTTGGAGTGTCTTTCATTGGATTGGGTACTGGATACGGCGGAAAATAATATTTCACAGTTACAAGCGCTTGCTACGCATCATGATGCTCGGTCGAAAATGCATAGCGACACACGCACGGGTGGAAACCGTTTGGTTGTTGTGCGGGATCCAAGATCAAGTAACTCTTCGGGGGAAGTGCCAGGCGGGTGAGAGCCGTGGGAAGGCTTGGCTGGGGAGCCTTGGGAGAAACTACCGGCAGAAAATTGTAGTTATTGTCGTGCCTGACTCTGGCGTTCCGCCTTTTTGGGAACGACAAAGCTGTTAGACACTCTGGCTGTGCCCTAAAGTGTCCCCTATGATGTGAACGTGTCGATCTTTTTTGGAATGATCATTTGGGCCATTGCGGTGGTTCATCGCGTAGGTTGAACGATGGATAGCGGAGCAGGAGGAGCCGCAGTACATGCGGGCGTTGATTTCCAACAGCGTCTGGTCGCTTATTTCGCGACGGCAATGTTAAGCGAGGTTGATGTCTCGCCGATGCTTGCGGTTTCGGAACCCTTACTCATTGAACGAATTTCTATGGAAACCGCTGACTCCGTTGACGATTTCTCGCTTGACTGTCACGGCGAGCGTAGAGTGCTTGTTCAGGCTAAATCATCTCCCGTATTGTCATCCAACCCGGGCAGTGAATTCGCTGCTGCCGTTAACCAGTTCGTTAACCAGTTTTATGATGATAGGGGTACGAACAATCTATATGTTTTGGCGGTAGGACCTAACGCGTCCGCTAGGATCACGCAGCAGCTCCGGAAACTCCTTTTGGCGATTAGATACGACAGTAACGCGTGGAAAAGAGCTCCGCTTACCAACGTCGAAAAGGATGTACTAAACATCTTTTCGCAGCTTGTCCAAAGTTTTTCTCAGGAACGGGGTGGCTGTGAATTAACCGACCACGAATTGATCCGATTCGCTCAGAGGGTTCATGTTGCGACCTTTGACATGGATGATTCAGGTAGCGATTGTCGTACCGCTTATATTTTGTTGCGCGTGCTAACGCGACTAAAATCACCAGCGGACTTGGTCTGGTCTCGGCTTGTTCAGTTGTGTCTTGACGCATCGAAAAGGCGTCTGCAGATAGGAAAGGATGGGTTGCGCAGCTCTCTATCTCGATTTATCGAAGATGCTCATGAGAAATACGAAGCCCAGTCGTTTTTCGAAATCGCGCAAACCGGATCGGTTGAAGCTGGGAAAGAAATTGTTCTGCTTTCATTCGATGAGACAAAGATTCTCATTGCCGAGCTTCATCGGTTCGATGGGCAGGGAAAACCGCGTGTTAAGTTCGCAAATAATAAATGCACACTCCAAAGCGGCGAGTATGTTCTACTCCATAGAACCTCAACAATTGTCGGGATGGAGCGATATCTTGTTAAGCACTCCCAATCATATGCCGATCGGCAAGTCGTTCTTATGCCCGCGGTATTCGATGCAGATCCTAATCTGTCGAATGCTGCAAAAGCACGCGCCGCATGGGTTCGAGAGAAACTGGACCAGCTCAGAGACAAATTAAGCTGTCTAAATTGTGGGAAGTCTGTCTCCGCCCGCATTGCGACGGTGATAGAGGTGGACGATCAAGATCATTCGCCCGATGCCGGTATCGTTCACGAGCATTGTGTTCAGCCAATGCATCGTGTTCTTGGGGAGATTGTAAGCAAGTTCGCCGAGGATAATCCGCATCTAATTGATTTCGATATTAAGTTGTGGGTCCAGAAGCTCCGAACTGGGCAAGGCTTGCTTACTGGATTGCGTGGGTCTCAGAATGCAAGCGGCGCGCGGATTGTCTGGAACCCCGATCTAGTTGAAACGAATCGTCGTTATTGTATTCGGATTCTCCTTTCGGACGGCAGCCGGCCTGCTATATTGCGTCGCGAAAAAGTCCATCAATTCTCACTATCCGAAGCCAAGGAAAAAGTCACCGAGTTCGAGAGACATTTAGCGGATGGGCTGCGTATCGGAAATCCTCTTTTTATGTCCGCCGACGGGCGCATTTTCGGAGATCGTTCGTCGCTTGCCAAAATGTACCCCGAAGAAAGTGTCTCGGAGTGTAAATCTGCCGAGGTTGTTTTGTTCTCCCGGCAGATTGCCGAAGAATTTGACCGATGGGAGAATTACTACGCTCCACTTATTACGATCCGTGTAGGTGAATCGGAGGAACTTTTTAAGATCGGCAACGCGATTGTCTTCTTGAGCGACGTCTTTCAGGTTGAAAAACATTTTCTAAATTGGGCGGCAGCGGGCATCATTTTGCCAGATTATTATCTCGAGATTATTGAAGACGACGCTGCGTTCGACATTGTAATGAAGAACAATTTATCTACGGGACTTCTGGCTGTAATCGACCCGTTCCTCGCCCCGGACGGTACCGTGATGAACGGCCAACTTGTAATGCCTATCGCGGCTGCTATTGAGGCCAGCAAACAAAACTGACGTAATTAACGGCTTCACAGAAATGCTGCCTTTCGACAACAATTAATGAAAGTCTTCCGATAACGTCCCGCATGATGACGCGCGCAGCGCAGGAAGCAGGGTCAGGCTTTCTATTCTTGCGAATCAGGGCACAGATCGGGGCCATCTATGCGGTCGCAGCAGGCCCAGCTCAGCGGCAACCGCTTGCTCGACAACGGTACCCTTGAAGGGGAGGGCGCGGCAAAAAGGAGCATGCGATTTTTGATGGCGAGATCAACGATCTAAAGTCACTTGATGAGGCGCTGGAACTCGGCGTCGTCAAAGAGCGAGGCAAAGGACTTGTTGCGCTTTAACTGGCCCTTCTGCGCGGG
>Ga0070670_100003153_pt1 | contig 13635 bp, 6 predicted proteins | sample KBSS63metaG_FD_64665 | JGI IMG/M metagenome (GOLD analysis project Ga0070670, IMG submission 64665) | Switchgrass rhizosphere microbial communities from Kellogg Biological Station, Michigan, USA - KBS S6-3 metaG | ecosystem: Host-associated > Plants > Roots > Rhizosphere > Soil ... | reverse complement strand
ATCCCTGCGCATCCGATTGATCTGCACGGTGAGATCGGTGTAGTCGACCACCCGTTTGCGTAACGTGCGCTCCGCAGACAAGTAGCCGGCCTGTGCGAATTCCAGTGCCTGCTCCCGCACCCGCCCGAAATCGCGCACCTGCAGGTAGGCAGCAGAGAGGCGCGAGCCGAACGCAAACAGGCCGGTGGCGGTGACCGCGAGCAGGATCTGCACCGCGAAAGCCTGTGGGTCGTGCATGCCGGCTTCGACGGCCTTGGGCAGCGACAGGGCCACCGCAACGTTCGCCAGTACCACGCCCAGTGCCGCACCGCGCCATCCATGGCGCAGGGTGAGCGCGATGGCGGGCACAACCAGCAAAACCCTGAGGAACTGCCGCAGCACGGTGTCGCCGATGAGAGTGATAGCGACGAACAGAAGCGCCACTACCGCGACGGACGCCAGGCCTTCATGCAGCAGATGGGACCGACGGCGCAAGGTTTCGTCGCGGCGCACCCAAAGTAGCGCCGGCAGAACGAACATCAATGTGCCCAGGTAGTCGCCCAGCCAGTACCGGATCAGGGTGTCGATCGGCGCCGGCCCCGATGGGCCACCCAGCGCGGCATTGAGCGCCATGTTGCACAGCGTGCTCCACAAGGCGGTCACCAGCGCGAGTGGTAGCAGCCAGTGGTCCTTGTGCGTCAAATCGGGAACATGAAAGCGTGCCGTGACGGAAAGCAGCGAGACCGCGGGCATCAAGAGGAACGGGCTCAGGTATGCCCAGGTGGTGCTGGCACCCCAGTCATCAACCCTCGGCACGCGCAGCACCAGCAGGGCCGCGGCGTCACCCGCCAGCAACCAGGGCCATCGCCGCGCGGGCAAGAACAACAGGCTGGCAACGCGCAATCCCGCCGGCAGGTACCATTGATCCACGGAGCATCGCCAAGCCAGCAGGAACGCGGCGCAGTAGCCCACGCTCAGCAAGGCGCCCTTGGCAATGTCTTTTACAGCGGCCATTCGACCATCCGTGGCGTGTCAGAGCCACTGTACAAGCCGCGCGCGCTGTAGCAGTAGACATTTCCCCTCCCATGCGCATGAAAGCCACATACAGACTGTGCTCGGAAAAATCGCGCAACACTACGTCGAGGGAGGGCGCTTGGTTGAATGGGTGACCTACCTGCCCTTGCCGGTCAGCATTCATCCGGTGGCGATCCTGCTGCCCAGCATGTTGCTGCTCGGGTTGGCGATGGACATCGCCACGGGGGTAGCTTCAAGAAGTACCCCTGAGCGCTGGCGTCACTTCTCCACGCGTAGCAGCCTTCAGTGCGGTGGAATCGGCAGCCGCAGATACCACCGATTCACGGTGTCCTCAGCGCTCGCGAGCGCAACCTATTCCGCCATGCCTGCTACGGATGCCCGGTGCGCACCATAGAACTCCATGTTGACGACGACGAACGTTGGTTCCTCGATGACCTGGTACGCGAATATCTCTTGGTGTGTTCCTGACCTGGGCAGCTCCTTGAACTTCAGGTCTGCCCATACCCGAAATCCTTCGACCAATGACGAGAATTCGGAGTCAGCCTCAGGATCGATGGGAATAAAAAGCGGCCAGACCGCCAAGTCGCCCAAGAACTTTCGCCGATGGCCGTGGTGAAGGAAATAGAGTGCGCGCGCCATCTTTTCCAGGCACGTGCTCACGAGTTCGAACTCAAGCAGGAAGTCGCCGTCTATCGCCAGCACCTCGCCCTCCCAACGAAAACCGAAGCGGTGCAGATTCCTGCTGCGTTTCTGCGCTAGTCTGATGGCTCCCCTGGCCACGCTACGCCTGACCTCCTCCGGAGTATCCGAGGCGATCGTTCCCAGGAGGAACTTCAGGTACTCGTCCGCTTTCGAGGTGGCCTCGTTGTGCGCCTTGCACGAGGGCACTGTCATCAATTGGGACCAGTCGCCTTCTTTCGGGAACAGGCATTTCGGCGGAACATGTTCGCGTCCAGTAGCTGCAGCATCGCAGTGGTAGCAGGTGCCGGTCTCAAGACGTGCCATGTGGGCTCCTTGCAATTCTACAGATCGACATGCAGTGGAGCTGGAACCAACTTTCGCGGCAGAATGGGCCGCCAATGCGGAGGCCGCCGCACCACCCTGGGGCCGGCGCGGCAACTCGTTTTTTCAAGAGCTTGTTGATGACGGATGTCATCGAGCCATTCCTCAGATCGGCTAAATCAACCAGCGCGATCTTGATCTGCAGGCCGCCGCGTCGGTGCGGCCAGCACCATCTGTCTACGAATCGAGACAGAAGCTGACTCTTCACCGACAGAAGCCGCCGTGATTTTTCCCTTCTTTCTTATTAGAACAACGGACAGCACCAACTGGCGTCTGCCCGCTTCCACCTGGGGCCCGAAGAACATCGATCACTGCCATCGAATTTTCAAACCTGAGCATGCCCCGAGGTTCAGTTAGAATTTGTAAAAGTTCAACTCAGTAGAGCCGTGGTGGCATCAAGAATTAACACGCCGTTCGGACGCGGCAAAAATTTCGACTCGGAGGGATGGTACCCTCAACCAAGCTCGGAAATTTCCGCTGGGACAATCCGGGTAAAGGTACGCGCGTGACGGGCATGCCTGTCCAAGATGCACGCCCAATGAGCCGATTTCTCAGAATGGCCGTCGTGGCAGGCGTCGAGAGCGCGGTCAGAATCCACATCGATCGTGGAGATAACCTCAACGCGCGCGACGAGAAGGGGCAAACGCCTCTAATGCTTTCCGCGGCTCGCAACAAGCCCGCGATTTGCAAGATGTTGCTCGCCGCTGGTGCCGACGCTGGCTTGCTTGATCCGCTGGGGCGTGACGCCCTCAGCATCGCCGAGGCGGCTGGAGCAACTGAAGCCGCCTCGGCCATTGAGGCGGCTTTCGAGCGCGTTGGCGTTGCCCCTGGCAAGCCTGAGCATACGGCTGACCATGTTTCGCTCCTCGACTTCGCCGTACCCGAAATCAACAAGAACGTTGCACGAGTCGAAACCACGACACTGAAAGCTGCTGCGACAGGAATTGCAGTGGTGGCCGTTGACGATGGCTCCGATTTCGATCTGAGCGGTTGGGAAGCTGAAGAGGAACAAGCCCCGCCCGAAGGTGATCCGGCCCTCGCGATAGCCGCCTTTGAAATCCAGGCGGCGATCACTGAGCATCAGCCCATCGATACGTCCGCCGATTGGGACGACTTCGAGGCGTTTCTTCCCGACTGCGCGACTCCTCTACCCAGGGCCGATGATGCCGAGGCTCGTGAACGACTGCGCCTGGTCTTGCTTCGCGCCGTCCGCGAAGGGAGCGTTCCGCGCTTTGCCATTGAGGACTTGATAAACAACAACGATGGCAACCCCGATGCCGAAGCCGGCAAATTGCTGACCATGGTCATCAACGACCTCGGCGCAGAAGCCGACGAGCGCTTTGAATATTCAGCTCCACACGAGAGCTTTGAGGTCTTCATCGCGCCCGATGAGGAACCCAACGAAGAGGAGGCAGTCGCCGAAGCCCTGGCGTTCCTGGATAACCTAGTCGCGCGCCGCAACGAGCCCTTACGTCTCTACCAGCGGGATCTCAGGCGGCAAGCTCTGCTCACAGCTGAAGCAGAAGTCGCGCAGGGTCAAGCCATGGAACTTGGCGTCGAGAAGGCGCTTGACGCGCTGGCGGCATGGCCCTCGGGCGTCGCGGCCCTACTGAATGCAGCCCGCCAGGTAGCTGAAGGCGAGAGGCCCCTTCGAAGCATGCACTTTGCTTCGCAGGCCGATCTGCTGGAAGCTGGAGCCGTGCACATTGCCGATATCGACGCAGCCGTCAGCCTGGAAGCACCGCTGGAATTGCCTGATCTTGAGGGCGAGGCTACAGGCCCAGAAAACGAACGATACTTGCAGTCCGGCCTGGACACCAAGGAGTCCACCGACGAGCTTGCGGAGTTTTGCGCCAACGCAGAGCTCCTGTCGGAGCTGGCCGTCGACGAGAGACAGAACTCACCCACGTGGGAATCCTGCCGACGGGTTTTGGCTTCGCTTGGCCTGACTCGAGGTTTTCTTATGGAGCTTGCCAACTCGGACCTGGCTGGCGAGACCGGTCCTGCCCTTGCATTCACCCAGGCGATGACGGCCTACCGGCGCGCGCGTGACCAGATGGTGGTCGCCAACCTGAAGCTAGTTTATTCCATCTCCAAGAAGTATCTGTCCAGCGGTCAACCGCTCGACGACCTGCTGCAGGAGGGAAATATGGGGCTCATCAAGGCCGTCGATCGATACGACTGGCGCAGAGGCTTCAAGTTCTCGACCTATGCGACCTGGTGGATTCGCCAGCATGTCGGGCGCTTTGTGGCCGACAAGGGCAATGCCATCCGCCTTCCTGTATACGTGTACGAGAAGACCAGGCGGATCGCGCAGACTGCCAGGGATTTCGAGCTCCGCCATGGACACTCTCCAACTCTCGAAGAAATCTCCGCGCTCGTCGAGATGCCCGTTCACAAGGTCGATGCCCTCATCCGCATGGCTCTGGAGCCACTTCCCCTCCATGAGCTGCCTGACATCGACAACCTCATCGCTGTCCACGCCCAAGACCAGTTCGCCGTCCGCGATGCCGCTGAATTTGTGGAGGATATCCAATTCATCGATTCTGTAGATCGTTTCCTGAGCACACTAAAGCTCAAGGAATCGAATGTTGTGCGCATGCGCTATGGCATTGGTCTCCTCGACTCGATGACGCTTGAAGAGGTTGGAGCGCGCTACGGCGTGACACGCGAACGCATTCGGCAAATCGAGGCCAAGGCCCTTGGACGGCTCCGGCACCCGGCGCGCCTCGAACAGTTCCTGACCGAGCTCGGTCTTAGCCCAGCGTCAGAGCCTGAGCAGCGCGCACTCACCCCAGGCGGTGACGACCTCAATACGGCGCCAAGACCATGAAAGCGGCTACTCCTGAGCACATATGGCCAAAGAAGGATTATTGGCGATGAGCAGCAAGACAAGAAGCGCGCCGCCGCGCGCAATGGCGATGCTCGAGTCCCTGCGGGGGCTCGGCTATTCTGCCGGCGCGGCGTTGGCTGACATCATAGACAACAGCATTTCAGCTGGCGCCACAGAGGTTCGGCTCGACTTCGCCTGGGAAGGCACTCAAAGCCGGATCACGATCCTTGACGACGGGCATGGCATGAGTGATGCCGAGCTTGAAAGCGCCATGCGCCTGGGGGATAAGAACCCTCTGGACGCTCGCTCGGCGCAAGACCTCGGGCGCTTCGGCATGGGCCTGAAAACCGCCTCCTTCTCGCAGTGCCGTCGCCTCACCGTCGCCACCGTCAAGGATGGCGCCATGAGCTGCCTGCGCTGGGACCTCGACGAGCTTGCGGCAGATCCCGATGGCGGCTGGCTCCTGTTCGAAGGTCCGGCAAAAGGGTCCATGCCTTTTATCTCGAGCCTGAGGGGCAGAAAGGCCGGGACCCTTGTGCTGTGGGAGACGATGGACCGCATCGTCACCAACGGCTACGTCTCTGAGGATTTCCACGACCTCATCGACGCAGTCGAGTCGCATTTGGCGATGGTCTTCCATCGTTTGCTGCAAGGATCAAAGCCCAAGCTCAGATTACTCATCAACGGGCGTGCCGTGGCGCCATGGGATCCCTTCATGTCGGGACACCCGGCGAAGCCTTGGTCGTCTCCGGTCGCCCACCACGCCACCGCCTATGGAACGGTCGCTGTGCAGGCTCATGTCCTTCCACACCGTGACAAGCTGACCGGCAAGGAATTTGAAGATAACGCTGGCCCCTCCGGATGGACCGCGCAGCAGGGCTTCTACGTCTATCGCAACGAGCGCCTACTGGTCGCTGGCGGCTGGCTGGGCCTTGGCAACTCGCGCGCGTGGAATCGCGAGGAAGCTCACCGCTTGGCACGCATTCGCCTGGACATACCAAACACCGCCGACGCCGACTGGAAGATCGACGTCCGCAAATCAACGGCTCGTCCGCCAGTATCACTACGACCTTGGCTGACGTCATTGGCTGAGAACACCCGCGACCGAGCAAGGCGTGTGTTCGCCTACCGCGGTACACCTGCGCCCGCGAAAGGCAACGTTCCTATTGAACAGGCCTGGCGCGTCGACCGGGTCAAGGCCGGCATGCGCTACCGGATCGATGAGGCGCATCCATCGGTTGCTGCCGTCCTGGAAAGCGCTGGGACGCTCGCCCCCTTGATCAGGTCGATGCTTCGGGTGATCGAGGAAACCGTGCCAGTGCAGCGTATCTGGCTGGACACTGCAGAGCACAAGGAGACCCCGCGCACCGGCTTTGAGGGAGAGCCCAGCGCGGCAGTGATCGAGGTCGCAAGCGTGCTCTTTGACGACCTGATTGAACGCAAGGGCCTGAGTATCGACGAGGCACGGAGGTCGATGTTGCGCACAGAGCCGTTCCAGAAGTATCAGGCACTCATCGCAAAACTAGGGGATAAGAAATGACTGCAGCAGAAGAGGCAGCAGCACAGGCCCAGTTGCTGGAAGATGTCATCGCCACCGCGCAGCGGCTGGTGAAGGCGGAGAAGGACTCCTCCAGGATCACGCCGGCCTACATCGCCGAGAAGGTGAAGCTCGCCGCCGCGATGTTCGCCAGCGATCCGCCCGTACCGCTCGACGAGGCCAAGGCGGTCTCCACGCTGATCCAGCGGTTCAGCCACCGCATGGGCAAGGCCACCACTCTCAAGGACGACGCCGGCCACATCGAGTGGCTCAACGCTGCCCGCAAGAAGGATTGGCACTACTGGCGCCGCTACCGCGACTATCAGGAGTCGAAGCTTTCGGACGTGGTGGTCGATGGCCTCGACGAATCCACCAGCGACATCCTGGGCCTCCTCGAAGACCCGCTGCGGGCCGACCCGTGGGATCGGCGCGGGCTGGTCGTCGGGCATGTGCAGTCGGGCAAGACCAGCAACTACACGGGCCTCATCAACAAGGCCGCCGACGCCGGCTACAAGATCATCATCGTGCTTGCGGGACTGCACAACAACCTGCGCTCGCAAACCCAGATTCGTCTCGAAGAGGGCTTCCTGGGCTACGAGACGACGCAAGGCGGCGACCCCGGGGCCTCCATCGGCGTGGCCGCGTTCGGCGAAGACCTCAAGACCAACTCGGCGACCACGCGCGCGGAGAACGGGGATTTCAGCAAGGCCATCGCCAAGCACTTCAACGGCATCTCGCCTGAGGAGCGGCCCTGGGTGTTCGTGGTCAAGAAGCAAAAGACTGTCCTGACCGAGCTGCTCAAGTGGATTCAGAAGCGGGTGGCCGACACGCCCCACCCGCTCTCCTACTCGCTCCCGCTCCAGCACCCGATCCCGGACGGCAAGGACTGGAGGCTCGTGACCAAGCTGCCGCTGTTGGTGATCGATGACGAGGCGGACAACGCGTCGGTGGACACAGGCGAGCAGCTCTTCAACGAAGACGGCACGCCAGACGAGGAGCACTCGCCCAAGACCATCAACAGCCTCATCCGCCGGGTCCTGCACTCGTTCAGCCGCAAGGCCTATGTGGGCTACACGGCCACGCCCTTTGCCAACATCTACATCCACCACAAAGGCGCGACCATCGCCGAAGGCCCCGATCTCTTTCCGAAGGCCTTCATCATCAACCTGGCGGCGCCGTCGAACTATGTCGGCCCAGCCCGCATGTTCGGCAAGCTCACCAAGGAAGGCCGCGTCGGCGCGCTGCCGCTCTCGCGCAGCATCCTCGACCACTACGATCCGGAAGCCGAGGCCGGGTGGATGCCGCCCAAGCACAAGAAGACCCACGTTCCGGTCCACAATGGCCAGGAGACGATTCCCAAGTCCCTGCGCGACGCCATCCAATCTTTCGTCTTGGCCTGTGCAGCGCGTGAACTGCGCGGCCAAGGACTCGAGCACAGCTCCATGCTGATCCATGTCACCCGCTATGTTTCAGTGCAGGGCCATGTGCGCGAGCAAGTCGAGGAGGTCGTGCGCCGGATGCGACAAAAGATCATCCGTGGTAGCGACACCAAGGAACTGCTCGCGCAGATGCGCGAGCTCTGGGACAAAGACTTCGTTCCGACCCGCGATCAGGTCGCCGAGCTCTCGATGCCCGAAGAGTTACCTCCTCCAATGCCTTCTTGGGACGAGGTGTTCACCAAGCTTCCCGACGTACTTGATGACATCGTCGTTCGCTCAATCAACGGCACGGCCAAGGATGCGCTCGACTACGCCACGCCGGGTGCTGCGCTCAAGGTCATCGCGGTCGGGGGCGACAAGCTTGCGCGGGGCCTGACGCTCGAAGGCCTCTGCACCAGCTACTTTGTTCGCACAACGAAGATGTACGACACGCTGATGCAGATGGGCCGCTGGTTCGGCTACCGCCCTGGATACCTGGACCTCTGCCGGCTCTACACGTCGCCGGACCTTGTCAAGTGGTTCGGACATATCGCTGAGGCCTCAGAGGAGCTGCGCGAAGAGTTTGACTTCATGGCCAAGGCCAAGCTCACGCCCGAGCAATACGGCCTGAAGGTCATGTCGCACGAGATTCTCACGGTCACTTCGCCATTGAAGATGCGCAACGCGGAGACGCTGTCGCTGACCTACAGTGGCACGCGGCCGCAGACCATCCTCTTCCACCGCAACGCGGGGATCCAACAAGCAAACCTCAACGCGGCCGACGCGCTGGTGGCGGGCCTCGGTACCGAGTTCAAGGATGCTCCGAGATATGATCGCGACGGCGAGCCTGACTTCTGGCCCGGCGCGCGTCTCTGGAAGGACGTGGATGTGTCCCAAGTCCTGGCATTCCTGGCTGCGTACACAACCCACCCAAACGCCACCAGTGCTAAGGCTGCGGTGCTCTCCGACTTCATCACAAAGATGCTCGACATCGGCAAGCTGAAGAAGTGGAGTGTCGCCCTGCTTTCCGGCGGCGACGGCGTTGGCGAGCCCCATATTTTCCCCGGCGGCTTCGAGCCCAAGTCACTTCAGACGCGCAAGACGGACGATCCCGAGCCACCGGGCGCGAAGGACCCGACGATGTTCGCCATCGGCGTTCTGACCGATCCGAAGGATGAGGGCATCGACATCGACGACGACGTCTGGCGCGACGCCCTTGCCCGCACCCGCGCGGCGTGGAAACCCGATCCGGCGAGGGGCCGCATCAACCCACCCACGAGCCCCAGCGGCAAAGGCATCCGCGAGGCGCGCGACCGGCTCGGCGGCGACGCCGACCGCGGTCTGCTGCTGCTCTACACACTGTCGCCTTACAAGGGAAAGGCCAAGGTTCCCGAGAACCTCATCGTGCCCGGCTGGGAAAAGCCCATCATGGCCTTCGCCATCTCCTTCCCAGCGGCCGAGAGCGGTATCCGGGTGGAATACGAAGTGAATCTCCTCTACTGGAATCAGCAATATGGCCCGTCCGAGTAACGAATTCCTAGTGGCTTGGTCGTCGCTCACCAGCGTCGATGCCGAGCCCGGCTGGCAAGCCATCGCCCTGCCCTCCGCAGGGCCGCTCCAGCTTCGAGCCGGCAGGCGCTCGCCGGACAACGCCGAGGCGGTTCTTGTGTGCTTTCCCAGCGCGAAGCTCGCCGCCGCCGACAAGCTGCCCGAGGGCCAGGGCTTTGCCGTCGAGCGCGCGGACCCCGACAGCAGTAGCAAGCTGTGGCTCGCGCTGACCCGCAAGTCGACCGGCAGCGCGGACCTCTTCGCGTCCATGGCGTGCGACGTAGTGGGCGCTATGGACGACTCGGTCGCGGCCGGCTCCGACGAAAACAAGCTCCTGCGCGTATTCATCGGCCGCGTCGGAGCTTGGCAGGAGTTCATGCGCAAGGGCAGCCAAGCGCTGAGCCCCGAGGCTGAGGTTGGCCTCATCGGCGAGCTCGCGCTGCTGCGGGCCATCATCGAGGCGGGCGTCGCGCCGGCCACGGCCATGGAATCGTGGGTTGGACCATTCGACGGCATCCAGGACTTCGAGATCGGCGCCGGAGCCTTGGAGGTCAAAGCGACGCTCTCGGCTGCGGGCTTCCCTGCCAGGATCGGCTCGCTCGAGCAACTCGACGACTCCTCACGCCAACCCCTCTTTGTGGCCGGCGCGCGCCTGCGCCAGTCGGAGAGCGGACAGAACCTGCCGGGGATCGTCGAGGCCATGCGGCAGTCGATCAAGGGCGACGGCGAGGCCGAGAGGCTGCTGTCCGAGCGACTGCTCGCGGCCGGCTACTTCGACTCACACGCCGACCGCTATCCAAGGAAGTTCGAGCAGGCCGGCACCCGCATCGTGGAGGTCGGGGCCAACTTCCCCCGCATGACCACGGGCTCGGTGCCTGCGGGCATCATGAAGGCCATGTATGAAATCGACCTCGACAAGGCGCCGGGCGACAACGTCGGCACCGAAGGCGCATTGAAGAAGCTGGGAGCGATCTAAGAATGAATTTGCCTGAATTCCTGAGCGAAACACAGGCCACCGTCCGCTCGCAAATGCGAGACGGCGCGCTGTATGAGGAGCTGGTGTTCTCCGGCATCATGATGGACCACATGTCGGACATAGGCATGACGTTCGAGCCGGTCGAGTGCCACTTCGAGGGCAAGGTGGGCAACGCCAATCTGCGCATGAGCGGCTATTCGCTGTCCGAGGAGAGCGACCAGCTCGACTTGTTCGTGAGTCTCTATTCCAACGTCGATGTCCCAACGCCCGTGCCGGACTCGGAGACCAAGACCGCCGTCGAGCAGTGTCTACGCTTTCTGACGCTGTGCGCCGAGGGCAAGATGGCGCCCAAGCTCGACCCGTCGAGCGATGTGCGCTCACTGGCCGAGACCCTGCAGGCCATCTACGACGACCTGGAGCAGATTCGCGTTTACGTCATCACCGACCGCGTCGCCAAGTCCAAGAGCTTCAAGACCCGCAACATCGGCGGCAAGGCCGTGCGCCTTGAAGTGATGGACATCGAGCGGCTTCACCGGCATTGGTCCGAGGGCAAGCCGCGCGACGAGCTGGTGGTCGATTTCACCGAAGTCTCGGGTGCTCCCCTGCCCTGCGTCTTCGTGCCAGGCGAGAGCGACGACTACGACTACGCCCTCACGGCGATCCCGGCCGAGGCGCTGCGCCTGCTCTACGAGAAGTTCGGCGCGCGTCTGCTGGAAGCCAATGTGCGGTCGTTCCTGAGTGTCAAGGGCAAGGGCGTCAACGCTGGCATCCAGAACACGCTGCGCTCAGCTCCCGAGCGCTTCATGGCCCACAACAATGGCATCGTCATCGTGGCCGACGAGATGCGCCTGGGCAAGCCCGGCGACGGCTCCGCCGGCATCGCCTGGCTCAAAGGCCTGCAAATAGTCAACGGCGGACAAACCACTGCGTCGATCTATTTCGCCAAGAAGAAGTATCCCGACACGGACCTCAGCCGCGTACGCGTGCCTGCCAAAATCATCGTCATGCGCGCCCAGGATTCCGCCAAGGAAGAGGCACTCGTCTCCGACATCTCGCGCTTTGCCAACAGCCAGAACGCCGTGCGGCAATCGGACCTGTCGGCCAACAAGCCCTTCCACGTCGAGATCGAGAAGCTCTCGCGTTCGGTCTACTGCCCCGATGGCGTGGGCCAGTGGTTCTACGAGCGCGCCTCAGGCAGTTACAACACTCTACTGGCCCGCGAGGGAACCACGCCAGCCAAGCTCAGAGCGTTGAAGGAGGCCATCCCGCCAGCGCGCCGCATCACCAAGACCGACCTTGCCAAATACATCAACGCCTGGGATAAAAAGCCGGACATCGTCAGCCTTGGCTCGCAGAAGAACTTCGACAAGTTCATGGCCGGTCTAACTCCCAGTGATGGGCAAGAGGCACCTCTGCCGACGGTCGCCGACTTCAAGGCCATGATCGCCAAGGCCAAGATTTACCGCGACGCCCAGAAGCTCCTGCGGCCGATGTTCCAAGCCTTTCAGGCCAACGTCACTGCCTACACGGTGTCACTGGTGGCAGAGAAGCTCGGTGACCGCATCGACCTCGACCGCATCTGGACCAGGCAGACGGCCTCACCGGAGCTGCTCGCGCAGATCGCCGTATGGGCCCGGGAGGTCAACGACATGCTGCACTCATCGTCCGGCGGCAAGATGGTGTCCGAGTGGGCCAAGCGACCCGAGTGCAAGGAGGCCGTGATGGGCGCGAGCTATTCGGCCCCGGCCACCAACATCCCGGAAGTGAAATAGGTCAATATTCAAGAGCCTGGGCATGGCGGCCAATACGCCCTTCTCGCGATTGAACGATATCTTTGCCGCGATGCACGCCCCTATTGACTGCTAAGCACGCGGAGTACCAGGGAAAATACGCAAGGAAAACCCGACTGCGTCACGACGAATCGCTCATGGCAGCCCGAGCGCAACCGCGCCAGGAGGAAGGCCGCAAATGGCAGCAAGGTACCGGTAGATCGTAAGGACCCTCTCGAGATCTTCTCCACGATGCACATGCCTGAAGCAAATGACGCCGCGCAGCCGGCGGTGAAACTAGAGTTGCGCAACGACGCGCAGACACTGACCGACGTCGTCTCAGAGTTCTTGCTCGCTGTCTCCTTGGGTCATGCGTTTGCAGTTGACATCCCACTCCCCTCGGTCGGGAGTTCAAACTCGCATATGGATCTGGCCGATGACTTTCTGGATGCTTCCCTTATCGCCGAGCGTCTCGGCGCCTATGCGACACGACGATCAATGTCGTGGACAAAGGTCGAGCACTTGAATGTGATCCGGCTTGAACTTGACAGCTACGACCCGCATACCATGGCACTGGAGCTCGCGCGGATGGCGATATTCGTCGATTATCCCAATCACGAGACCGATGATCTGCGCGGCGAATTCGAGCAGGTCTGGGAGGCTCGATACGACTACGAGGAATCCCTGGAACAGAGCGAACTCCTGTTCCCCGAGATAGCCGATCACTACGTCGGCAACCTGATCGCGTCGTATGGAGAGTGGGAGGATTCCGAGGCGCTAAAGGAGCATTTTCAGCGCCACCCGGAACGTCGGTATGGCTTCTTCGTCACTAGGTCCATCCGCGCAGGTGGTCGGGCCGTCCTTTCGTCGGATAGCGAGTTGATCCTACCGGCGGACGCATTACTCGCCGAGGTGCTCGAGAGCACGGGTTACAGCGGTGAAGCGCTCATGCCTGCACGGATGGTCATGACCGAGCAAGAAGCCAGTTTCATTGGCGGGCACGTAGTTGTCGGTGTGCCATCAGAGCTCGTCACTCAGGCGATCGCCTGCGGGGACGAGTTTGTTCGACGTACGCAGCCCGAGCCGGACTCGTATGACCTTATTGCCTTCCGAGGGCGGGTCGGCGGTTCCGATGGCGAGCCGTCAGCCTGGGTCGGCGACTTGTCGGGGTTTGCCGCACTCAGGTGCTCCGGGTTCACCCTCGTCTTCTTTAGCGAACATCAGCACCCCACCCCAGGACGTGCTGCTCAGGCCGAGGTCCTGCAATCTTTGGCAACAAGTCTGCACGATGGTGGGTCGGCCAAGTCGGCGCCCGATCTTCCGTGGGAGATTCTCGACGATGAGCTTTTCGAGCAGCTTTGCTGGGACTATCTGTATGCATCGCCGGACTTCGATCGAGACCGGCTGGAGAAGATCGGTAAGTCACGCTCGCGCGATGGCGGACGGGACATCGTGGCCTGGACGAAACACGCCCTCCC
>Ga0070670_100003151_pt1 | contig 13636 bp, 13 predicted proteins | sample KBSS63metaG_FD_64665 | JGI IMG/M metagenome (GOLD analysis project Ga0070670, IMG submission 64665) | Switchgrass rhizosphere microbial communities from Kellogg Biological Station, Michigan, USA - KBS S6-3 metaG | ecosystem: Host-associated > Plants > Roots > Rhizosphere > Soil ... | reverse complement strand
CAACGAATGTGCGGGCCAGCGGGCCTCGGTGGATTCAAAGAGACTGCGCCGGGCGGGGTCCGGTCGCGCGGCCTTTTCGACTGGAAGCGTCAAATGAACGCTCCCCGAACCGGGCACACACTCGTCCGCGCACGCGAGCCATGATACATCGGCGGCAAGCTCCACGTTCCCGCCGGTGGGCAGGTTGGCCGGCACACGGACGTCGCATATAAGGAGAACGTCGCCGGCGTACCCGAAGATCGCGAGCGGGCCGGTCATGATGCGCGCGGGAAGCGGCCAGGTAATGATGCCCGCCTTGAGCACGGGCGGGAGGATCCACTTGATGCTCGGCGCCAACCCCGCGTCGCCGGGATTGGTCCAGTTGACGTGCCAGCCCTCCTTCATGGTGAGGTGCACGCCGAGGCGAAAGGTCGAGCCCGGCGCGATGGAGGCAACGTCGGAGATGAGCTCGGCGCGCACGAGATCGTCTGTGGCTTTGGGAAAGGGGCTCAGTCCCTGAGCGCGCGCCGCGGATGCGGTGCAGAGCGCGGCGGCAACGGCCGCGGTGATGATTCGATGCATGACGCCATGATAGCGACACGGCGCTCCGCACGCAACCGCACCCGCCCTAGGAATTGCCTGTCGAAGCGCCCTGGATACCGCTCGCCACTTCCGGAATGATTCCTTTTTGCACATAAATCGGACGTATCAGCCGGCGAATGACGGGCAGACGGCGCAGAAATGTAAGCGCGGCGATGATGCACGCGGCGCCGCCGAAAAAGATCGTCCACGGTGCGCCGAACCGGGCCGCGGCGCTTCCCGCCAGCAGACTTCCGAACGGCGCGACACCCAGCACGGAGAGCGCGTAGAAGCTCATCACACGCCCGCGCTTGTCGTCGTGAACGATGGTTTGCAGGATGGTATTGGCGGAAGCGTTCTGCACCATCATGCCGAATCCCGCGGCGAACAGCGCCAGCATGGAGAGCCATGTGGTGTGACAGAACGCAAACGCGATTAGCGCGACGCCGAAGAGCACGCCGCCCCACGCAATCACGCGGCCCAGGCCGCGCACCGAGCTGCGCGAAGCGAGATACATCGCGCCGGCCAGCGCTCCCATGCCGGACGCGCTGGCGAGAAAACCGTACGTGTGCGCGCCGCCGTGCAGGATCTCACGCGCGAACATCGGCAACAACACGACGTACGACATGCCCAGGAGGCTCGCGGTGGCGACGAGCAGGAGCAGGCCGCGAATGGGCTCGAAGCCCATGATGTAATCCACGCCTTCACGCAGCCCATGCCACACGTTGCTCGACGCGCGCCGCGGCGCGCCCACGTTCACGCGCATGGCGAGCAGGCACGCGATCACCGCGATATAGCTCACGCCATCGATCAAAAAACAGATTCCCTCGCCCGCGGCCGCGATGATGATGCCGGCCACCATCGGTCCCACCAGGCGCGCGGCGTTGAACATCATCGAGTTGATGGCGATGGCGTTGGGAAGATCGCGCGCGCCTTCCACCATCTCGACAGCAAACGCCTGGCGCGCGGGTGTGTCGAACGCGTTCACGATGCCCTGAACAATGCTGAGTGCGATCACATGCGGAATCGTGATGACGTGCGCGAGCGCAAGAGCCGCGAGCGCGAATGACTGCAGCATCGACAGCACCTGCGTTACCACCAGCACGCGGCGCAGATTCCATCGGTCGGCCATGACGCCGGCGAGTGGTGAAAGCACGAAGTTGGGAATCTGTCCGGCGAAGCTCACCACACCGAGAAGCAACGCGGAACCCGTGATGCGATAAACCAACCAGCCTGTTGCCACTCGCGTGATCCATGTGCCGACGAGCGAAAGGCCCTGGCCGTAAAAGAACAATCGATAGTTGCGGTGGGAAAGCGCGCGCAGGAGCGCAGGAGCCGTCATGTGTTGCAGTATCGAAATACCCGAGCCGGCAGGCAAGTGCCGGTTGCATGCAACTTCACGCCGCGTTGCTGCGTCCTACTGTTCATAACCCTTGCACGGGAGGAGTCGAGATGATCATGACACCGTTCGACCATCGAGTGGAAAGCGACGTTCAGGTGCTCACGCCCAGGAGAAACCTCGTGGGGGGACAGGAGACCGTGGCCCTGAGGGGCGCCGTCAACGGTTTCGCGACGACCGCGAATCCGAAAGTGATCCTCGATCTTCACCGCATCAACTGGGTGAGCAGCCTCGGCATCGAAGAGATGCGCCGGATGCACCGCCTGTGCACGGATGGAAACGGCTGGATGCGTCTGGCCTGCTGCGGCGAGCACATCGAGAACATCATCCTCACCATGCGCCTGGACTGGGTCTTCGATACCTTCGACTCGGTCGAAGAAGCCATCGTTGCACCCGTGCGCCGGGCCCACCTTCGCCCCGGAGCTCGCGCTTAGCCGAGCGTCACGCAGTGCACCGCGAAGCGGCCGGCGATGTTTTCTTCGCCCATCCCGGTCCGCACGCGCATGGTAAACGTACCGACGAGCGTCAGGTCGCCGTCGAGTCCTGACGTCTTGCCTTCGATTTTTTCCGGCATCAGTGCGCCATCGATCACAAACGCTTTGGTCCCGTCCGGGAGCTGGACATACGAGATGATTTCCTCGCTCGCGCCCCCGCTGGCCTCGATCGGAATCGCCTTTCCGAACAATACATCCCAGTGCTCGCCGTAGCTCACGTGAGTATCCATCGGGATTCTCCCCGTGAGCGCCACGCCGGTGCCCGCCATCTCGAATATTTCTGGGTCCGACGCTTCGTTGTCGACGAGATAGACGTGAAGATGTTCCAGCGGCAGCGTGACCTCGTTGCCGTCGTAGGTGAAAGCGAGCTCCCAGGCTCCTTTGGAAGCAGCGGACTTTTCTTTACCGGATGAGCACGCACCCAGAGACGCGATCGCAATCAGCACCCACATCCATCGTGTTCGCATGGCTGACCTCCTGAGTGCAGTCTAGAACCCGCGTTTCGAAATGGTCAAAAAAAATTCCGGCGTCCTGAGCAGAGATGGAGTCGATCCGGAGCGGAAGGACTAGCTCCCTTTTGGCCCCTTCGGTCGATTTATCGCGGTTGCTGCCTCGGGTACGCTGCCGCCGGCACTCGATGCCGTCAGTAAATGAGTCTGAAACATGTTCAGTCTAATGCGCAGGAGGAAAGTCATGGACGGAAAATACGCTCTCAGCAAGAACAGTGATGGACGGTTTCTCTTCAATCTCAAGGCAGGGAACGACGAGAAGATTCTGACCAGCGAGTCTTACGACGCCAAGGCGAGCGCTGAGAAAGGGATCGAGTCGGTAAGGAGCAACGCGTCGATTGACGCGCGGTTCGATCGCATGACCTCGAATGACAAGAAGCCGTATTTCACCCTGAAAGGGGCAAACGGCGAGGTGATTGGGACCAGTGAACAGTACTCGTCCGATGCGGCTATGGAGGACGGAATCAAAGCTGTGCAGGCGAACGCGCCGTCGATGACGGTGGACGATCGCACCCAGCTGCTGTAGGCGTCCGCTGGACGGAAGCCGGTCAAAAAAATTCCCGGTGCCGAAAACGACACCGGGAATTTTGAATTTGGTAGCGGGGGCAGGATTCGAACCTGCGACCTTTGGGTTATGAGCCCAACGAGCTACCAGACTGCTCCACCCCGCGACAATGTCAGGGGCGTAGTAAAACCATTAATTGCCTGCTTGTCAACCGGCAATCGGGAAATAGCTTCGCGGCGCCTACTTGGACTTCTTGCCGTTCGCCGCGGGATCGACGATGCGGTAGACCTTGTCGCCGGGCTTGATGTAGCCGTAGCGCTCACGGCCGGTCTTCTCGATGTAGAACGGATCGCTGTCGAGCCGCGCGATCTCGGTCTCGAGAACGCCGGCATTGTGGTTCAATTCGCGAATGCGACCATCGAGACTCGATCGCTCGTGACGGAGCATGGCGACGCGAATCACACCGCCGTCGCCGAGCACAAACGCGTACACAACACCCGCGAGCAGCACGAAGAGCAGAAAGCGTCGCACCGGCGCGCTGACCACCACCTGGTTCTGATACACGCGGCGCAAAAAGGGACGCACGCTCCCCGTGCTCGTCACCACGGACGGCTGCGCATCGGGATGCACGTGTGCGCGCGGACGAAAGTCGCGAAACGCACCGCGATGGCTGTTGGCCTTTTCCTTTTCCGAATTCCAGTAGCGCACGATGGACCTCCTCGGCTTCAGGACAACGCCGCGAACGCCGAAGCGCCCGGATACATGGCAACCGAACCCAGCTCTTCGTCGATGCGCAGAAGCTCGTTGTACTTGGCGATGCGCTCGCTGCGACACAGGCTCCCGGTCTTGATCTGGCCCGCGTTGGTTGCCACCGCCAGGTGTGAAATGGTGCTGTCCTCGGTCTCGCCGCTGCGGTGCGAGATGACGCACGTGTAGCCGGCCGACTTCGCAATATCGATGGTCTGCAACGTTTCGCTGAGCGATCCGATCTGGTTGAGCTTCACGAGAATGGAATTGCCGATGCCACCTTCGATACCTCGGCGCAGACGCTCCTCGTTGGTGACGAAGAGATCGTCGCCCACCAGCTGCAGGCGCTCGCCGAGTGAGCGTGTGAGCGAGAGCCAGCCGTCCCAATCGTCTTCCGAGAGCCCGTCTTCGAGCGACACGATGGGATACTTCGACACCCACTCGCCCCAGAATTTCACCATACCGTCGGAGTCGAGCACTTTGCCGTCACCCTTCAAGGAATAGCGGCCGTTCTCATGGAACTCGGTCGCGGCGGCATCGATCGCGATGCACACGTCCTTGCCGGGTGTGTAATTCGCGCGCGTGATGCCTTCCAGCAGCACATCGAGTGCTTCCTGGTTGGAGCGCAGGTCGGGTGCGAAGCCGCCTTCGTCGCCCACGCCCGTGGAGTAACCTTTTTCGCGCAGATACTTGCGCATGGCGTGGAAGGTTTCCGCGCCCATGCGCAGCGCTTCCGCGAAATTGGGCGCACCCACCGGCACCAGCATGAATTCCTGGATGTCGACGTTGTTGTCGGCGTGCTGTCCGCCGTTCAGCACGTTCATGAGCGGCACGGGAAGCGTGCGCGCGAACACACCGCCGATGTGCTGGTAGAGGGGAAGGCTCAGCGATTCCGCGGCGGCGCGCGCCACCGCGAGCGACACGCCGAGAATGGCGTTGGCCCCGAGCTTGGACTTGTTGGGTGTGCCGTCGAGCTCGATCATGGTCTGGTCAATGAAGCCCTGGTCGATGGCGTCGAGGTCGATGATCTCGGGCCCGATCAGTTCGTTCACATTGGCGACGGCACGGTGCACGCCCTTGCCGCCGTAGCGGGTGTGCTCGCCGTCGCGGAGCTCCAGGGCTTCGTGCTTGCCCGTGGACGCGCCGGAGGGAACCGCCGCGCGCCCGAGCGTGCCGGTGTCGAGGCCGACGTCGACTTCGATGGTCGGATTGCCCCGGGAGTCCATGATCTCGCGGGCGTGGACGTATTCAATGATTGCCATGAGTACCCCGGTCGGTCGCGCATCCGGGTGCGCGGGGAATCGGATGTGTGTGTTCAGGGAATGCGAACAAACTCTAGAAACCCCCTCCAAAATGTGTCAACATAAATCAACTTATGCGCTTGGAGCATTTGCTTCGAGTGCGACATCCGAACGGCCTCGCATATTCCTGAATCCCGTCCGGTGTTAGCCGCATCACGCGGCGGGATCCTTCCGAGCACCCCGCGCTCCGTTTGGGAACGCGACGGGAGCCTGCGTTTGCCGCGAAGGCATACGTCCGTCCGAACGCTTTCAACGCGAGGCCGCGCCCTTTGAGAGAAGAGGACATCCAGCTCGTCGCCAGAGCGCGCGCCGGTGACGAGCGCGCCTTCCGCACGCTGCTCGAAAAATACGAGCGTGCGGTGTTTTCGATCTGCCTGCGCATGGTTCGAAACCGCGACGAGGCCGCCGATCTCGCCCAGGAATCCTTCATCAAGACGTTCGGCTCGCTCGACCGCTACAACCCCGAGTACGCCTTCTCCAGCTGGCTGTTCAAGATCACATCGAACCTCTGCATCGACCATCTGCGCAAGCGCCGCATCACCACGTTCGCGATGGACGACCCGGTGGAGAGCGAGAAGGGCGAGTTCACGCGCCAGTATGTGTCACCGGATCCGCCTCCCGACGAGACCTTCTCGCGGAATGAAAAAATGCAGAAGCTCGAGAAGGGAATCGCCGCTCTGCCCGAGCACTACCGCATCATGCTGGTCCTTCGCCATCAGGAGGATCTCTCATACGAGGAGATTGCCGATTCCCTCTCCATCCCGCTGGGAACCGTGAAGGCCCGCATCCACCGGGCCCGCGAGATGCTCAAGACCATCCTGGAGGGGGAGGACTTCTTCGCATGAGGGCGGCAACTGCCTGGATCACAAGGGGCTGGGAGCACCTCCGCGTCTCTCCTCTATATGGGGTAGGAAATTTTGGGTCGAACCGCGAACTTTCCGCCCGAACCTCCGTAGAGTGCTTTGGTACTGCGAATCGGCTGGAGGGCCGTCGCCATGAAACTTAGACCCCACATCACCCCCGTTCTGGTTCTGGCTGGCTTGCTGGTGGCTTCGGGCTCGGCCCGGGCGGTGCCCGGCGACCGCCAGGAGAAGGAAGAGAAGACCACCGTCCCCGCCAAAGGCAAGATCGCCCTGGTGGTCAAGAACGCCCGCGGCCGGACCGTCATCGTCGGCCGTCCGGACGTGACCGCCATCTCGGTGGTGGGTGTGAAGACGGTCGTGGCGCGCGACAGCGGTGACGCCAAGACCATGATGGATCGCCTCGAGATGGAAGTTTCGGAAAAGGGCGACCAGGTGGTCATCGAGACGCAGGACGACAACAAGCTGGAAGACTGGGGTTGGGTGAATGTGGTGAAGGGAAGCCGGCGGTCGTCCTGGATCGACTACACCATCGAAGTGCCGGTTAACTTCCGCGTCAATGCCTCGACCGCGAGCGGCGAGGTGCGCATCTCCAACATCAACGGCAGCGCCGACGTGGAAGCGACCAGCGGCGATGTGTCGTTGCGCGGAGTGGGCGCGGGTGCCCGCGTCGCCATGACGAGCGGCGATCTCGAAGCGTCCGACGTGGGCGGCGACATGACGGTCGGTGCTACCAGCGGCAACGTGAACATCGAAAATGTGCGCGGCAAGCTCGACATCACCGGCACCAGCGGCGACTTCGATGTGTCGCAGGTACAAAAGGACATTACCGTCGAGGTCACGAGCGGCGACTTCATTCTGCAGGGATGCTCGGGCGACGTGGTGTTCCGTTCCGCGAGCGGTGACGCGCGCATGAGCGAAGTGGGCGGGAGCGTCGACGCGTCCTCGTCCAGCGGCGACATCCAGGTCCTGATCGCGCCGGTGGGCGAGCGCAATTTTGCGTTCTCGAGCTCCAGCGGAGACATTGACATTTCCTACGTTCCGGCCAAAGATTACGGCTTCCACCTGGACGTCAGCACCAACAGCGGCTCGATCGAAGGCGACATGCCGATCAAGGTGAGCCGCGTCGACCGCCGCCGTCTGACAGGCGTGGTCGGCACCGGAGCATCGAAGCTGCAGGTGGACACGGCGAGCGGTGATGTCACCATCGTGGAGAAGAGCGACGCGGCGGTCAAACAGTCGCGCTGATAAAAACATGAACTGCGAGAACACACAGAATCTGGTCCAGCCCTACCTCGAAGGGCGCCTGGCCACGCTGGAACGAAACGAGTTCGTTCACCACGTGACCGAGTGTGCTGCGTGCGAGGCGGAGGTGCTGGCGTACCGCGCCGTCTTCGACGCGCTGCGCGAGATGCCGCGGCTCGAAGCGCCGTCGCGTCTTTCGGTTTCGGTGATGGCTCACCTGCGCGCCGAAGGGCTCGCGCACGAGCCGCGCTTCACGGTATTGCGCCGGCTGAGCGACCGCTTCTTCGCGCTGCCGTCATGGATTCGTTATCCATCCGCGGCGCTCGCCGTGATTGCATTCCTGTACGCGCCCGTGGCACTTCTTCTCGGCAACGCCGATCACTCCATCGTGGAGCTGGCGGGATCGCTGGCGCGCGCGGTGGTGTGGGTGCGCGGTCGGGTGGCTGAGTTCCCCGGCGTGACCGCGTTCGATACCTATGCGCGCGCGGTGCGCACCGTGGTGCATGCAACCGGTGCGATGGTTTCTCCGATGACTCTGTTCGTTGGCCTGGCGGTCGTGGGTGGGGCCGTCTTCTCCGTCTCGCGAATCGTGCGCAGAAAGAGGCAGTCCGGACATGCTCTTTCCCTGTAGCCCCCTGGCTGGCGGCCGCCTGGGCCGAACCGGTCTTTTCGCCCTCCTGCTGACAGCGTCGATCCTCCCGGGTCGCGCCTCCTTTGCAGGCAAAGCATCGCATCCCGACACCACGGTGATTGAAATTCCCGCGCCGCCGGCGCCTCCGGGCACCGTGCGCAAGAAGATCATCATCGGCGGCAGCGGCGTGCAGATACAGGAACAGGGAACCACGGCCGAAAAAGACAGCGGCATGGTTCATTACCGCGTCAACCTCGGCGACAATACGGTCAACGAAGGCGACGCCATCGTGAAGGTGGCGGAAAGTGTGTTCATTCCCGCCGACGAAACCGTTGCCGGTGACGTGGTCGTGTTCGGCGGCAACGCCATCATCGAAGGCAAAGTAGCCGGCTCCGTCGTCGTGATGGGCGGCGAGATCCGCGCGCGCCGCGGCGCCGAGATCAAAGGCGACGTGGTCGCGATCGGCGGCAGCATCGAAGAAGACGAAGAAGTGATTATTCGCGGTGAGCGCGTCCAGGTGGGTGGAGTGGCCACCGAAATCGGCGACCGCCTGCACGTGGGCATGCGCACCATCCGCGCTTTTGTGAGCCTGGGCATGTTCTTCGTGGCCCTGGTGTTGTTCTTCATCACCATGCTCTTCCTGCGCGGAAAGATCGAGCGCGTCAGCTCGCACATTGCCGCGGCCATGTTCAAGTGCTTCGGCGCCGGCGTCCTGAGCGCGGTAATCGGTCTGTTCGCGCTTCTCATCGTCATGATCCCGCTCATCATCACGATTGTAGGCATTCCGCTCGCCATCGTTCTGTTCGTGAGCTGCATCGGCATCTACGTGATTTCATGCGCGGCGTTCGTGTTCACCGTGGGGCGCGCCATCGCCGTGCGGGCGGGCATTCACGGCGGCGCCTTCACACATCTCTTCCTCGGCATCCTCGTGATGTCGATCCCCGAGATCATCGCCATTGCCATCGACATCCTCGGTCGTGGATCGCTGGCGCCCTACGTGCTCTTTCAGATCGTGAGCACCTTCGTGTGGCTGTTCGCCTACGTGGTCGGGCTGGGTGCCATCGTGCTCAGCCGCTTCGGATCGCGGCCGGTCGAGCCTGCGCCCCCGTCTCCAAGGCCGATGGGTGAGCCGGCGGTCGCGCCCGCATCCTGATCTTCCGGAAGGTTTTGAGCTTTCACAGTGCGGCGAACGCGGCTTATGCTTGATGCGTATGCCGTTGTTCAAGACCGGAGCGGCGCTTTTGATCGCGCTCCTGGCCGTCTGTTTTTTCTCTCCTGATTCCCGCGCTTCGTCGACGCGCTTTGACACGCTCGCCTACCAGTGGGCGCAGGGCCGGACGATCGACTCGGTTCTGGTTCACAACAACACGCGCGTCAAGACCATCGCCATTCTGCGCGAGATGGAATCGCAGCCCGGGCGGCGTCTGGACGCCCTGGCTGTGGACCGCGACCAGCGCTTCCTCGGCGACCTGAGCCCGTTCGCAACCGTGGAGATCAACGTCGAGCCCATCGGCGACGACCGCTGCATTCTCCACGTCATGATCACCGAGCGACCGAGCCTGCTTCTCAAGTTGATCTATCCGGTGCTCGACTACGACTTCAACACCGAGCGCATCACCTACGGGCTCAAGTGGAGCGACCGCAATTTCAGAAGGCGGCTGGAGAGTTTCTCGCTGGAGGGGGTGCGCGACAATCACGAAAACAACTCGGCGTCCATCGGATGGTCGTCGGGGTGGGTGGGGTGGAAGCACCTCGGCGTGGGTGCGCGCGCGTCGTTCTTCGAACGCACCGAGCCCACCAGCGCCCCGGCCATTTTCCGGCAGTCGCGCCTGGCGGCCAATCTCAACGTTCCGCTGACCGAGCGTCGTATCGCGTTTTCGCAGATACTCACCGGGCTCGCATACGCGCACAACAACATCGGAGTGACCGCCGAAACGACCGACGAGGAAGAGCTGGTGTCGCCGTCGGTGGGATTTCGTTTCGACAACCGGGACGCGTCACTCAAGCCGCGGCGCGGCGGATTGTTCTACGCCAATGTTCTCTCCAACTTCATTGTGCGCGGAGAAGGGGATCACTACTACCGCATCGACAACGACATGAGGTTCTTTCAGCCCCTGGACGAATCCACCGTGCTCGCGCTCCGTTCGGCGCTCACCGTGCAGCTCGCCGACTACCCGGACTACATCCGTCTCGGCATCGGCGGACCGGGAACGATTCGTGGTTACGAGCGCAGTGACTTTCGCTCCGCGCACAGGTGGATTCAGACGGCGGAGCTGCGCATGACGCCGTGGCCGAAGGTTTTCTACAAGCTGCCGTTCATCGGACTGACTGACTTTCAGCTGGGCATGGTGTTGTTCGTGGATGGCGGCATCGGCTGGACCGATCAATCCGAGTTCAAGTACGACAACTTCCACAGCGGATTCGGCATGGGCGTGCGGCTGTTCTCTCCCATCCAGGATGTTCTGCGCGTCGATGTCGGCTACTCATCCAAAGGCCGGATCCGGCCCTACTTTTCGACGGGAATGAATTTCTAGCCGAAAGGCTGGGTGGGTTGGCGTAGCCGCCCATCGCAGGCCTGGGGTAAAGCTCCCAGTCCAGGCGGAAGTTTTTTCCGGGTCGGGTTCCCTACGCAAACACCGGTAATCTTGCCGGTGCTATTACCGCTTCTCAACTTCTTATTCTCCAGTTGGTTACTTTGACGGCTGGAGGGGCCTTTCCGCTCCCACCGGCGCCGCGGTCGGCGCGGTTCATCCGTTGCAATATATAGAGTTCAGAGCACTGTCTCACTTTGGCGTATGAAACACGGTATATCAGAATTCTTGCGGTCGCTGGCGGCGATTTCGATCCTGGGGCTCCTCGTTCCGGGGCCCGCATCCGCCGCGCCCGAGCAGTACCGCTACGCGAACGGGATCACCGCCACCGTCTTCACGGCCGAGGATTTGGCCGCGCGCCTCACCACCTATCAGGGCTCGCCGGCCATCCAGCTCCCCGACGGCCGCATGGTGCCGGTGATCACCGACATCTCGGACGCGTCGATCTACAACAAGGGTGATGGCAGCTTTCATCCCTTCACCTCCGGACTCGTCGATCACGTGCTCGGTGGCATTCGTCACCCCCACCTTCCGCTCGAGACGCGCATCTACATCCTGCCGTATCCGCGCCGCGGTGTTCTTGCGAGCTCGACATCGGGCAACGAAATGTTCCTCAGCCCGCACGTGCGCGACATCGAGCCGGCCGTTGCCGCGTACGTGATCGCGCACGAGCTCGGCCATGTGTTTCACAACAAGTTCATGCCGGCGGGGTCGTCGCGCTGGAGCGAGTATCGCGACGTGCGCGGCATCAGCAACGAATCGACGTTCAACGATCTCGCTGCGCATGCCTATCGCCCGCGCGAAATCTTCGCCGAAGACTTCCGCGTTCTCTTTGGCGGCGACGAAGCCTTCTTCGGTGGTCACGTCGAGAACACCGCCATCGCCGAGCCCGCCAGCGTGCCGGGTCTGTCCGACTTCTACGTCCGCGCCGCGCAGAATACCGAGCTTCGCCAGCGCATCACGGCCACGAGCTCGCCCAATCCGTTCAACCCGGAAACGGAGATCCGCGTCGTGCTCGCGCCGGACGCTTCGTACAGCGACAACGTGTCGGTGCGCGTGTATTCGGTGACCGGTGCGTTGGTGCGTGATCTCTACGACGGCGCGGCGGCGGGAGACTTCTCGGTGCGCTGGGATGGAACCGACATGCGCGGAACGCAGGTGGCGAGTGGGACCTACTACGCGCAGATTCGCACGGGAGCACAAAAGCAGACGCTCAAGCTCGTCATGCTCAAATAACAATTAGTGGCCAAAAGAACCTCCAGGGGCCACGGCCCGTGAAGGGGGCGCTTCTCAATCTCCTCCCCGACTGAACGAAGCCGTCTCTTTCACGGGTTTCTTTTTTTCATTCAGTGACGCGTTCCACAACTGTCCGCACGCGGCGTCGATGTCGACACCGCGGCTGCGGCGTACCGTGACGGCGGGTGCGACCGGCAACAGTCGCGTCACGAAACGGTCGATCTCTTCCTCGGTGGGTCGCGCGAACGGATCGATGCGTCCCGGGTTGTAGGGAATCAGGTTCACCTTGAAGGGCTGCTTGTGCGTGAGCCGGCCGAGGCGATCGGCGTCGGCGTCGCTCATGTTGAACTCGGGAATCAGCACGTACTCGAGGGTCACGCGCCGGCGGCCCGAGCGCACGAAATAGCGCGCCGCATCGAGCAGCTCTTCGATGGTGAAGCGCGATGCCTTGGGCATGAGGCGCAGACGCTTTTCGTCGTCGGGCGCGTTGAGTGAGAGTGCCAGCGAGCACGACACGTCGGCATCGCTCAGCTCGCGAATACGCTCCGGAAAGCTCGATGTCGACACGGTGATGCGACGGTCGCTCATGTTGAGCCCCTGCGCGTCGTTCATCGTGCGCAGCGCGCGCACCAGTTGCTCGAGATTGAGCAGCGGTTCTCCCATCCCCATGAACACGACGTTGATCTTCTGGTCCTGCGCGCCGGCCTGCGCCTTGAGTGTGCAGATCTGGTCGAGAATTTCGCCCGCGGTCAGGTTGCGCTGAAAGTTTCCCTTCGCGGTTTCGCAGAAGATGCAGTCCAGCGGGCAACCCACCTGCGACGACACGCACAGCGTGGTGCGACTCTCGTAACGCATGAGCACCGACTCGACTTTGGCGCCGTCGGCCAGCTCGAAGAGGAACTTGCGGGTGTGGTCGGTGGCGGATTCCTGCACCTGCGCCCCGCGAATGGATGACACCGTGCACTCGGCCTCGAGCCGCTCGCGGTACCCGGCGGGCAGGTCGGTCATGCGCGCGAACGAGGTTTCCAGCCGGGCATAGATCCACGTCGCCAGCTGCCGGTAGCGGTACTCGGGCTCGCCGTGGTCCAGGACGAGCTGGCGTAGCTCGTTCAGTGAAAGGTCGCGCAGGTGTATAAGGGCCATGGTGTCTCGGACTTGAATTCGAGTGGTTAAAGTATAGACAATGTGCTATCCATGAGAAAACCTCCAATCTCCTTGCCAAGCCTTCTATTGCGAGCGAACGCATGCCCAAGACGATACTGATCGCCGACGACGAGCCCGGCATCCGCAGCTCACTGCAGAAGCTCCTCGAGTTCGAGGCATTCCGCGTCATCCTGGCGGAGGACGGCCAGCGTGCACTCGACATCCTGCGTGACCGCGCCGTCGATCTCGTGCTGCTCGACATCAAGATGCCGGGCCTCGACGGGCTGGAAGTGCTCTCGCAGATCCACCGCGACCAGCCCCAGCTTCCCGTCGTGATCATCTCCGGACATGGCAGCATCGCCACTGCCGTCGAAGCCACACGGCTCGGCGCCTACGACTTCATCGAAAAACCCATCG
>Ga0070670_100003145_pt1 | contig 13652 bp, 13 predicted proteins | sample KBSS63metaG_FD_64665 | JGI IMG/M metagenome (GOLD analysis project Ga0070670, IMG submission 64665) | Switchgrass rhizosphere microbial communities from Kellogg Biological Station, Michigan, USA - KBS S6-3 metaG | ecosystem: Host-associated > Plants > Roots > Rhizosphere > Soil ... | reverse complement strand
TTGACCGGCCTCGCCTGGGTCGCTCTGGACACGGGCCAGGCGCCAGACGCTGAAAGGTTGCTCGACGAGGCGACCGCCGCTCTGCACGAAGCGGGTCCGTGGTTCATGCTGCTGGTCGAATTCCTCCGCGCGACGCTGGCGGTGCGCCATGGTGATGCCGATCAGGCGATCGCCCTCGTGCGCACCAGCCTCGCACGCATCCGCCTTCTTCGCGATCAGTTCGCGTTTCTGTATGCGCTGGTGCCGCTGGCAGGGGCGGCGGCGCTCAGAGCCAACGACACCTGGGTGGCGCGAATCCTGGGAGCCCGCGCGGCGGTGGCCGAGCTGACGGACGCCGCCGTCGTGGACCATTACCTGCACGATCGGCTCGCGCATATGGAGCACGACGGCAAGACCCGCCTGGGCGACGATCGGTGGATGCGGGCCTTCACGGCCGGCCGCACCACGTCTATCGACGCGCTCACCAAGGACATCAATCTGGAGTAGGTGCGACTGACCTGACCGGACCACTCAACAGCCGATCCGCCGAGAACGACCCGCCGCCGCGGACGACGACGGTCATCGCGACCGCAATCGCCAGCAGGTGATATTCAAACCCTTCGCTGCCGGCGGGCAATGCCGCCGCCCAGTTCATGAAGAAGCCGTTCGCCACGTGCGTGGTCGCGGCCGTGGCCATCAGCAACGCGAGCAGCAGGCCAGCGGCGCGCGATCCGAAGCCAACGATCAGGGCGATCGGCGCCACCCCTTCGACGACGAGCGCCGTTGCCGCCAATGGCGCTGGAAACCCCAGCGTACCGGTCATCCACTGGAGCGTGGCGTTGAAGCCGTAGCCTCCAAACACACCAAGAACGTGCTGGCCGGCATGCGGCAGCATCACGCCCGCGAGCGTCAGTCGCAGGATCGCCTGCCACACGCTGGCGTCGGTGCGCAGGACATCGGTCCACGGCCATGTGCGGGCCATCGGGAGATTCGCGTTTACGGTGACAGCTGACGTGCTCATTGGAACTCCTTGTGATTAATCATTAAGTGACTAGACATATATATCGCCAAAAAAATTTCAGGCGGGCCCCTCTCGAATTCGTTCGAGCAGGTCGGCAAGGGTGTCGAGCTCCCGCAGCGTCAGCATGTTGACCGCCGTTTCGTCGGCGCGCGTCACGGCCTGATCCAGACGCGCGAGGACTTCGAGTCCCTTGGGGGTGATAAAGCACTCGATCATCCGGCGATCCGCGGCGGCGCGGTCACGTCGAATCAGCTTCTTGGTAACGAGGCGCTCGAGCAGGCGGCTCACTCCGGGGGTTTGCTCGATGAGGCGATCGCCGATTTCCAGCGCCGACAGCGGTTCGCCGCGAGCGCCCCGCAGAATCCGCAACACGTTGTACTGCTGCAGCGTGATGCCCTCCCGTTCGACGACCTGGGCGATCCGCCGGCGGACGACGTCGCTCGTCCGCAGCAGGGCCACGGTGAGTTCCTGCGCGCGCGAGGCAAACGGTTTCCGCTGACGGATTTCCTCGCCGATGGAGCTCTTGCGGCCGGCCATCGGAATACACTACACGTCATTAGATGACTAGTCAACTATCATCGCCGTGACCGGCGAACACGGTCGTTGGAGTCGGCTCACTTACTGAGGGCGCTTGAAGAGCCCGCCGTAGACCGCCTTGCCGAGCACGTGTCCCTGGATGGCTTTCATCACATTGGCGCGGGTTTCAAAGGCGTCGGCAGAAGGCTGCACGTCGATCATCGTGTCGAGCGCGTAGATCTCGAACATGTAATGGTGTTTCGGACCATTCGCCGCGGCGCCGGGCCCGCGGTACATCTGGCCGGTCGCGCTGATTTGAAATGCGCCGTTGGCGAGCTTCGGTCCTTTCGGCACACCTTCGGGAAGTCCAGTCGCCGACGCTGGAATGTTCCACACCACCCAGTGCGCCTGGTCGTCCGTGGTCTTGTTGCGCGCGACGTCCTCGTCGTGCATGTTCAGAAAGAACGACTGCGTGCCCGCCGGTGCGTTGGTCCAGCTGATCGCCGGCGACAGCCCTTCGCCGGTTGCGACGCCGGGTGCTGCTTGCGTGAATTTCACCGGAATATCGGCGCCGTCTGGGAACCCTGCGACGGTCAGCGTCATCGGCGGCGCTGCGGGCGCCCCGCCGCGCTGTCCACCCGGCTGCTGGCCGGCCATCGGCAACGCGGCAAGCATGATGATCATCGACACGAAACCTCCCGTTGCTCTCATAAGCCTGCTCCTGTGCGTGTGGAGATCCGGTTCTCCCCGACAACCCGGTCCGCCAGCTGACCGGCCGCCACGAACCATCGTGGCGGCCGAGTGACCACGTCCGAATGACTACTGCGCCGGCTTGGCGCGGCCGACATACGCGCCGCGGGCGATGATTTTCCCTTCCATCGCCTTCTCGACATCGGCGCGAGTGGCGCCGGCGGCGACGTCGAGCGCCGCGTTGAGCGCGTAAATTTCAAAGATGTAGTGGTGGTACGGGTGCCCGGCTGGTGGTGCAGGTCCCATGTACTGCGGTCCGCGCATACTCAACTGGTTTGCACCGGTCGGGACCGGCCCGCCTTCCGGGATGGAAGTCGTCGATGCCGGAATCCCCCACACGACCCAGTGCGTAATGTCGTTATTGAGGCTGCCGGCAGGAATCGCCACGTCAACGTCGTGCATGATCAGCACATAGCCCATCGTTCCAGCGGGGGCTCCACTCCAACTGAGTTGCGGCGAGACGCCCTGACCGCCGGTGTACTTCGCCGGGATCTCGGCTCCGTCTGCGAACGACGACGACGTGACCGCGATGGTGACGAGCGCGGGCCCTCTTCCGCCGCCGCCCCGCGCCCCTTGACCGGCGGCGCCGCCGGCCCTTCCGCCTGCGCCGCGATCCTGAGCGAACGCGGCGCCTGAAATGAGACCGACGATGGCAACCTGAATCAACAGAAACCTGGCAATCCGTCTTGGCATGTGTTCCTCTCCTCGATAGAGATCGGAGTGATAACTCTAGCAGCGGCGCCGTGAACGGACCAGTGCAATGCGTCGCCGGGATCTTCGCGTAAACGCTGAGTCAGGTTCCGAATCTGTCCGCCGTCCGGACCAGCCCTGGAGGCGGCTGGCGTGAGTTCTCGCCCGACGACGCGGTCGTGTTCACACTCGCCGCTCGGTTCGGCAATCCCAACGCGGTGTTCGTGCAGGGGCGACCACCGGGTGTGTGCCGACGCGAAATGAATGATCTGGATCGTTCCCGTCCTCGCGGCTTTGCCTGCTGGCGTGAGTGAGACGGAGACAATGAGTGCATCTTCGACGAAAAACTGCACAGCCTTTATGAATGTTTTACGCGACTCGGCGGGTCTGCTCTCGGCTTTTGCCGACCCCGACCCGTGCCACTGCGGTGAGCATGTTCAGGAGGCGTCCCTTATTCAAGCAGATGTTTCAGTTGCCACTCGGGATCGTTCGACAGCGCCGCATAGTCGTCAGGCGAGATGGTCTTGCTGGCGTATTGACAGGACAGCACGAACAGGCTGCGCGGCTCATCGAGTTCGGCGTGCGTCACCGTCGCGCGGAGCGTCCGGCCGGCACTCGTCGTCAGCTCCAACACGTCTCCAGCATGAGGAAACCGGGGGATCTCGATCACTTTCCTGAACCGCATCGAACTATGGTCAATGGGATACCCGTTTGGGTCCAGCGCCCGGACCTTCATGTTCGGGACCCGCAGTCGCACTTCAGCTCTCATCGCAGTCCTATCTTTACACCACCGGTCAGCAGAGCCGGCTCCCATCGACGACGATGACCCGGATGAAATAGACGTTGACTCATCGTTGTCGCCTCCGTTATAAGGCCTGCCCCTGCCTATTTCAGGCAGCGAGTGAGGGGGGATGGATGATTCGCCCTGCTGCTGCTCGAGCGCTGTTCGCCGCCTTCGCCACCACCCTGTTTTTCGCACCCATCGCACGCGCACAGGACGCAGGCATTACCGGAGTCGTCAAAGACAATTCCGGTGCCGTGCTGCCGGGTGCAACCGTGACCGCTGCCAGTCCGGCGTTGATCGAACAGCAACGTACGGTGACCACTGACGGCGATGGCCGCTACTCGATTACACAGCTGCGGCCGGGCACCTACAGTGTGACGTTCACGCTGGAGGGGTTCTCCACGATCAAGCGCGAAGGGATTGAGCTGTCAGCCGGGTTCACGCCGAACGTGGACATCGAACTGCGGCCAGGGGGCATCTCTGAAACGATCACCGTCACGGGCGCGAGCCCGATTGTGGATGTGACCAACGTTCGCCGGCAGACGGTGGTCACCAGCGAGATCCTCGACGCGTTGCCAAGCAGCACAAAGAGCCTCGGCACCGTCGCCACACTGACCGTCGGCATGACCGGCGTCGGCGACGTCGGCGGCTCCTACCAGGTCGAACCTGGTCAGGACGTCGTGTCGGGTGGGGGGTTCTTCCACGGCAAGGGCGGCACCAAGGTCTCGTACGACGGCATGGGCATGGAGAACAGCTCGGGCAACAACAGCTACCAGCTCAATTCCGCTTCAGTCGAAGAGATGACCATCTCCACCGGCGGTATTTCGGCCGATACCAACGCGGACGGCATGGTGATGAACGTGGTGCCGAAGGAAGGCAGCAACACTTTGAGAGGGGCGCTCTCGGGCATGTTCACCAACGAGAATTTCGAGGCGACCAACCTCACCGACGCGCTGCGCAAGCGCGGCCTGACGACGGCGAACAAGACCTTCCGGCTCTTCGATGAGTCGTTCAGTCTGGGCGGACCGATCAAGAAAGACAAATTGTGGTTCTTCGTCGCGCCCCGCAGCTGGGGCCTGGCGCGCACGCAGGCCGGCGTCTTCTGGAACAAGACGCAGAACGTGCACCTGACGCCGCCGGGAGCAGAGCGGACCGTCGTGTTATGGACGCCGTGGACCGATCGTCCCGAAGACAACACCAGCGGTCGCCGCGAGTGGTATCAATCCGCGCTGACGCGCGTGACCTATCAGGCAACGGCCAAGAACAAGTTCAACATCACCTACGACGAGCAGCGGGCCTGCAACTGCGGCTCGGTCAGCGCCGCGCAGTCGCAGGAATACTACCTGTCGTCGTATCTCTTTCAGCCGAACCGCCTGTTCCAGGCGACCTGGAACTCGCCGGTGACGAGCAAGCTCCTGCTCGAAGCCGGCTACGCGGCGACGATTTCGCAATGGAACATGTACTACAACCCGGGCGTCACCAACGACATCATCAGCATCAGCGACTCGGGACTGGGGATCTCATACGGTGCCCCCACCGTCTACCTCGGTCATCCCAACAGTCGCGACCGCTACAGCTACCGAGCGTCGCTGTCCTACGTGACCGGCTCGCACAACTTCAAGACCGGGTTTTCAAACGACACGCCGATTACCCGCACCTACTATCACACCAACGGCTTCGTGAACTACACGTTCCTCAATGGCAGTCCGCTGGCCATCACTCAGTACGCGAATCCATACCTGGCGGAAGCGCGAGCGAAATGGGATCTCGGCGTCTACGGCCAGGACCAATGGAAAATCGGCGCCAAGCTGACGCTCAACCTCGGGCTGCGATGGGATTACTTCAATAGCTACACGCCGGCGCAGACTGCGGGCGGTCCAAATGAGACCGACGGCTACTTCGCAGGGTTCCCGACCATCAACCCGTGGATTGCGCCGCGTAAGTTCGATCCCGTCTACAACATCCCCAACTGGAAGGACTTCAATCCGCGTTTCGGCGCGGCCTACGATCTGTTCGGAGATGGCAAGACCGCGATCAAAGTACAGCTGGGGCGCTACGTGTCGAAGATCGGGACCGATCTGGCTGAAGCGATCAACCCGGTCGTCACCTCCGTAAATACCACGACGCGCTTCTGGACTGATGCGAACAAGAACTTCGTCCCGGATTGCGACCTCGGAAATTTTGGCCAGAACGGGGAGTGCACCCCGATCAGCAACCAGAACTTCGGCAAGAACAATCCATCGGCGACCGTCTACGACCCGGCGGTGCTGAACGGCTACGGCGTGCGCGACTACAACTGGGATTTCTCCACGGAGATTCAGCACGAGCTGTTCACCGGATTCGCAATCAACGCCGGCTACGATCACAACACCGGCGGCTATTATCGGCAGACCGGCAGTCGGCAGCGCGTCACCGACAACCTGCTGGTGACGTCGGCGGATTACGATCCGTTCTGCGTCACGGCGCCGAGCGATACGCGGCTGCCCGGCGGCGGCGGCTATCAGGTCTGCGGCTTGTACAACGTCAGCGACGCGAAGTTCGGCAAGGTGCAGAACGTCGTGACCAGTACCGACAAGTTCGGCAAGTTCGACAGCAAGAACGATTTCTTCAACGTCAACTTCAGCGCGCGGCTGATTCACCAGATTCGGCTGAATGGCGGCTTCGACACCGGACGCTCGCTGGCCGATAACTGCTTCGTCGTCGATTCACCGCAGAATCTTCTGTACTGCCACGTTGTCACCCCGTTCAAGGCCCAGACGCAGTTCAAGGTGAATGGGGTGGTGCCGCTCCCGAAGGACGTCGTCGTGGCCTTCGCGTACCAGAACGACTCGGGCCCGACGTTCAATGCGACCTGGACGGCGCCGGCGTCGGCCGTGACCGGACTCGGGCGTCCGCTGTCCGGCGGCGCGACGACAGTCGCCAGCGTGCCGCTGGTGGCGCCGCAAACGCTTTTCGCGCCGAGGATTTCGCGGCTCGACGTGAGAGCGGGTAAGGGGATCAGGCTGACCAGGAAGATCAAGATTCAGGCGAACGTCGACGCTTACAACCTGTTCAACGTCAGTTCGGTGCGGTCGCTCACCAGCACTTTCGGCGCGAACTGGCAGAGACCGACACAGATTCTGGATCCGCGGATCGTTCAGTTGAGCGGAACGCTCAGTTTCTAAACGCAACGACCGGCGGGACGGAAGGTCCGCCTCGCCGGTCCACTTTAGTTGACGAAACCCGCCTCGACGCTCTGCAGCTTCCCGAGATTGGTGTCCTCCGCCCCGAACGTAAACGCGCGAAGGAATACGGGGAGGATGGGACTTGGTGGCAGGTCCGGCGGTCCCGGACTGGTCGCCAGGCTTACCAGCCCGAATTCGAAATGCTGTTCGGGAATATCAGGAGGTCCGGGATTCGTTGCAACCCAGCCCACATTTCCGGCGCCGACGCCAAGATAGGTGATGCCGGTCGCCGTGCTCGTCCCGCGGACGCGCACCAGATTGGCCCAGATGCCAACTGACGGCACGTTGGCGTCCGAAACGGCGACCTGCGTCAGGACGTGAATTTCCCCGGTCAGATGAAGCGTGTTTGTCGTGCCCGGCTCGATGATGTCGCCTTCAATCGGCACGAAGATGCTCGACACGATCGGACTGGGCGGCACAGCCTGCAATCGGACGTCGAGTACAGTGGCGAGCGCAATCGCCGTTGCGAGTGAGTAACGAACACAGCGGTGCACGGTGATGCTCCTTTCGATGATGTCGCTGCCCACGAGGGATGAGCGATCGCCTGCGGCTACGGTGTGTCGGCCGCGGCCGCGGCGTTGATCACTTCGGCTCTCGCCTCCTCGATATCTTGAATAGCGCGCGCGACGGATTTTTCGAATTCACGTTGCGGCTTGCCGCCGATCCCGACCTCGGCGGCCTGGAGCAGTATCTCGGCCTTTTCCAGAGCGAGGTCGGCTTCATCGAGCTTCGGATCGTGTGCGCGGACCGCGATTGCGAAGCTGGCGATCAGGACCGGCACCAGCGCAGCCATCCAGAATCGACGAGAACTGAGCCTCTTGAGTGTCACGTCAACCCTCCCCTCACCACATGCGCGCCACATGCACGCAGAAACGAGCGACGGCCGACGATGTTATCCGGAAAGTTTTTGTAAGAAAGAACGAATTTGTTTTCAGGCGAGGACCAGCTCATGCGCGGTCGAGTCGCGGCGCATTCGGATCAACGACACGTTCGGCAGCGGATCGGTGTGGGAAGCCTTGGCGCGGCTTCCCACACGTCTAAGCGTCCTTAACGCGGCGGCGCTGCCGGTTTTGGCTTGCCGGTCTCGTCGACTTGGATCGTCTTGACCGGTCCCATGCCGACCAGCTCGAGGACCGCCGGTTCCTTTTCGCCGGTGCGGGCTCCGTCCCAATGCACCGTGTTGATCTTGTCGATGGCGACAGTGCCCGCGTGCACGGGATACGTGGTCTTCTCGTCATAGACGTTGCTGGTCGAGACCCACCAGGTGCCCGAGATCACGTACGCGTAGCGCTCCTGATCGTGAAAATGCGGCTGCGAGAAATTGCCTGGATACCATTTGATGATCACGCCGTAGAGTCCCGGTTTGCTAGGATCGCCAAACAGCACGGCCTGCTGCATCCTGCCTTCCTGGCCGGTCCACTTGATGTCCTTGGGCAGGACGGTGGGAATATGAGTTGGATCGGGTGGCGGTCCCGATGGATCGTTGATGGTCGCTTTAGCGGCCTGCGCGTAGGCGACGCCGGCGACAAGGGCGCCGATACCCGCGGCGAGGGCCACACCCAAAATCATCATTCTGGCGGAACGCATATCGTCTCCTCCCGGTGAATGGCCCCGCGGGCTTCACCTGTCGCGCCGATTATGACTCCGGTCGCCGTCGTGTCAATGCCAGTTGTTCGGCCATACCCTTGAGAGGATTTCATGGCAACTGCCTCTGAAATGCCCGGCGCGTCCCCGCTTGCGCCGATGACACTGGCTGCCTACCAGGACGGGGCGGTGGTCAGCCGCATCCTGCTCAAGCGCGGCGGCGGCAGCGTCACATTGTTTGCGTTCGACGAGGGTCAATCGCTCAGCGAGCACACCGCGCCATTCGATGCCATTGCGCACGTCCTGGAAGGGGAAGCCCTCATCACGATCGCGGGCGTACCGCTGATGGTGCGCGACGGCGAGTTCGTCCTGATGCCCGCGAATCAGCCACATGCAGTGGCCGCGCGGACGCGTTTCAAGATGCTGCTCACCATGATCCGGCGCGATTGACCAGTTCTATCGGAAATGCCGGAAGGGGTCTGGTGCCCCTCCCAGCCTGAAAGCCCTTTCCGTCTGGGCGCGGACTACTTGCAGAACGCGATCGCGACGTTGCCTTCCGTGTCGGTCGCCGTGACGAACGCCTCGCCCGGACCTACCTGGAAATGCCGGACGCCAGTGCGCGACGTCTCTACCAGGCGGACGCCCGGCTGACCGGTCTCCTGCAGCTGGAAGGTCTCCTCGTTGGCGAGCGTAAACGTGCCGAGCTTGATGACGACCGCCGTCTCGTCGCTCGCAAACACGTTGAAGGTGCTGCCCGGCGGGGCCGTCGGCGTGCAGCTGACGATTGGCGGTGTCGGCCCGGGAATCACCGCGGCGAGCACATCCGATGTGGTCGTGCCGGTGTGCGTCTCATCGATGAGACAACGGTTGCGCTCGCATCCGGCCTTGAACTGGACCTCGTCGGTGAGCACCACGTGCAACTGCACGCTCTTGTTGCGACCCAGATCGATGAGACCGGTCACGTCCTCGCTCGGCCGCTTGTAGAGTGTTTTCGGCTGCGGCGCGCCGCTGTCGTCGAGGACCGACTCGAACAGCAGGAATTGCTCCTTGGGGATCCGGAAACGGTACAGGCGATCTTCAAGGCCGCCGACCGGCTCGCCGGGAAAAATTACGGCGCTGGCGAGCTTGAGCCCAATCTCGCGGAAATTGACCGAGGCGCCCACCCCGTCGCAGTTGCCTTCGACGGAAAACGGGGTGATGAACACATCGAGGCGAGCGAAATCCAGGAGCACGCCCTCGCGCTGAATCTGGTACGCGAGATCCAGGTGTCCCGACTGGATCGTGGTGTCCACTTGCACGGTCTGATCGCAGGGGAGGTCCTGGGCGATGCGTACCGTTCCTTGCAGGTTGGTGATCGTCAGCGATTGACTGGCCGCGCTGGCCACCGTGGCCGACAGCATCATGCCCGTTGCGACGACGGTCACCAGAAGCGTCCGATTTGTCCTCATCAGAGTTCTCCTGAGCGCTACTGGGTGATGATGCGCACCATGGTGACGTCCTTGAGCTGTGCGTCTTGCTCGCGCAACGACGCATCAACGCGGAGCGGATACGCGGGATCGGGACTGGTCTGCTGATTGACGAGGGGGTCTTCCAGGCACTTCGTGCCGGGGGTGCAGCTTCCGTTGAGCCGGCCATAGGTGATCTTCGCCGTGCCGTCGTTGTTGTCCGTGATGTGGATCCGGAACCGCTGGCCGGCCGTGTACGCCCCGGCGGTCGGGCCCACCTGATTCCCGTGTTCGAGAAAGTAGATGTTTCCATCCTTGTTCAGGTCGAGGGCGAAGAGCATGTCGGTGAGCGAGGGGTTGGTGTCGATGCCACCGTTCGTCGTGTGGACGCCCAGGGCGTGAGACTTGGTGTTGTCGAGCACCTCGAATTCGATCCAGGCGTCGCCGACCGTGATGTTCTGGCTCAGATTGGCGGCGGCACCGGCGTTGAAGTCGGCGGGTGTATCGCCGGTCGTCACCGCAAGCCGCGTCAGGGTGTTGTCGACGGCGGTGGTTCCGAAAAAGTCGCTCCATTTGACTTTTTCCTGCGTCCGTCTCGGATCCTCGAATGCCCCCGGCGTCCCGCCGACGCTGCAGACGTCAGGGTAGCAGGCGGTCTTGTCGAAATTCGTGCTGACGTGAGCGTTGGCCTGGCAATACGCATCGAGGCCTCCCGGCGGTTGAACTTCGCCGACCCCGACCAACTCCTTGCATTTGGCGACGCACACGGCGTTGCCATCGGCGTACACAGCGGGGATCATCTGAGCGCAATTCAGGCAGACGACGGAGCCGTCGGGAAACTTTTCGAAGAATTCGGTCTTTCGCGGCGAGCCGTTGCACGAATTGGTCGCAGCCGGCGTGAAATCCAGCCCGAGCGAATTGAACTCGCCCTGGGCGAGTGCGACCGCTGCATGCGCCAGCGACATGCCACTCCCTGATTCCGCGAGGTTGGCGCATGATCCGGGGTTGCCGGGATCGGGAACCTTGGCGATATCGCACATGACGGCGGTCGACAAGGGTTCGCCGCCCGGGTTGAATTTGTTGGGATTGGGGAGCCCGCTGTTACCCAGGACGCAGTTGGGAAGCGCGAGCAGCACGAGGGGCCAGAACCAGCCGGTCGACAACCGGCGGCCGCTCGATTTCAGGAATTCACGCATGGACGACATCCTCCTCAAACGGCTCGAACGGGAATCGGAACATGCAGTCTTTGTCCGAAGATGACTGACAACGTCAGCGTCAGACCAAACGAGTACAGCGGGATGTTGAAGGGGAGATGAAAGAGAATCAGCCGCACGACGGGTCGCGGATCGCGAATGCCATCCGCGCGCTGCACAGTACTCTCAGATTCTGAAAAACGCAATGCACAAAATCGCTCGTCGTCGATCCACACGCGCGCGATCGCGACGATACGAGATGCCGTTGGCTCACACACGGCTCAGCTTGTTCGCATCATTCGGCGACGCGTGCGCCGCGCTTCGTCACTGCAAAGCGTTCCTCGCGCGAGTGAACGAGCTGCAGTGTGGCAGGGCAGAGCGCTCGAGGGCGTATCCTATTCACGTCAAGGAGTCCTCCATGCGACGCACTCTGGCATTCATCCTGACGGGAACTTTCGCATTGCCGTTGATCGGACACGCTGACGGACGACGCTGGTGGTCGCATGTCGAGGCGCTGGCCAACGATGGAATGGAAGGACGGAACACCGGCAGCGCCGGCCACAAGCGTGCCGCCGATTACGTGGCGGGGCAGTTCCAGAAAGCCGGCCTCGAACCAGCGGGCACGGATGGTTACATGCAGCCGGTCGCGTTCAAGACCCGACGGATCATCGAATCGGGCTCCAGCCTCGTCCTGGTTCGTGGCGGCAACACCGACAGGCTCACGCTTGGAGACGACGCCAACATCAGCATGCGCATCGATCCGGCGCCGGCGCTCGACGTGCCGCTCGTCTTCGTCGGTTACGGGCTGCGCATCCCGGAACAGCGTATCGACGACTGGCGCGGCCTCAACCTGAAGGGCGCCGTCGTCGTGTACATCGCGGCGGCGCCGCGGTCGCTGGCTGGACCGCTGCAGGCGCATTTCGGATCGGCCGCGGAGCGCTGGAAGATGTACAAAGCGGCAGGTGCGGTCGGTACGATCAGCATCGCGAACCCGAAGAGCATGGATATTCCGTGGGAACGATCGACGCTGTCGCGCCTGGCGCCGCAGATGTCGCTCGCCGATCCCTCGGTCGACGAAACGGCCGGCCAGCAGCTCTCGGTGACGTGGAACCCGGCGCGTGCCGACAAGCTGTTCGCCGGTTCCGGTCATACATTCAAGGAACTGCTGGCGCTCGTCGACGCCGGCCAGCCGGTGCCAGGGTTTGCGCTGCCGGTGCGACTGAAGGCGACCACCCACGTCGAACGCGGCGAAGTGACATCGCAAAACGTCGCCGGTGTGCTGCGTGGGGCCGATCCCGCTCGGCGCAACCAATACGTCGTGGTGTCAGCGCATCTCGATCACCTCGGCATCGCTGATCCGCCGATCAACGGCGATCGCGTTTACAACGGCGCCATGGACAACGCGTCCGGTGTGGCGGCGATTCTCGAAGTGGCGACGCGGTTGCACGAGGCCGGCACCCGGCCGGCCCGGTCGCTGTTGTTCGTGACGGTCACCGGCGAGGAGAAGGGAGAACTCGGATCCCGCTACTTCGCTGTTCACCCCACAGTGCCCCGGTCGGCCATGGTCGCCAACGTCAACACCGACATGTTCCTGCCGTTGTTCCCGCTGAAAACGCTGATGGTGCTCGGGCTCGACGAATCGGATCTCGGCGGCGACATTCGCGCGGTCGCGAAGGACACCGCCGTTGGCGTGCAGGCCGATCCGGAGCCGCAGCGCAACCGCTTCGTCCGCAGCGATCAATACAGCTTCATTCGCGAGGGGATCCCGGCGCTCGCCATGAAGGTCGGTTACGAAGAACGCTCGCCGGAAGCGGAGATCGCGCGCCAGTGGACCGCTGAGCGCTACCACGGCGTCGGCGACGATCTGTCTCAGCCGCTCGACATTTCTGCCGGCGACAAATATGTCGATATCGTCCGCGCGCTGGTCGTGCGCATTGCGAATCGCACCGATCGTCCGCGGTGGAACGACGCGAGCTTCTTCAAGCGATTCGCGAATACCGCCAGCCACTGATTCCTCTGCAGGCGCCGGCTCCGTTTCGATCGGAAGGACCGTCCGTTCTTCCTGAGCCATCGTCAAAATTCATAGACGCCGAATCGATGCGCCATCGGTGGTGTCAGTGTCGCGGACGCGGCCTGCCGACTGGCATCGTCTCTGCAGCCCAGCGTTTAAAAGTCCTTAATTTGTTCCCCACAGGTGACGACAGGCGGCTCCGATGAACCTCACACACTCTCATCCAGAATACCTGCCCATCGCTCACCGCGACTGGGTGCGTGAAGCGCTCCTCGCTGCGATTGTGATCGAATTGCTATGCCTGGTGTTTGCCGTGGATCGCGCCACGGGTTCAGCACCGTTGCAACATCTTTATTACGTGCCCATCCTGTTTGCCGGTCTGTGGTTCAGGCGCTGGGGCAGCCTGATGGCCGCAGGCGCGGCGATTGTGCTGTACCACCTCGCGAACCCGCATC
>Ga0070670_100003144_pt1 | contig 13652 bp, 10 predicted proteins | sample KBSS63metaG_FD_64665 | JGI IMG/M metagenome (GOLD analysis project Ga0070670, IMG submission 64665) | Switchgrass rhizosphere microbial communities from Kellogg Biological Station, Michigan, USA - KBS S6-3 metaG | ecosystem: Host-associated > Plants > Roots > Rhizosphere > Soil ... | reverse complement strand
ACCGTGACGCCGGTGTCCTCGGAGCGCAGGACGATGCGCATGTCGTGCCGCGACTCCACCCGGGCGCGGGCCCGCACGCTGATGGCCGCGTTGATCGTCAGCGCGCCGGGATGGAAGAGATACAGGGGCCAGATGTCGATGGTGCCGCCCGCGAGATCGATCCGGGTCGGCGCAGAGGTCTCGATGCGCACCGCGCAATTATAATGACGGCGTGCCAGGGTCCTTGCGACGCGAGATCGGACAGCTGCTCATCGGGAGCCTGCCGGGGCAGACCATCACCGCGGAGATGAGATCGCTCGCGCGCGAGTTCCAGCTGGGGGGCGTGATCCTCTTCGGGCGGAACATCGAGGCGCCCGAGCAGGTGGCCGAGCTCGCGCACGACGCGCAGCAGCTGGTGCCATCGGTGCCGGTGTGGGTGAGCGTGGACCAGGAAGGGGGGCGCGTGGCGCGCCTGAAGGCGCCCTTCACCGAGTGGCCGCCGATGGCAGTCCTGGGCCGGCGGGGCGACGAAGGGCTGGCGCGCCGTTTTGCCGCGGCGCTGGCCGCGGAGCTGCGGGCGGTCGGGATCACGCTCGATTACGCGCCGGTGCTCGACATCCACACCAATCCGACGAATCCGGTCATCGGCGACCGTGCGTTGTCGGAGGACGCGGCCACGGTGGCGCGCCTGGGCGCGGCCATCATCGACGAGCTGCAGCGGCACGGTGTGGCGGCCTGCGGCAAGCACTTTCCGGGGCACGGCGACACGTCGGTGGACTCCCATTTGGAGCTGCCGCTCGTCGAGCACCCGCCCGATCGCATCCGGCGCGTCGAGTGCGTGCCGTTCGTCTCGGCCATCCACGCCGGCGTGGCCTTCATCATGACCGCGCACGTTTTGGTGCCGTCGCTCGACGAGTCGCGCCCGGCGACGCTCTCGCCGCGCGTCGTCCAGGCGATCCTGCGAGAGGAGCTCGGGTTCCAGGGCGTCATCCTGAGCGACGACCTCGAGATGAAGGCGATTGCCGCCACCTACAGCGTGCCCGACGCTGCGGTGCAGGCGATTGCCGCCGGCTGCGACGGCCTTCTCATTTGCAGCGGCAACGTGGAGGTGCAGGCAGTGACACTCGAGGCGCTGGTGCACGCCGTGGAGGAGGGGCGAATCCCTTTCAAACGCCTCGAGGACGCCCACAAACGGCTGCGCGCCGCCAAGGAAACGATGCTGGCGCAGACCCTGCTGGCGGGGCAGTCTGCCGGGCCGTCGCCGGCCCGGATCCGGCAGGTGCTCGGCTGCGATGCGCACCGCCAGGTGGCCGGCGACATGGCGCGCGACGCGTGATGGTGCGGCCAACTGCGCTTCGTCCGGGCGATCGAATTGCGGTGGTCGCACCGGCCAGCGGATGCGCGCCGGAGGAGCTCGAACGGGGCGAGGCGGAACTGCGGCGCCTCGGGTTCGATCCCGTCCACACCGACGCCGTCTTCGAGCGGGCGACATTCAGCGCCGGGTCGCCCGACACCCGCGCCGCGGATTTCATGCGCGCATGGGCCGATCCCGGCGTCAAGGCGCTCGTGGCGCTGCGGGGCGGCTACGGCAGCGCCCAGCTGCTGCCGCTCCTGCATCACCTGCGGCCGGCGCTGGCGCCGAAGCTGTTCATCGGCTACAGCGATACCACCGCGCTTCTCAGCTGGCTCACGTGCGCCGGAGGCATTGCGGCACTGCATGGTCCGATGATCGACGCGCGGCTCGCCAAGGGTGCCGAAGGATACGACGAGCGATCCTTTTTGAGCGCCGTTCGCGGCGATCCGGGGGTCGAGCTCGTCGCGCCCGGCGTGACCACCTTGCGGTCGGGCGAGGCGATGGGCTTTCTGTTCGGCGGCACCATGGCGATGCTGGTCGGATCGCTCGGCACGCCCTACGCGTTCATGCCGCCGGGGGAGTGCATCTTGTTCCTCGAGGACGTGAACGAGCGGCCGTACCGTCTCGATCGGATGCTGACGCAGCTGCGTCAGGCCGGCGTGCTGGCGCGCGCGCGCGCGCTCATCTTCGGCGAGATGCGCGGTTGCGACGAGGCCGACGGGCGCGTGACGGCCATCGACACCATCCGCGAGGCAACCGAGGACTTTCACGGCCCGGTTCTGTTCGGCTTCCCGTCGGGCCACACGGCGGGGCCGTGCTGGACGCTGCCGCTCGGCGCCCTCGTCCGCGTGGTCGGCGCGGCGTCGCCCGCCGTCGTAATCGAAGAGGCTGCTGTGGAACCTGCCCGTGTCTGACGCGAAGCGCATCCATCTGATTGGGATCTGCGGCACCGCCATGGCCACGCTGGCGGCGCTGCTCAAGCAGCGCGGCCACGACGTGCGCGGTTCCGACCAGAACGTCTACCCGCCAATGAGCGACTTCCTGGCCGCGGAGGCCATCCCGACGCTGAGCGGCTACTCCGCGGACAACCTGTCGCCGGATCTCGATCTGGTCGTCGTGGGCAACGCGATCTCACGCGGCAACCCCGAGCTCGAAGCGGTCCTCGAGCGCCGCGTTCGCTACTGCTCGCTCCCCGAGGCGATCCGGGATTTCTTCCTGTGGGGCGCCGCGCCCATCGTACTGGCCGGGACGCACGGTAAGACGACGACCACCTCGCTCACCGGGTGGCTGCTCGCCGCGGGCGGCCTCGACCCCACCGTGCTCGTGGGCGGCGTGGCGCGCAATTTCGGCCCTGGCGGCTCGAGCTACCGGATCGGCAGCGGCCGGCACTTCGTGATCGAAGGCGACGAGTACGACAGCGCCTACTTCGACAAGACGGCGAAGTTCCTCAAGTATCTGCCCGACGTGGCGGTGGTGAACAACGTCGAGTTCGACCACGCCGACATCTACGCGGACCTCGACGCGGTGCGCCTGGCCTTCCGGCGGCTGGCGACGCTGGTGCCGCGCAACGGCCTGCTGCTTCTGGGCGCCGACAGCCCCGACGCGCTGGCGCTGCAGCGATCGGCGGTGAGCCCGGTGGAGACCTTCGGGCTGGGGGAGGGCGCCACGTGGCGGGGCGTGGACATCTCGCACCGCGACGGCCTCACGCACTTCGACGTCCACCGCGACGGCCGCGCGTTCGGCCGCTTCGCGTCGCCGCTGCTCGGCGTCCACAACGTCCGCAACGCCCTGGCGGCGGTGGCCGTCGGCGCACGCGCCGGACTCACCGCGTCGGCGCTCGCCGAGGGGCTGCTCGCGTTCAAGGGCATCAAGCGGCGGCTCGAGATCGTCGGCGAACAGCGAGGCGTGGTCGTTCTCGACGATTTCGCGCACCATCCCACGGCCGTGCACGAGACGCTGCTGGCACTCAAGACCGGCTACCCCGATCGCAAGCTGTGGGCGGTGTTCGAACCGCGCTCGGCGTCGTCGTGCCGGCGAGTCTTCCAGGACGATTTCGCCCGCGCCTTCGGCGCCGCCGACGAGGTGGTGATTGCCGGCGTGTTCCGTTCGACGCTGCCCGAGGCGGAGCGCCTGTCGGCCGATCAGCTGGTGCAGGATCTCGAGCACGCCGGACGCCGCGCCCGCCACATCGCCACCGTGGACGACATCGTCAGCACCGTCGCGGCCGAGGCGAGGATGGGCGACCTCGTGGTGCTGATGTCGAACGGCGGATTCGGCGGCATCCATCAGAAGCTGCTGCAGGCGCTCGCCGCGTGACCACCCCCCGGATCCGCGAGGCCGGAGACTCGATGCTCCTCGTCGAGCTCGGCGAGGGTATCGATCCGGACGTCAATGCGCGCGCGGTGGCCCTGGCCGAGCGCTTGCGAGCCGACCCGCCCGCCGGGGTCCACGACGTGCTGGCGACATTCCGGTCCGTGGCCGTCGCCTTCGATCCGCTCCGCACGGATCTCGACGCCCTGAAGGCGCACGTGCTCACGGTGCGCGCCGAAGCTACCAGCGTGGGTGAGCGTCCCCTGGTGGAAGTGCCGGTCGAATACGGTGAAGAGGCGGGCCCCGACCTTGCCGCCGTGGCGGCGGCCGCCGGGCTGTCGCCTGCCGACGTCGTCGCCCGGCACACGGCGCGCGACTATCGCGTGTTCATGATCGGCTTCCTGCCAGGGTTTGCCTATCTGGGGCCGGTGGACGCGTCGATTGCCGCGGCGCGACATGCGTCGCCGCGCAGGCGCGTCCCGCCCGGCTCGGTAGGGATTGCGGGGCAGCAGACGGGCATCTACCCGCAGGCTTCTCCGGGCGGGTGGCAGATCATCGGCCGCACGACGATGCGGCCGTTCGACGTCCACCGGCCGGCGCCCTCGTTGTTCGCGCCGGGCGACCGCGTGCGGTTCGTCCCGGCTCCACGCGGCACGCTCGGGCCGTTCGATGCGGCCTGGTCGCGTGCCGACGATCCCGTACCCGCCACGGGCCCCCGGGCCATCACCGTGGTGCGTCCCGGGCTCATGACCACGGTGCAGGACGCCGGTCGTCATGGCCACCTGCACGACGGCGTGCCGGTGAGCGGCGCGATGGATCGAGCGTCGCTGCGCGACGCCAACCGCGCGGCCGGGAATGCCGCGGACGCCGCGGTTCTGGAACTGACGCTCGACGGCGTGGAAGTGCGTGCCGAGCACGCTGGCGCGCTGGCGGTGGCGGGCGCCGATCTCACGGCGACGCTCGACGGGCAGCCGCTCCCGCCCGGCGTGCGGGTGCCGCATGCCGCCGGCAGCGCCGTGCGCTTCGATGCGCGGCGGCGCGGCGCGCGGGCCTATCTGGCGTTGGCGGGCGGCCTGACGGTGGCGCCGGTGTTCGGCAGCCGCGCCACGGACCTGACGAGCGGACTGGGTGGCGTGAACGGCCGGCGGCTTCGCGCCGGGGACCGCGTGCCCGTGGGTGAGCCATCGGCGCAGAGCCGGCACGAGGCGGCTCGGAGCGTGCGGCCGCTGCCTGCAGGCGGCGCCCGCGTCCGAATACTGCCTGGCCCGCACGGCGAGTGGTTTCCGCCGGCCGCGCTCGATCGGTTGTGCCGCACGCGCTACGAGGTGACGTCCGAGTCGAACCGCATGGGGTATCGCCTGCGCGGGGCCGAGCCACTGATGCGCGAGGCGGGCGAGATGATCTCCGACGCCACCTGCGCCGGTGGCCTGCAGATCCCCCCTTCGGGTCAGCCGATCCTGCTGCTGGCCGACCGTCAGGTGACCGGCGGATATCCGATCATCGCCACCGTGATCACCGCCGATCTGCCCGTCGTCGGCCAGCTCGCGCCGGGCGACTGGATCGAGTTCGACGCGTGCACGCGTGCCGACGCGCTGGCGGCGCTGGTGCGCCACGAGGCGGCGGATGGCGCCCGTGCCTGAGCCCTCGATGCAGAGCGGCGTGCCGCTGGCTCCTCGCAGCTCGCTGCGGGTGGGCGGCCCGGCCCGCTGGTTCACCGTCGCCTCGTCGTCCGAGGACGTCGCCGGCGCGCACGTCTGGAGCCGGGCCCACGGCGTGCCCATGGTCGTGCTGGGGGGCGGCACCAACGTGGTGGTCGCAGATGCCGGCCTCGATGCGCTCGTCGTAGCGGTGCAACCACGTGGCCTCGCGATCGTCGAGAACGGCGAAATGCTGCAGGTGACGGCGGCGGCGGGGGAGCCCTGGGACGCGGTGGTGGAGGCCTCGGTGGCGCGCGGGGGCGCCGGCCTGGAATGCCTGTCGGGTATTCCCGGCCTGGCGGGCGGCACGCCGATTCAGAACGTGGGCGCCTACGGACAGGACGTATCCGGCGCGATCGAACAGGTGACGGCCTTCGACACGATCGCTGGGGTGACGACGCGGATCGCGGCAGAGGATTGCGGCTTCGCCTACCGTACCAGCCGGTTCAAGGGGCGCGACGCCGGCCGCTTCGTCGTCTGCGAAGTCGGGTTCCGCCTCTGGAAGCGGCCGCCGACGACCAGCTACGCTGACGTGACCGCCTCGCTCGAGCGCCGCGGGATCGCGACCCCGTCGGTTGCGGACGTGCGCGCCGCGGTACTCGAGATCCGGCGTCGCAAGGCGATGGTGATCGACCCGAGCGACCCGGACACGCGCAGCGTGGGATCCTTCTTCACCAACCCGGTGATCACCGCGGACGATGCCGAACGGGTGGCGGTGCGCGCCGGAGCGGTCGCGCCGGCATTTCCGCAGGCCGACGGTCGCGTCAAGCTGCCGGCGGCGTGGTTGATTGAGCGCGCGGGATATGCCAAGGGGACGCGGGAAGGCGCCGTGGGGTTGTCGTCGAAGCACACGCTCGCAATCGTGACGCGCGATGGTGCCACGGCGGCCGACGTGATCGGCTTCGCCGGGCGCGTCGCGCGGCGGGTGGAGACGCGGTTCGGCGTGCGCCTGCGCCCGGAGCCGGTCCTGCTCGGGTTTGCCGGCAGCGACGTCGAGCCGGACGTGGAGTACTTAATGGGAGCGCGGAACTGATGTCGACACTCCTCATCGAAGGGGGCCACCGGCTCGAGGGCCGGGTGGCCGTCGAAGGCAACAAGAACGCCGCGCTGCCGCTGCTGGCGGCCTGCCTCCTCACCGAGGACGAGTGCGTCCTCACCAACGTACCGCGCATCGGCGACGTGGAGGTGATGGCGCGGCTGCTCGTGGACCTCGGTGCCGAGGTCGAAGGCATCGGCACCACCACCATGAAGATCCGGACGAAGACGCTGAAGACGCACGCGCCCGACCGGGCGCTGGTCGGCCGCCTGCGCGGGTCGGTGCTGCTGCTCGGCCCGCTGCTGGCGCGCGCCGGTACGGCGCACATCGCGCCGCCCGGGGGCGATTTTCCCGCGCGCCGCACCATCGGCACGCACATGGACGCGCTCCGGCGTCTTGGCGCGCGTCAGAGCGACGGTCCGGATCACGTGCTCGAAGCGCCCGACGGGTTGAAGGGCGCCTCGATGTATCTCTACGAAGCCTCGGTCACTGGCACGGAGACGGCGCTTCTCGCGGCGGCGCTCGCGGACGGCGTCACCGAAATCCGCCACGCCGCCACCGAGCCGCACGTCGTGGAGCTGTGCCAGTTCCTGTCCAAGATGGGCGCGGGCGTCTCGGGCATCGGCTCGTCCACGGTCCGCATCGAGGGGGTGCCGCGGCTGCGCGGCGCGGCGCACTCGCTTGGCGGCGACTATATCGAGGCGGGGAGCTGGGCGGTGGTCGGCGTGATTACCGGCGGCGAGATGGCGATCGACGGCGTGCAGGAGCGCGACATCGAAGTGGTGGCGGCGGTGCTGCAGCGTATGAACGTCGAGTGCGGGATGCGCGACGGCGTGTTCACGGTGAAGCCGTCGAAGCTCAAGGCGGCGCGCCGCATCACCACCGGACTGTGGCCGTCGTTCCCGAGCGACCTGGTGAGCCTGGTCACCGTGCTGGCGACGCAGGCGGAAGGGCGCACGCTCGTGCACGACTGGATGTACGAGCTGCGTCTCTTCGCGCTCGAGCAGTTGAGCGGCATGGGCGCGGACATGTTCCTGGCCGACGCGCATCGCATCATCGTGACGGGTCCGACGGCGCTCCGCGGCGGCCGGACGCTCGACAGCCGCGATCTCCGCTCGGGGATGTCGTTGATTGCCGCGGGCCTGGCGGCCGAAGGGCTCAGCCGCGTGACGCCGCTCGAGACCGTCGAGCGCGGCTACGGGCAGCTCGTGGATCGCCTGCGCGGCCTGGGCGCGAGAGTAGTGAAGGAGGAATAGGCGTTGCCCTTCGCCCTTAAAGGCTAGAGGCCAAAGGACAAAGGCTACTTCGGTGGCAGGATCGGCTTCTCGTTCGGCAGGCCACCCGCACCAGGGGCAGCGCCCGCGGGCGGCGGAACGGCGGCTGGGGGCACCGCTGGCGGCGGGAGCGCCGCCGGAATCGGCAGCTCGATCGGGCCGCCGCCGTCGCCGTCGCGCCCCACCTTGAAGGCGCGCACGTCGGTCTCGCTCAGATCCAGCACGCGCACCAGGCGGGGTGTGAGCGTGAGGATGATGTCGGTTTCCTGCGTTTCGCGCTTCGAGTGCGCGAACAGCCGGCCGATGACCGGGATGTCGATGAGCCCCGCCACGCCCTCGACCGTGCGCCGCTCGTCGTCGCGAATCAGCCCCGCCAGCAGATTCGTCTCGCCGTCCTTCAACCGGATCACCGTACTGATTTCGCGGTTGCCGAACGTCGGCAGCCCGCCGAACCCGACGCCCGAAATGCTGCTGATGTTGACCTTGATGGCCAGCGTCACCTGGTCGTCGTGGTGCGTGCGCGGCGTGATGTCGATGTTCACGCCGATGTTCTCGTAGTTGAACGAGGTGATCGGCTGCTGCGCCACACCGCCGGTGGCGATCGGCGAGAACGTGGTGACCGGCACCGGCACGCGCTCGCCGAATTTGGCCTGCGCGGCAATGCCTTCCGACGTCCGCAGCTGCGGGTTGGCCAGCGTGCGGGTGTTGTGGTCCGACTTGAGGAGCTTGTAGTAGAGCCCCGGCAGGTTGGTGAGGAAGATGTCCGACTGCGTGAGATTGGTCAGGTCTTTCAGCGTCAGGCCGTCGCGGTTGATCGTGGCGGCGCCGTCGATGCCGATGGGGGCCGGGTCGCCGGGCGAGGCGATCTGCAGGCCGTACTCCTTCAGCCGGGTGCGATCGACCTCGAGCAGCTCGACGTCGATGACCACCTCGGGCCTGGCCTTGTCGATGGCGGAGATGATGCGGGACGCCGCGGCAATCCGTTCCGGCGTGTCCTTGATGGTGATCGCGTTGGTGGCCGTGGTGGTGGCCACGCGCCGCAGGTCCACCACGATCCGCAGCAGGTCCATCGTCTCTTTGAGATCGGCGTTGCTCAGGAAGAAGGTGCGGACCACCTCTTCCTCGTACTCGCGGCGCTTGGCCGGCGTGTCGGGGATGACGGTGATCGTGCGCTGTGCGGTGACGCGGTAGAAGTTGCGCGTGGACGCCGCCACGGCCTGCAACGCGGCTTCGAGCGTGCTGTTCCGCAGGTCGATCGTGACCGGCTGATCGCGATAGGTGGGATCGAAGATGACGTTGACGTTGGCAAAACGGCCGAGCGCGGTGAAGACGTCCCGGGCACTCGCGTTGGGGCCGAACGAGATCACCGCCGGCATCCTGGCATCGGCCGGGAGGTCGATGCCGAGCGGCGGCAGATCGCGTGAGCGCTCGATCAGCGTTTCGAGCTGCGTCTTGCCCTCGCGCGTCACCGCCACTTTGGTGCGCAGCTGGGAACGGACGCTCGACAGCGCTTCCTCGATGTCCCCTCCGGCCGGATTGAGCTCGGAGGCGATCTGCAGCTCCACGAGCGCCTCTTCGAGCCGCCCGCCGTTCCGGAGCCGCAAGCCGCGGTTGTAGTGGTCCAGCGCGGCGCGCAGCTTGGCGCGGTCCAGCGACAGACGCGCTTCCTTGTTGTCCGGGTGTTCCTTGAGGACTTTGGTGTATTCGACGACAGCCCGGTCGTAGTCCTGACCCTGTTCGGCCAGCTGGCCGGCGCGGATACCGGTAGTGACGCACGCTGTCGCCAGCAGGACCAGCGGCAGTGCCAGCCAGCACGTGGCCGCCAAAGTCCTGGCGAATCTGTCAGTTACCGGTATTGGTGATGACATCAGCGCCTTTGGGTATACGGAACGCGAACTCCTTATCGGGAATGCCCTGATTTTCCTTTAGGTTCATGAAGGCTATGACGGAGTCGCCGCCCTGCCGGTCGTGGGTGGCCAGGCCGCGAATCTGCAGCCCGGGCTGCGAGGTGGCGACGATGAAGTACTCGTACTGCGCCTCGGGACGCTTGGGTATCAGCTTGAGCCCGGTCGCGTCGGCCACCGGGCTCTCGACGAGCGAAGCGGTGAAGTCCCGCGAGATGTCCCCCTTGCCCGACAGGAAGAGGGCGGGCGTGCTCGCGTCCCCATCGGGTGGCACGTTCGACACCAGCACCTGATGGTCCTCGGGGATGTGCGAATAGATCTTCACGCCATCCGAGACGAACTCCTTGCGCTCGGGCGCGGTGTAGACCCAGCGCATCCTTCCCGGCTTCTTGATCTTCACGGTGCCGCGTTCGCTGCTCTGCGTGCGCAGCACGCCGCCCCGATAGGTGTGGACGAAGTCGGCGGAGAAGTCTTTGATGGTCTGGTAGCGCTGCTGCAACGCCCGCGCGAGCGTGTCGGCGCCGGCTGCCGGTGGCGCGGCCTGGGCCGCAAGCCACGCCTGCGCAATGAGTACCAACGCTGTCGCGGAGAGGCGCCTCATGCAGCAACCTTAGCATGCTAGCGAGGCTGCGCCTGGGACCACAAAGGCAGTTGAGCCGGCTCAGCGGCGGTTGCGTTTGCGCGCGACGAACGCGCGGACCTCGTCGACGCTCTTGGTGTTCAGGACGTGCCGCGGCTCCAGCCAGCCGCGGCGGGCGGTGCCGACGCCGAATTCCATCTGACGGGCCAGGCTTTCCGCCCGATGGCAGTCGCTGTCCACGACGACCGTCACGCCGCGTGCGATGGCCTGCCGGGCCACGGCGCCGTCCATGTCGAGGTGGCCGGGAGCGCCATCGACCTCCATCGCCGTGCCCGTCTCGACGGCGGCCCCGAACAGCCGGTCGAAATCGAGGTCGTAGCCGGCCCGCGCGCCGGGCGAACGGTTGGCCGGGTGCGTGATGACGTTGACGAGCGGGTGGCGCATCGCGCTCAGATAGCGTTCGGTCAGCCGCGCGCCGCCCTGGCCGCCGGCGTCGTGCAGCGACGCGAGGACGACGTCGAAGCCCTCCAGCACGTCGTCGGGAAAGTCGAGCGTGCCGTCGTGAAGAATGTCCACCTCGACGCCGTGGAGCACTTCGATGCCCGTCACCTTGTTCCGCACCAACTCGATCTCGGCTCGCTGCTTGGGCACATCCGCCACCGCCAGCGTTCGCGAGGCCCAGGCGCGCTCCGAGTGATCGGTGATCGCGAAGTAGTCGTAGCCGAGGCTGCGCGCCGCCTGCACCATGCGCTCGGTGCTGTCGCGCCCGTCGCTCCAGTTGGTGTGCGCGTGGAGGTCGCCGCGGATGTGCGGCATCGCCACCAGCTGCGGCAGGCCGTTGCGCTCGGCCTCGGCGATCTCGCTGCCGTCCTCGCGCAGCTCCGGGGCGATGTAGGGGAGCTCGAGCCGCGTGTAGATGACATCTTCGGTGGGCGTGTCCACGTGCACGCCGGCACGATGCAGCCGCCCGTCCACGAAGTCGTAGCCGCGCGACCCGGCACGCGCGCGCATCGCGCCGGTGTGCTTGCGGCTGCCGGTGTGCCAGAGGAGCGCGGCGCCGGCATCCTGCGGGGCGGCAAGGTGAATCGCCACCGGTCCTTTCTCGGTGTTCAGCGCAATCGACTTCTCGTTGCGCCGCAGCACGCTGATCGACGGGGCGAGCACCGCGAGGCCGTCGAGCACCTCCGCCTGACGATCCTGAGCGGCCATGGCCAACAGCGCCACGTCGCCAATCTCCGGCGCGAAGCGCCGCAGACTGCCGACCGGGACGAGCGCGACGACGGGCAGGCCCGCGCGCTGCACGTGCTGCGCGACGAGGGTTGCCAGGGCGTGGGCGCGACCGAGGGAGAGGCGGGTGAGTACCAAGCGAGGGTGATCGATTCTCGCAGGAAAGGAACGTCGACGTTGTGGGTCTTGAGGCCGGCTTCGAAGTGGGGATGGGAAGCAGGACCCGTGTGGCGGCCTGATGCAGTTCGCGTTGGACGCCGGACGAGCCCTGTTTCCCTTTTAGGAGCCAGGAACCTGCCGCCCTAAAAGGCAAGCTGGCCGCCAGCCAGCCTCAGACGACAAACCGCGTGTTTCTAACGACTTACGATCCAGCGTCGGGAGTGTAGTCTGCGCCGCGGCGGACATTGGTCGCTTTTCCTGCGCGACGGGGGTGCAGCGCCGTGAAACAGGAACGCCGTCGAAAGGAGCTTCGACGGCGCGTGAACTGTTCGAGGAAGTAATGAGAAGTTGGTGGACGGCAGGAGGATCGAACTCCTGACCTCCGCATTGCGAACGCGGCGCTCTCCCAGCTGAGCTAGCCGCCCACATAGTGCGCCGCTCGAACGTTTTCGGCCGCCCGCTCACCGTTCGAGCTGGCCACCGACGCGCACTTCATCAATGTAGCACGCGGTCGAGATCGGCGCCAAGCACCAGCAGCGTCACGGAAATGCAGCCGCGTGACGCGAAGACACGATTTATAGTGGGGAGGTCGAGACCCTCATACGCATGCCCGTACAACGCATCGGAGTGCTGACCGGTGGCGGCGACGCCCCCGGCCTGAACGCGGTCATCCGCGCCGTCGTGAAGACCGCCCACAACGCCGGTGCCCAGGTGTGGGGCCTCGAGGACAGCTTCGACGGCCTCATCCACACCGACAAGGCGCGGCTGTTGACGCCCAAGGACGTCACCGGCATCCTGCGGCTCGGCGGCACGATTCTCGGGACCGTGAACCGCGGCAACCCGTTCACGCAGCCGATCGAGACATCCGAAGGGACCTTCGATTACGCCGACCGCGTTCTCGAGATGTTCAAGCGGATGCAGCTCGACGCGCTCGTGTGCATCGGCGGCGACGGGACGCTGGCCATCTCCTACGAGTTCTACAAGATGGGCATCCCGCTCGTCTGCGTGCCCAAGACGATCGACAACGACATCGTCGGCACCACGAGCTGCTTTGGATTCGACACTGCGGTGAGCTTTGCCACCGACGCCATCGACCGTCTGCACACCACGGCCGAGGCGCACCATCGCGTGATGGTGGTCGAGGTGATGGGGCGCTACGCCGGGTGGATTGCGCTGCATGCGGGCGTGGCCGGCGGTGCCGACGCCATCCTGATTCCGGAAATTCCCTACGACCCGGAGAAGGTCGCGCAGAGCATCCGCGACCGCGACAGCAAGGGCGCGCGCTTCAGCATCGTGGTGGCCGCCGAGGGGGCGCACCCGGTCAACGCGGGACATTCGATCCTCCAGCCTGCACACGGCGGCCACGCCGAGCGCCTCGGCGGCGCCGGGCTGGTGTGCTCGGACCTGTTGGCGACGCTCACCAACAAAGAAACCCGCCACGTGGTGCTGGGCCACCTGCAGCGCGGTGGTCAGCCCACCGCGTTCGACCGCACATTGGCGACGCGCTTTGGTGGCAAGGCGGTGGAGCTGCTGCAGCGCGGGCAGTTCGGGAAGATGGTGGCGAACCATCCGCCCGACATCGTGCCGGTGTCGATCGGGGAAGTGGTGGGGAAGACGAAGACCGTACCGCTCGACTACGACCTGCTGCTCACGGCCCGCGCACTGGGCGTCTCGTTCGGAGACTAACCCAGCAGCTCCTGATCCTTCTTCTTCTGCAGCTCGTCGATCGACTTGATGTGCTCGTCGGTCGTCTTCTGGATCGTCTCGAGGCCCTTCCGCTCGTCGTCCTCTGAAATCTTGTGGTCCTTGAGGAGCTTCTTCAGGCGGTCGTTGGCGTCGCGGCGCACCTGACGCACGGCGTTGCGCCCTTCCTCCGCCTGCTTGTGCACGTGCCGCGACAGTTCCTTGCGGCGCTCCTCGGTGAGCGACGGAATCGGCACGCGAATCACCTTGCCGTCGACGGCGGGGTTGAGCCCGAGGTCCGACAGGCGGATGCCGCGCTCGATGGCGCCCATCTGCGAGGGGTCGAAGGGCTGCACGAGGATCATCGACGGCTCGGGGATGGACATCGTGGCCAGCTGGTTGAGCGGCATCTTGCTGCCGTAGGCCTCGACGTGGACGTTGTCGAGCAG
>Ga0070670_100003138_pt1 | contig 13670 bp, 13 predicted proteins | sample KBSS63metaG_FD_64665 | JGI IMG/M metagenome (GOLD analysis project Ga0070670, IMG submission 64665) | Switchgrass rhizosphere microbial communities from Kellogg Biological Station, Michigan, USA - KBS S6-3 metaG | ecosystem: Host-associated > Plants > Roots > Rhizosphere > Soil ... | reverse complement strand
CGCGAGCCGACGAGTCGCCTCGCAACCCGGTAGACCTGATCGGCGAGCGCAAGCGCCTCCTCCTCGAAGCGCGCACGGTCACGAGCTTCGGTCGCGATCCGGCGTGCTTCGGTGTCTGGGCTCGGCTCGCTCACCGGCGTACCGTACCGCTGTCCTGTACAGGTGCCTGGAACGAGGTGCGGACGGGAGCTATTCCCGCTCGTCGACGATCTCGGGGAAGCCGGAGCGTGCCAAGGCGGCGACGATCTCGTCCTTCGACGTCGTCCCCTCGTCCCACTCGAGCGCGACCTCGCCCATCAGGTTGGCGTTCGCGTACTCGATCCCGTCGTGACCGCGGAGCGCACCCGCGAGCCGTCCGATGCAGCGCTCGCAGCGTACGCCGCTCACTCTGAGAGTCGCGCTCGCCATCACGCCGATGCTAGCGGGACGACCTCGTTCAGCCGGAGCTCGCGATCGGCGAGGCCGATGAGGAGTGGATCGTGCGTCGCACACACGACCGTCGTTCCCGTCTCGTGGGCGAGCTCGGCGAAGAGCGCGCCGATCTCGAGCGTCGTCACCGCGTCGAGGCGCGAGGTCGGCTCGTCGGCGATCACGACCGGCGTGCGTGCGGCGAATGCCCTCGCGAGGGCGACGCGTTCGCGCTGGCCGGCCGACAGAACGTCGACGCGGCGATCGGCGTGTGCCGCGAGGCCAACGACGGCCAGGGCCTCCGTGGCTCTCTCGCCGAGCTCCTCTCGGTCGACGCCGCGCAGCGCGAGACCGAGCTCGACGTTCTCGCGTGCGGAGAGGAAGCCGGAGAGACCGGGCGCCTGACCGACGATCGCGACACTCTCCCGGCGCAGCGCAGCCCGATCGGAGCGGTCGAGCACCGAGAGGACGACCTCTCCGAGACGCACGTCGCCTTCGTCCGGCACGTCCATCCCCGCGAGTAGCGCGAGGAGCGTCGACTTCCCGGAGCCGGACGGCCCCACGACGACCGAGAGCTCCCCCGGCAGGAAGGTCGCATCGAGGTGGTCGAGCGCGGGCTGCCCGTCGTAGCGTCGCGAGACCCCACGTGCCTCGAGGACCCGGCCGCCGACGCCCTGGACCTGGGCCGACCGGGTCGGCGCTGTGGCGACTCTCCCGTCCACCGGATGCAGCTCGACGGAGCCGTCCGCCACGACGACGCGCGCGCGGTCGTAGATCCCTGCCGTCCGCAGCGCCTCCTCTGAGATGCGCAGCCAGCCGCCTGCGCCGACGACGGCCGTCTCGGAGCCTCCGTGGCTCTCCTCGCTCACGCGGCCGTCGCGGATGTGGACGATGCGGTCGGCGATCTCGGTCGAAGCGGGGTCGTGGCTCACGACGAGGGCGGCCGAGCGCTGCTCGGCGACCAGCTCCGACAAGAGCGCGAGAACCTCGCGGGCAGACTCGGCGTCGAGGTCGCCGGTGGGCTCGTCGGCGATGAGGAGCCGGGGTTGGTTCGCGAGCGCCGCACAGAGCGCAATTCGCTGCTGCTCGCCGCCCGAGAGCTCGGAGGGCCGGGCATCCGCGCGGTCGAGCAAACCGACGCGCTCCAGGAGCTCCCGCGAGCGCGTGCTCCGGTCGCGGGTGGGCGTCCCGGCGAGCCCGAGCGGCACCGCGACGAGCTCCTCGGCCGTCAGCTCGGCGGCGAGAGCGCGCCAGTAGTGCTGGTCTGCGTAGCCGAGGATCTCCTGGCGGTACTGGCCCAGCTCTCGCGGCGACGCGTGCACGAGGTCGTGCCCCGCCACGACGAGCGAGCCGGCCGACGGGCGCGCGAGTCCCGCGATCACGCGCATGAGCGTCGTCTTGCCCGAACCGCTCGGCCCGAGAACGACGCACGTCTCGTCCTCCTCGACCGACAACGACAAGCCCTGCAGCGCGGCGACGCCCCCGGTTGCGGAGGGGTAGACCGCGAAGAGCTCGCGAGCATCGACGACGGCCGTCACGCGTCGGTCTCCCGGTACGTCGGCCCCCGGACGCCGGCGAACGCCCGGCGCGTCGCGCCTCCCACGAGGACGGACGCGAGGACGACGAAGAGGACGACCCCGGCGACGACGGGAACGGGATCGACGACGACCGCGAGCGGGGGCTCCGCGACACCCCCGCGCGCCGTGACGGTCACGACGCGCGTCACGAACGCGAGCAGTCCGAGCCCGGTGGCGATCCCGGCCGCAAGACCGACGACCGACAGCGTGGCGGCACGAGCACGAACGACGCGTCGCAGGAAGGAGGGCGACGACCCCTGCGCCTCGAGGTCGTAGTGCTCGCCGCGGTCGTCGCGGAGGTCGGCACGGACGGCCAGTCCCAGGCCGAGCGACGCGAGCACGAGAGCGACGAGCGCGCTCCCGATGAGCGCGAAGAGGGTCCCGCGAGCCAGCGGGTCCCGACGTGCGTCCGCCTCGACGTCGGCCCGGAGCGTCGAATCGAGCGTCCTGAACGGCGGGCGCTCGAGCGTCGCGGCCACTGTCGCGTCCCGGTCCGGCGCGACGTCGAGCCAGGCCTCGTTCTCGCGTGCGCCTCCGGGCGCGACCGTGTTGATCGCCGTGGCGAGCTCGGCTCGATCGCCGACGACCGTCTCTCCTCGAGATCCCGGGAAGCGCTCGACGACGGCGGCGACCTGCACGGGGACGGTCTCACCCGCCACCTGGAGCGGCAGGATCCCGCCGACTCCCCCCGCAAGCTCCGCGAGCCGAGGCGTCACGAGTACCGAGGGTGGCGAGTCGTCGGTCGCCTGGTGCGCACGGAGGTACGCGTCGCGCTGCAAGGTCAGCGACACGCGGGCCCCGAGCCCGTCGGAGGTGGGCGACGAGACGACTCCTCCCTCGCCCTGCCAGTCCCGAAGCTGCATCGCGAGCGCTCCGGAGAGGCGCACGGTCTCGACGAATCCGTTTCCGGCATCGGCACCTCGCTCGATGAGCCGCCGAGGCGGAACGACCTGGAGCCGGACGAGCTGCGCACCCCGCGGCACCCGCACATGAAGCGTCCGCGGGTGCTTCGGATCGGCGTCACCTAGGACGACGCGACGAAACGAGCCGTCGTCGAGACGCACGATCGCCGCGTACGAGACGATGCCCGGCGAGACTCCGAGAACGATGCGATCGCCGGGGAGCGCCAGGCCCCGGAGGGCGACGTCGTGACCCGGAGCGACGACCGAGGCGAGCTGGTCGATGCCCTTCCCCGATGCCCAGTCGGGTCGCCACACGCCGATGCCGCGGATCGAGTCGCCGTCCAAACCCAGGGCGGTCACACCGCTTACGCGTTCGGCGCGCCCTGCGCTCGAGCTCACGCGCAGGACCGGATGCGCGGATCCCCCCTCCCCCGCTACCTGCGCGAATCGCTTGAGCGGAGCGGCCTCGAAGACGCGGACGAGGTTCTGGAGGTTCTCTCGGACGACGACGTCGAGCGGGACCTGAAACGCCGCCTGCTCGCGATCCGCACGACTCAGCGTCGCGCGATACCCCTCGGCGAGGAGCGCGAGAGCGAATGCGATCGTGAGAAACGCGACCGTCGCGACTGCCGCGCCAGGCCCGCGAGCGAGGCCCACGGCCGCGAGCCGCGCCGCCACGCCGCCGCCGCTGCGGTCCGCCCACCAGCGCGCGGCAGCAGGGAAGATCCTGGCGACGACGATCGCGGCGGCCACCGCGATCAGACCCGGAAGCAGGAGGAGCAGCAGTGCCGACCCCTGCCCCTTCGCAAGCTGGTCCTCGTTCGCTACGCCGCCGAGCAGCGCGATCCCCGCCACGACGAGTGCGAGGACGGCGACGAAGTCGAGGACCCCCAGCCGCGCGCCGTCACGCTGCCTCAGCGACACGGTGATCCAGACGAGAGCAGCCGCGGCGGCTGCAGTCGCGGCGGCGAGTCCGAGCCCGCGCGGCGAGAGGACGCTCTCGCGCAGGACATCCGCCACCGGCGCTCCCGCAAGACGGGCCGCGACGGCTGCGACGAGGATGCCGACGAGCCAGCCGCCGAGGACTCCGCCGAACGCGACCGCCGTACTCTCGACTCCGCCGAGAAGTGCAAGCTGCCAGCGACGGGCGCCCGACCAGGTGAGGCGGCGGCGGGCTCCCTCGAGATCGCGGCGCATGCCCCGCGCTGCGAGGATCGTGAATGCGAGCAAGAGGGCCGCACCCTCGCCGCCGACCAGCAAGAGGCGGTTCCCGGCGACGTCCGCGGCGCGCTCTGCGGCGCGCAGCTCCTCGACAGGAGCGGCGACGTCGAACGAGGACTGGGCTGCGAGCTCGATCCGCGCGCGCTCCGTCTGCGCGAGCAGGTCGTCCACTTGCCACAGCCGCGGGCTGCCCGGATCCACCGGCCAGACCCAGGCGTACGTGCGATAGGTCCGGGCGAGGGCCGGAGACGCCGCGAGCGCCGCGCGTCCCTCGGCGACGACGAGGGGTGCCGACGGCGGCCGGTGGTACTCGGCCGCTTGCCCGAGCTCGGGCGAGCGAGGATTGCCGGCCACAGCCGCGTCGGTCGACCGGATGAAGTCGCCGTAGAGCTGCCGCGAGCGCAGCGCAGCCGTCCCGACCTGGACGAGCCGTAGACCCTCGACGTCGGGAATCGCGCCACGACCGCGGAGGCGAAGCACCTCGCAGCGCTCGGGCGTGCACCGACGCGGCATCCGCCCGGAGCGCAGGACGACGTGCGGTGCGAGACCGTCGACGGCGGTGATCCCGACGTACCTGCCGGCTACGGTGCTCTCGCGAAAGAGAACGAGCGGTGTCGGCCCGTCGAGCCCGAGGTCGGCGAACGCGTCGTCGACCTCCCGGTCGAGCACGTCGAGCCGTTCGCTCGGATCGCCTGGGATTCCGAACCACGCGGCGCGAACCGAGCGCGCAGAGGTCGGAATCTCCTCGATCGCCTGTGCCGTTGAGCGGTCGGTCGCGATCGTCGTGCCGGCCAGCACTCCGGCGAGCACTGCCGTCGCGACGGCGAGACCGAGCGCAGTTACGAGCGCTCCGCTGTCGCGGCGCCGAAGCCTTCGAAGCGCGAGGCCGACGACGAACCAGGCCGACCTCACGACTCGCCTCGCCGCCGCCGGTAGGCAGCCGTCTTCGCGCGATTCCCGCAGATGGACATCGAGCACCAGGTCGACGACGCATTGCGCGACGCGTCGTAGAACAGCCACCCGCAATGCGCACCCGGACACGACTTCATGCGCCTCCACGCTCCGGTGGCATCGGCCTCGAGGACTCGGGCGAGGATGCTTGCGAGCGCGCCGTCGACGCCGTCCGCGTCTGGCTCGAGCCGGAGCGCGCCGCGCTCGTCGAGCTCCACGCGCAGGCGGGCGTCGGAGACGACGGCGGCGAACTCGTCGCGGAAGCCCGAGTCGAGGGTCGCCTCGCCGTCGGTGTTCCGCCGCGCAAGCTCGCGCAGCAGCGCGCGGAGCGCTCGTGCCCTCAGGAAGGACGCCGCATCGACAACCGCGTCCCCGGCGAGGAGACCGCGCGTTCGGAGCCACGCGGCGAGCTCGTCCGGCGTCGCGATGTCGTCCTGCGCCCAGACCGGCACCTCGCTGTTGACGAAGTCCTGGACGAGATCGAGCGGAGCCGGTGCCGGCGCCCGCCCCGCTGGTTGGAATCCTGGGCCGGCGCGAGACACTCCCAAAAGTCTAACGGCGGTTCGATAGACACCGCCGAACAGACGACGATGGTGTCAGCGCTTGACGCCGTGGACCGGCCGACCGGCGGCTTCCCACGCGTAGTACGAGGCGCTCGGGCCGTAGCCGGCCTCGTAGCCGACGATCCGCGGGTTACGCCCCACCTCCTTTGCGCGCTGCGCATGCCAGAGAAGGTTCGGGTCGTCGCGCTCCTCCCAGACGAGCACCAGGTGTGCGGCCGTCATGAAGTCGGCGACGAACGAGCACCCCTCGGCCGGGCACGGGAACGGATCCGTGCGAACACAGAACCAGCCGCCGTGGTCCCCGTCGTCGTCACCCTGCCACAGCTCCTCGTCCGACTCGTGATCGACGTCCGACAGCACTGCGGCGCCGGGACGAAGTTCCGACTCCACGGGGGCACAATAGCCCCGTGCCCGAGTCCGACCGACGCGACGTCGCCGTGGTGCTCTCGGGCGGAGGGATCAATGGCGTACTCCTCGAGCTCGGCTTCCTGAGGCGACTCGCCGAGACCGCGCTGTGGCCGCGGATCGGATGGATCTACGGCACCTCTGCGGGCGCTCTCGCCGGGACGATGGCAGCTCTCGACCGTCTCGACGACCTCGAGGGGTTCGTGCTCGGGCTCCAACCCGAGGACGCGTTTCGGCCGCGCGCGATCTGGCAGTTCCCAGGGGGGCTGCGCGACTACACCCTCCCCGAGACCGTCGCTCAGCGCATCGGTCCCGCCGCGGAGCTCGGAGCGGCGCTCGCCGCTTCGCCGATCGAGCTCCTCGTCTATGCGACCGACGTCACCGAATATCCGGAGGGCGACGGAGAGCGCGACTTCGAGCTCGAGTACTCGTCGCGGAGGACCGCACCCGAGACCATGGGCCGGGCGATCCTCGCCTCCGCCGCCGTCAGCGGGATCGTCCTGCCACTCGTCATCGAGGATCGGATCGCGACCGACGGTGGCTGGGTGCGGAACTTCCCGTTCGAGCACGCCTACCGCAATCCCGGTGTCGCCGCCATCGCCGCGTTCCGGTACGTCGCGAGCTACCCGGCGAGCGACGCGGCGTTCCTCGAACGGACGCGTGAGCGACTCGAGCGCTTTCGCGCAGTGCCGCCCGTCCGAGCCTTGCTCGCCGAGGTACGCCTCGCCCAGGAGCGGGCATCACGCGGCGAGCCGGCCCACTACGGCGAGCTCATCGTCCGGCTGATGCGCGTCGCATTCGCGCGGAACGCGGTCGTCGAGGAGCGTCTCGCGCTCGAGCGCGAGACGTCGGTGAGGGAGCTTCAGCTACTCCGCGAGGACGTGACTAGGACCGCACTCGACGCGGCACCGCGGTGGCGCCGCGGAAAGCTCCGCGCGGATCTCGACGAACGCTTCGAGGCCGCGCGCTTCCCGTTCCGGCACGATCGGCACGTGCCCGCACTCATCGTGCGAGGCACGTCGGGGCCACATAGCCTCGACCCGACGTTCCGCGGTGACACGCCGTGGCCCGAGGAGCGCAAGCAAGCGCTGATCGAGCGCGGCTACGTACTCACGGACGAGGCGCTCAAGCAGGCCGAAGGCCCACTAGGACTGTGCTGACGAAAGGACATGCGAAGCGAGCGTCGTTGACGTGGGAGCGGAGGTAAGAGGTCGGCCGGGGTCCGGGCAGGCGGTCGGACCCCGAGCCGGTGTGAGTGAGCAGGCCCCGGCACGCCGGGGCCGTGCTCGCGGCTAGCCCTGGGGGGATGGGGGCTGCCGTCCGAGCGTGACGGTCACGCTCGTCTTGCTCGCGTCGCGGTAGATCACGAGTCGGACCTTGTCGCCGGGCTTGTGCGCGGCAACCGCGTCGCGGAGCTGCTCGATCGAGGAGATCTTCTCCCCGTCGAAGGAAACGATGATGTCGCCACCGAGCACGAACGTCTCGCCGGCGACGACGACCCGCGTCTTGCCGGCCTTGAGGCCGGCCTTGTCGGCGCCGGACTCGCTCGTGACGGACTCGACGAGGACGCCCTGCTTCGCCGCGAGGTTGTACTTGTCGGCGACGTCGGCAGTCACGGCCTGGCCGCTGATCCCGAGGTAGGCATGGTCGACGCGCCCGGTCCGGAGGATCTGCGCGACGACGTCCTTCACCGTGTTCGAGGGGACGGAGAAGCCGACCCCGACGTTGCCGGTGCTGGTGTCGCCCGTCTCGATCTGCGAATTGACGCCGATGACCTGCCCGCGGCTCGAGAGCAGCGGCCCACCTGAGTTGCCGTGGTTGATCGCGGCGTCGGTCTGGATGACGTGGTCGATGGTGAAGCGATTCGGTGCGGTGATGAGCCGCTGGACGGCGCTGACGATCCCGGAGGTGACGGTGCGATCGAGACCGAACGGGTTGCCGATCGCGACCACCGGATCGCCCACGGCCACCTTGTCGGAGTTGCCGAGCGGAAGAGGGGTGAGTGCGCTTGCGGACGCGTCCACGCGCAGCACTGCGAGGTCGGTGGATGGGTCGGTGCCCACGATCTCGGCCTTGACCGTGTCGCGATTCGAGAAGCTCACCGTGACCTCGTTGGCGCCCTCGACGACGTGGTAGTTGGTGACGATATGGCCCGCCTTGTCGATGACGAAGCCGGATCCGAGCGCCGATGCCTGCGGCGTCGTCGGACTCTGATCGGACGGGACGACGCGCGGAGCGAACGACGTCGAGTTGGTCGTCGCGTTGACGCGGACAACGCCGGAGGCGGCACGCTCGTAGATCTCGTGGATGCTCAGCCCGGTGGCGCCTGCCGGCGCCAAGGCCGGCCCAGCGGCGGCGGACGTCTCCGTGACGACAGTCGTGTCGCCGCCGTCGAGCCCTCCGACGAGCGCGACTGCTCCGACTGCGACGACGCCGCCGAGCGCCGCAGAGGCGACGAGCGCGGCAATTGGTCCAAGGGCACGGCCGACCGACATGACTCGACGGTTATAGCCCGATGGTCGTGAACCTCGGGTTAGCGGCCGTTAAGCGCCGGTTGGCTCGGTCAAGCCATCGCTAGGCAACGAGCACGCCGGTCACGTACATCGCCGCGATGCCCACGATGAAGCCAGCGATCGCGTGGCCCGAGCGAACTCCACCCGGGGCGGTTCGGGCGACGTAGCGACCGACCTCGACGACGACCTGGAGCGCGGCGCCGGCGGCGATCGCGAAGAAGAGCGTGCCGAGCACGTCGCTCGTCAGGTATCCGCCGATCCAGGCGCCGAGGATCGCAGGGGCGCCGGCGACCACCGCGAGCCCGGCCAGCACGAGGACGCTGACGCGTGTCTTTGCGACAGGGGTCGCGATGCCCAGGCCCTCGGTGACGTTGTGGATCATGAAGCCGACGATCAGGAACGCGCCGAGCTGGAGCTCACCGATCGCGAACGACGCGCCGATCGCGAGCCCTTCGCCGAGGTTGTGCAGGCCGATCCCGATCGCGATCAGGAGCGCGAGCGTCAACCCACCGGCAGCGCTGCCGCCGGCCAGTCGTCCGGAGAGCGCCGTCATCCCCAGGAAGCTCAGCGCGACGCCGAGGAGGACGAGCCCCGCCCCGCCGAGGGACGAGGGCAAGGCCGCCTGCAGCTCGAACGACTCCGTCAGCGCCTCGACACCGAGGAAGGTGAGCAGCCCTGCTGTGAACGCCATGAACGTCGCGAGCCACACGGGCCCCGCCTGGCGGAGTGCAGGGAGCCACAGCAAGCCGAGGGCGATCGGCAGCACGCCGACGAGGAGACCGATCAGCGTGTACCCGAGGAAGCCCTTCACGGACGGCTCCGGAGTCTCGACCGCGGCGGGGATCTCCTTCACGGTCTGGATGCCGGTCGAGCTCGTGACACCGACCGTGATCGGGTCGTTCTCGACCCATTCGAACGGCACGACGATGGTCGCGGAGCGCAAGCGCCCGAGGGTCGTCGGGCCGTCGACCGAGTACGGGACGATCGCGTCGTCGACGTTGACGTTCGCGATCGTGAGGTCGTCGCGCTGCGGGTTCCGGACGAGGATGCGGATCTCACCCGGCGAGAACTCCACCCTCCGGATGTCGAATTGATCCGCGGGGGGCGGGTTCGAGCCGACGAGGTCGACGAGCGACGAGCCGGCCGTCACGACCGCCCCGACGGCGAGCGCGAGGAGAAGAACGGGCACGACCGCCCACAGCCGCCAGTTGAGCCGACGGCCACGCGGAGTCGCTGCCGATCCCGCTTCCATCACTCGACGACGTCGAAGAAGCCCATCCAGCCGAGCTCCGCGAACTCGGACTGGTGCGCGTGGAACATGTGCAGTCCCGTTCCGGCGAACTCGATCTCGATCACGCCGCGCTGGCCCTGGCACTGCATCACCGTGTCCGTGTACTCCCAGTACTCGCCTGTGCCGGTCGGCTGGTAGCGGAAGAAGTCCGCGTGCAGGTGGAACGAGTTGATGAGGTCGAACTCCGTGAGATTGGCGAGGTAGACGCGAACGAGCTCGCCGCGCTTCACGCGAATCGGGTAGCGCGCGTAGTAGAACGAGCGCCCGTTCACGGTGTAGAAGTTGTTCTCGCCGTCGCCGTCGGTGTCGAAGCCGTTCATGACCATGACGAGCTCCCTGGCGGGCGGCCTCGGGTCCTTCGGGTCGATGATGAAGGCGCCGTAGAGCCCCTTGTGGATGTGCTTCTTGAGCGGTGTCGAGTGGCAGTGGTAGAGGTGCATCCCCGCCGGGCGCGCCTCGAACTCGTACGTGAACTGACCGCCGGGCTCGACGATCTGAAAGACGCCGTCCATGTTCGCCGGATGGATGCCGTGGAAGTGGATCGTGTGCGGGTGCGATCCGGCGTTCACGAGGCGGACACGCAGGAGATCGCCCTCGGTCGCACGGATCACCGGTCCTGGGGCCGTGCCGTTGTAGACCCAAGCGGGGAAGAACACGCCCGGGGCGACTTCGAGCTCGGTGTCGGTCGCCGTCAGTTGGTACTCGCTCACGCGTCCCGGCCGGTACCGCTGCGCCGGCGGTGGATAGAGAAGCGCGTCGAGGTCCGTCGGCCCGCCGACCGCCGGAGCCTCGTCTCCCACCATCGCCGCGTGACCGACAGGACCGTCGATGTGGTTCTGCGGCGAGCGCTCGTGGGCATGGGCCGAATGGTCGTGCCCGCTCGACGCCGCGTCGGCCTCGAGCGCGAACTTGCCGACGAGCGGCGCTGCCGCGAGTGGCGCCGCGGCGGCGAGCAGCTTTCCTCGTGTGAGACGTGTTTTAGCCATGGCTAATTCCGAGTCGGAGTGTAACCTAAGGCGCGCGAGATGCCAGCCCAGACCCCCGATCTGACCGTCGCCGTACAGGACTACCTGAAGGCCATCTACGCGCTCGAGAGCGCGGGCGAGCGCGTGACGACGTCGGCCCTCGCGCGGCGGGTGGGCGTCAGCGCGCCGTCCGCGACGGCGATGACGAAGCGCCTCGCCGAGCTCGGGCTCGTCGAGCGGGTGCCACACCGCGGCGTCGCACTCACCGACGCGGGCCGACGCGCCGCGCTCGAGGTGCTGCGGCACCACCGCCTGCTCGAGCGCTACCTCGTGGACCGGCTCGGGCTTCCCCTGCACGAGGTGCACGCCGAAGCAGAGCTGCTCGAACACGCGCTGTCCGAGGAGCTCGAGGCGAAGATCGACGCCGAGCTCGGCTTCCCCACGCACGATCCGCACGGCGACCCGATCCCCGATCGCGACCTCCGCGTCGTGCACGCCGACGTCCGCACGCTCCTCGACCTCGAGCCCGGCGCCTGCGCGTCCATCTCGCGGGTCCCGGACGACGACTCGGCACTCCTGCGCTACCTCGGGGAGCTCGGAATCGTCCCGGGGTCGAGCCTCGAGCTCGTCGCCTATGCGCCGTTCGGCGGGCCCGTCACGGTGCGGACGCAGCGGGGTGAGCACGCGATCTCCCGCGAGCTCGCCGACCGCATCGCGGCCGCGTAGGCGCCACCGCGGTCTAGGTCAGCTCGAGCGCGACAACCTTGACGTCCTGGGAGCGGTCCGCCCCGAGCGCGTCGTCGAGCTTCTCCTGGAGCTCACCCGACTCGAGGAGCTCCTCGGTGATGTCGGCGCCACCGAGGAGCTCGCCCTTCACGAACACCTGAGGGATCGTCGGCCAGCCGGAGATCGACGAGAGCTCCTGGCGGATCCGTGGGTCGGGGAGGATGTCGACCGCGGTGATCGGCGCGCCCGCAGCGTGGAGCGCCTGCAGCGCCCGATGCGAGTTCCCGCACATGACCATCTGTGGCGTTCCCTTCATGAACACCGCCACCGGCTCCTGGTCGATCACGGTCGCGATCTGCTCGTTCAGTGTCTTCATGTCGTTCCTTTCGTCCTGATCCTGAGCTCGTGGATGGATCCGTCGGCGAGCGGTGCCGAGAGCGCGTCGTTCACGCGACGGTGCTGGTCGATGAGCGGAAGGCCGTCGAAGTCGGCGCTCACGACGGTCACCTGGAAGTGGTCGCCGCCGCCCGTTCGATCCTCGACGTCGACCGACGCAGCGCCCGGAAAGGCGTCCTCGAGCAGCTGACGGATCGTCGTTGCCTCCACGCGGGGCCATGCTAGTCGCGTCGGGGTACGCTCCGGGCATGCGCCTCTTCCGCGCGCTCCTCCTCTTCAAGCTCGGCTTCTGGACGGGGATGTTCGCGTCCGCCGCTCTCCTGAAGCGCGCGCTCCCGTCGAAGGGCGACGAGGAGAGCAACGAGGTGGCGCTCGTGGCCGCACTGAACGGCATCGAGCTCAAGAGCCGAGCCCAGGCGTTCAGTGGAGGGTCGATGCTCTCGTGGCTCGGAGGGATCGCGGTCGATCTGCGCGAAGCACGGCTTGCGCCGAACGCGCGTCTGGACCTCCACTCGGCGTTCGGGGGAATCGCCATCCGCGTGCCCACCGGCTGGAGGGTCGAGTCGAAGGTCAAGTCCCTCGCCGGCGGGGTCGCGGTCAACGTACCGGAGCCGGACGCCGAGGACGCCCCGACGCTACGACTCGACGGCTTCACCGTCTTCGGCGGTGTCGCGGTCGGCGCCAAGGGCGCCGAGAGCTAGCCGTTGCGCCGAGCGACGCAGTACCTCGTCTCGCTGCCCGAGCGGATCCTTCGCGTGGTCGCGGCGGCGCTCGGCGGGACGATCCACGAGACGGCCGAGCTCGTCCTCCCACGACTCGTCAGGAAGTCGCGCTTCTACGAGGCGACCGCGAAGAACCTCCTGCGGATCACCGTCGAGCTCGTTGGCGGGGTCGAACGCCAAGCCGTGGCCGTGGCCGACGAGCACGAGTCGTCGCCGAAGAAGCTGGCCGTGCGCAAGGCGGGCGGGAACGTCGTCGAGCTCGGCTCGATCCTCGCGTTCGGCTTCTCGCCGCTATGGCTGCTCGCGGCTGCAGCGGACGTCACGCGTGGGACGCGCGTCTACCTCGACGTTCTCGTCGGAGAGCTCAAGGCGGCAGGCGTGCTCGCGAGAGACGCGGAGTTCGCCTCGGTCGACGACCTGCTCGCGGCGTTCGAGGGCGCAAGCGGCACGACGGCGCGCCTCATCGACATTCCGCCGCTCGAGGTCGCGGGCCTCAAGCAGTCGCTCACCGATCTGCGCGACGACGCGAAGAGCCTCCCCACGCCGCCCGAGCTCGCCGCGGTCTACCAGGGGCTCCTGGCCGAAGCCGACCGCGAGCAGCGGTCGCTCCTCGAGGTCTCGCTGGGCATGGGAATCGCCTTCTTCAACTCCGCCCGCAAGGTCGGCCGACAGCACCTGCTCGACCCGTACACGGAGGATCTCCGCCCGCTTCGCGACGAGGGCTTCGGGGCATACGCCCGACGCGTCGGCTCGCCGTACGCGCAAGCCGTCACACGTCACCTCGACCCCCGCCAGGCGACGCTCACGGAGCGCGGACTCGGGCGGCTGCCCCGTCCCAAGCTGCTTGAATCGGAGTCGATGAGGCACCCGAACAGCTTCGACGCGCGGTCGACGCTCGACGTCGGAGGGACGAGTCGCGAGATCTTCCGCCTCGACGCGCTGCAGGCGAGCCACGACGTGCTGCGGCTGCCGTACACGCTGCGGGTCCTGCTCGAGAACGTGCTCCGCATGGAGGACGGTGCGAGCGTCA
>Ga0070670_100003134_pt1 | contig 13677 bp, 9 predicted proteins | sample KBSS63metaG_FD_64665 | JGI IMG/M metagenome (GOLD analysis project Ga0070670, IMG submission 64665) | Switchgrass rhizosphere microbial communities from Kellogg Biological Station, Michigan, USA - KBS S6-3 metaG | ecosystem: Host-associated > Plants > Roots > Rhizosphere > Soil ... | reverse complement strand
CATCGTGCAGCTGATTCACATCGAGCCGCGTCGGGCCACCGAGGCGGCAGAGTTGGTCGCCGATCTCCTTCGGCGCACGCTCGAGGAGCAGCGCGACGAAGTCCCGCTCGGCGATGAATGGCGCTTCGTGTCACGGTATCTCGCGGTCGAGCAGATGCGCTTCGGTGAACGCCTCGTGGTGACTACGGATCTGCCGCCGGGCCTCGAGTCTGAACGCGTTCCATCGTTCGCGCTGCAGACCCTCGTCGAGAATGCCGTACAGCATGGAGCCGCGCCGCGCGTCGCGCCGACGGAGATCGCGATCACCGGAACTCGGAGCAACTCGGAACTCGTGATTTCGGTGCGCAACAGCTCTGACGGCGAGGCGCCGCGAACCAACGGCAACGGAACGGGCACCGGGCTCGCGCGGCTGCGCGAGCGCTTATCGGTGCTGTATGGCGACGCGGCCACACTCGTCTCACACCCGACCGCGTCCGGCGGCTACGAGGCCGTGCTGACGATCCCGCAGAAGCGACTGACCGACGCGTGAAGGTCACAGTCCTCGTCGTTGACGACGAGCCGATCGCCCGTGCCGGCCTCAAAGCCGCGCTATCCGGCTTCGACTGGATCGAAGTCGTCGGCGAGGCGGCGGATGGCCAATCGGCGGTACAGGCGATCGACACGCTGAAGCCTGAGCTGGTATTTCTCGACGTGCAGATGCCCGGGCTGCTCGGCACCGACGTGCTTCGCCAGATCGATCACCGACCATTCGTCATCTTCACGACGGCGTACTCGCAGCACGCCGTGACCGCCTTCGAGCTGGGCGCCGTGGATTATCTGGTGAAGCCATTTGGCCCGGCGCGCCTTGCCGCGGCGATGGAGCGCGTGCGTGGCGCCATCGGTCAGCCATCATCCGTCGATGCCATCGAACGATTGAGCGGCGCACTTGGCGGCGGTCCGATCACGCGGTTGTTCGTGCGCGTCGGGAATGCGATCGTCCCGGTGCCGCTCGATCGAGTGTCATGGCTCGAGGCAGACGGGGACTACGTGGTTGCGCATGTCGGCGGCAGTCGGCACCTGCTTCACCTGTCGCTCAGCAGCCTCGTCACGCGTCTCGATCCTCGGCGCTTTGCCCAGGTTCATCGCGCGCACGTCGTGAACCTCGACCATGTCCGCGCATTCAAGCGCGATGGGCGCGGCAATCTCGAGGCGGAGCTCAATGACGGGACGCGGGTGCCAGTCAGCCGGCCGCGCGCGCAGGAGTTGCGAAGCCTGGGCCGGTAAGCTCCTGCCATCCGCGTCCTCCGTCATTCCGCTCTCAGTGCCTCCGTCGGCTGCACCCGCAGTGCGCGGACGCTAGGCACGATGCAGGCGAGGGTGCAGACACCAAGCATCAGGATCGCGTAGCAACTCAGGAGCGCGATCTCGCCTAACGTCAGCCCTCGAGGCTGGGCCGCGCGGAACTGCTCCGTGTGCTGAATGCCGATCGCTGCCACAGAGATCAAGACGACACCGGCCATCACGCCCAGGGTGACCTGGGTCAACGGGCGTCTGAAGATCGACGTGATCACTCGACGCGCGCTCGCACCCAGTGCGACACGCACTCCGATCTCCCGTGTACGGCGAGCGACGATGTACGACAGCACCGCGTAGATGCCGGCCAGCGAGAGCAGAAGGGCGACTCCCGTCAGGCCAATGATGATCCTCGACCACAGGCCCAGGAGCCAGAGCAGCGGCGTCATCACCTGGTCGACGCGCATCAGCTTCTCGACCCGGAGTGCGGCGTCCACCGCCGTCGTCAGCTCGCGGACGCGGGGCGCGAGCGACAGCGCGTCGCCGCGAGCGTGTACGATCATGTTGACGTCGCCCTGGCTTCCCGAAACGGTTGGCAGGTACAGGCCGGCCTGCCGTTGCGGCATTGCGGCGCTCGCCATGCCGAGGTCCTTCACGAGGCCGACGATCTCGTATTGCGGCAACTGGGCCGCGTTCGAGTCGAGCTGCGCGCTCGAGCCGATGCGCACGCGATGACCGATCGGATTCCGTCCGGACATCACGAGGTCCACGAAGGCCTGATCGACGATCACCACGCGGGCGTCCGGAGAGAGATCGGAGCTGGTGAACGTGCGACCCGCGAGCACGGGCGCCCGCAGCACGTCGAAATAGGAAGGATGGATCGATGCGGTTGCCACGAACGAGCGCACCTTCTCCGGCAGTGACGCCACCTCCACGCGCTGATAGTCGTGATCGCCTCCCGGCAACCGGTCGACGAATGTCACGCCGGCGACGCCCGGCTCCGCTTCCATCCGGCTGCGCAGCGCCTCGAGTGAGGTGGTGATCCGCGCGCCTAACGCGGCGCGGGTCTCGGGTGTCAGCGTCTCTTCCGCCGCACCGTCGATGCCGAGGGTCACGCCAAGGTACTCATGCGTTGGAAAGCCGGCGTCGTACGACTCGACGCGTTTACTCTCACTGCGCAGGAGCATGACGACCGCCGGCAACGCGACGGTGAGCGCGACCTGCGTGACAATGACCGCCGTCCAGACACCGCCGAAGCTCACGCCACCGCCGCCGGCGGTTCCCGCGCGGAGTCGCGTCCCGAGGCCGCGGGTGATTTTCCGGGCCGGCATTACCCCCGCCACCACCGCGCCGATCACCGCGAGCGCGAGCGCGGAGATGATGGCCTTCGGCGACAGATTGAAGTCGAACCAGAAGGGAACACTCGCGGTGTCGAACGCCATCTGAAGATAGGGCTTACCCAAGCGGGTCAGTGCCAGCTGGGCCGCCACCAGTCCGACCGCCGCCGCAGCGCCGGCGAGCACCAGCGACTCGGCGAAGAGCTGCGTCACGATGCGCCGGCGGCTCGCGCCCAGAGCGCTGCGGACGAGAATCTCAGTCTCCCGCGACGCGGCACGCGCGAACAGGAGCAGCGCCACCGTGCTGCACACCACCAGCACGAGCGCGACGACGAAGAAGTAGCTCAGCGCCTTCATCGCCGTCACTTCGCCGTTGTCGACCGACAATTGCGCGTACGGGAGTACGTGCGGCTGGAGCTGCGCGTGCGTCGTCGGGTGTTCCGCGGCGAGGCGCTTGCCGAAGGCTGTCAGCTCCGCCTGCGCGTTCTCGAGGGACATTCCGCTCGCGAGGCGGCCGAAGACCTTTATGGCGGTGCCGCGCCGCGGTTCCTCGCGAGCGGCGTTCGTACGCAGCGGTAGCCACAGCTCGTGCGCCACGGGGAACGCATAGCCTTCCGGCATCACACCGACGACCGTCGCGAAGCTGTTTCCGAGCTTGACGCTGCGTCCGACGATCTGCGGATCACGATCGAAGCGATTCGTCCACACCCCGTGGCCCAGCAGCACCACGGGCGCCGCACCCGCGGCTTCGTCCGACTCGTCGAGGACGCGGCCGAGCAGCGGACGCTGAGGGGCGATGCGAAATGCGGAGGCGGTGATCTCCGCTGCCTCCTCGGGCCGCGCACCGCCGTCGGCGCCCACCAGGTTGACGCTCGCGTCGCGATACGCGCCGAGGTCCGTGATCGACCGCGCGGAGCGCCAGAGCTCGTAGTCGTACAGCACGCGATCCTCATCCTGGAGCGTCTTCGCATCCCAGCTCTGGATCCTCACGACGCGATCGCCATCGGGGAGCGGCAGCTTGGTGCTCGTCAGGAGGCCCACCATCTGGAAGGTGACAGCGCCGAACCAGATACCGAACGCCATCGCGAGGCCACCAATTAGCGTGAGGCCGGGATACTTGACGAGCATTCGGAAGCCCAGCTTCAGGTCGAGCGACAAGCCAGTGAACCACGCGGTGCCGCGGCCCTCGCGGAGTGTCTCGCGATGCTGCTGCACGCCGCCGAAGGTCGCCAGTGCGCGCCGCCTCGCTTCGTCGGGATCGAGCAGCTGCTCGCGCACGAGCCGCTGCGTCTCCATCTCGATGTGGAAGCGGATCTCGTCGTCGATCCTGGACTCGGCGGCGCGTGGCGCGAGGAGGCGCAGGCGCGCGCGGGCGGCGTGGAACCAAGTCATGGAATGCTCCGGGAATGAAGAGCGCGCGGCGCGCACGCCGCCCGCGGTCACGAAACGTTCAGTACGGCCTCGAGGCCAGCCGCGAAACGACGCCAGTTTTCGAGCTCGTCGCCGAGCGCGCGCTGTCCGGTGGCGGTAAGTCGGTAGTACCGGGCGCGACGGTTGTTATCGGTCGTGTCCCAGTCGCTGGTCACGAGACCCGCTTTCTCGAGGCGCTGCAGTGCCGGATACAGCGACCCCTGATTCACCTCCAGCACGCCCTTGGAGATCTGCTGCACGCGCTGGCTGATCCCCCACCCATGCATGGGGGCGAGGGAAAGCGTTTTCAGGATCAGCAGGTCCAGGGAGCCCCGAAGGGCGTCCGTTTGTGGGCGTGGCGGCATGTGGGCTCCGGACAGTTTTCTGTAGCTGTCGACAGAACACCTTATCAGTGTATTCCTGTCGCTGTCAAGAGGAGCGGTGCTCGGCGCCGCGAAGGCTCGGTGGGCAATACGACCGTTGCTGTGCAAACAAAGCCGCAACGATGCTGCTGTTACCTAACGGTTCGTGCTACTGCCGGGCGTCCAGACCAATCTGCTCGCGCAGCCAATCATGCCTGTCGAACAAGGCCTGTTGATTGAGTCCGTGTCCCGCGTCATACCAGCGAATCGTCTTTGACCGCGGCGCGGCTGTGTGCAACGCCTGCGCATCGGCTGCGGGTACCAGGTTGTCTATTCGTCCGTTCTGCAGCAACAACGCGGTGGGCGACGCGTGCGCGATGAATCGAATCGGCTCGATGGGTGCCATGGCCCGGAACCAGCCGAGGCGTGTCGCACAGGACAGACTGGCCAAGAAGCTGAAATCCTCGGGTCCGGTGAAGTGCGAGACGAGACCCGCGTCTCCTACAACGAGCGCCGCAGCTTTGAGGCGCCGCTCGATCCCAGCGAACAGCGCACCCATCGCGCCGCCGTAACTGATGCCAAGGTAGGCTATGCGCTCATCGTCGACGTTGGCCCGTGCGCGCAACACATCGACGGCGCGTTGCAGATCCTTGATCAACTGGATCTGCTCGGCCCGATCCTCAGTGCTGAACCGGACGGGCTCTCCAGCGCGGCGAGCAAACGGGGCATCGATCGCAATCACTACGGCACCGAACTGCGCGAGCACCTGCGCGTAAGGCGCCATGCCGCGCGCGGTGCCGGGCATGCCGTGCATGAGCACGATGCCGGGCCGCAGACTCGAGCGCGTGACCGGATCGAACAACAATCCGGTTACCGATCCGCCGTCCCGACTATCGAAGGTGATGGCGCTGACCTCCACGCCGTTGTTCGTGGATTCGACAGTCTTCTTCAGGTTCAGGGGCGCGTTGACGTCGTAGGCGAACAGGGCGAGGTCTGCGACGGTCGCCGCGCCTCCGAAATCGGGGCGTGCGACTGCACAGGAATCGGCGACGAGGCTCGGCTTGGTCGGCACGGTGCTCGGGTCGGCCGGGGACCCTGCGCATGCGGACGTGCACAGAGCGGCCAGCACAATCGCGTTTCTCATCGACACTCTCCAACGAAGTTCATCAATTCGATGGTCAAGAGCTGGTTGTGCTGGCTGTCGTGGTTTCCGGGACATCGCCCGGCTGACGTTCACCTCACGGCATCAGAAGATTCGGCGAGACGCTCGTCCGGACACGGTAGCGATCGCTGCCCGCTCGTGCATGCATGCGCAACATCAGTCGACAGCAACGATCGGCGTCATTCGCAACTCACCGCCGGACGGTAGGCTTGGTTATGCAGGCTACCGGAGGCGCCGCCGATATCGGTGCCGCCGCCGACTGCCCAGATCAGACCGTCTACAAAGGCTGACCCGACGACTCCATGGATGGGGATGGGCATGTTGGCGAGGCTTGTCCACTTGTCGCTTCGAGGATCGTAGTAGTCATGATCGGGCGTCATGCCGGTCGGCGCCTCGCCGCCCCAGACGTGGAAGCAGCCCCGGGCCATGACCCCGTTCATGCCGCTGCGGCCGCGCAGCATCGGGGCTGCGGTCGTCCAAACCCGGGTTCGTGGGTCGAAGACTTCGTTCGCATCCGATTTCAGGGGCGACAGACCGTTGCCGAGACGCCCGCCGACGATGTGAATGCGGCCGTTGATCGCCGCACCGGTAATGTGATTGCGCTGGCTGGGTAGGTTCGGCAGCACCTCCCACCGATCGGCCGCCGGGTCGTAGACGGCGAAGTCGTTTCCGCGCGGCACGCGTCCCCCGGCGACGTAGATCTTGCCGTCGTGCACGACAGCCACCCCCCCGCTGCGCGCGGTGGGCATCCGCGCCTTCTCGACCCATGCACCCTTCGCGGGATCCAGCTCGTACACCCGGTCGACAGCCGTGGCGCCCTCTTGATCATCCGTGGTTTGGCCGCCGATGAGGTAGACTTTTCCATTGACGCCGGCCGCCATCCCGTGGTTGTTGGGCTGCGGGAGCTCCGGTCCGAGCTGCCAGCGGTCGCTCGCGATGTCGTAGATCTGCAGCGTACGGGACGTCTGCCGGGAAGCGGGATAACCGCCCATGACGTAGATCTTGCCGTTCGATTCGGCGAGGGCGAACTCGGAGTTCGCCACGAGCAATCCAGCGCGGAGCCCCCATCCGCCGGGGGCAACCGGCGCGCGGCTGAGCACAAATGCGGAAGCATTTGCCTCCGCTCCGCCTGCTACCGTGACGGAGGCCGTGCCCGCCGCATCGATGACGAATCCGGCTGCAGACGTAACCGCCAGCGCATACGTTCCCGGGGGCACCTTCGCAAAGGTGTAGACGCCGTTGGCGCCGCTATTCGCCGTGCGAGCGGCCTGCGCGTTTCCGGTCAACGTAACCACGGCGTTTGCCACGCCGGCGCCGCCGTTGTCGGTAACGGTGCCTCGGATGCTCCCGGTGGTATCAGGGCTCACCTTGGTCGTACCATCACCGCCGCAGGAGGCGAGAATGACGACTGCCGCGAGCCCGAGTGCACGCCGCATGGGACCTCCGACGCCACGGCTTGACGGCGGGGTGCTCGGCTCGGTCGCAGTGCCGTCGCCGGCGGAAATCAACGCAGTTGCCAGCGCGATTGTCGGTTTCGTCGGTTTCATGCTCGGTCTCCTCGATTCGCACATCGCTTCAGCAAGCACCTACTACGACAGTTCCTCCCGACATCCGCTGCCAACCGAGCGCCGCCTCTCGAGAGGGCAGCCAGCTCGCGCTCGAACGAGCGGAACCGTAGCACGCGTACGTCGAGATCGCGCCGGTCGACCGGTTGCCGAGCCAGCCGACCGTTTCCGACACTGCACGGAGCGGCGCCCCCGCAGTCGCCGGAAGACGCGCCGTGAGGACCGCATCGATCCAGTCGAACATCAGAGCGATGTCGACGATCGGTCCGTGACCAAAGGCATCGATGGAAAGCGACCAGGGTGCCCCGGCGGCTCGACCGGCTTCGAACACGGGCGTGATGTTCGCGGTCCGGTGCGGCTCATCCACTCTTCCGATCAGGAAAAATCCCGGAACGGGGGCCGCCGCCCCCGCCGGGCCAGGGGCGTGGCAGCCGCCCTTCATGGTGACGAACCCCGCCACCCGGGGACCGTGAGCGCGGCTGAACCCGTACGCGGTGCATCCCCCCTGCGAGTGCCCGACGAACAGGATGGGAATGTTCGCGAGCTCCGGATGAAGGCTCTGCGCGCCAAACTGGGAGAGTGCCTGTAGCAGCTTTTCGTAGTCTGCAGGCTGGTCGAGCAGGGTCGTCGTTCCGATGAGCGCCACGTTTCCGCCCGCGAGCTCGAGTGCGCGCCGCTTCACCTCCTCCAGCTCGTTAGGCAAGCACCAGATGCTGCATCCTGTGCCCGAGGCGCCGCTCACGAGGCGGCGCGAATCCAGAGGATTGCCGGTGGCAGGGTCTCTCAAGCCAGGCAGGAAAGCGATCGCGACTTTGTACTCGGCTCTCCCCGCCGGCAGATTCGCGAGAGCGTTCTGGTGCGTGAAAATCGTCTGGTGCGACAACACGACGTCGTGGGCGTTCGTCCCCGCACTCAGGCTGACGCTCTCCGACCGTTGATCGAAGCGCGGCGCGCTCGTGATGATCGTTCGATTACCGACCGGCAGATCCCGGAGCTCGAATCGTCCGTCGGTACCGGTCGTGCCGGTTGCGCTTCCGATTTTCACCGATGCGCGTTCGATGACGGCTCCGGTGGCCGCCGTCACGACGCCGGACACGGTCGCGGTGGCGGTCTCGGTCGCAGTCGGGCTGCCAGGGTCACCCTTCCCGCACGCGGCGACGAGAATGGATGTCGCCGCCAACGCAAGCGGGAGCGTAGAGATCGATGTCGAGAACTGCATGAGCCTCCCGGACGGGAACTAAGAAGCCAAAACGTGAGTCCACCCGCGCTACGTTCCTACTTCGCCAGCGGATCCGGCCGGAGCTGGAAGTGGATCGCCTTGCTGGTATTTCCTTTCCCTCCCTCCATGTGGAACGGCGCCCGCGTGCTGATGGAGGCCCAGAGACCACGCCCCTTCCAGCCCGCGTTAGGGTCGTCGATCCGGCCGTCGAGCCACTTGGCGTAGAATCCCATGGGGTAGGGAACGCGCAGGACAACCCACTTTCCGTCCTTGAGCACCAGGAGCCCCTCGGACTGATTCCCGGTGTTGATCGGGATGTTGGCGCCGAGGCCTAACGTGTTGAACTGGTCCACCCAGGTGAAGTAGCTGCCTTCGCCGCTCCCCTGGCCGGCGACGTTGCCGAGCTGCGGCAGCGGCTCGGCGTAGAAGCGCCACCCCTCGGGACAGTGCTGGCCCGTGGCAGTCGGTCCGTTCAACGGACCTTTGCACTTGCGACGGTCGAAGCTCGCCAGGTGCCCGCTCGCCAGGGCGGCCCAGTACACCCCGTTCCGGTCCACGTCCCCGCCGCGCGGGGAGAAGCCCACGTTAGGCGCTGCCGGGTTATTCCACGGGATCTCGAACACCTCGGTGAGCGCGGTCTCCGGCGGGTTCGCGCCCGGCGTCAGGCGGAATATCGCGCCGGGGAACCCGAACATCGTGCCCCACACCGATCCGTCCGGCGCCGGCGCCAGCGCATACGGACCGCCTCCGTACTGCCCGGGTTGAATGCGCCTGTCCCTGGCCGGATCCACGGGCGCGTTAGGCTCCACGTACTCGTCGCGGCGGCCGTTCCCGTTCAGGTCCATGATCAGCGCGGTCCATCCCTGCGCTTTCTCCTCGTCGGCCGTCTGGTCCCACAGCTTCGTATTCAACCATCCCACCACCGGGCCGCCACCGCTCGTCCAGAGCGTGCGGTTCGCGTCTTCGGCGAACATCAGGTGGTGCGTCCCGTAGCAGGTGGAGATGTGCTTCATCTCCTTCCTCTTCGGATCGTAGACCGCGAGGTGACGGCCCGAGTTATTGAGGGGGAAGAGGCGCGCCGACGGATGGCTCGACCCCGCCTTGCAGAAGTCCGGGTTCGCCGGACCACGCACTCTGGAGGTGAGCCACACGCGTCCCGTCTCGTCGAACATCGGATTGTGCACGTTCGCCTTGCTGGTCCAGATCGGCTCGGTGCCCCAGTACGGCGAGGCGAACGGGACCTGCTGCGGTGACGACGGCGGGATGTTCGGGTCGCTGAGCGTGACGGGAACCCGGGTCGCCGTGTGGGTCTTGGGGTCGAGCACCGGCATGTAGTCGGCGCTCGCCTCGAGCACCGCGTAGATCGAGCCGCCCGCGTTGACTGTCGGGTTGCGTCGGTCTGTGGAGACGAGATCGTGCAGGTACGCCTTCGGGTCCGCCCAGTCCCACATGGTGATGACGACGTTCCGCTCGATCCCCTGCGGGCGGGGCGGCGTCGGTGGTACCTCGCCGGCGGCGATGCGGTCCGTCCAGTCAGCGAACATCTTGAGCGTGCGCGGCCCCATCTGCTGCACTGGCCCCGCCATCGCCCCTCCTGCCTGGCCGGACTGTAGCCGACGCTCCCACGCCTTCACGGAGCTCTCGAAGGTGCCTAACGCGGGGTGCAGCTCGCGCGTCCCCTTGCTCCCCAGCTGATGGCAACCCAGGCAGGAACTGTTCTTGAGCAGGCGCACGTACTCCGCCTGACTCTTGAAGACAGGATTGATCCCGTTCCCCTCCGGGCCCGTGCCGGGGAACTCGCTCTCGGCTGGGACCTTGAGCAGCGAGTACCAGTACCCGGCCGGGTAGTACTGGGCCGCGGCACGCGGATTCGGCGCGGCGGTCGCACGCAGGTTCATCATCGCGCCCGGCTTCGCTCGCTGCCTGGGCGAGTCGACGAGCCCGTAGCCGCGCACCCAGACGTCGTAGCTCGCCTTTGGCAGATCGGGGAGCAGATAGCGCCCCTGCCCGTCGGTGACCACGATCCTGGCGAACTTCGTCGGGAGGTCGGACGTTTCGGCGATAACCCACACACCGGCCTCGGGGCCGCGCGCTCCCGTCACCACTCCGGCGATGTCGTCGCTATCGATCCTCGTCGCACCGGGGGTCGTCTGCGCGCAGAGCGTGGAGGCTGCCCAGAGCAGCGTTGAAGCCGCGACCGTCGCAACCACGAACGGTGCCTTCCTCGTTTTCATCTGCCAGCTCCAATCTGATGATGTCACGCCACGATAGGCGCGACTCGATCGGGACGAGGCCGGCCTGGCGTTAGGCGGCCGGGCGTGCCAACCCGTTCCCGACGGGACGGCATCGCGAGAGGCCTCGTTGGGTTGCTGTGCTGAAAGGTCGTATGCGAGCATGACCGACGCGATGACGCACCCGGCGGGCGGCCCAAATCGGCGACGAGCGGAAAATTCTGGCGACGAGCGGCAAGCGGACGCGACGTCGTCGCCGCGGTCGCCTCATCCGAACCGGTCTCTGAGCCGAGCCCCGAACCGCCGACTCATGGTCATCGGGTCCGGCAGGCCGCGCAGGTAAACGCGCTGGCTCGCGTGCGACCATGGCTCCATCCGCTCGACGAAATCGAGGTTCACGATCGTCGAGCGGTGTATACGTACAAACTGCCGGTCTGGGAGGCGCTGTTCCCATTCCCGGAGCGACTTCGACGACGGCTTGCGCGTTAGGTGCGGGGCCAGGAGTAGTGTGGAGCCGTCCCCCTCCGCCTCGATGGCCACGATGTCGCGCACCCGGACGAAGGCGCGCTCCTGGCCGAGGCGCAGGAACAGACGGTCCTCGTAGGTGACTGTCTCGCGGACAGGCGTTGTCGGCTGCGACGCCGCGAGCCGGTTCACCGTCACCGCGAGCCGCTCGGGCTCTACCGGCTTGAGCAGGTAATCAAGGGCATTCACCTCGAAGGCGCGGAGCGTGTACTCGTCGTGCGCGGTCACGAACACGACGTTCACATCCGCGCCCAGCAGCGGTAGCAGGTCCATCCCCGTCTCGCCCGCGAGCTGGATGTCGAGAAATACCACGTCTGCGTCGGTGGCATGCACGAGTCGCGCAGCATCGGCCACCGACGCAGCCTCGCCCACGACGTGCAACTGATCGGCGTGCTCCTCGAGCAACGTCCGAAGCTCGAATCGGGCGAGGCGCTCGTCGTCCACGATCACGGCGTGGCGTCGGCGCGCGCTCACGTCGCTGCCTCGGCGCGGAAGCGGGCTGGCAACTCCACGACAACGCGCACACGTCCACCCGTCTCATCGATCTCGATGCGATGGTCCGCGGGATGGAGCGCGGCGAGGCGTGCGCGGACATTGGCGAGCCCCACACCGCCAGGCCGGCCGTCGTCGTCCTCGTCGGCGTTAGGCGCGGTCGTCTGCTCGCCCGCCCACTGTCCCGTATTTTCGACCACGAGCCTGAGCCGGTCTGGCGGCACCAGCCGCGCCGCCACACGCAGCACGAGCGGCGCATTGGTGGTGCCGGTGACGCCGTGCTTCACCGCATTCTCCACGAGCGGGTTGAGGAGGAACGCCGGCACCTCGCAGCGCAGCGCGGCGGGCTCGATCTCCATGTGAGCGTCGAGACGCTCCTCGAAGCGCACCTGCTCTACGGCCAGGTAGCCGCGCACCGACGCCACCTCCTCTTCCAGCAACGCCGTGTGCAGCGGACGCTCCACCAGTGCGTAGCGAAGATAGCGCGAGAGTGCAGTCACCATCTCGCGGGCGCGCTGACGGTCCTCGTTGATCAGCGCGCGGATCGAGTTGAGCGTGTTGAACAGGAAGTGAGGGTTGAGCTGGTACGCGAGCATCCGGAGCTGCGCGTCGCGGGCCGCGGCCACGGCGCGCAGTGCCTGCTCCCGCTGCTCCCGCAGCGCGGTGTTGTACTGCAGCCCCAGGTGCACGAGGCTCCACCCGAACAGCGGCAGGATGCAGTGTTCCAGCGCGCCGTCGAGGATCCATTCGCGCGGGAAGCGGAGCCGCGACGGCGCATCGATGATCACAGAATGGAGGGTGGCGGCGCCGTACTGCCGGTGGTAGTAGAAGGCGACGTTCCACAGCATCCCTGCCACGATCGACCCCACGACGCTGATGGCGAGCGTCCGGCCGAAGGACGCCGGCCCAACGCCGAGGCGGTCGTATACGCGGCCGAGCAGCATCGCCAGCAGGAAGCCGATGAGGACGTACACCGACTCGGTCGCCAGGATGACATCCCACGGCATCACGTCGAGCGAGCCGATCATCATTGCGATGCCGAACACCAGCCAGCCGCCGACGGTGAGCAACCAATAGCTCCAGGGTCGCTTAACGTCAGGGGCGACCTCGAGGAAATCCGCCGCACCGGCGCGAAGTGTGGACAAGGGCGTCATCGCTGCAGGGAATCGTTGGCGAAGTTGCGATCGCGGGTAAGGTAGAAGTCGGCCCTCCTCTCCATCATTGCAAGATCGCTACGAACGCCTGGCGTGGTGGTTAGGAACGCGAGACGTCCTAACGAGTCTCTCGACCGCGGTGTCGGGCTCGGTATCGCGGCAAGGTCGCATCGCAATCATCCGCGGCGCGATGACGCAGCCGGCAGGCGGCGCAAATCGGCGACGAGCGGATCGCCCTGGCGACGAGCGGTGCTGGCGCACCATCCCGCTCTGCGCTCGCAGCGAACGGCGCCGGCTCGTTGCTCTATCGCGCGGTCGCCCTGTGCCATATCGTGCACATCGCCATCGCCCCCGCCCCCGCCTGGCCGTCGGTCCCGGGGCGAGAAGCGCAACGCCGGCATGACTGCCGGCAGGACCCATGGAGGTCCACTTGTCCCACAGCCGCATCGTTGTCGCCCAGCTCGCCACTGCCCTCGTCACCCTACTCGCCGCATGCGCGCCCGACGCGCCCACCGGTCCCGACGCTCTAGCGCATCTGCGGCCCGCACAAGCCGCGCACTAACCAGCCAAGGTGCCGCCGGCGCGGGCGGGTCAGGTGGCGCCATCTTCGTGATCGGCACCGACGACTTCTTCGCAATCATCACCAACGACCCGCAGCGGCAACTCACGACGACGCTGGGGACCACGCTGGCGGCCACCGAGCTCTTTTGCAGCGGCGGGCCGTTTGAAGCCGACGTGTTCACCTATCGCACGCTGACGACCCCCTCCGGCAAGGTACTCGAGCACTTGCAGGCGGAGGACGTCGCCGTGGTGGTGTGGGACGGGTACTACGAGTTCAACACCGACTTCTGCGCGTTCGTCGCAAGTACGCCGGTGCTGGCGGTCGGCACCGCGGACTACGTGATCACGAGCAACAACTTGCTCGCGCCAGCCGGCGCCCCGGGCGCG
>Ga0070670_100003132_pt1 | contig 13685 bp, 12 predicted proteins | sample KBSS63metaG_FD_64665 | JGI IMG/M metagenome (GOLD analysis project Ga0070670, IMG submission 64665) | Switchgrass rhizosphere microbial communities from Kellogg Biological Station, Michigan, USA - KBS S6-3 metaG | ecosystem: Host-associated > Plants > Roots > Rhizosphere > Soil ... | reverse complement strand
CGGGCACGTAGCGAAATTCGTACAGGCGCGTACCCCACGATTGAATTTCGTCGTGCAGATAAAGATCGTCCACCGTGCGCATGCCCCAATACAGGCTGACGGGCGGGCAATCCGGATCATCGAACAGCGATTCGAGGATCGCCTTGAGCGGCGCAAGCCCGGTGCCGGTTGCGACCAGGAGCAGCGGGCGATAGTCCTCCGCGTGAAAATGGAACGAGCCCAGCGGCAACTCCACCTCGAGCGTATCGCCGGTCTGCATCCGGGCCAGACGACCTTCGGTGAAGCTGCCGCCGGGGATCGTCCGGACATGAAAATCGACCAGCCGTTCTCTGGGCCTGGAGGCCATTGAAAAACTGCGCGTACTGCCGTCCGCAATGTGGACATTCATGTATTGCCCGGGGCGATAGACAACGGAACCAGCGCCGGGAACTTCCAACGTGAGGTGAATGACGTCCCGGCCGATGGACCGGATGGCGCTGATCAGTGCGGTATGACGGACCGGGTCGGGCAGGGAGGCGCAGCGCTCGCAGGGCCTATCACCAGGTCGCTCGCGGGCAATGCCTGGCAGGCGAGCGCATAGCCGGCGCTTTCCTCTTCCGGCGTGAGGGCAAGCGGGAACTCGCGGTAGGTGACGGCGCCTTCGATGAGCTTGATACGACAGGTCCCGCAACCCCCGAGCTGGCAATTGTGGGGCAGGCTTACATTTGCCCGCAGTGCAGCGGTCAAGATGGACTCGTCGGGCGCCACGTCGAACGACAGCGATGTCTCCGGGACCTGAACCCGATAGGACACAGGCACCTCCGTTCACGGCTTTCACGAGCAGTCGGCAGGACCTCCGGCCGACATTCGCCGGCGGTTATTTCTTGATATCGACGGCGACCAGAACGCGGCGCTTTTCCGGCGCGAGCAGTTCCTGCAACGCCTGCAGCGCGGCGATCCCGCATAGGGTGTCCTGCTCGCCGTTGCCTCCGCTCAGACCGACCCCGCCGATCACCTCGTCATCGACGACAATCGGAAACCCGCCGACGAACACGGCAAATTTGCCTTCGAAACTCCATTGAATGCCGAAAGCCTCGTTGCCCGGAAGCGCGGGTCCGTTGGGCGGCTGGTTGAACAGATGGGTCGACCGCTTGTGTCCTGCCGCGGTGAACGCCTTGTTCCAGGCGATCTGCGGACCGGTAATGCGCGCACGGTCCATGCGTTCGAGCACGAGCGGATAACCTCCGTCGTCCACGACGCAGACCGACTCGAGCACGCCGATCTCCTCGGACTTCCTGATGGCGGCCGCGACCATGTGGCGGGCTTCTTTCAACTCGAGCTTGAACGAACTTCTCATGTGCTCTTTCCTGCATGCGCGTAGAAAACCGCGGGACGGTCATGAACAAGGCCCAAGGGCTTGCAGGCGCCCTCCCGATCAGCAACCGCGATAGACGGTTTGGCCATGGCCGCCACGATCCTTCTCAATGCCAGATGAGGACCGCGCAGATGGTGGATACGACCAGCCCGACCAGCACCGGAACCAGCACGGTTTGTACGATCTGGAACACCGGCACGCGTGCGAAGCCCGCCACCGCGATCAGCGACGACCATGCGACCAGCGTGCCGCCGCCGGTCCACACCGCCCCCATTTGGCCGACGGCGGCCAGCGTTGCGGGATCCAGTCCGGCGCCCGGGGCGAGCGCGCCCGAAAGCGATCCCGTGAGCGGCAGGCCGGCGAACCCGGAGCCGTCTATGCCGGTTATCATCCCGACGATCAGCACGCCGAAGGCGACCAGGACGTGGTTGTCGGGGATCCAGCCCTGCGCGCTCTGAATCAGCTCGAACAGCAGGCTGGGCGTTTGCGCGACCGGCACGTTGAGGATCGAGGCGGCAAGGTCTCCGCCGGCGCCGAGGAAGAAGAAGCCGGCGATCGGCAAGACCGAGCCCATCGCCCGGAAGGCGAAGACGAAGCCTTCGGTGACGTGGTCGGCGCTGGCATCGAGCGCCTTGCGCGGTCCGTCGGCCGCAAACGACGCCAGGATCATCAGCACCGCGGCCGCGCCGCCAACGAGCGCGGCCGCTTCGCCGCCCTTGAGATCGCGGCCGATACCGAACTTGGACAGCACCATCAGCGCAATGACGCAGAGGAAGGCGAGCGGGGTCACGATGGCGAAGAACTTCGACCACCCCTTGCGGCGCTGGTCGACCATCGACAGTTCCTGACGAACCTGGGCGTCGGTGGCCAAGGGCTGTTGGGTCTCATACCCGGTACCACGCGCGATCTCGGCCTTATCGAAGGTGCCCTCGGCTTCGATGCGCGCAAGCTCACCGTTGGCCGATTGCGCCTGCCAACGTTCGAGCAATGCATTGCTGGGTTTGGCGATCGACTTGCGAATTGAGACATAGGCGAGAACCAACGCGATGATGCCGGTGATCAGCGACAGTACCAGCGCGCGATCTGCCACTACGGCGGCGCTGACGGCTGCGCCCGCCGCTTTGGCGCTGATCCCGGGCGCGACGCCGATCACGTAGTCGGAGGACAAGGCCATCCCCTGGCCGGCAATCGCGATCGCCAGCGCGCCTCCCAGCGGCGGCAGGCCGGCGGCAATCGCCGCCGGCAGCAATACGGCCGACACCAGCGGTACCGCCGGTGTGGGCCAGAAGAACAGCGAGATGACGTAAGTGATACCGGCGAGGACAAAATACGCGGTGTGACCATCCTTCATGACCGCTCGGAACGGCTCGACCATCCGAATGTCCGAGCGCAAAGTTTTCAGGGCGTTCAGCAGGGCGGTCATCAGCGCGATCACCAGGAAGATGTTGAACAGCTCCTTGGCGGCCGTGAAGCTCGCATTGAATATGCTGCCAAGTGCAGTCACCGGACTGTGTGTCCAAGCCAGCGTCACCAGAAAGGTAGCGGCGACAGAAGGCACGACGACGTTGGCGCGCAGAATCATCGTCAGCACGATCACCGCAACGCCGGCCAGATAGACCCAATGCGCCGCGCCGATTGCTAGGTGCTGTCCCATGGCTCTTCCCTCCCCGCGAGCGGGTGCTCAATTTTGTATACTGTATTCTGTAATTGCAACAAGAAACTGCGCTGCCAGCCTCTCTTTCCAATACATGAAATTAGGCAAGAATCTTGCGCTCAAACCAGCCTTAAACCGCGGATTTACCGGTCATGTTGACCGTGTTGACGGCAGCCAATTCTCGTATACAGTATTCAATTATTTGGCCTCGGCGGGAGCCCCCGAATTCGCCCGCACGCCGTGCAGCCGTCTCCATCTCGTACCGGACAGGAGCGCACAATGCCCGACCTGATGAACCACGTTGAATTCCGCGCCGCGCTCGAAAACGCCATCAAAGGCAAGAGCGCGAACAAGGCCCCTTTCAGCATCGCTTGGGCAAGCGGCAAACTCAGTCGCGCGCACCTCGCGCGCTGGGCCGAGAACCACTATCATTACGTCGGGCCATTCGCCGACTATCTGGCATACATCTATGCCCGCATGCCCGATCGCTACACCGATGCCAAGGATTTCCTGCTCGCTAACATGTACGAGGAGGAAATCGGCGGCGATCGCCACACCGATCTGCTGATCCGCTTCGCCAAGGCGTGCGGCACGACCGAGGAGCGGGTCAAAGATGCGGACAACATGACCGCTACGACGCGCGGGCTGCAAAGCTGGTGCTATGCCGTCTCCATGCGAGAGGATCCCATTGTCGCCGTGGCCGGCCTCGTGGTCGGGCTGGAGTCGCAGGTTCCTTCGATCTATCGCAAGCAGACGCCGACTCTGCGCGAGAAATACAAATTCACGGACGAAGAAGTCGAATTCTTCGACCTCCATATCGTCTCCGACGAAATCCACGGTGAACGCGGCTACCAGATCGTTCTCGAGCACGCCGACACGGTCGACCTGCAGCAGCGCTGTCTGAAGATTTGTGAGGTCGGCGCGCAGATGCGCCTGCTCTACACGACCGCGCTCTACTACGACTACGTGGCGAAGGATATCCCGCTGTCGGAACTCGAACAGGTCGAAAGCAAGGTCCCCGAGTTCGAGCGCGAATTGCTGCAGGCGTGACCAAGTGCCGACGATCGTTCTTCATCGCGGCGGTCAGATCCATCGGGGCGAGGTCAACGAGAATACCAACCTCGTCGTGAGAGCCGGCATCAAGCAATTTCCCTATCCCAACCTTCGGTACGGCTGCGGGATGGGAAAGTGCGCCAAGTGCGCCAGCCGCATCATCGACGGGGCCGAGCATCTCCCGGCGCCCAATTGGAAAGAAAAGAAGCAGTTGGGCGCCAAGCTCGAAGAAGGTTATCGCCTGGTCTGCCAGTTGTGGCTCAGTCACGACCTCGAACTGGCGCAGGACGACAAGCCGCTCGAGCCCTTGGCTCCCGCCTCGCCGTGAGGGGCTTCGACCGGGAGCGCACCGTCGCCGCGCCAGATGGCTGGAGGACTCTGCCATGTACGTGATTTTGACGAGCAAGCCCGGAAAATTCAGAACCGAGATCGTCGATGGACTGCGGCCTTTGGAAGCCTACGACTACCTGTTCTACGGGGAAAAGAAGGCGCGCTTCGTGATCGCGGAACTGCTTAAAGACACCAAGATCAGGGTGATCGAAGAAGGGACCTTGATCGTGAACGATGTCCCTTCGAAATTCTTTGATAAGTTCGCGACCGTCGAGCGCGCCCTGATCGAACTGAAACATCTGACCAGCTTTGGCAGCGTGGAGGCAACGCTGGAAAAAGTTGCCGTGTCCGACGGCTGACCGCGTCGTTGCGATCGGATCGCGCCATGATCGAAGTGACGTTTCTGACCAACGACGGGAAGGTGGTCAGCGCGCCTGAGAACAGCAATCTGCTTCGCGTTTCGCTGCGCGAAAAAGGCGGAATACCGTTCAAGTGCGGCGGCGGATTATGCGGGACCTGCAAATGCAAGATCGAGAAAGGGATCGAGAACACCGACGAAATCAAGGCAAAGGAGCGCAACCATCTGACCGAGGCTCAGTTCAAGGATGGCTATCGCATGGCCTGTCAGACGTTCCTCAAAGGTGATGTCAGCGTCTCCTGGGAGACCAAGCGACCTTGATCGCTGCCGTCTTCGCTGCCGCCTCTGCCGGAAATGGCGCAGGGAAAATGTATCTTGCCGTCGAGGCCGGCACGGACGTTCGCTCGTCACGGGCGACCGTTCGAACGGCTCTGGAGCATGGGGACCTCGTTCCACGCTCCACATGAACAGGCCGGCCGCCAATGTTATCTGGCTCGTTTCTCCCTCTCATGGAATTGCGCGGAGTGGGAAAGGCCGCTTGATGGCACGCGGCCTCAAGTTGGAGTAGAGTGTTCAAAGGGCGATGTCGAGATTCGCCGCAGCGAAAAGAATGCCAGGCGCGCTGTCGTCGCCATCAATGTCGCAGGCTTTCTCGACATTCCTGCTTAGGTCAAAGTCATGGTGCTCAGGCACAGGACATCGATGCGCCGGCTTGGCGAAACGCACTCGCCGCTCCACGGCAAAGTCATTTCCGAACTGCGTCAGGCGATCCTGAACCAACGCCTGAAGCCGGGCGAGCGCCTGATCGAAGGACGTCTGGCCGAGGAGTTGGGTGTGTCGCGCAATCCAGTGCGCGAGGCGATCCGGGCGCTCGCCTCGGAGGGTTTGATCGAAGTCACCGCACGCCGCGGCGCCTCCGTCGTCGTGATGACGGAGCAGGAGGCGCGCGAGACCATAGAGTTGCGCGCCCTCCTGGAGGGACAGAACGCGCGGCTGGCGGCGCGCCGGCAGGATCGGCAGACTCTCAAGCACATCGAAATTGTTTTGAACAAAGGAACGGCCGCAGTTGCCGCCAAGCGGTTTGATCAGTTGTCCGACCTCAATCAACAGTTCCACCGCGAACTGGCGGAGGCGGGACAGAACAGGGTTCTGGGCGAGCTCCTGAGGAAATTGCGGGAGCGGACCGCAATGCTGTTCTCCCCGAACGATCCCGTGCGGCAGGCTCGTTCCTGGAACGAGCACGCGGCAATCCTGCGCGCCATCATCGAGGGCGACGAACGCGCCGCCGCGACGCTCGCGGCCGAACACGTGACACGCGCGGGAGCGGATTTCCTGTTCGGGCTCGGTGCGTTCGAGGAGGGCTCTCCGCTGCCACCCAGCCCCCGGCCCAAGGGCACCACCAAGTTGCGTTCGGGGGCGTTAAGGGTGCCGTCAATGACGCACGACGCAACGAGCCGAAGAGAGGCACCGCCGGACGAGAATGCCGGGATTAGAGCTCACCGCGGCCGCGTGAGGCGCAACCAAAAGAACCCTGCCGGCAGAACGAAGTCACGCGCGAGAGGATAACCCTCTTCGCCGTCGGAAGCCTTGAGCTTCTCCGCCAGGACGCTGCGGCGCTAATAGCCCGAGCCGCTGGCCCGTACCGGGACCAGGGTGGGCGCAGCCCCTCCCGCCTTCACCTCTAGCGGCGGACGCAACACCGCCGCGATCTCATCGGCGAGTTCCTCGAGGGCGGCACGGTTGCCACCCTGACGCAGATAGATGCCGCAATAGAGTTCCGGCAGTTCCGGAAGCGGTGCATCCTCCCACACCGTGAGCGAGGTCTGCAGAGCGCGGCTGCGCGGCAGCACCATGACGCCGAGCCCGGCGAGGACAGCGGCCTCCAGGCTGGCGATGCTGCGCGAGGTGAACACAAAGTCGCATTCACGCCCGACGCGATGGAGCGCGTTCACCGCGGTGTAGCGGCAGGAACAATCCTCGCCGAACGACACCAGCGGAACCGGACCGCTGGGATCGAGCTGGGTGGCGTCGCTGCGCACCCAAACCGCCTGATCGATCCACAGATGATGCGCTTCGATCGACGGCTTGGAGTTGGCGACCGCAACCGCCAGGTCGATGTCGCCCTGACGCAGTCCGCGCAGCATGTTTTCGAAGCTGGTCGCAGTCGCGACGAAACGAATGTCCGGCCAGCGCTTGCGGAACTGGGCCAAAGTCGCCGGGATCTTGACGCCGGCAAAATCGCCGGGGATGGCGACACGCACGGTCTGCGCCGTCGGCTGACCGCCGCTGAGCTGCGCGATCTGATCGTTGACCGACAACATGCGGCGCGCGTGGGCGACGACCATCTCTCCGCGCGGGGTGAGACTTACACCCGGCGCACTCTTGTCGAGGATCTCGTAGCCGAGAAGAAACTGCAATCGCTTGATCTGGGCACTCACCGCCGGCTGAGTGACGCCGAGCGAGTGGGCTGCCTTGGTAAAGCTGCGTTGATCAACCACGGACACGAGGGTCCGCAGCAATTCAGTCGGTATGTTCAACATGCCCCCTCGCCGTTCCTGCGCCGTCACGCACTTGTCGCAATCCGCGCATCAACCGAGTTCCCAGCAACCACTGCGAAGCAGTGCCAATTAACGGCAATGTGTGCTCAATTCACCGCGAGTCAAGCGCAGCAATAAACGTTGTCGTTCCCCCTCAAATCGGCAAATATTGTGCCGGTCCGCCGGGAGCGCGTTACAACCTGGGCAATTCGGGGGACGCGCCCCCACCGCGTCCCCTCCAGGTCAATGTAAGCGGCGTTGCGGGCAGGGGTTATTCGGTTAAAGTGCAGATATGTGCCCGCAGCGGAGAGTCGTAGCCGTGCCGACGTCGGCGTTATGAAGTTCCTCCGTCTCTACCTCCGCGTGCTGGAAATGCTCGGGCGCGAGGCCCGCCTGGGCTGGATTCTGGCGCTCGCCAATCTGGCTCTGGCCTCCGCCATGTTCGTGGAACCGCTCCTGTTCGGGCGGATCGTCGATACCCTGGCCAATGCCCAGGCACGTGTTTCCGATCTGCCGTTGCACGACTTGATGCTGCTGCTCGGCGCCTGGGTCGGGTTCGCCCTGTTCACCATCGTTTGCAGCACGCTCGTCGCCCTCCACGCCGATCGGCTCGCGCACCGCCAGTACCAGGTGGTGCGAACGATGTTCTTCGAGCACGTGCTGCAGCTTCCGCTCAGCTACTACACCGGCTCGCATTCCGGGCGCCTGGTGAAGGTGATGATGACCGGCACGAACACGTTGTGGGCATTGTGGCTCGCCTTTTTCCGCGAGCACTTCGCCAGTTTCGTGTCGCTCATCGTTCTGATGCCGCTGACGCTCTTCATCAACTGGCGATACGGCCTGCTGCTGATCGTGCTGTGCTGCGTGTTCGCCGCCCTGATCGCGCTGGTCGTCAGCAAGAGCGAACAGCTGCAGAGCACGGTCGAGCGCTATTACTCCGACGTCGCCGAGCGCACCACCGACACGCTCGGGAACATCGCCCTAGTGCAGAGCTTCGCCCGCATCGAGAGCGAAGTTTCCGGCATGAAGAAGATGGGCGACGACGTGCTCAGCGCCCAGATCCCGGTGCTGTCGTGGTGGGCGGTGACGACCGTGATCACGCGCACGGCGACCACGTTGACCATGTTGTCGATCCTGGTGCTGGGCGTCTGGTTCTATCTGCACGGTCTCACCACGGTCGGCGAAATCGTCATGTTCATGAGTTATGCCACGCTGCTGATCGGCCGGCTCGAACACGTCGTGCAGTTTGCCAACCGCATGGTGATGGACGCGCCGCGGATCAAGGAATTCTTCGAGGTGCTCGACACCGAGCCGGCGGTGCGCGACCGTCCCGACGCGCTGGATCCAGGCCGCCTGCACGGCCTCGTCGAATTCAAGGACGTTTCGTTTTCCTACGACGGCAAGCGCGCCGCCGTTGCCGATCTCACTTTTACCGCCCTGCCGGGAGAGACCGTCGCGCTGGTGGGCGCAACCGGGGCCGGCAAGTCGACGGCGCTGGCTTTGCTCCATCGCGCCTTCGACCCGCAGTCGGGCGTGGTGAGAATCGACGGAATGGACATCCGCGCCCTCACGCTCACCGGGCTGCGGCGCAACATCGGCGTCGTGTTCCAGGAGGTCCTGCTGTTCAATCGCTCGATCGCTGAGAACCTGCGCGTCGGCAGGCCGGACGCGACCGAGGAGGAGCTGCGCGCAGCGTGCGAGCGGGCGCAGGTGCTCGAGGTGATCGAGCGCCAACCGCAGGGGTTCGAAACCAATGCCGGCGAACGGGGCCGGTTGTTCTCCGGCGGGGAGCGCCAGCGCCTGTCGATCGCACGCGCGCTGCTCAAGGATCCGCCGATCCTCATCCTCGACGAAGCCACCAGCGCGCTCGACGCGCTGACCGAGGCCAAGGTTCAGGCCGCGCTGACCGAGGTCATGAAGGGGCGCACCACCTTCGTGATCGCCCACAGGCTGGCCACCATCCGCAACGCCAGCCGGATCCTGGTGTTCGAGGCCGGCCGCATCATCGAGAGCGGCACTTTCGACGAATTGATGCGTCTGGGCGGCCATTTCGCCGAGCTCGCCAGGAGCCAGTTCCTGGCCGTCGAGACGGCGAAACCGCGATCCGAGCCGATGTCCGCGGTCGGTCAGACGTGACGGCCCGTGGCATCGGGAGCGCCGGTGGCTTGTCTTTTCGACGGCATGCCGACTACCGACCTTGATCGCTTCGCTGACCGGTGATCACCGGGGCTGTTACGGCTGCACCGATGCATGTCTCCACAATCGCCTGTCGTCTCGCCGTTCATCCGCTCAAGGCGGTATTCGTGCTGGCGCTGCTGGTTCGCCTGATCAATCTCGCGTTCCTTGCCGGCAACGATTCCTTCTTCGCGGAGCAGGACGCGTTCGCCTATTGGGCGCTCGGCGCCGGGCTCGCGAGACCTGAGAGCTTCTGGCCGACTCTCGTGGCGGAAACCGACCGCATGCCGCTTTATCCGCTGCTGCTCGGCGGCATCGAGCGCGTGTTCGGCGATGCTCCCCGGATGGCGGCAATCCTGCAGGCGGTCGTCGATGCCGGGACCTGCGCGCTCATTGCCGCGCTCGGCGCCCTGGTCTCGCCGCGGGTCGGGTTGATCGCCGGAATTCTGGCTGCGTTCTCGGCGACGCTCATTGTCTTCAGCACTCAGATCCTCACGGAGACCGTCTTTCTCTTCTTCTTCACCCTCATGTTGCTGGCAGGCGGGTGTTTCCTGCGTCACCCGTCCAATGGCCTCGCCGCGCTCGCCGGCCTCGCCGGCGGTCTCGCTCTCGCCACGCGGCCTGCCCTCGCACCGCTGCTGGCGGCAGGGATACCGCTGGTCTTCGTCGCCGCGCTGGTCCAGCGCCGGGGGTTTGCGGCGGCTTCTGTTGCAACGTTATTGTTCGCGGTCGGCAGCGCGGCGCCGGTCGCGCCGGTGTGGCTGCGCAACGTCATCCACTACGGCAGCTTCAGCCTGACGGCGCAGGCCGGCCATCACCTTGCGTATTGGATTGTCCCATTGGTGACTCAGCGCGCCGACGGGACGCCGTATCAAACCACGGTGGACCGGATGGAAACCCTCTACCGGCAGCGCGCGCAGACGCTGCTGTGCGCCCCACGCAAGCTCGACTGTGCGGCCGAAGGCGATTTGAACGCGCAGACCAATCCCTTCGCGCGCGCGGCCGTGAAGTCCGACCTGGCGCGTGAGGCGATGGCGCGCTTGCCGCTCGCGGCTTATGCCAAGGCATGGCTCGAAGGCATGGCGGTGAACCTGGGAGCGCCGGCGCTGCTGATCGATCCGCGCGTCCGCGCGCTGCCCAAGCCGAGCTTCTACAACACGCCGGGCGTGAGCCTGTGGGAGAAGACGCACGCCTATCTGTTCGACGATCCCGGCGCCTATCAGGCCCTGCTGGTCGTCGGGCTGGTCGCCATGCTGCCGATCCTGATCCTCGAGACCGTCGGGTTTGTCATGCTGGCGCGGGCGTCGCCGTGGGGCGCCGCCTTCGCCGGCGGCGTGCTCGCCTATTTCCTCCTGCTCAATGGGCCGGTGGCAACGCCGAAATATCGGCTGCCCATGGAGCCGGTGCTGCTCGTGCTGGCCGCGATCCCGCTCGCGCGGATGACGGAACGACGCCGGCCGCGCGCGCCGGCTACTTGATGCGCTCGAGGATGCTCACATAGTTCGCGACCGCGGTGCCGCCCATGTTGAAGATGCCGCCGAGCCTGGCATTGCCGACTTGCATATCGCCGGCGTTGCCGGTGAGCTGCATGGCGGTGAGTGCATGCATGGACACGCCGGTGGCACCGATCGGGTGGCCCTTGGCCTTGAGCCCACCCGAAGGATTGACCGGCAGGCGGCCGGTCTTCTCGGTCAGGCCCTCCGCCACGGCGCGCGCGCCCTGCCCTTCCGGAACGAGTCCCATCGCTTCGTATTCCATCAGTTCGGCGATGGTAAAGCAGTCGTGGGTCTCGACGAAGGACAGATCGGAGAGTGCCAAGCCCGCGCTCGCCAGTGCCCGTTTCCAGGCCTCGCCGCAGCCTTCGAGCTTGAGCACGTCGCGCCTCGACATCGGCAGGAAATCCTGGACGTGCTCGGCCGCGCGGAAAGCGACGGCCTTGCCAAGCTTGAGGGCGGTCGCAACGTCGGCGAGCACCACGGCGGCGGCGCCATCCGAGACCAGCGAGCAGTCCGTGCGCTTGAGCGGGCCGGCGACGCGGGGATTCTTTTCGCTCTCGGTGCGGCAGAACTCGTAGCCGAGGTCCTTGCGGATCTGGGCATAGGGATTGCTCACGCCATTGCGATGGTTCTTGGCGGCAATGCGCGCGAGCGCGTCGGATTGATCGCCCCAGCGCTGGAAATAGCGTGCCGCGATCTGTCCAAAGATGCCGGCAAAGCCGCCGTCGATATCGGCCTCCTCGCGCACATAGGAGGCCTTGAGCAGGTTGCGCCCGATGTCCTCCGCCGGCGTCGTGGTCATCTGCTCGGCGCCGACCACGAGCACGATACGCGCGGCTCTCGCCGCGATCGCTTTGAGGCCCTGATGCACCGCGGCCGAACCCGTGGCGCAGGCGTTCTCGACCCGGCTCGCGCGCTTGAAGCGCAAATCGGGCGAGGCCTGAAGCACCAGCGATGCGGTGAAATCCTGCGCCGAGAACCCGGCGTTGAAATGGCCGAGCACGATCTCGTCGACGTCGGCGGCGGCAACCCCGGCGTCCGCGAGCGCCTGCTGGGCGACCCGTACGATCAGGCTCTCGACCGTCTCGCCCTCAAGTCGGCCGAAGGGGGTGTGGGCCCAGCCAACGATGCAAGCAGTCACGACGCTCTCCTGTCATTTGCGCCCATTTTGCGGCTTCCCGTGCCTGTGGTGAAAACGCAACACTTAAGTCTGGCCGACGCTAACCTGCCGAATTTTGGACGCTTTCTTCGACCATGAACAGTGCGCTGTGGGCGTGAGCGGGGCAGATGGGGGCTTGTCGCTTTTGCCTTTCGACCATCCTCGGCCTAGATAGCCTCTCTCTCTTCCAGTAGAGCGTTTCCCGAGGCCCGCCAAACGATCGGACCCGGAGCCGTGATGTCTTCGACGCGATCATTCGTAGCGCGCACCCTGATGTGGGCGGGCGTCGCCTGTGCCGCAACGGGGCTCAGCGCCGCGCCGGCAGCGGCCGAGGCTCTGCTCGTGATCGAAGCCGACAGCGGCAAGGTGATCTTCGCGCAGAATGCGGGCCAACCCTGGTATCCCGCCTCGACCACAAAGCTGATGACCACCTATGTGACCCTGCGCGCAGTCAAGGAAGGGCGGATCACGCTGGACAAGCCGCTCGTGGTCTCAGCGAATGCAGCGGCGCAGTCGCCGGTGAAGATGGGGTTCCCGCCCGGAACCGTGATCACCGTCGACAATGCGCTCAAGATGCTGATGGTGAAGTCGGCCAACGACATGGCCGTGGTGCTGGCCGAGGGCGTCGCCGGCTCGGTCGAAAATTTCGCCGATGAGATGAACAGCAATGCGCGTCGCCTCGGCATGATCCAGTCGAGCTTCGTCAATCCCAACGGCCTGCCCGCCGACGATCAGATCGTCTCCGCACGCGACATGGCCATCCTGGCGCGCGCGCTCATCCGCGAAATGCCGGAATACGATTATTTCTGGCACCTGCCGGGCATCCGCCTGGGGAAGATGGTGCAGCGAAACTACAATACCTTGCTCGGCCGCTATCCCGGCGCTGACGGCATGAAGACCGGCTTCATCTGCGCCTCCGGTTTCAATCTCGTCGCCACAGCCACGCGTGGCGATCGACGGCTGATCGCGGTGGTGCTGGGCGCTCCCTCGTCGGCGGCGCGCGCATTGAAGGCCGCGCAGTTGCTAGAGCGGGGCTTCAACAGCAATAGCGGCCTGTCATGGTTGATGCCGTCGCTGGGTACGGTCGAAACAGTGCAGCCGGTCGATGCCACTCCGCCGAACCTGCGTGATGAAATGTGCGGACCGCACCGCAAGCGCCCCGCCACCGAGGACGAGGACGAGGTGATCGGGGTCGACAACAATCCCGATTCCCCCTACGGGGTCTTCCTCTCCAGCCTGCGCCCGCCCAAGGCCAAGGGCGCCGCCGCGTTGATGCCGGACATCAAGCTGGGCGAGCCGGTCTTGGTCTATACCGGCACCAAGCCGCCGGCACCGGGGTCGCTGGCCGCGGGCGACGCAAAGAAGAAGGCCGTTGCCGCCAAGCCCTCGGCCAGCAAGGACGCGAACAAGGATAGCGCCAAGGATCCGGCAAAGGATACCGCCAAGAACGGCACCGCGACCGCCGCCGCGCCGTCTGGCGACGCGACCGCTCCTAAGCCGAAGCCGAAACCCAAGCCGAAGGTCCCGGCGGCCACGGACACGTCCAAGGACGGCGCTTCCCCGGCAACC
>Ga0070670_100003131_pt1 | contig 13686 bp, 12 predicted proteins | sample KBSS63metaG_FD_64665 | JGI IMG/M metagenome (GOLD analysis project Ga0070670, IMG submission 64665) | Switchgrass rhizosphere microbial communities from Kellogg Biological Station, Michigan, USA - KBS S6-3 metaG | ecosystem: Host-associated > Plants > Roots > Rhizosphere > Soil ... | reverse complement strand
CGCCGACTTCACCGACCTGATCCTGCGCTGCCGCGACCAGGGGCTCGCCGGCCTCGAGTTCGCCGCCGGCATCCCCGGCTCGGTCGGCGGCGCGCTGTACGGCAACGCCGGCTGCTACGGCGAGGACATCGGCCGCTACACGGTCGAGTGCACGATCGCCACGCCGGACGGCGCGATGGTCGAGACCCGGCCGGCCGCGTGGTTCGAGTTCGCGTACCGCGACTCGCTGCTCAAGCGCGACGCACGCGTGCTGTTGTCGTGTCTGCTGCAGCTGCGGTCCGGCGACCGCGGCGAATCGACGCGGATCATCGAGGAGAAGCTCGAGATCCGCCGCGTGAAGCACCCGCAATGGCGCACCGAGCCCACGGCCGGGAGTTACTTCAAAAACCTGCCGCCCGACTGGCGCATGCCCGGCGCGAAGCTGTCGCCCGGCACCCACCGCGTCGCCGCGGGTCAGCTGCTCGACGAGTGCGATTGCCGCGGGCTGCGGATCGGCGATGCGATGGTGTTCGAGAAGCACGCGAACATCATCGTCAACGTCGGCCGCGCGACGGCGCGCGAAGTGCTCCAGCTCGCCGCCGAGATGAAGCGCCGCGTGCGCGAGAAGTTCGCGGTCGAGCTCGAGGAAGAAGTGATGTATCTGGGCGGCCGGCGCGGGTAGGGGAGGGCGCGCTATCGATAAAGCTGCTTCAAGTCGCCCCATCGCCTTCGCAACGCGGGTGTTTCCGATTCCACGCAATATTGCATCGCAAAACACAGGTCGTGATCGGGTTCGCACGTGCGCAGACCGGCGGGCTTGCAGTTGAAGAGCACCCTCAGATCACAGGCCTCGCCGTCCGGGTAGCAGTCTCCCCTGCAGGCAGCGACGGTCCATGAATTCGCGTCGCCGGCTACCAGCGCGATCGCGTAATGCGCTCCCACGACGAGGGGCACGGGCGGATCGAGGTGGAACTCGAACGGGATGGGATTGACTGGATCGGCATACGGCACGACGACCGACCAGGGGCCTGCAATGAGATGCAGCCCATCCGGCTCGCCCGTGGGCCACGTGCCCACGATGTACAGCGTCCGCGGCTGGTAGCTCGTCTCGTTCCTCGGCGCATCCCAGACCGTCACGACGCCGAGCAGTGAGTCCGTCGCCACGAAAGACTGCGCAATTCCCCGGCATTGGTAGGTGAGCGCGATCGTGTCCGCCATGGCAACCGGGAGGCCCACCGCGGGACCGACCGCCGTGCACGGCGCACCGAGCGTGTCCGATGGCGAGGCGCATGCCAGCGTGACGAGCGACAGGACGCTGCATCGAAGGAAGGCCGGGATGGGGCGCATGCCCAGCGTCATACCCGTCTTGCACGCGTACGGTTCCTCGCAAACGGTCGGCTTCCGGTACGCCGGCTCTGGGCGCGGGCCGGGTTCCCGTCGCTGCACGACTACTGCGTGCGCGAATTGCACCTGTCCGATGCCGCAGCGTTCAAGCGCATCCGCGCGGCACGCGCGGCCGCCGCGCCGCGGCTACGCCCGGTCCGTGCCGAACCCCAGTGCGCCCGGCGCGGTCGCGGGCGTGTGTTCGAACCGGCGCGCGAGCTCCGAGAAGTAGACGAGCCCGACGATCAGGCCGCCGACCATCGCGTGGACCAGGCGCACCATCATGCCGATCGACGTGCTCACCGACGGGCCGCGCACCACCACGAACAGCAGGAATAGCGCCCACGCCACCAGATACAGCGGGCGCGCGAACGGGCGGAGCAGCGCGAGCCCGATCCATGAAGCGAACGCACACGTCGAGCACACGAGCAGCAGCACGATGTGCGGCAGGTTCGACCAGCCGTGCATGCCGACGCGGTCGTGGACGAACGACGCGAGTCCCGCCGGCAGCGTCCAGCCGAAGAACAGGTCGGCGCCGAGCGCCGTGAATGCGAGCATGAGGTCGGCGAGGACCAGCACGCGCAGCAGCGTGGTCTTGTTCATGAGAAGCCTCCGCGTCCGGCCGGAACGACCCTTTCGGTGCACCGGCCGCCGGGGCGACGCCGAAAAAACGGCCCCGCCCGCGTTGCGGGAGGTCCGTGTCCCAGATTACGCACCGCTGCGTGGCCAGGTTGCCGGCAGAGCAGGAGGACCGGCTCCGCGTGATCTCCCCGCACGCAACGCGGCCCCGTGCGCTAGATTACGCCGCATGGCGCTCGCTCCCCGCACCCGTCTCGGGCCGTACGAGATCGTCGCGCCGCTCGGCGCGGGCGGCATGGGTGAAGTGTACCGCGCGCTCGATACGCGACTCGGCCGCGAGGTCGCGATCAAAACGCTGCCGGCGGGCTTCGCGGCCGACGCCGAGCGGCTCGCGCGGTTCGAATCCGAGGCGAAGGCGGTCGCGGCGCTATCGCACCCGAACCTGCTCGCGATCCACGACGTCGGCACCGTGGACGGCGTCACGTTCGCGGTGACCGAGCTGGTCGAGGGCCGCACGCTGCGCGATCGATTGCTGGACGGTGCGATCGCGGCGCCGCGCGCCGCGGCGCTCGCCGCGCAGATCGCGCACGGGCTCGCCGCCGCGCACGACCGCGGCATCGTGCACCGCGACCTGAAGCCCGAGAACATCATGGTGACGCCGGATGGCCGCGCCAAGGTGCTCGACTTCGGGCTAGCGAAGCGCGATGCGCCGCCAGCGGCCGGGTCGGAGAGCATGGCGCCGACCCTCGCCGCGGTGACCGAGCCCGGCACCGTGCTCGGCACGATCGCGTACATGTCGCCCGAGCAGGTGCGCGGCAAGGCGGTCGACGCGCGCTCGGACCTGTTCGCGTTCGGCGTCGTGCTGTACGAGATCCTCGCCGGCCGGGCGCCGTTCCGCGGCGACTCGGCGGCCGACACGATGACCGCGATCCTGCGTGAGGACCCGGCGCCGCTGTCGCTCGTCGCGCCCGACACGCCGCCCGGGCTGCAGCGCATCGTCGAGCGCTGCCTCGAGAAGCTGCCGGCGGCGCGGTTCCGCACCGCGGCCGATCTCGCCTTTGCGCTCGAGGCGTTGTCGGGCAGCGGGACGAGCGGTGCGCACGCGGCGATCGTCGAGGCGGCGCCCGCGAGCGTCCGGTTCCAGCGGCTCACGTTCCGCAACGGCCACATCGGTGTCGCGCGGTTCACGCCGGATGGCGCATCGGTCGTCTACGGCGCCGCGTGGGACGGCCGGCCGCATGAGGTGTTCACGTCGCGCATCGGCGGTGCGGAATCGCGCGGGCTCGGGCTGCCGCCCGGCAGCATCCTCGCGATGTCGTCGAGCGGCGAGATGGCCGTGTCGCTCGGCTATCGGCATTTTTCATGGTTCCAGGTGTCCGGGACTTTGGCGCGAGTCGCATTGGCTGGTGGCGGTGTCCGCCCGTTACAAAAAGATGTCGGCGCCGCCGACTGGTCACCCGACGGCCGCACGATGGCGGTCATCCGCTACCTGATCGAGCGCTGCGTGCTCGAGTACCCGCCGGGCAAGGTGCTGTACGAGACGACCGACTGGCTGCACCGCTGCCGCGTGTCGCCGGACGGCACGCTCGTCGCGTTCGGCCACCAGCATCGCACCGGCGAGGGTGAGGCCGACCTGTGCGTCGTCGACCGCGACGGCCACGTGCGCGTGATCGCATCCGACCTCACGAACCTGAGCGGGCTCGCGTGGTCGCCGTCCGGGCACGAAGTGTGGTTCTCGGGCATCGACGACCAGCTGCGGCAGGGCATCTGGGCCGCAGCGCTCGACGGCACACGCCGCGAAGTGCTCGCGACGCCGACGCGCATCGCGCTGCACGACGTGCGCGCCGACGGCCGCGCGCTCGTCACGATGGACGAATTGCGCACGGGCGTGAGCGTGGGTGACACGAGCGACGCGCCCGAAACCGACGTCGCGTGGTTCGACGGATCGGTCGTGTGCGCGCTGTCGGCGGACGGCGGGGAGATGCTGTTCGCCGAGGTCGCCGAAGCCGAGAACCCGCACTACGCGACCTACCTGCGCCGATTCGACGGCTCGGCCGCGGTGCGGCTCGGCGAAGGCATCGGACTCAGCCTGTCGCCGGACGGTGCGTGGGCGATCTCCGCGACGCACCACGGCCGACAGGGGCTCGTGCTCTACCCGACGGGCTTCGGCGAGCCGCGCGAGCTCGAGCTGCCGGGCATCGAGCGTCCGCAGTGGGCCGGCTTCCACCCCGACGGTCGTCACCTGTTCGTCGTCGGCGGTGCCGGCAAGGGGCCGTCGGCGCTATACCTCGTACCGCTCGAGGGTGGCGCGCCCGAGTTATTGTGGGACGAACCGCTCGAATTCAGCCGGTTCCTCGGCCTCGCCATCTCCCCGGACGGCGCACGCGTCGTGCTGCAGCGCGGCACGTGCGAGTTCCTCGAGTTCGACTGGGCGTCGCGCACCGCGACGCCGCTGCACGGCCTCATCGAGAGCGAGCGCGTGCTCGCGTACGACGCGACGAGCCGTGCCGTGTACGTCAGCGGCCGCAACGTGCTCGAGAGCGGCATCGACAAGTTCGATCTCGCGACCGGCGAGCGCACGCCGTGGCGCACGCCGAAGCTCGCCGACGCGAAGGCCGTTGTGTTCGTGACGCGCCCCGTGGTGGCCGCGAACGGCAGCCGCTACGCCTACAGCTACCTGCGGCTGATCACGAACCTGTACCTGGTCGAGGGCCTGCGCGAATAGCGCGTCAGCGCTCGTGGCGCGCGCGGACGGCGCGGCGCCACGCCTGCATCGTCGAATCGTACGCGGCGGGCATCGGCGTCATGTCGCCGAGCCGCAGGTCGTGGCGGCAGTGGTAGGCGCCGCTCGAGTCGCACGACAGCAGCCCCATGCCGGGCTTCCACTCGCGCGTCGCGGTGTTCGTGTACCGCCACGTCGGGACGGGCGGCGTGCCGGGCAGCGCGGACAACGTGACCGTCGTCCCGCGGCGCGGGTGCGCGCCGTCCCACACCTCGACGTGCACGTGCCCCGGGCCGTCGTACATGCCCGGCACGACCGAGCGGATGCGGTACTCGCCGCGCGCGTTCGTGCGCAGCACGCCGGCGACGCGGTTGAACTCCATCGTGTGGCGCGCGTACCAGCCCTTCGAGTCCGCGTGGTAGACGTACAGCTTCACGCCCGCCGCGGGCGTCGAATCCGGCCGCAGCAGGCGCCCGCTCATCTCGAACCGCGGCCCGGGCTCGTCGCGCGCGACGAGCCGGATGTCCCACGACACGGGCGTGTCCCACGGCAGCACGGTGCCGGGCGGCGCGTGCGGCGCGGCCGGCGCCGCCGCGGCCGGGATCGGGATCGCGAGGCTGCGCCAGCCGGTGTCGGCCGCGGCGGCCGCGCGGCCGGTGGCCAGGGCGACGACGATCGCGGCGAGCAGCACGGCGCCGGTTCCCGCTACTTGGGCAGCGCCATGCTGTGCGGGACCAGGTACACCGCGAGCGTGAGCACGCTCGCGAGCGCGACGTAGGGCTTCGGGTTCCTGCCGACGCGCAGCGCGACGGCGGCGCCCAGCCACACGATCAACGCGAGCAGCGTCTTGTTGTCGGTGACGTCGTTGCTGATCGGGAACCCGCCCCACGGCGCGCGGAACGCGTACCATGCGACGAGGCAGCCGAGCAGGATGCCGCCCACGACCAGCGCGGCGATGGTGCGGCCGACGAGCATGCCGAACCGCGGCGCGGGCGACAGCGTCTCGAGCCCGGCGCGCGTCGAGTACAGCATCGCCGCGAACATCGCGAGGATGTGCGGGATCAACACCCACGCCGGCACGTCGCCGCGGAACCGCATCACCGCCTCGCCCTGCGGCGGCAGCACGATCTGCTGGTCGAACTTCCGCAGCGTGACGCGGTACGCGACCTTGGCGCCCATCGGCTGGTGGGGGATCGTGCCGACGACCTCGCCGGCGATCGCGGTCATCGGCTGGCTCGTCCACGCCGCCGTGCCGGCCGGGCGGTATTCGAGCGTGCCCTCGGTGATCGAGCTGCCGGTCTTCACGTGCACGCGGTGGTCAGCGTCGCCGGCCTGCGTGCGCTCGAGCCGCCAGTCGAACGCGGTGCCGGCGAGCGTGGCGTGGCCGTACAGCGGGTAGGTGGGGCCCGTGACGCGCTGGTAGCGGGCCGACAGCAACGTGATCGCGAGCGCGATCAGCCAGAGCACGGCCGGCGTAGCCGGCCGGGGAGAAGTGCGGGGTCCGTTCATGCCGCGCAATCTAGCAGCGCGGCTGCGCCGGGCGTTAGCCGCCGATCGCGCTCATGCCGCGCTCGGGCTGGCGGAACAGCGGGCTGTTGATCAGGTGCCCCGGCAGCTTGCGCCACACCGCGGCGCGCGTGAGGTCGGCGACCGCCGCGTCGTCGGCGCCGGAACGCAGCGCCGCGCGCACGTCGTACTCGCGGTTCGCGAACAGGCACGTGCGGATCTGGCCGTCCGCGGTGAGCCGGATGCGGTCGCAGTGGCCGCAGAACGGGCGTGTCACCGATGCGATCACGCCCACCTTGCCGAGCCCGTCGCGGTAGCGGTACATCGTGGCTGGCGCGCTCGGGTCGGTGACGTTCATGGGTTCGAGCGGGAACTCGTGGTCGAGCTGCGCGAGGATCTCGTCGGCGGTGACGAGCCGCGCGCGGTCCCACGACTTCTGGAAGTCGAGCGGCATCCACTCGATGAACCGCAGCTCGAAGCCCTCCGCGCGCGCCCAGCGCGCGAGCGGCACGGCCTCATCCTCGTTGTGGCCGCGCATCAGCACCGCGTTGATCTTGATCGGCGCAAACCCCGCGGCGCGCGCGGCCGCCAGCCCGTCGAGCACCTCGCCCAGCCGGTCGCGGCGGGAGATCGCGCGGAACCGCTCGCGGTCGAGCGTGTCGAGGCTCACGTTGATCCGGCGCAGCCCCGCGTCCCGCAGCGCGGGCGCCATCTTGCGGAGCGCGATGCCGTTCGTCGTGAGCGACAGGTCGAGCCCGGGACGCAGCGCGGCGATCATGCGCACCAGTTCCGGCAGGTCCTGGCGCACGGTCGGCTCGCCGCCGGTCAGCCGCACCCCGTCGACGCCCAGCTCGAGGCAGATGCGCGTGTACCGCGTGATCTCCTCGTACGTGAGGATCTCGGCGCGCGGGATCCACGGCATGCCCTCGGCGGGCATGCAATAGACGCAGCGCAGGTTGCAGCGATCGGTGACCGAGATGCGGAGGTCACGGACGACGCGGCCCTGCGTGTCGACGAGTGGAGCGCGGTTCATGGCGATCGACCGGGCCGGGGACGGTGCGGCGGGACCCCGGCATGATAGGCCGTGCGCGGGCGCCGCCACAACGGCGGCGGCGCTTGCATCGGGGGGCCGGACCCGCCACGATCATCGCTTCGTTCCCCACACAATCGACCTGGAACCCACCCATGGCCCGTCGCATCCTCGCGCTCGTGCTGGCGCTCGCCGTGCCGGCCGGCGCCGCGTACGCGCAGCAGGTCCCGGACCCCGCGTTCGACACGTCGATCGCGCGCCCGATGTTCACGAGGCGGCACCCCCAGCTGCTCGTCGACCAGGGACACCACAACACGCACACGACGCGCTCCCGTTACGACGTGGTCGCGAAGCTCGCGATCGCCGACGGCTTCGAAGTCACGACCGACGACAACCGGTTCGCCACCGCGGACCTCAAGGGCATCGACGTGCTGCTGATCGCGAACGCGCTCGGCTCGGACCACCTCCAGACCGCCACAGCCGCGGGCCCGGCGTTCACCGCGCAGGAGTGCCGCGACCTGCGCGCGTGGATCGCCGCGGGCGGGTCGCTGCTGTTCGTCGCGGAGCACCCGCCGATGGGCACGGCGGCGAAGCCGCTCGCAAGGGCGCTGGGTGTCGACTTCAGCGAGGGCTACCTGGTCGACCCGGTGCTGGCGGACACGTCGTTCGGGGCGAGCACGCTCGTGTTCTCGGACGCGACCCGTTCGCTCGGCGACCACCCGATCCTGCGCGGTCGCGGCGCGGGCGAACAGGTGCGCCGCGTGCGGACGTACACCGGCCAGTCGCTCGCCGGGCCGCCGGGGAGCGTCGCCCTGCTCAAGGTCACCGCGCGTGCGCAGGACTACATGCTCGGGCCGACGGGCGTGCGCGGACCGGTGCCCGACAGCCTGAAGCGGCGGGCCGCGGGGCGGGCGCAGGCGATCGCGTTCACGCTCGGCAAGGGCCGCGTCGTCGTGCTGGGCGAAACGTCGATGCTGTGCGCGCAGCTCGTGACCGGCCCGAACGGCACGCAGCGCAAGGTCGGCATGAACGCGGACGACGACAACCGCCAGTTCGCGATCAACACGCTGCGCTGGCTCGCGCACGGCCTCGACGCCCCGGCCGTCGTCCCGGTCCGGCCCGCCCCGAAGGCGGCGGCCCGGCACTGACGTTGGCGCGTGCGGTGCGGTTCGTCGCGATCGCCGCGCTGTGCGCGGCCGCCGTCGCCGGCGCCGCATGCGCCCCGCGCGGCGCCCGCGATGCGCGCGCCGCCGCGCCGCCCACGCCGCCGCTCGCCGCGCTCGCGGGCGCGAGCGGCTGGCTGAACGGCCCGGCGCCCCCCGAATCACTCGCCGGGCGGCCGGTGCTGCTCGTCGCGTGGTCGGACGCCGATCCCCGCTCGCTGCGGCTGCTGCGCGAGGCGGCCGACTGGCAGCGCGCGTACGGCCGTGCCGGGCTGCGCGTCATCGGCGTGCACGTGCCGGAGTTCGCGTTCGCGGCCGACACCGCCGCGCCGGCGCGCGCGCTGCGGCGCCTCGGCATCACGTTGCCGGTCGCGCTCGACGCCGGCTCGCGGGTCGCGTCGCAGCTCGGCGTCGGCGACGACCTGCCCGACTGGGTGCTCGTCGACGCGCACGGCCGGCGCACGCTCACGGCCGAAGGCGACGCCGCCGCCCGGGTGCACGCGGCGCTCCTGTCGAGCCTCGGCCTCGCACCCGGCGGCGCGGCGCCCGTGGCGCCGGCGGCGGGCGGGTCGGCGCGCCGCGTGTACTGCGGCACCGGCCGCGTGCCCGGCGGCCCGCTCGCGGACGCGGTGCCGGGCCGGCCGCTCGTGTTCACCTCGCAGTTCCGCTACGAGGAGGAGGGCCGCGCGTACACGCCCTACCCGATCGGGCGGTGGACCCCGACGGCGGACGGCGTGGTGTCGGCGCGCGGCGGCGCGGCGGACTTCGTCGCGATGCGCTACGACGGCGGCCGCGTCGACGCCGTGCTCGGCGCGACGGCGCCCGCGCGCGTGTGGGTGATGTGCGACGCCGGCTGGGTGCCGGCCGCGGAGCGCGGCGACGACCTGCGGGTGGACTCGCGGGGCGCGACCTACGTCAGCGTCGACGAGCCGCGGCCGTACGCACTGATGCGCGGCGGCGGCGGCCACGTGCTGCGGCTGTCGCCCGACCAGCCGGGCATCACGTACTACGCGTTCCTGTTCGGGGACGAATAGCGTGCGCCGCCCGAGCGTCGCGTCAGTTGAGGCTCGCGGCGAGCTGCCGCAGCGCGCCGCAGTGCTTCTCGATCGTTTCGTGGTCGGCGGCGCCGGGCGCGAGCTCGAGGTAGCGCACGAGGCACTGCAGCGCCTGCACGTACCGGTGCAGCCGGAACAGCAGCAGCCCGCGGTCGCGGGTTTCCTGCGGGTCGCCCGGGGTGAGCACGAGCAGGTGGTCGACCACGCCGAGCGCGAGCGTGTCGTCGCCACGGCGGATGTAGGCGTTCTTCAGGTTGTTGAGCAGCCGCAGCAGCATGTCGCGGCGGCGCACCGAAGCGATCATCTGCGGGTCGTACTGCATCCGGCCCTTGGTCGTCTCCTGCAGCATTCGCACGCAGTCCTCGCGTCGCACGACCATGCCGCGCGAGAACGGGTCGAGCAGCAGGTCGCTCGTTTCGCCGGTGAGCCGCACCAGGAAGTGGCCGGGGAACCCGACGCCCTCGAGCGGCATGCCCACACGCCAGCCGAGCTCGAGCATCAGGATGCCGAGCGTCAGCGGGATGCCGAGCCGGCGCTGCACCACCTCGTGCAGCAGCGAGTTGCTCGGGCTGAAGTAGTCGTTGCGGTCGCCGCGGAACCCGAGTTCCTCGAACAGGAACGCCCGCAGCCGCGCCAGCTTCTGCAGGTTGTTCCAGTCGGGCGCGATGCGGCTCGCGAGCTCGTCGCCCCACGAGCGGATGCGCGCGAGCTCGTCGTCGATGTCGACGTTCGTGTCGCACTCGGCGGCGACCAGCAGCGCGGCGCGGGCCAGTTCGAGCCGTTCGTCCGGGCGGTGGATCAGGTCGATGAAGTCGGCGTGGACGTGGTCGTGGGGATCCATGGGTAGGATTTTGATGCAGAAATCGCGCCCACGACGCGTGGCCGCAGGCCGCCCAGGCCGTCGCCCGCTCGTGCCCGCGCGTCGCCAAATCCATGCGCCCGAGCCCGTTCCGCCGCGGCCACCGGGGCTCGAAGCGGCGCTCCGGCGCTGGTACCGGGCCCACCGGCGGCCACTCCCATGGCGACAAACATCCGACCCGTACCGGGTCTGGGTGTCGGAAATCATGCTGCAGCAGACGCAGGTTGCGACGGCGACCCCGTACTGGCGCCGGTTCGTCGAACGGTTCCCGACGGTCACGGACCTGGCGCGCGCGCGGCCGGCGTCGGTGCTGGCAGCGTGGGCCGGCCTCGGCTACTACCGCCGCGCCCGGTTCCTGCACGAGGCGGCGCGCGTCGTCGTGCGCGACCACGGCGGTGCGGTGCCGGACGACCCGGACGTGTTCGCCGCGCTGCCCGGGGTGGGCCGCTACACCGTCGGCGCGGTGATGTCGATCGCGTTCGGCCGGCCGCTGCCGGTGCTCGACGGCAACGTCGGCCGCGTGCTCGCGCGGCTGCTCGCGCTGGACGTGAACGCGAAGACCCCCGCCGGCGCGAAGCGGCTGTGGGCGATCGCGGCCGCGTGGATGCCGGCGCGCGGCGCGTCGGAGTGGAACCAGGCGCTGATGGAGCTGGGCGCGACCGTGTGCACGCCCGCGAACCCGCGGTGCGACGCGTGCTCGGTGCGCGGCGCGTGCCGCGCGCACACGCTCGGCCGCGCGGCGGAGTTCCCGCCCGTCGCGCCGCGCGCCGCGACGCGCCACGTGCGCCGCGCCGTCGCGCTGATCGAGCAGGGCGGTGCGCTGCTCATGGCGCGGCTGGCGGGCGGGCGGCTCGACGGGCTGTGGGAGCCGCCCGCCGCCGACGTCGCGCCCGGCGAACCGCCCGTCGATGCGCTGGCGCGCGTGCTCGGGGGGTACGGCGTGCGCTGCACGCTCACGCCGCTCGCGCTGACGGTGCGCCACCGGATCACGCGCCACGCCATCACGGCCGAGCTGTGGCGCGCGACGCTCGCGGCACCGCCGCCGCGCCGCGCCGGCGTGCGCTGGGTCGACCCCGCGCGCCCCGCGGTCGCGGTGACCGCGCTCGCGCGCCGGGCGGCAGTGGCGCTGGCGCGCTCGCGACGCGGGTGATGCCCGCGGCGCGCGTGTCGTATCCTGCGCGCACATGACCCGACCGCCGCACAGCGCCCCGGCCGCGACGCGCGTGCTCGTCACCGACGGCGAGTTCAAGCACACGCTCGGCATCGTGCGCGACCTCGCCGATGCGGGCCACGAGGTGCACCTGCTCGCGCGCTCGGGCCGCGCCCCGGCCGCGCATTCGCGCAGCGTCCACGCATGGCATGCGGCGTCCGCGGCCGGCGCGGCGTTCGACCAGCGGCTGCTCGAGGTGGCGGCGCGGCTCGCGCCCGTCAGCGTGCTGCCGGTGGGCAGCGCGTCGATGGCGGCGGCCGACCGGCTGCGCGACCGCTGGCCGGACGGCGTGCGCATCGCGATCGCGCCGCCCGCGGCGTTCGCGACGGCGAACCGGAAGGACGCGACCGCAGCGGTCGCGCGCGCGGCCGGCGTCGACACGCCGCGCGAGCGCGTCGTCGCCAGCGCGGCCGAAGCGCGCGCCGCGCTCGCCGAGTTCGGCGCGCCGATCGTGCTCAAGTCGAGCCGCGAAGAGGGCGTGAAGGCGCTGCGCTACGTCCGCGACCCCGCCCAGGCCGACGCCGCGTTCGAGCAGGTGCGCGCGCTGTCGGCCGACGCGGTGCTGGCGCAGGAGTACGTGCGCGGGCCCGGCTGGGGGTTCTCGGGGCTGTGGTGGCACGGCCGGCGTGTACGCGCGTTCATGCACCGCCGCGTGCGCGAGTGGCCGCCGAGCGGCGGCACCAGCGCCGCCGCCGACAGCGTGCCACGCTGCGAGCCGCTCGATCGCGCGGGCGCGGCGGTGCTGGATGCGCTCGGCTGGCACGGCGTGGCGATGGTCGAGTTCAAGGGCGACCCCGCGTCGCGGCTCGTGCTGATGGAGGTGAACGCGAAGTTCTGGGGCTCGCACGACGTCGCGCTCGCGGGCGGCGTGCGGTTCCCGAGCGACCTCGTCGCGCTGCTCGAGGGCGCGGTGCTGCCGCCGCAGGCGCCGGTCGAACCCGTGCGGTTCACGTGGCCGCTCGGCGGCGACCTGTGGCACGGGCTCGCGCGCCCGGCCGCGCTGCCGCGCGTGCTGTGGGACGCCGTAGCGCCGGGCGTCCACCACAGCGGCCGGCTCGACGACCCGCTGCCGCACCTCTACGAGCTCGCCCAGTGGGCGCGCTCCACACCGGGCGCGCTGCGCGAAGCGGCGCGGTTGCGGTAAGAATCCGCGCATATGCCCTGGACCTTCACCTGCCACGTGCACACCCGCCGCTCGCCGGACTGCATGGCGTCGCCGGCGGCGATCGTGCGCGAGGCGGTGCGGCTCGGCGTCGACGCGCTCGCGGTCACCGACCACGACACGTGGCAGGGCGCGGTCGACGTGCTCGGCGTGGTGGCGCGGACGGGCACGCCGCTCAAGGTGGTGATCGCGTCCGAAGTCGCGACCGACCAGGGCGATGTGATCGGGCTGTTCCTCAAGGACGACGTGCGCGTGCGCCGCGCCCCCGAGTTCTGCGACCGCGTGCACGAGCAGGGCGGGCTGGTGCTGCTGCCGCACCCGTACAAGTGGCACCGGCTCGACGACGCGCTGCTCGAGCGCGTCGACCTGGTCGAGGTGCACAACGCGCGCACGCCGCGCGCCGACAACGAGCGCGCCGCCGAGCTCGCGCGGTCGCGCGGCCTGCCCGCGCTGGTCGGGCCGGACGCCCACCGCATCGGCGAGCTCGGGCTCGCGGGCAACGTGTTCGACGGCGCGATGCCGGCGGACGAGGCGGGCCTGAAGCGCGCGCTGCTCGAGGCGCCGCGGCGCCACGTCACGCGGCCCGCGTCGATCTGGAACGAGTGGCGCAGCCAGTGCGTGAAGCTCGCGAAGCAGCCCGACGGACGGCTGGCGTGGTGGCTGGCGCGCGGCGCGCTGCGGCGCATCGTGAAGCCGGCGGAGTACCGGCTGTCGTGAGCGCGCTCCGCGTGCTGCACGGCACGTACGAGATCGCCGGCCAGGGCATGATGCTGGCGCAGGCGCTGCGCGAGCACGGCGTGGACGCCAGGTCGCTGTCGTACCGCGTCGACTGGGACGCGCGGCGCAGTGACTACGTCATCGACCTCGACCGCTACCGCACGCCGCTCGCGCGCGGGCTCACGCAGCTCGACACGTTCGTAAAGCTGACGCCGCGGTTCGACGTGTTCCACCTGCACTTCGGCACCAGCTTCACCGAGCGGCTGCTCGACGTGCCGGTGCTCAAGGCGCTCAACAAGACGGTCGTGTTCCACTTCCACG
>Ga0070670_100003129_pt1 | contig 13693 bp, 14 predicted proteins | sample KBSS63metaG_FD_64665 | JGI IMG/M metagenome (GOLD analysis project Ga0070670, IMG submission 64665) | Switchgrass rhizosphere microbial communities from Kellogg Biological Station, Michigan, USA - KBS S6-3 metaG | ecosystem: Host-associated > Plants > Roots > Rhizosphere > Soil ... | reverse complement strand
GACGACTCGAACAGCACCGGCACCTCGCAGGTCTTGATCTTGCGCGAGGCCAGGCGTGAGAGCGCGCGCTCGGCGGCGTAGCGGCCGACGGCCTCGGGGGCAGCAAGCTCCTCGGGTGCGCGCATCGAGGTGTACCAGGCATCGCGCTGCATGTCGTCCCCGCCGCGACCGGGCAGCGACGCGATCGGCGCGACCGAGAGCGAATGGCGCGAGCTGGCATAGCCGGCGCCGAAGCCGCGCGTGTTGCCGGCGTAGAAGTGCGACTGCTGCGCCGAGACGCCGGCGCCTTCGGAATTGGTGATGCGCCGGTCGACGGCGAGAGCCGCCGCCTCGCAGCGCGCCGCGATATCGATCGCCTGCTCGGCGTCGATCGCCCACGGATGAAACAGATCGAGGTCGCGCGACGCTGCCGTCGAGTCGGCGAGGTCGCTCGTGTCCGGCAGGCCAGCCGCGGGATCCTCCGCCGTGAATCGGGCGATGTCGTGCGCGGCACGCACCGTCTGCTCGACCGCAGCGGCGGAGAAGTCCGAGGTGCTGGCGTTGCCGCGGCGCTGGCCGACGTAGACCGTGACGCTGATCGACTTGTCGCGATTGCGCTCGATGTTCTCCGTTGCGCCCTTCCGGACCGAGACCGACAGGCCCACGCCTTCCGAGACCTCGGCGACGGCGTCGCTGGCGCCGAGCACCTTCGCGCTCGCCAGGCACGTGTCGACCAGGGCACGGAACTGGGCGCGCGAATAGGCAAAGCCGAGAGACGTCGGCGCTGACGCCGCGGAAGCTGGGGGCATGATGAAGGGCGGCGGGGTGACGAGATGCCGCGATGACGTGCGACAGTGGGCCGAGGCGAACCCGGGGCCGCGTCTATGATAACGACGCCTCTCTTGGCGACTCGCCCGATCCCGTGCCGACCCCCGCGCACCGCGCCGACCCCTCCGCCCCGACCGAAGCCGACGACCTCGCCGCGCCCGTCGCCCGCATGCTGCGTCCGAGCAAGACGCGCCGCAAGGAGGAGTCGCACGAGTTGCAAGCGCTGGGCGAGGCTTTGCTTGAATTCAGCGACGCGCAGCTGGCCACGCTCGGCCTCGGTGAGCCGCTGGTCGAAGCGATCGCTGCCGCCCGTCGCATGCGCAGCCACGAGGCCAGGCGGCGGCAGATGCAGCTGATCGGCAAGCTGATGCGTTCGGCCGACGTCGAGCTCGCGCGAGTCGCCCTTGCCGAGCGTCAGCTCGGCCGGGCCCGGGATTCGCTGGCCCTGCACCGCGCCGAGCGCTGGCGTGCCGAGCTGATCGCCGACGACACGGCGACGACGCGCTTCGCCGACGCCCATGCCGACTGCGACCTGCAGCAGCTGCGCGCCCTGGTGCGCAACGCGCGCAAGGACGCGGCGGCCGCCCCCGAGAAGCGCAGCGGCCGCGCCTACCGCGAGCTGTTCCAGTTCATTCGCGAGCGCGAAGTCGATGCCTGACGAGGCTGGCACCGCAGCGGCGCGCGAGCGGGTCCGGATCGGGCTGGTGTCGGTGAGCGACCGAGCATCCTCCGGCGTCTACGAGGACAAGGGTATTCCGGCTCTGCGCGACTGGCTTGCGCGAGCGCTGCTCAATCCGATCGACTGGGAGCCGCGGCTCATCGCGGACGATGAGCCGACGATCGCCGCGACCTTGCGCGAGCTGGTCGACGACACGCGCTGCGACCTCGTTCTCACCACCGGCGGCACCGGCCCGGCGCCGCGCGACGTCACCCCCGAAGCGACGCTGTCGGTCGCGCACAAGGAGATGCCCGGCTTCGGCGAGCAGATGCGACGGATCTCGCTCGCTTTCGTGCCGACGGCGATCCTGTCGCGCCAGGTGGCGGTCATCCGCGGCCGGGCGTTGATCGTCAACCTGCCCGGCCAGCCGAAGGCGATCGCCGAAACGCTCGAAGGCATGCCCGGCGCCGCGCCGCCGGTGCCCGGCATCTTCACCGCCGTGCCCTACTGCGTCGACCTGATCGGCGGCCCCTACCTCGAGACCGACGCCGCGGTCTGCGCCGCGTTCCGGCCCAAGTCAGCACGCCGCTAGAACGGGACGAACGGCTCGCTTCCGACCTGCGCCCAGGCCTTGCCGCGAACCTGGTTGGTCGACAGGATGTGAATGCCGGCGCCGAGCGCCTTGGCCCAGAGGGCCTTCGAGTCGAGAACGTAGGCACGGACCATGTAGCCCCTCTGCGCCAGCGCCAGCGTCGACTCTTTCCAGATCGCGTAGTGGGCGCTGAAAACGTTCATGTTGAGGAACACGCGGTTGCTCGGCAATGTCCGCGCAAGCCCGTCGAAGGTTCTGTCATCGGCGATGTCCTGGTCGGCGAAGCAGAGACTGCTCGCTCCGGTTTGCTCGGCGTAACTCTTTTTCCAGGCTTCGGTGCCCGAGAGACAGAAGACGAACTTGCCCTTCAGCTCGTCGATGCGCGGCCATCCCGCCCTCTGCACCACCTGCAACAGCTCGGGAAGTCGCGAACGCGCACGCAGATCAGCGGGTCTGTAGATGAGGCTGGCATCGAACCACTCGCCGAGATGGCGGTCGATCTCGCCCGCGAATGCGGCGGCCGATCCTTGGCTGCTCTTGATGTCGAGCGTCACCAGCACCGGATCGTGGCCGCGGTGGTTGGCGTGATGGGAGAGCAAATAGCCCAGGTAATCGGCCAAAGGCCGGCTTCCGGGCGTCGAGTGCGCGACCGTGAAGTAACCGAGACTTTGCCCTCTGCTGGCGTCGGAGTGGCGCCAGATGTCGAGCTCGAGGCCGCGACAGCCGGCTTGCCACGGCTGGCCGTCGCTCCAGTGCAGCTGCTGGTGGAGATCCTCGTCGCGCTGGTAGGAGTTGTGCGACGCCTTGAAGCGCGACTGGTGGTACCTGAGCCCGCTATACGCCATCGAGTCGCCCCCCCGCCAGATCCTGCCCGAGACGACTGGCGCGCCGCTACTTCACGAGCCGGTTCAACCGCTCCGCGTCGAAGTTCTCGGTCGTGTGCGCCTCGCCCGGGACGCAGTCCTCGCTCGGCAGCTCGCGCGTGCGCGAGGAGAGCTTCTCGATCGCCTGCCACAACAAAGCGATCTGATGCTCGTGGCCCGAGGCGTTGTCGATCAGGCCCTTCATCGCCTGCGACACCGGGTCGTCACCCTGGGTGAGACCGTAGGCCGAAAAGCCCATTTTCGCCGCCGTCGCTTCGCGCGTAGCGTCGACCTCGGCCTGGATGATCCGCGCCGGGTTGCCGACCGCCGTTGCTCCCGCCGGCACCGGCTTGACGACGACCGCGCCCGAGCCGATGCGGGCGTTGTCGCCGACCGTGAAGCCGCCGAGCACCTGCGAGTTCGCGCCGACGATCACGCCGCGGCCAAGCGTCGGGTGACGCTTGGTGCCCTTGGCGAGCGACGTGCCGCCGAGCGTCACGCCCTGATAGATCGTGCAGTCGTCGCCGATCTCGGCGGTTTCGCCGACGACCACGCCCATGCCGTGATCGATGAAGACACGTCGGCCGATCGTGGCGCCCGGATGGATCTCGATGCCGGTGAAGAACCGGGCGAGATGCGAGACCCAGCGGCCGAGCCAGTGGAAGCCGCGTTTCCTCAACCGCGCCGCCTGGCGATGCAGGACGACCGCATGCAAGCCTGGATAGCAGGTCAGCACCTCCCACGTCGAACGCGCCGCCGGATCGCGTTCACGGATGCAAGCGATGTCTTCGCGGAGGCGCTCGAACATGACGATCCCGAGGGAAGTTGCGATGCAGTTTAGCGACAACGAGCGCCGATCGCTCGGGCAATGCCGCGCAGGATGTGGACCTCTTCCTCGCTCAGATCGGCACGGTTGGCGAGCAGGTGGAGCCGCGCGATCAGCTTCTTGGGCGCCGCCGGGTCGAGAAAACCGAGCTGCTCGAGCGCTTCCTGCCAATGCGTGATCAGTCCGCGAACCGCGACCGCGTCGGCGCGGCGGACGGCGCGCGCCGGCGCCGGCGCGGCAAACCCGCCGCGCGCCTGACGCCAGTCGTAGGCGATCAGCTGGATCGCCTGAGCCAGGTTGAGCGAGCCGTACCGCGGATCGGTCGGGATCGTCAGGCAGGCGTGGCAGGCATAGACGTCGTCGTTGGCCAGGCCGAAGCGCTCCGAGCCGAAGACGAAAGCCACCCGATGCGAGCGCGGCGCCAGCTCGGCGAAGAGCTCGCGCGGAGCGTGGTTCGTCGGCCCGAAATCGCGCGCCGTCATCGCCGTCGCGCAGGCGTAGGTGATGCCCTCGAGCGCCTCCGTCAACGAGCCAACGACGCGCGCGCCGGCGAGCACGTCGGTCGCGCCACTGGCCATGGCGATCGCTTCGGCGCGTTGGGCCACATCGGCGAATCGCGGCGCGACCAGGACCAGGTCGGAAAATCCCATCACCTTCATCGCCCTCGCCGCGGCGCCGACATTGCCGGCATGGCTGGTGCCGACGAGAACGAAGCGGGTGGGGTCGGCGGGCATCGGGCGGCTAAAATCGGGGTCGCTCATTTTGCAGCGCGTTCCGATGCCGCCCGCGCGCCCCGCCACAGCGGCCGCTCCTGCCGAAAGCCTTTCCTCCCATGTCCCAAGCGCTGCATCCGATGCTCAACATCGCCATCAAGGCGGCGCGCAGCGCCGGGGCGATCATCAACCGCGCCTCGCTCGACCTCGACCGGCTGCAGGTCAACACCAAGGCGCCGAACGACTTCGTCACCGAGGTCGACCATGCCGCCGAGGCCGCCATCATCGATACGCTGCTCGCGGCCTATCCCGGTCACGGCATCCTGGCCGAGGAGTCGGGAACCACCCGCGGCGCACGCGACAGCGATTACGTCTGGATCATCGACCCGCTCGACGGCACGACCAACTTCATCCACGGGCTGCCGACCTACGCGGTCTCGATCGGCCTGGCGTTTCGCGATCAGGTTCAGCAGGCGGTCGTCTACGACCCGGCACGAAACGACCTCTTTTACGCCTCCAAAGGACGCGGCGCCTTCCTCAACGACAAGCGGCTGCGCGTCTCCAAGCGGACCCGGTTGGCCGACTCGCTGATCGGCACCGGCTTCCCGTTCAGGAAGGGCGACGACCTCGGCCACTATGTGCGCATGCTCGAGATGGTGATGCAGAGCTGTGCCGGTATCCGCCGTCCCGGTGCCGCCGCGCTCGATCTTTGCTACGTCGCGGCCGGCTGGTACGACGGCTTCTTCGAGACCGGCCTGTCGCCGTGGGACGTCGCCGCCGGCTCGCTGATGATCACCGAGGCCGGCGGACTGGTCGGCAACTTCACCGGCGAGGCCGACTTCCTGCATCAGCGCGAGGTCGTCGCCGGCTGCCCGAAGATCTACGGCCAACTGGTGCAGATGCTGGCGCCGTTCACGCGCACGACGGAAACGGGCAGCAGCGCACTCGCGTCGCTTCCAGGCTCGATCGACGCCGCCGGTTGATCGCCACGGGCGACTGAGCCGGGCAGAAGGAACGCCTTCGCCGTGACGATCGGGAACGCGAGCGCGAGATCATTGCCCCGCGCGGTGCTCGCGTTCGCCCGCGTCGCCTTCGCCGATCGACGACGACCCCGGCCATCGGTCCTGCCGCCGGAGAGCCATCTGCTCGCTGCCGAGTCCTGGCTCTGCCGCGCGCACGACGTCAATGCCGATGGCGGTGTCAGCTACGGCTACTCGATCCGCGGCGGGTGGAGACCGTCGTATCCCGAGACATCGGGATACATCGCGACGACTTTCTTCAGGCTCGCTCGCGACCGTGATCCGGCCTATTTCGACCGCGCCCTGCGCATCGTCTCGTGGCTCCTCGCGATCCAGAACGGCGACGGCTCGTTCGCCAACCCGCGCTACGGTCGCGAGGGCATCGTCTTCGATACCGGCCAGGTTTTGTTCGCCCTGGTGCGAGGCTACGAGCTCACCGGCGATCCGGCGATCCTGGCGGCAGCGCGCGCTGCCGCGACCTGGCTGACGCGGATCGCCGACGGCGATCTGCGCTGGACGCGCAACGAGCACCTCGGCACGCCGCATGTCTACAACACGCGCACCGCCTGGGCCTTGTTGCGGATGAACCAGGTCGAGCCCGATCCGGCTCGCGAGCGGGTCGCCCGCGCCAACCTTGACTGGGCGCTCGCCGAACAGCTGCCGAACGGCCTGTTCCAGCACTGCGCGTTCAGGCCCGGCCAGGCGCCATTCACCCATACCATCGCCTACACGACGCGCGGCCTCCTGGAATCGGGATTTCTTCTGGCAGAACGTCGTTACATTCAGGCCGCCGAACGCTGCGCTCATGCGATCCTGTTGCAGATGAACGACGAGGGCCATCTTCCGGCAACGATCGCGACCGACGGGCGCGCGACATCGTCGTCGTGCTGCCTGACCGGCAACTGCCAGTTCGCCATCGTCTGGGCGCGCCTGCATGGCCTTGGCGGCGACGACCGCTATCGCCGAGGGGTGATGCGAGCGCTGCAATTCGTGATGTCGACTCAGCTTCTGCAAGGGGCCGACGCCAACGTGCGTGGTGCGATCAAGGGCTCGCAGCCGGTCTGGGGCCGCTACGCCTGCCTGTCGTATCCGAACTGGGCGACCAAGTTCTTCATCGACGCGATGTGGCTGCGCAGGGAGCTGGCCGGTTGAAGCAGCGCATCGCCATCCTGAACGGTCGCTTCGATCCCTTGACGATCGACGAGGCCGTCAGCGCCGTGTTCGCGGCGATCAACAAGCGCGAGCGCGGCTGGCTCTGCACCGTCAACGTGGCAACGCTGATGACGATGCGCCACAACCCGCGCCTGCAGGACTTCGTCGATCACGCGTCGTGGGTCGTCGCCGATGGACAGCCCCTCGTCTGGTGCTCGCGGCTGTTCGGCACCGCGTTGCCCGAGCGCGTGGCTGGCATCGACCTGCTCGATGCGCTGTGCCGACGCGCCGCCCAGGAGAAGAAGGGGGTCTATCTGCTCGGCACCACGGCGCATCTGCTCGAGCGGACGCGGGCGAACCTGCGACAACGCCATCCCGGTCTCGAAGTCCACGGCTCGAGCGGCTACTTCGCTCGCGAGGAATGGCCGGCGCGCGCCGATGCCATTCGCGCCAGCGGTGCGAGCCTGCTCTGCGTCGGCATGGGAACGCCGCGGCAGGAGTTCTTCATCGCCGAGCAATGGGATCGCCTCGGAGCAGCCGTTGCGATCGGCGTCGGCGGCAGCTTCGACGTGATCGCCGGAGCGCGTTTTCGGGCTCATCCGTGGGTCGCCAAGCTGGGCCTCGAGTGGACTGCGCGGCTGGTGCAGGAACCACGACGCCTGTTCCTGCGCTACCTGTTGACCAATACCATGTTCTGCGTGCTCGTCGCCCGAACGCTCGCCATGCGCATGCTCGGCCAGACCACGACCAAAAGCTGACATGCGTCCGCTTCGCATCGCCATCGTCATCGGCACCCGCCCGGAAACGATCAAGCTCATGCCCGTCGTCGTCGCGGCGCGCGCCCGGCCGGACCGCTTCGAGGTCACCATCGTGCGCACCGGACAGCACCGCGAGGTGGTCGATCAGTTGATGGACGAGTTCGGCCTGCGTGCCGACGTCAATCTCGACGTGATGGTCCCGAACCAGGACCTGGCCCATGTGCTGGCGGAGAGCGTTCGCGGCCTGTCGGCCCACTTCGCGCGCGAGACGCCCGACTGGGTGCTGGTCCAGGGCGACACGACGTCCACTCTCGCGGCGGCGCTCGCGGCGTTCTACAACCGGGCGCGGATCGGCCACGTCGAAGCGGGCCTGCGGACCGGCAATCGCGCCAGCCCGTTTCCCGAGGAAGCGAACCGCTCGCTGACCGCTCGCCTCGCCGATCTCCATTTCGCCCCCACCGACAGCGCCCGCGCCAATCTGCTGGCCGAAGGAATCGCGGCAGGTGACATCGTCCTGACCGGCAACACCGTCGTCGATGCGCTCCTGCAGACCCGTGCGCTGCTGCAGGCGAATCCGCCGACTGGCGCAGCCGCGTCGCCATCACGCTACATCCTGGTCACAGCGCATCGCCGCGAAAGCCACGGCGCTCCGCTCGACCATATCTGCGACGCGGTCGTTTCGCTGCTCGACCGCCATGAAGAGCTGACCGCGTGGCTGCCCATGCACCCGAGCCCCGATGTGCGCAAGCGGCTGATCGGACGCCTCGGCGGCCATCCGCGGGCGCGACTCACGCCACCCTTGGGCTATCGCGACTTCATCGCCGCACTCGACGGCGCAGCGCTCGTCCTGACCGATTCCGGCGGCGTGCAGGAGGAATGCGCCGCGCTCGGCAAGCCCGTACTCGTCATGCGATCGCTCACCGAGCGTGCCGAGGCGGTCGATGCCGGGGTGGCGGTCATCGTCGGCACCGACGCCGAGCAGATCGTCTCGGCCGGCTCGTCGGTCCTCGAAGATGCCGAGCGGCGTGCGCGCATGTCGCGACCGAGCGATGCCTTCGGCGATGGCCGGGCTTCGGAGAGGATTCTCGAGGCGTTGCTCGCGCGCACGCCATGAACGCCGACCCGCGCCAGGGCACGCACAAGGTGCCGGGGCCGGCGGCGCCAGCGAGCGAGACCGGCCACACGCCGATGATGCAACGGCTCGAGCGTGAGGTTTGGCGCGGGTTTCCAGCCGGGTCGGAAAACTACGCCAAGGCCTACGCTTTATTCTGAGCGGTCGCCGACGGCGAGGCTGCGCTGCAAGTCGCGTGCGCTGCGCGCTTCGGACAGGCAGTTAACACGCGCTCAAAGCGCCAGATCCCGACGAGCCCGAAGATCTGCATTGGTGCTGCTAAATCCGTTGGCCCCTGGTTCGAGCCCAAGTCCGGGAGCCAAGAATGACGGGGGTCAGTTGGTGTTGCCTGCTAACCCCTTCGTCTTTTCTGTCTCGGCCGTTGCCGTAGGGTTTGCCCCAAGTAGGAAACGCGATGCATCAGCGCGCGGTGGGCCAGACAGACAGCAAGCGAGAAGGACCGCAGACTGACCAAGTCGGCCGGGGCGCGCGCATGCGCGCCACATCCGCGGCCCATCCCAAAGCCGTCCCGAAGACGCCTCACTCAGACAGGTCCCTGGGGATGGTTCAAGAGTGGCAATCGTTGCCAGAAATACGTGACGGCACCCCAACATGATCCATGAGTACGCCGGGGAGAAACGAGAGCCTGTTAGCGACTTGAAGCGGCGCTCACACAGATTCGCGCGCAGGCCTCCAGCCAGTAGTGGCCAAACCGATGCCTTTCGACCGAAACTCATCGCCGCGAAGAGCGTCGGCCGGGCCTAGAGTCGTTTCACCGATCGACCCGGTTCAGGAGAAGCCCGATGAATCACCATACTCTTGCGCGACCGACGCAGGTGGCTGATCGCGTGAGCGCGCCCATGTTCTTGCGCATTGGGGTTGTCATGCGCCTGACCGGTCTTAGCCGCTCGACGATTTACCGCATGATGGCCCAGCATTCGTTTCCGCAACCTGTGCGGCTGTCCCGCCGGCTCATCGCATGGCGTGGGTCAGAAATGGATCAGTGGAGCGAGGGAAGGCCGAACGTCACGCACTGACACGCCTTTACCGCCTTGATGCGCTCGCGGACTCGAAGCGCCCGAGGAACTGGATCGAAGATGCAGTGAAACGTGTTCGAGTCAGCCAGAAGAGGTACGACTGCCGCGCTTGGCAAACGGCCGAGCTACACCACCATCGACTTCAGCACGAGCCCGACGAGAAGCATTGCCGCAACGATGCAGCCCCATCGCCAAGTGGTGAACCGATAGCGGTGGTTCTGCCAAACAGCTCGGCGCACTCGCCCGAAGCCTGCGACTAAGGCAATCGCAGCAAGCAACGGCCCGACCACGCCCGTCGATGTCGGAAGCTGCGTGACCAGCATTGCCCACGCCACCGGCCAGGCTACGGCATCCAGCCCCGCAAACCCGCGCCGGCCGGGCCAGTAAGGCACGTCCGGCGCAGGCTCTGGTGCGACGAGCAACCACATGGAACCTTTGATGCGCCAACTTGCGACGAGTTCAACGCCAGCGGTCATACGGCCGAGTTTGCGCAGGCATTCCACGACAGCCAGGCCTTGTTTGTCAGCCGTGCCGCGGCCGGCATCGCCAACAGAGCGAAGCGCAGGCCGCACACCCCTCCGCCGGCCCTTGCGCTGTCCGAGCGGCGCTGGGGTACCGACACGACACGGGGCGGTCGGGATGCGGCGCGCATCAGACAACGAAGAGAGGTCCTAGCGGTGCGAGTCCTGGCGATCTTCCAGTGCAGCGGCCAAACCGCTATTTCTTTGCTATCAATCTGACGACCGCGAAGTCACTCGGGCTCTCGATCCCGCCATCGCTCAGATTGCGCGCTGACGAGTTGGTTGAGTGACACGCCGTCGGATGACGGTGGTGTTGGGAGCCGCCAGCAGACACTCATGAACGTCGCCTTCTGGCGCCGACAGAAGACCTTCGCATCGGCGAGAATGTCAGCCTTGGTATCAAGCCGTTGTCTAGCCATCCGCAAAAGTGCAGACGGTCACGCTACGGCTTGAGCTCGGGACCGATCCAGCAACGCGCTAGATCCCCTGACGCTGTCAGCCCAGAATTTCAGTCCTACGGACAGGTTCCTATCACGTAGTAGTTGGTGCCAGTCTGCTTGAGCGTCGTCGTCACGAACAGGTTCCACAGGCCCATGCTCTGGTTCGAGCCGTTGGCGTACGCGTAGCCGGCGCTCTGGTGCGCACGACCGGCCTGAGTGTGAGCGTAGTTGCTCGCGGTCGTGCAGGTCGGCGGCGGCGACGAGCCCGTCGTCGTACCGGTCGCGGCGGCAGACCTCGCTCCTTCCGCGCCGCTTGCGTCGACTGCCGCCACGGTCCAGCTGTAGGTGGTTGTCGCAGTCAGGCCAGTGTCGGTGTAACTCGTTCCTGCGACCAGCCCAGCGTTGACCTTGCCGCTTCCCCGATAGACGTTATAGCCGCTGGCGCCTGTGACGCCGCTCCATGCAATGTTCATGCTCGTGTTGGTCGCACCCGACGTACCAACGCCGGCTGGCGCCGGCAGCGCGCCGCCACCACCGCCGCCACTGCCGGATGACAGCTGGTCGACCATTGCCTTGATGGCCGCCGACTGCAAGCCGCCCTTTTGCGCAAAGGTCGTTCCGTACCAGCCGATCCAGTCCCAGCAGCCGTTCGGGTTGGTCAGCGACCCGCTCGCAGACGTGCTGTGGCTCGTGCTGTCGACCTTCGTCTGCGGGAACAGGACGATGATGCTGTTGGTGTCCGCCCAGCGGGTGTAGCCGGTATTCTTGATGAACTTGTCGCCGATGGTGTCGTAGTTCTGCTGGCAGCCGTGCAGCGCCACGTGCACCTTACAGACCGCGCCGGCGGCGCAGTTCGCCGGAACATAAACCCAGCCGGTCGGCGACAGGCCGGGGTTGGTGCTGAAGGCCGTCTGGTCGAATTGGATGTAGTTGCCGGCAGGCGGCGCGTTGTTGCGCGCGTTCAGCGCGCCGTAGAACTTGGCGAACATCGCCCCAGCACCGTCGTAGCCGCAGTTGCTTATGTAGGGCGATGCGCTGCTGTTGCACGCATTGTCGCCAGTGGCATCGAAATCAGTGGGGAAGACGTGCGCGGTGCTGGCCCGCTGTACGTAGGTCAAGTTGGCAGCGGGGACGCCGCTGTTGGCGTATTGCGTCTGCACGCCGTTCATCGGGTTCGGACCGACCGTGTAGTCGCTCGTGCCGACAAACATGAAGATCGTCTGGTTCGCTACGTTCGACTTGTTGTCGTTCGACGTACCGCTCCAGTTGTTGATATCGGCCTGCATTGTGCTCAGCATCGAAGCGCTGATCGTTGCGTTGTACATGCACGCGGTGTAGTTGCTGTGGCCAGCGCACATGTAGGGCCCACCGGCAAAAACGCCGACGCCCTTGAAGGTGGCCGAATACGCATAGCCCAGTTGGTTCGCCATGAAGGCGCCGGACGATAGGCCCGATACCGTTGTCTTGCTTGTGTCGACCTTGAGCTTGGGGAGCGGCGCTGCGGCGAGTGCCTGGCTGGCGCCAGCGATGGCGAGCACGGCAATGACCGTCGCTCGCAGGATGACTGGGGATCTCATGCTTGTCTCCTCGATGCCTCTAATAATGGATTTCTGAGTCCAACTTGACGGAATGCCACGACGCCGTCGTTGTCGTCGTGCTCATGGCATTCACTCTGTTTGCTTTAGAGCGCGGCGCAGTGCCTCCCGCAGGCGCTTGTATTCGGGAAGGTCCTTGTCCTTCAGAAGCGCCAGGTCGGACACGATCTGCTCCAACCGACCTTTCGCGGACTCGCTCTTGATCTCCTCGATCTCCTCCCACATCGAAATGAACTGCGCAAACGGCCCTGTCTTGGGCGGGTTGGGATGCTGCTCAAGGAGCAGAGCGCGAAGCGCATCCGAGATGCGGCCGATTTGGCGACCATAGCTCTGCTTCGCAACGACGTTGACTTCGGTCTGCGGTGCGGAAGAGTTGTTGCTGTTGATGTTCAGCGTCCAGCCAGGCAATATTGGCTGGACCAAGGCACTAGGCGCGGATCCGAACCAAGGTCGCCAGAAGTTAGCGCTGTAGGTTTCGAACGGGTTGTTGGTCGTGGACATCGATTCCTCCTGAACAGGGCGCGTGCGCTCTCACGCTCGGATCATGCCTTGACGGCGCACTCGGGTCGGCCTTTACGGGGAACGTTCACAACGGCAGGATCCGTAGCACCCGCTACACCGGCCCGGGAAGGGCGAATCGACACTCGGCAGTTGTCGGCGGCGTGCTTTACCATGCGCTAGAACCCAACCGGCGACTTTCCCGACCAGCTTCGCTCGCTGCACTCTTCGCCGCCGTAGCAGCGGCCGCCGAAACCGGTGCCGTCTGGTTGAATGCCACACTGACGAGTCCTATCGACGGACGTGCCACCGAATACCGATACGTCAAGCAGTTCGCACCTGGATTCGAGCCGTCCTCGATGCCGGCGCGCGTCACCTTCGTGTGGCGCTACGAGTCTGCGAACGGCATGCCCGCCGCATCGGATCGCGAGTCGATGCGAAGGCTGGAGGATTTGCTGTCGTCGCTGACGTCGACCGGCAGCGCCGCTCTCGTCTTGGTCTCGACCGGAGCAAATGTCCGCCGCTGGATCTATTACGCGAAGTCCCAGGAGGCTTTCCTCGGCCAACTCAATCTCGCCCTGGCGCAAGCTCCGCGCTTCCCGATGGAGATGCATGTTGCCGACGATCGGGAGTGGTCGAGCTACAAGGGATTCCGGCAGGCGCTTCAGGAGTGACTCCTCGGGTCGCCCGTTTCCCGCGGCGGGGGTGGGCGGAGATCGTTGTGCTGTCCTCTCGACGGGGATCCGCCCGCACGATCGACGGGTCGAAAGCGGGCCTTGCCGCTCGCGATTTCCTTGTCCAAAACCGGTCGTTCGCGATTGCCTACCGAATAGCAGACGCTCGCGAACGCCCGCACCTGGCCGCTCGCGGCGAAGCTGAGGTCCGCTTCGATGCTCCTCGAGTGCGACGACCGCTCCACGCGGTCAAGATCAACTGATCGGTCGGCTCTGCTCGACCCAGAGCCGACCTCGCACATACGGAGTCGCACGGGCCGAAAGACGCCGTTCAGACGGGTCGGCAAAGTAGTTGTGCTGTGCATCGTCGGCGGCGCGCCTGAGGCAGCACTGTTCGTCAATCCAGACCTCTAGCACCAAAGGCCAATT
>Ga0070670_100003128_pt1 | contig 13704 bp, 13 predicted proteins | sample KBSS63metaG_FD_64665 | JGI IMG/M metagenome (GOLD analysis project Ga0070670, IMG submission 64665) | Switchgrass rhizosphere microbial communities from Kellogg Biological Station, Michigan, USA - KBS S6-3 metaG | ecosystem: Host-associated > Plants > Roots > Rhizosphere > Soil ... | reverse complement strand
TGCGTGCGGCGCTCGCCTTCAGGAAGTGTGGGCTGGCGGCCATCGCGGCCGTCGAGCCCATGAGCAGCGTCACAAAGACCGCTGCGCCTACGATGATGGATCGCCTCATGGGCGGTCCCCTTTCCATTAGGGAGGGGGTTTTCCCCTCCAGCACCGACCGTACTTCATTTGGGGGATACGTAACCCGCGAATGGCCTACGGCGAATGGTCTCGCGTCGAGGTGATGGGCTGGATCTCGTCGAAACGACTGGTCGTAGGCAGTAGAAAGGCTGCTTTTGCCTTTCAAGAAGCGACAGAGACGGGCTCCATGAAACCTAGTGAGAGTCTTTTTTCTCCAACCTCGCGGAACTCCTGATCCTTGTTTACGCCGAGACCCTCGGCTGCGACTGCGGCAGCCTCCGAACACCCCCTCCTGACCTGCGGGTTACCTTGTAGTCCCAACGGGGTTCGAACCCGTGTCTCCACCTTGAGAGGGTGGTCGGAGCGTCCTGGTCAGGGGACCGGAATCGAATCTGACCTGCGGAAACAGTCCCGGCAGGTACCGATGATTACCGGTCATTTCTGGGTGTTGCTTGGCCCATTCTTGGCCCAACCATCCGGAGGTTATCTCCGGGCCAGCCCTTCGGAATCTGGGGTTGTCGACCAATTGCGCTGCTGGAGATGCGATTTCAGCCCTTTCGACGGCCGGCTCCTCTTTCAACGCTCTAAGCGACGAGCCGCGCGCTGACGTTTCTGCGCGGTTGCGTTATGAACGGGTGATGAGGGAGCGGCCGGTTCGCTCCGCCATCGCGGCCGTCGTGGCGGTCCTGAGTCTGGCGGCGGCGGTCGCCTGCGAGCGCACCCCTGCTGCTGAACAGCCACCACCCTCACCCGTCGCATCGGCAACAGGGTCGGCCCAAAGCAGCGCCAGCGACGCGCTGCTGTCCATCACGCCAAGGGAAAGGAGCAAGAGGACCGAGCCGCGGGCCGGGAACTCCGTGAACGTTTCGGGTGGCACGATCACCAGCGTGACCGCGATGGCCTCGGGTGATCCGGTTGAGGGCCGATTCGGGCCGGCGGTACCGCGTAGAGTCGCCGACGACGCCGCGAGGTCCTTGAAGCCGACGACCTGCTGTCCTACGTCCGGAAGGTGGCAGGCGACTTCCTGGTCGTCGGTCGCCGGGGGCTCGGCGGCTTCCGCGAACTCCTCCTTGGCAGCTTCAGCCAGCGCCTGATCCACCACTCGCCGATCCCCGCGCTCGTCGTCCCGGATGCCGAGATCTACGCGAACAAGCGTCGCGAGTCGCCGTCGGCGATGGCAAGCACTGACTGACCAACGAGGTGTGCCTCGCGGCGCAATACGAGGTTTCGACCCTTGCCACCTCATGCTGCGGGGGCGGCCCTTCATCGGGACCATTGGGCACACCGAGAGCCCGCACCGCAAGGCGAGCCCAGCCTTCGGCGCTAGTCCCCGAGCAGCAGCGCGACCTCCTCTCCGCTCATGATCGGTCGTGAGTACAACGCGAACTCCAGGACGCGGACAGGCCGGTGGAACTCCGGGTCGGCCAGGAGTTCGGCGGTGCATACACTCACGCCCCGCTTGTGCGGCCTGGGTTCCAGACTGTCCTCAAAGGTCCCCCAGGGGTTGGTGTGCAGCAAGGTTCTACTGCTTCGGCGATTCCAGGCCAGTCCATTCATCGAGAAGGGACCGCCTTCCCAAGAGACTCCGTTGCTTCTGTATGTCCGCTCTCACCCCCTACCCTGCTCATTGCCCATAGCTGCTGGAGGCATTCCAACTGGACCAGTGGCCACGCTACGTCTCCTGGTGAAGGATCGGGAGTCGAACATGGAGCCGCCCCGCCCCGGCGTGGCGGAGCGGGGCGCCTCCTTCGACCATCACGTGTGGCCGCCGATGCGCGCGTTCGCAATAACCGATCGGAGGAGATCCGGGAACATCGGTACACCGATCTCCTCGAGCTCGTACGTCACGCGGACCGCCGGCTTCGTCAGTTTGATCACATGCCGAAGGTCCATCGGCGTGCCGATCACGATCGTGTCGCACGGTGTCGCCGCGATCGCTCGTTCGAGTTCTCGCAGCTGTCCGGGGGAGTAGCCTTCGGCGGGCAAGACCGGCCCGACGTCGTACTTCTCGAAGACCTCCGCGATCGTGCCCGTGACGAAGGGTCGCGGGTCGACGATCTCGGCAGCCCCCGCTCTTCGGGCGCCCACCACGCCGGCGCCGAACTTCATCCCACCGTGCGTGAGGGTCGGTCCGTCTTCGACGACCAGCACGCGACGCCCGCGGACCAGCTCGGGGTCGGTCAGGCTGACCACGCTGTCGGCTCGGATGATCTTCGCCTGAGGGTTGAGCTCGTGGATCGAAGACTCCACCGAGATCACCTGGTCGGCCGTGGCGGTTCCGACCTTGTTGACCACCACGATATCGGCCATCCGAACGTTGGCTTCGCCCGGGTGGTACGTGCGCTCGTGGCCCGCCCGGAGCGGGTCGGCGACGGTGATGTGCAGGTCCGGCCGGTAGAACGGAAGGTCGTTGTTCCCCCCGTCCCACAGCAGCACGTCGCACTCACGCTCCGCCCGCTCCAGGATGTCGCCGTAGTCGACGCCGGCGTAGACGATCGTGCCGGCCCGGATGTGCGACTCGTATTCCTCGCGCTCCTCGATCGTCACCTCCGCGCGATCGAGATCCTCGAGGGTCTCGAACCGCTGCACCCGCTCGGCCACGAGGTCGCCGTACGGCATCGGGTGCCTGACCGCGACGACGCTGAGGCCCTCCCGCTTCAACAGCTCGGCGATGAACCTCGTGGTCTGGCTCTTCCCCGCCCCGGTACGAACCGCGCATACGGCCACCACCGGTACCGTGGCCTTCAGCATGGTGGCGTCAGGACCAAGGAGCACGAAGTTCGCGCCAGCGGCGAGCACCTCGCTCGCCTTGTGCATCACGTATTCGTGGCTGACGTCGGAATACGCGAACACGACGTCATCGACCTCGAGCTTGCGGATGAGATCCGGGAGCTCGCTCTCGTCGTGGATCGCGATCCCGTCCGGGTACCGCGAACCTGCCAGCTCGGCGGGATACCGCCTATCGGCGATGAACGGGATCTGCGTGGCCGTGAACGCGACGACGTCGGACAGCGGGTCATCGCGGTAGACAACGTTGAAGTCGTGGAAGTCGCGCCCGGCGGCTCCCATGATCAGGACGCGGCGTGTCATGTCCTCACCTTCCTTCCGACGGGAGCGGGCGGCGTGGCTCCGAGACGACGAGCGGCGGCATGTCCGAGACGCTGATCGTTGTCGGTTCACGCGCCGCGAGCGCCTTCGGCGCCGAGCGGTGACGCCAGGCCATGTAGACGAACACGGGGATACCGACCATCAGCAGGAGGAACCCCTTGCCGATGATGTCCCAGCCGATCCCCCAGATCGCGAAGATCGCGTAGGCGAAGCCGAGCGTCGCCACGATCGTGGGCCGGATCAGCTTGCGGGCAACGAAGCGTTCACGCTCGGTGATGAACAGGTATACCTCGGCCGCTGCAGCGAACGCGTACGGCACCACCGTCGTGAGCGTGGCCAGCAGGATGATGAACGTGAACTGGTCGACGAGACCCTTGCTGTAGTTCATCAGGATGAGCGCCGAGATCAGCACCGAGGAGACGACCAGGCCGAACACCGGCGTCCCGCGGCGCCCGTAGACGCGTGCGAACCGCTCGGGGAACAGGCCGTCTCGTGCGGCGGCGAGCGGGACGCGCCCCTGGATCAGGATCCATCCGTTCAGACATCCGAACACGGAGATCAGAGCGACGGCAGCAACGACCTTGCCCCATGCTCCGCCGAACATCGCGCTCGCTGCGGCCGCGAACGGACTCGACGAGTCCGCCAACCGACCCAGCGGGATGATGCCGATGATCGCAACCGTGGCGATGATGTAGACGAGCGTGGTCACGAGCGTACCGAGCACTGTGGCTCGAGGGATCGTCTTCTCGGGGTTCTTGACCTCCTCCGCCGGAACCGTGGCGGACTCCAAGCCGATGAATGCCCACAAGGTAAGCGCCGCGGCAGCGGTGATGCCGCCCCACATGCCGTTGCCGGTCCCGAGACCGTTCGGCGCGAACGGCGTGAAGTTGTCGGCTTGCATGTAGAACAGGCCGACGATGCCGATCAAAAGGAGTGGCACGAACTTCAACACGGTCGTCACGAGCTGCACGATCCCCGTCTCGCGCACCCCGAGGATGTTCACGAGGGTGAGCAGCCAGACGAGGGCGATCGTGACGCCCGCCATCGCGATCTTGCTGTTCGCGAGCGATGTCCAGAACACCGTGAGGTAGCCGGTGAACGCGATCGCGATCGCGGCGTTCCCGGCCCATGCGGCGATCCAGTATCCCCACGCGGTCTGGAACCCGATGAAGTTGCCGAAGGCCCGATGCGCGAACACGTACGGACCGCCGGTCCTCGGGTAAGCCCGCCCAAGGGTCGCGAAGACCGCGGCCAGGAGCATCGCTCCGATGCCGGTCAGAGCCCATGCGAGCAGTGAGCCGGAGCCCGAGACGAGCGCAACCGCCGCGAGGGACGCGGGGAGTAGGAAGATCCCCGATCCGATCATGTTCCCGACGACCAACGCGGTGGCCGTCGGTAGACCGAGCTCACGCCTCAGCGGTGCGTGAGCCGAGTCGGTGGGCGTGAACGGCGCCGTTTCCATGGCACCCTCCTTCTGGCATGGGAGGGCGAGATGCCCTCCGCCCATGTCGGACGCTATCGGGGGTGGGCATCCATGCCTCCGGTCGAAGGTCATGTCCCCCCAGGGACCTTCGGCGTCGTCGCGATCCACGGGGCCCGAAACCGTAAGGACGTTCGGCCCTCCGTTGCCGAAGACCGGCCACGTACCGTCAGGGGTGACCGGGAGGTGCCTCATGTCACTCGTGACCGAATACCTCGAAGCACGTGGCGTGCCCTACGAGGTGATCCACCACGATCCCTCGGTGTCCTCGCTCGAGGAGGCGAGCGCCGTCCACCTGGACGCCGATCACGTCTTGAAGGCGGTCGTGATCGCGACCCAGAGCGGGCGCGCCGTCGCCGTCATCCCGGCTTCTGGGCGTCTCGACATGCATCTGGTCAGGGAAGCGCTCGCCGACCGCTCGGCGTATCTCGCGACGGAGGACGAGCTCCAGAGCGAGTACCCATCGATCGAGCTGGGCGGCGCCCCCGCGCTCGGGTGGCTCCTGGATGCCGAGACGCTCGTCGATCCCTGCGTGCTCGAACGCGACACGGTCGTGTTCGCCGCCGGCACCCGGACGGAGTCCGTTCGGGTCCAGACGCGCGATCTCTTCCGTGGCGAACACGTCGCCTTCGTTCCGCTCGTGGCCGAACCGGAGACGGCCGAGATGAGCGAACCATGAACAGTGGCCAGCCCGACCCCATCCGGCGGATCGTCGTCGGTGTGGACGGATCTGACGGCGCCGCGCGGGCCGTGGCGTGGTCGGCACGCCTGGCGCGAGCGACGGGCGCCGAGGTCGTGGCCGCGCACGCGATCGAGAGTCCGGCTTTGCTGGATGGGTTCCCTCTCGTCACAGGGACGATCCCAACCGAGTCGTGGGACGTCGCATTGAAGGAATGGCGCGAGCACACACGCGAGTTGCTCGACCAGCGGTGGTGCCGGCCGCTGGCCGATGCGGATGTCCGGTACCGGGGGGAGCTGATCGCCGGCGGGCCGAAGGCGCTGATCGAATTCGCGGGTTCCGAAGAGGCGGACGTGATCGTCGTCGGGAGACGCGGCCGAGGGGGATTCGCCGAGCTGGTCCTCGGGAGCTTCAGCCATCACCTCGTTCATCACTCCCACACACCGGTTCTGGTGGTGCCCTCGGCGCAGGACTGACGCGGCGGACGCGTTGCTGCAGGGTCTCAGCATGCCCCATCTCCGGCGGGTCGATGAGCCCGGTCGACACGGGTCGTTCGACCCTCGAGTCCGGCGTCCATCGTGGCATCGTTGAGATGGAGGCAGAGACGATGAGCGATACGACTGGTCAAACCGAAGACGAAGGGTTGCCGGAGTCTCTGGGCACCGTCGCAGAGTCGATGACGGTGGCCGTCGTGACCCTGCGACCAGACATGCGGACGTCCGACGCGGTTGCGATGCTGCGGAATCACGGGGTCGGTGGCGCTCCGGTCGTTGAGGCCGGTCGACTGGTCGGTATCGCCACGGTGTCCGATCTGGTCGCTCTCGCTCCGCGTGCCCAGGCGACGGGCCCATTCCTCCGCCCTCTCCGCAACCGACCCGAGTGGTGCGTCCGCGATGTCATGAGCGAGAGAGTCTGCGTCGTCACTCCGGAAGAGCCTCTCGTGGAAGCCGTCATCATGATGGACGACAGAGAGGTGGACCGACTGCCGGTCGTAGATGGACAGGGGCGACCCGTGGGGATCTTGGCCCGAGAAGATGTCGTTCGCGCCGTCGCGCGGGTCGGCCGCCGTGTGCGCGTCAGTCCGGACCAGCGTCGACCCACGCTCCTTCCGGATTGAGCGCCCGTCGACTGGGGTCCTTCAGCCGAATCGATCCGCGTGAAGCAAGAGACCATCGATCCGTCCGGCGTCGTCGTCCCTCACGTCGGTTGGGTCAGATTCAGGCGATCAGCGTGATCCTCTTCCCACCGTTCGGCGTGGGGTTCCCGGTGCGCGGAGCGACCCCGCTCCAGACGATCAGATCCGAGCCCGTCCAGGCGATCGCGCTTCCCTCCCGCGAGTTGAGTGGCGAGCGGCCGGCCTGCACGATCTCCCACGTGTCGGACGCGAGCGAGTAGATCTGGAGGGCATCGCGACCGCAGGCCGCAACGTATCGGTCTCCCAGGAACGCCACCTGCCGCTCTCCGGCGTCGCACGGCGCCGGGCCTCCGCTTCGCCACTGATCGGTCGCCGGGTCGTAGAGCAGGACGCTCGTCCGATCGTCGCCCGAGCCGAAGACCTCGGTCCCGGTCCATCCGACCGGGGTGAACGATGTCGCGAGCGCGGGCGCGAGGTCGATCTCCTCGACCAGGTCGGTCGCGAGGTCGTAGGAGAGGAAGACCGGCCGGATCGTGCAGGGACCTGGCTGCGAGCAGTCGTACGCGAGCCCGCCCACGAAGAGCCGGTCCCCCGACCAGATCGAGCCGCTCGGTCGCAGGCCATCGAGATAGCCGAACCCCGGCAGCCGGTGCCATCGATCGGTGCTCGGGTTCAAGCGGGCGCCGATCGGCTGAGCGAGACCGTCGCCCAGCGTGCCACCGACGATGATGAGCTCGGAGCCGGTCCACGCAGACGCGTAACCCTCGCGCGGGCCGAGCGGTCCACGAGACAGCTTGCGCCACCGGTTCGTCTTGAGGTTGTAGACCGCGCCGCCCGCGGGCCCGTCGGGCGAGTTCCCCGCCCAGAACAGGGCGTGCCGTCCGGTCCACACGGCAGCCTGCCCTCCGCCCCCGAGCACGCCGTGCGGCGAGGACCTGATCGAACGCCACGAGCCATCTAGGGGGTCGAACGCCGCCCCGTCCCCGACGGCCTCGATGCTCTCTGCGCGGACGACGCCTCCCCACACGAGCATCTCGTTGCCCGTCCAGACCGTTCCCGCACCGATCCGACCGGCGATCGGGGCCTTGGCGATCGTCTGCCACGTGGGCGATGGCTGCTCGGACGAGGCGACCGACACCGAGTCAGGGCTCGCGAACGCCACCGCGAGCACGACGACGAGGAACGATGACCAACGTGGTGCAGATCCGAGTCGACGCATGTTCGACCTCCCGAAGTCCTCTCGCGCGCCAGCCTCGCATCGCTCCACGTCTGACGGGGGGTCGACGGTCCCGTGGACACCGTGACGTTCGGCGGAAGAGCCCGACCAGAGCGGGCGTATCCTGGCGATGAGGTACAGGAGGTGGCCGATGACGTCGGTGACCGGTGTGGAGCGGTTCCTCGAGGCTGCGGATTACGAGGCAAGTCGTCGCCGTGGCTCGTCAGTGTCGCGCGCCCACCGGCCCGTGATCACCATCTCGCGCAAGGCGGGGTCGGGGGCGCACGTCGTCGCGCAGGAACTCGTCAGCAGGCTCCAAGTTCACGATCCGAAGGCTTCACCCCCGTGGACGGTGTTCGATCGGAACCTCGTGGCCGAGGTCCTCCAGGAACAGCATCTTCCCGAACGGCTCGCAGGTTCCATGCCCGAAGATCGGGTCTCCGAGATCGCCGATACCCTCGACGAGCTGTTCGGTTTGCGTCCGTCCAGCTGGACCCTCGTACGCAAGACGGCGGACACGATCCTCCACCTGGCCGAGATCGGCAACGTGATCGTGATCGGCCGTGGCGCCAACATCATCACCGACCGGTTCGCCGATGCGCTCCACGTTCGGCTCGTTGGCTCGGTGCGGCGCCGGATCGAGCACATCGAGGAGTACCGGCATCTTGATCCGCAGGCGGCCACGGAGTACGTCCGGCGCATGGACCAAGGACGGAAGCGGTACGTGACGAAGTACTACGAGAAGGACATCGACGACCCGCTCCTGTACCACCTCGTGATCAATACCGATCGTGTCTCGTACCCGGAGGCGGCTCGACTGATCGCCGATGCGATGTCTGCGCATCTCGACGCTTCCACGTCGGTCGCGGAGACTTTGGTCCCTCGTGCGGCCGGTGATCGGGAGACCGGTTCGGTCGACCATCCGACGTAGGGAGACGTGTCAAAGGGTGACGACCTGGTTCGGGCGATCCGTACGGTCGGCAAGGGCGAGAGCCTGCTCGATCCGGCCGTCACAAGCGGCTGTTCTCGACCGGCTCAGACGGGCAAGCGCCTGCTGAAGGACGAGAAGCTCGCCCGCCTGTCGCCCCGATACCACGAACGTCCCGTCGAGTGGGGACCGGATGGCTCAAGAGCGTCCGTCGTTCGAGTCCGAAGATGAAGTCGAGGGGAAGTCAAAGGATCAGGAGGAACCGATGAGCGGACGAGTGATGGCAGGAGTTGACGGGTCCGAGACCGCGAGGAAGGCGGTCCGTTGGGCCGCGAGAGAGGCGAGGCTTCGGGGAATGAAGCTGGAACTCGTCTCAGCCTCGGGGGACCCTATCTCCAGCTATGCGCATGGATACCCCCTCCCCGCGGTCTCCGAGGAGATGAAGAGCGTGACCGAGCGTGCCGAAGGTCACTTGGCCGAGGCACGGATGAAGCCCGGGCGGAAGCTCGCGAAGTCCAGAAAGAGACCATCGCGGTGGAAGGGCAACCTGCCAAGGCGCTTGTGGAGGTCGCGAAAGGCGCGGATCTGCTAGTCGTCGGCTCGCGCGGCATCGGCGGGTTCCGGGAGTTGCTTCTCGGCTCAGTGAGCCAGCAGTGCGCCCAACACGACGTGCCCAGTCGTGATCGTGAGACACCTGGAGGAGGAGGCCTGAGCAGCCTGATCGCCAAAGGCCTTCGTCCCCCCCGCGAGCGCCACTGCCTTCGGGCATCTGGCGCCAGAGGCTTGATGAAGGTCGCTCCACGGGCAGATCGGTAGCTCCTGGGCAGACGCTAGACCTCACGAACGGGTGTAGAGATGACGACAGGACGGCCGCCGGGGCAGGTGATCGACGGTGGGGTCGATCCTGTCGCCGAGATCCAGGCTTCAGCGCCGAACGACCCATTCGGCAGAGGCCGTGCGGCCTGAAAACGTGGTGGGTACCGTCGTGAGGCAGGAGGTCGATGATGGCTCGAGCGCGACGGTCGCCGGTCGTGGACCGCGGTCGCACCGAGGCCAGCCCGGGCGGGCACGACATCCTGCTACGCGTGACAGCGCTCGACTGGGTGGCCGCGCTGGAGTTGCTTCGCTCCTCCCGGGAGGGTTTGTCGGTCGAGGACGCTGCGGCGCGGCTGGAGAGCGCCGGGCCGAACGAGCTGCCGACCCCGCACGGACCGAGCCTGCCGCGCCAGTTGGCCGAACAGCTCATCCATTTCTTCGCGCTCATGCTCTGGGTCGCGGCTGGGCTCGCGTTCGTCGGTGGCATGCCGGCGCTCGGCGTCGCGATCGTCGTCGTGATCGTCGTGAACGGCGCGTTCAGCTTCTTCCAGGAGTATCGGGCCGAGCGGGCGGTGCGCGCCCTGTCAGCCTTGCTCCCGGAGACGGTCGTGGTGCGCCGAGGGGGCCGCAAGCGCACGGTGCCGGCCGCGGAGCTCGTCCCCGGCGACATCGTTCTGCTGAAGGAGGGCGACAGGATCTCGGCCGACGCGCGGGTGATCCGCTCCTCGGAGCTCAAGGTGGACATGGCCACGCTCACGGGCGAGTCCGAGCCGATCCCGCGCGCCTCGGAGCGGGTCGCCCACGCGCCGGCGGACCCGCTCGAGGCCTCCAACGTCGTGTTCGCGGGCACCTTCGTCGTTTCGGGCTCGGGCACCGCCGTCGTCGTCGCGACGGGGTCCGGGACCCGCCTCGGCGGCATCTCGACGCTGACGGGCCAGGTCGTCCGGCGGGCGACACCGCTCCGGTTGCAGCTGAACCGCGCGGTCGGGCTGATCGGGATGTCCGCCGTCGGGACGGGCATCGCGTTCTTCGGCGTCGCGCTCGCGCTCGGGATGCCGGTTCGCGACGGCTTCCTGTTCTCGGTCGGCGTGATCGTGGCGCTCGTGCCGGAGGGACTCCTGCCGACGCTCTCCCTCTCGCTTGCGATGAGCGCCACGCGCATGGCGCACGGCGGAGCGCTCGTCCGCCGACTCGAGTCCGTCGAGACGCTCGGTTCGACGACGGTCATCTGCTCGGACAAGACGGGGACGATCACGACGAACCAGATGACGGCCCATGGGATCGTGCTGTCCAACCACCACTACACGGCGACCGGGTCCGGCTACGAGCCGAGCGGCACGATCCTGTCCGAGCAGGGCCGGCCGCTCACCGGTCAAGAACGCGCACATGTTCAACCGCTCATGGAGGCGGCGGCCCTGTGCGGCGACGCTCGCGTCGAGCAGCATGACGGCCGCTGGGGATGCGTGGGCGACCCGACCGAGGGCGCCCTCCTGGTCCTTGCCCGCAAGGTCGGCATCGAACGCGACGTCGCCGAGCGATCGGCGCCCCGGGTCCGCGAGTTCCCGTTCGAATCCGAGCGACAGCGGATGAGCACGGTGCACATGCTCCCGTCGGGTTCACACCAGGTCCTCGCCAAGGGCTCGCCCGAGGCGATCCTGCCGCTCTGCAAGGCGGTCCGTGTGGATTCGAGCGCGTGGCCGCTCACACCCCAGGAGCAACAGCGGATCCTGGCTGACGTCGATGCGCTCGCTGTGAAGGGCATGCGAGTGCTCGCCCTCGCCAGACGGGAGCTCGAAGGCGTCCTACCCGAGACCGCGCGCGAGACCGAGGTCGAGATGGAGTTCCTCGGCCTCGTGGGGATGGCCGACCCCGTCCGCCCCGAGGTCCCGGATGCGGTCGCGATCGCTCGGCGGGCGGGGATCCGGATCGTGATGATCACGGGCGACCACCCCGCGACGGCGATGTCGGTCGCCCGTGACGCCGGCATCCCCGCACACACGGTGATGATCGGATCCGAGCTCCCCGTCTCAGATGCGGCGCTCGGGGCTCTTCTGACGACGCACGAGCTCGTGCTGGCCCGCATCGCGCCCGAACAGAAGCTCCGGATCGCTCGCGCCCTGCAGGAGCGAGGTGAGGTGGTCGCGATGACCGGCGACGGTGTCAACGACGCGCCGGCTCTGCGCCAATCCGACATCGGCATCGCGATGGGCAAGACCGGGACCGACGTCGCTCGTGAGGCGGCGGATCTCGTGCTCCTGGACGACAACTTCGCGCATATCGTGGAGGCGGTCCGCGAGGGCCGAGCGGCGTTCGACAACATCAAGCGGTTCCTGACCTACCACCTCACGGACAACGTGGCCGAGCTGACTCCGTTCGCCGTCTGGGCCCTTTCGGCCGGCGCGATCCCACTGATGATCTCGGTGCTGCAGGTGCTGGCCCTGGATATCGGCACCGACCTGCTCCCGGCCCTCGCGCTCGGCGCGGAGAAGGCCGAGCCGGGGATCATGCAGCGTTCGCCCCGGTCGCCGAAGGCGCGACTGCTCGATCGGGGCGTGCTCGGGCGTGCGTTCGGCTTCCTCGGACCCGTGGAGGCGGTCCTCTCGATGGCGATGCTGCCCATCGGCGCCGCGCTGTTCTTCGGCTGGCCGGGGGAGTCGCTCCCGTCGGCCGGCGCGGACAAGCAGTTCCTGTCGACGATGGTCTTCGCCTCCATCGTCGCGATGCAGATGGCGAACGCGTTCGAATGTCGCTCGAACCCCGCGTCGCTGTTTAGGATCGGTCCGCTGTCCAACCGGCTCTTGCTCGGCGCAGTCGCGATCGAAGCGTTCACACTCCTCGCGTTCGTCTACGTGCCGCCGATCAGCGACCTGCTCGGCCAGCAGCCCCTGAGCGCGTTGGCGTGGATTCCCATCCTCGTCGCACCTTGGGTGTTCATCGCTGCCGAGGAGACGCGCAAGGCGATCGTCAGGCGGCCTCGACGGCGTTGATCACGCAAAGTCGGCGTGCGTGCCCCGAGGCTCAGCCAAGCTCCCGGGGGGCCACGAACCAGCTGCTTCGGTTCGGATGAGATCGGCGAGGTTCGACCACAGCGTCGGCTCCGTCGTGCAGCCCGCCGAAGGTCGCATCCCGGCCGGGACGAACGGCTCCGCTCTTCCAGCTGCTTCGGCGAGAGGCTGGAGGCCATGAGGTCATCGGACCCGCGAGCGGGGCTGCGTAGTGGCAGTTCCGGCAGGAAGGAGGGCCCCCGTGCCCGTAAGAGCCAGCCAGGCAAGGCGGGTCGGTCCCTACGACCGAAAGGTCGCGCGGATCAGAGGACGTTCGACCCCCTGCTACGGGTCGACGGGGCGAGAACATCGCATCGAAGCCAAGTGAGGGGGCGACATGATGGGACGGCCGATCGCGCACTTTGAGATCGCATCACCGAACCTCGAGTCGGAAGCGGAGTTCTATCGGCAGCTCTTCGACTGGAGTGTGGGCGAGGAGCTGAGCGATGGCTACCGGCTGGTCCAGACGGCCGAGGGGAGCATCGGGGGCGGCCTGCTGCGGACGCCTCACGGCGTCTTCCCATACGTGACGATCTACGTGAGCGTCGACGATCTTCAGGCGAGTCTGGAGAAGGCGGAGGAGCTCGGCGGGAAGATGGTCGTCGAGCCGATGCCGATCCCCGGCGCCGGCACATTCGCGATGTTCCAGGACCCTGACGGGGTGATGATCGGGCTCTTCGAGGAGAAGGTGCCGCAAGCGCAACTATGACGAGAGCGATACGCGGTGATGAGCCGCCGAAGCCCGAGCCAGTCGTCACGGTATCGTGTTCTGCAACGGACCATGGCGAACTTGGAGGGAGCGACGTGACCACGAGGGAGTTCACACCGGAAGAGGCTCGGGCGATCGGGGAGAGGATCGGCATCGATTGGGGGGCTGGCGACACAGACCTCGAACAGTTCCGGATGGGACTCGCTGTCGAGCTTGAGCACGGCAGCCAGGACCCAGCCACGGACGTAACCCACGATGACGAGATGGTCACCGGCAAGATCGCGCTGGCGCATCTAAGGGAGATCCCCGACTACTACACCCGTCTGGCCACGATGGAGCAGGACGCGGAACGGTAAGCGCCCGTTCCTAGCCGAGATCGTTGGAAGCGACGGATTCGTGGGCACGCTCGACATAGATGCCGCGTGTCTCCGCCGATGCGAGGGGAGCCGGGCTACTCCCGGATACGCGT
>Ga0070670_100003127_pt1 | contig 13706 bp, 12 predicted proteins | sample KBSS63metaG_FD_64665 | JGI IMG/M metagenome (GOLD analysis project Ga0070670, IMG submission 64665) | Switchgrass rhizosphere microbial communities from Kellogg Biological Station, Michigan, USA - KBS S6-3 metaG | ecosystem: Host-associated > Plants > Roots > Rhizosphere > Soil ... | reverse complement strand
TGCTCGAGCGAGCTGAACTGCGCGAGCTGCGCGATGAATGCGCCGTCTTCCTGCGGCTGCAGCGGGTTCTGATGGCTCATCTGCGTGACGAGCAGCTGCAGGAACGCGTCGCGGCCGAGCCCGTCGTTGCGGGGCTTGGTCGTGTTGGTGGTCGCTGAATCCGCCGGCCCGAGCGGCGTAGTGCTGCCAATGCTCACGATGCCTTCCTCCTTGCGCGTGCCCGCACGTCTGAGACGAACCGCATCGTCGCCAGCGCGTCGAGCTCCCGCTGTTCCCGCAGGCGCGCCTCGTGTTCCCACGCGGCCAGCGCCTTCTCCCGCAACTTCTCCATCGCGTCCACGCGCTGCTTGGCCTTGCGGCACGAAGCCGCCGCCTTCGCTACGTCGTCCTGACGCTGCGCCACTGTCACCGCATGGGCGGCCTTGGCGCGCTCCACCCGATCAATCCAAACCCGGTGCCAGACGTACTGCTCGATGCCCGCATGCTGCAGCGTGACGCGCGCCTGATCGTGCGCCGCGCGCAATGTCTGCTCCGCTTCCGTGAAGAGCTGGCGCGCCGCGCGCAGTTCCCACTCCGCCGTGCCCAGCTCGCGGCGCCGGGTGTCGAGCTCGCGCTTCCGCACGTCGAGTGCGGGTTGCGCGCGAAATGTGAAGACCGGTTCCATCTCAGAGCTCCTGCAACGCCGTCGAGGCGTCGGCAAAGCCGCACAGCGTGTCGGCGGGCTGACACAGGAAGCCTTCGATCGCGTCGGCGCGCGCCCGGGCCTCGTCTACCTTCGGGTTCGCACCCGGCACGTAGGCGCCAACGCTCACCAGATCCTCGGTATCGCGGATCGCCGCCATCCAGCCGCGGACGGTGCCGGCTTTCTGCCGATGCGTCGCGTCGGTCACGTCCGGCATCGTGCGGCTGACGCTCTTGAGCACGTCGATCGCCGGGTAGTGGTTGCGCGACGCCAGGTCACGCGACAGCACGACGTGGCCGTCGAGAATCGCCCGCACCGCGTCGGCAATCGGCTCGTTGTGGTCGTCGCCGTCGACGAGCACCGTGTACATGGCCGTGATGCTGCCCTTGCCGCGCACCGCGCCGGCGCGTTCGAGCAGCGCCGGCAGCTCGGCGAACACCGACGGCGGATAGCCCTTCGTCGTGGGGGGCTCGCCCGCCGCCAGGCCGACCTCGCGCTGCGCCATCGCAAAGCGGGTCACCGAATCCATCAGCAGCAGCACGTTCTTGCCCTGGTCGCGGAAGAACTCGGCGATCGCCGTGGCCGTGTACGCCGCGCGCATGCGCAGCAGCGGCGGGTTGTCCGACGTGGACACCACCACCACCGACCGTTTGCGCCCCTCGGGTCCGAGGTCCTGTTCGAGGAAGCCGCGTACTTCGCGGCCGCGTTCGCCCACCAGTCCCAGGACGATCACGTCGGCGGCGGTGCCGCGTGTCAGCATGCCGAGCAGCGTGCTCTTGCCGACGCCGCTGCCGCCGAAGAGGCCCACGCGCTGGCCACGACCGCAGGTCAGCAGCCCGTCCATCGCCCGGACCCCGGTGCCGATCGGTTTGGTCACCGGATCGCGCGTCAGCGGGTTGAGCGGCGGCGGGCGCAGCGGATAACGGTGCGGGAGGTTCAAGCTGGCGCCCTCGAGCGGGTTGCCGAGGGCGTCCACGACCCGGCCGAGCAGCGCGGCGCCGACCGCCACCGACGCCACGGCGCCGCGTGCCACCACACGGTCGCCGGGACGGATGCCCGAGGTATCGCCGAGCGGAACCGTGAGCAGCGTGTTGTCCTGGAACCCGACGACTTCGACGGTGAGCGGCGGACCGCTGCTGGCGGCAATCTCACAGATCGAGCCCACCGAGGCGCGCGGCCCGCTCGATTCGATCAGCAGCCCGACGGTGCGGACCACCCGGCCCACGATCGGCGCGGTGTCGATCTGCGCCAGCCGGTCCTGATATCCGTTGAGCGAGAAGGCCGCGGTGGACATTACGCGCCCTTGCCATCGCCGAGCAGGGCGCGGGCGATCTCCTGAATCTGCGCGTCCACGCCGGCGTCGATGTCGCCGTACTCCGATTCGATCTTGCAGCCGCCGCGCGGCACCCGCGAGTCGGCGGTCACGCTGACCTGATCGCTCGGGGGCGCGTCGGCGAGCGCCGCGGTGACGGTCTGGTGATCGACGGGATTCAACCGGATGGTCACGCGGGCGGCGTCGCTCACCCGTTCGAGCACGACGCGCATCATCGTGAGCATCGCCGTCGGATCGATCGACACCTCGCGGTGCAGCACGCGGCGGGCCACCGCCAGCGATAGCTGCACCATCTGTTTCTCGGTTTGGCGGATCATCTGGTCCCGCACCCGCACCAGGTCGTCGAGCGTGGCCGCCAGCTTCCTGGCCAGCGCCGCCGTCTCCTGCTGCGCCGCCGCGGCGGCGGCCTGCTGCCCTGCCGCGAATCCTCTGGCGTAGATCTCTTCTTCGAGCTGGGCCGCGGACGGGGGCTGCGGCACCCCGGGGCCCGCCATCGCCGTCAGCAGCGCGGCCGCGGCGGGCGCCACACGCTGCGCCGGGCGGCGCCCGGCGGCCGGCACGATGCCGTCGGCCACGGCTTCGAGCCACGACGCGATCGGCGTGGCGGGGGCCGCCGTCGAGGACAGGGCGAGACGCCGGGCTCTAGACGACATAGGCTTCGCCGGCGGCCGCGCCCGTGGAGATCAGCCCTTCCTCTTCGAGCTTGCGCGCGATGGCGACCACTTCCTGCTGCGACTTCTCCACGTCACGCAGGCGCACGGCGCCCAGCACTTCCATCTCTTCCCGCAGCATCTCGCCGGCGCGCTTCGACATGTTGGTGAAGAACCGCTGCCGGATCTCGTCGCTCGCGCCTTTGAGCGCGATGGTGAGCCCCTTCTTGTCGGCGCGCTGGATGATCTCGCGCATGCCGTTGTCGTCCACGTGCAGCAGGTCGTCGAACACGAACATCAGGTTGCGGATCGACACCGCAAGCTCGGGGCGCGCCTCTTCGATGGCTTCGAGCACCGGCGTGCTGACGGTGCGCTCGAGGCGGTTGAACAGCTCGGCCACGGCGCGGACGCCGCCGTGCTGCTCGCGCGACGGCCCGCCAAGGGCCTTCAGCCGCAGCTCGATCACGCTGGAGATCCGCGACACGACGTCGGGCGAAATGTCTTCGAGGCTGGCCATGCGCGTGAGCACCTCCACGCGCAGCTCCTCGGGGAGGAGCGTCGCCAGCTGCGCCGCGTTGGCCGGCTGCAGATGCGCCAGGATCAGCGCGATGGTCTGCGGATGCTCGCCGAGGATGAACTTGGAGAGCTGCTGCGGGTCGGCGCGCTCGAGCGAGGCGAAGCCGGCGTTCGACTGGAACGCCCGCATCACGCGGTCGATCATCCGGCGCGCCGTGTCGGGCCCGAAGCTCTTGATCAGCACGCGCTTGGCGAACTCGATGTCGCCGCGGGCCACGTGCTCGGCGGCCACCGCCGTCTGGTGGAACTCCTCGAGCACCTGCTCGCCCATCTTGCTCGACACGCGGCCGAGCGCCGCCATTTCGCTGAGGAGCGTTTCGATCTCGTCCTCGGACAGATGCTTGAAGATGCTGGCGGAAGCGTCCTCGCCGATCATCAGCGCGACGATCGCGGCCTTGCGCAGGCCGGACATCGTGGTCTGGATGTTCACCTCAGCGCACCTCTTCCTTCATCCAGCTGCGAAGCACTTTGGCCACGTGTTCCGGCTCCTTGATCGCGCCGTCCGCAACGCGCTTGGTCAGTACCGGCAGCTTGCGGTCGCCCTGCGTCGCCGCCGCGTCGAGCTGCGCTTCGATCTCGCCTTCGAGCTCGGCCACCGTCCGCGGCCGCGTGCCCGCCGCGGCCACCGCCACCCGCGTGGTGGCGACGCCGGCCGACACCCGGCCCATCAGCGGCTTGACGACGAACAGGAACGCGAGCCCCACCACGAGGAGGAGGCCCACCACCCGCGCCGTTTCCTCGATCTGCGGCTGGTAGCGCACGAGCACGCTCGGCGCCTGCACGTCCTCGGACACCGGCTCGTCGAACGCGATGTTCTCCACCGTCACGCGGTCGCCGCGCTCGGCGTTGAGGCCCACCGACGACGCCACCAGGTTCTCGAACTTCTTCAGCTCCTCGGCCGTGCGCTTGGTGCGCGTCACGGCGCTCTTGCCGTTCTCCGTCTTGACCTGCTGGTCGTCGTCCACGATCACCGCCACCGACAGCCGCTCGATCTCGCCAGCCGGCTGGATGGTGTGCACCTTGGTGACGCCGATCTCGTTGTTCTTCGTTTCGGTGGTGCGCTGAGACGTGGGGCCCGGCGCCGTCGTCAACGGCGTGGCACCGGTGCCGCCGGTCGGCGCCGGGGCGGGCAGATTGGAGCGCGCCCCGGCCGTGCCGGGCACGACGCCCGGCGGCGGCGTGGCCAGCGCCGTGGCGCCGCTGTTCATCGTTTCGCTGGTGGTCTGCTGGCTGCGGATGACCGTCGCGTTCGGATCCCACGTTTCCTGTGTCTGCTCGGTCGTCTGGCGCTTGAGCGACAACGCGACGTTGACGCGCACGTGATCCGAGCCGACGATCGGCTCGAGCATGGCGACGACGCGCTGCGCGTACTCGCGCTCGAGGCGCTGCTGACGCTCCATCGAGGCGGCGCCGGCGGGATCGTTCTCGTCCACCTTCGGGCGGGTCAGCGGCCGGCCGTAGTTGTCGAGCACGACGACCGACTCCGCCTTCATGCCGTCCACCGCGCCCGCCACTAAGTTGGTGATGCCGTTGACGGCGTTGGAGGGCAGCGAGCGGCCCGCCTTCAGCTTCAGCACGACGGACGCCGTGGCCGGACGCGACTCGCCGAACAGTTCTTCCTTGCCCATCGCGATGTGGACGCGCGCGCTCGACACCTCGGCGAGCGTCGCGATCGTCCGCGCCATCTCCCCTTCCATCGCGCGGCGGTACTTGATCTTTTCGCCGAACTCCGTGATGCCGAAGTCCTGGCCGTCGAACAGCTTCCACCCCGGCAGACCGGCTTCGTTGCCGCTCTGCGCGAACTCGAGCCGCAGTTCGTCGATGCGGCTGGCGGGCACGCGAATGCCGCGGCCGCCCTCGTCGAGCTCGTACGGCACCTTGAGCACCTTGAGGCGCGACACCACCTGTCCCATGGTCTCGGGATCGAGATCGGCCTGGAGCAGCCGGTAGGTGGGCTTCTGCAGCCACATGGCCGACGCGATCACGACGCCGATGACGAGGACGAACGTCAGGGCGAGCGTGGCCAGCTGCCCCGAGGTGAAGGGGGCGGTCAGGTTGCGAAGCTTGGCGGCGAGCTGTTCGGGGTCCATTCAGCGGGCGATCCTTGGAAACGGAAGCATCAGATGGGCATCCGCATGATTTCCTGGTATGCGGAGACGAGCTTGTTGCGGATCTGGACGCTGAGCTGCAGGGTGAGTTCTTCGCGCTGGAGCGCAATCATCGCGTCGTGGACGTCGGTGGTCTTCTCCATCATTCCGGTGACCGCCTGGTTGGCAGCCGCGGACGAGCCCTCGATGCCGTCGATCAGGCGGCCGAGCGCGGCGCCGAAGCTGCCGGCCATGCCGGCGCCGGTAGCGGCCTCGGCGCCCGCCTTCGGGCGGTTGAGAACGGATCCGGCGGCGTTGGAGAGCGTCAGTGGATCGAGAGGCATGGACTATCCCCTTCCGAGCTCGAGAGCTTTTTGGACCATGTCGCGGATGATGCCGATGGCGGCCAGGTTGGCCTGGTAGGCACGCGCGGCGCCGACCATGTCCACCATCTCCTGCGGCGCGTCGACGTTGGGCAGCGACACGAAGCCGTCCTTGTCGGCATCGGGGTGCGACGGCTCGTAACGCCGGCGGAACTCGCTCTGGTCCTCGACCACCGCGGACACCTTCACGCCGGTGGCCGTCGAACGTCCGAGCGCGGCGTCGAAGCCTTCCACCGGTTCGGCGCGCAGCACGACGTCGCGGCGGCGGTAGGGCTGGCCGTTGACCGAGCGCGTGGACTCGGCGTTGGCCAGGTTGGACACCGCGGCCTCGATGCGCGTCCGTTCGACGGACAGCGCGCTGGCGGCGGCGGTAATGGCCGAACCCAGGGTGGCCATCGGTCTACTTGCTCTCGCTGATGGCGTAGCGCACCAGCTTGAACTTGGCGGCGAGCGCCGTCTGCGCGGCGGCGAAGTCGCCGCTGGCGCGCTGCATCGTGAGCAGCTCGCGATCCAGTTCGACGGTGTTGCCGTCGCGGCGCGCCACCGCGTCCTTGATCTCGCGCATCCCCGCCTTGTTGGCGTCGCCGGGGTTGATGTGGTTCGCGCGCGTAGCCGTCATCTGCAGCTGGCCCTTGAGCGCGTCGGCGAAGGTGGGTTCCACCGCCTTGTAGTTGGGCGTGTCCACGTTGGCCAGGTTGCCGGAGGCGGCCACCTGGCGGGCGACCGACTTGGTCATCTGCTGGCGGAGCGCTTCGACGAGGGCGGCGTCATCAATCGTGTTCACGGCTCTTCCTCTCTGCTGCGAAGCCGGCCGTTCAAGCCGGCGGCTCGGATGCCGACGCGGACGTGGCACCGGTGTGCCAGCAGCATCGCAAGCGGAATGCCCGTGCAGTCACGTGCATCAGGGCGAAGCGCGGAACGTTGAGGCGGACGGCGGACCGACAGTTCGTCCGGGGACCCGGCGAGGCGTCGTTCACGGGGGAAACCCTGGGTAGTGCGGGGCCACGCTGGGCACGCCCATTGCTCAGTCGAGTGACGGCTCTCCGACGCCCTCGGACGCCGGTCCGGCAATAAAGCCAAGACCATCAAGAACATGGGCCACGGACGGTGCCGGTTTCCCGACTCGCCGCATCCCAGCCGAGCGACGGGTTTCCGACACTTCACACCATGGCCACAGTCAATTCGATGACGCAGCCCACTCCCGCCACTGTCCTCGTCGTGGAAGACGACCTCGATCTGCGCGCCACGATCGTCGAGTCGCTCGAAGCCAGCGGCTTTGCCGCCGCGCAGGCGTCCACCGCCGCCGACGCCATCGATCGGCTCCAGGGTTTCGCCTACGACGGCCTCGTCGTGGACCTGAAGCTGCCCGACGCCGACGGCATGACGGTGCTCGACGAGGCGCTGGCGCGCTATCCGCTGATTCGCGCCGTGGTCATCACCGGCTTCGGCGGCGTCGAGGAGGCGGTCACCGCCATCCGCCGCGGTGCGGTGGACTTTCTGATCAAGCCGTTCCAGCTGTCGCAGCTGTCACGCGTGCTGCGCAACTGCCTCGAGCAGCTGCATCTGAAAGAAGAGAACGCCTCGCTCAAGGCGCAGCTGCACGAACGTTTCCGCTTCGACAACATCGTCGGGCGTCACAACAGCGTGCAGGCACTCTTCTCGACGCTCGAGCTCGTGGCGCCGATGAACAGCACCGTCCTCATCCAGGGCGAGACGGGCACCGGCAAGGAGCTCATCGCGCGCACGATTCACCACAACAGCCCGCGCGCCAACGAGCGCTTCGTGGCGTTCAATGCGGCGGCCATTCCCGAGCCGCTGGCCGAGGCCGAGCTGTTCGGCCACGTGAAGGGCGCGTTCACCGGCGCGATCGCCACTCGTGTGGGCCGCTTCGAGCTGGCCCACCGCGGGACGCTCTTCATCGACGAGGTCGCGTCGATGTCGCTGGCGTTGCAGACGAAGCTCCTGCGCGCGCTGCAGGAGCGTGAAGTCGAGCGCCTCGGCGACGCCAAGCCGCTCAAGGTGGACATCCGCGTGATCGCGGCCACCAACACCGATTTGAAGACCCTCGTAAAGGCTGGCACCTTCCGCGAGGACCTCTACTACCGGCTCAATGTCATTCCGGTGACGCTGCCCGCGCTGCGGCAGCGCCGCGAGGACATTCCGCTCCTGGCCCAGCACTTCATCAAGAAGTCGTGCAAGGAGAACAACCTGGCGGCCAAGACGGTGAGCCAGGAGGCGATGCGGCTGCTGATGGCCTACGAGTGGCCCGGCAACGTCCGCCAGTTCGAGAACGCCATCGAGTACGCCGCCACGATGAGCGGCCTCGAAACCGAGATCCGGCCCGAGGCGCTGCCGATGGATATCCGTCAGGGCACCACCGCGGCGGTCGTGCCGCCGGTGGCGATCCCCGACGAGGGCATCCACTTCACGTCGGTCGTGTCGTCGCTCGAGCGCGACCTGATCCTGCGTTGTCTGGAGAAGACGGGCGGCAACAAGCGCCAGGCCGCGCGGCTCCTGCATCTGAGCCGGACGACCTTCATCGACAAGCTCCAGCGACTGAACGTCGCGGAAGCCGGAGCAGCCTAGCGGCCAGAGGCAAAAGGCTAGAGGCTAGAGGCCTTGGCGGGTGCTTTGGGAAGGCGCAGGCGAAACGAAGCACCGGCCGGTACGGGCTCGAGTTCGAGGGAACCGCGATGGGCCTCGGCAATCTCGCGGGACACGGGCAAGCCGAGTCCGGTGGATTCGGGACGGGGCCTGGAAGTGACGAACGGCTGGAAGATGTGTTCCGCTTCGGCGGCTGGCACGCCGGGGCCGTCGTCGGACACACGGAGCACCACGTGATCGCCGTCGTCGGCGACCTCCACGCGGATGCGCCCCGCGCGCCGCGGCGCCAGTGCCTGCTCGGCGTTCTGAATCATGTTGAGGGCCACCTGCAGGAGATGCAGGTGCTGCCCGGTCACCCACTGCGGCTCCGGCGGTACGTCGAGCTGCACCGTGAGGTCGGCGCGGCCAATCGAATACCGGCGCAGTTCCACGGCGCGAGTGGCGATGTCGCAAAGGTCCACCGAGTAGGTCGCGGCGTCCGGCTGCGCGCGTGAGAGCGCCACCACGCCCGTCATCGCCGACGCGGCGCGCGCCGCCTGATCGCGGATGCGGGTCAGGGTCTTCTGCACCGGTTCGGGCAGATCGGTGCGGTTCTGGAGCAGTTCGGCGGAGCCGCCGATGACCTGTAGGGCGTTGTTGACTTCGTGTGCAGCCCCGGCCACCAGGCGGGCAATCGTCGCCAGACGATTGAGCGTCAGATGGTGTTCGGGCGGCGTTGACACGGACATCGGCTAAACCTCGTGAGGCGGCAGTCGATTAGCGTTCTGTATCGGGGCCTGAGTTTCTCGAGAAGGCGCCGCACAGGATACCAGCATGCCGTTGGGGTCGGACGCGATCGGAGGTCGGAGGTGGTGAGTGCCCAGTAGTACGGTGGCCAAGCCGGTCAAGCTTGCGCAGAAGTACCCCACGTGGGATGCATGGGTCGATTCTGGCGATTGGGCGAAGAGCAGCCCGACCGGCACGCTGACCCTGCCAGCCAACGCGTCGGAGATCATGATTCTGGCGCTCGACCCCGACGTGAGCGTGACGCAGCTCGCCCGCGTCACGTCGCGCGACCAGGTGCTGGCCGCCCGCATGCTGCGGCTCGCCAACTCGGCCTATTGCGCGCCGCTGCAGGAGATCACGACCATCAGCGAGGCGGTCGTCCGGCTCGGCACCGCCTCGGTGCGCAACGTGGTCCTGGCCACCTGCATGGCCTCGCGCCTGCAGTCGGGCAATACCTACGGCGCCCATGGCCGCGGCCTCGCCGCGCACGGCATCGGCACCGCCTTTCTGGCGCAGCTCATTGCGCGCGTGGCGGTCGTCAACCAGGAAGAGGCGTTCCTCTACGGCCTCGTCCACGACATCGGGAAGCTCCTGGTGCTGCAGCTGTCCAAGGACTACGTCCGCGGCGGCGGCAAGGCGCCGTCCGACGAGGAAGTGCGGACCGTGATCGAGGCCCGGCACGCCGAGTTCGGCGGCCGCGTGCTGCGGGAATGGCGGCTGCCGCCGGTCATCGAGGAACCCGTGGTGTATCACCACCGGCCCGACGACTGCACGTCCCACACCTTCGAAGCGTCGGTGTGCTACATGGCCAACCGCTTGAGCCACCACTACGGGTTCGGCTGCGACGCATCGCCGGACGCGCCGGTGCTCGAGGACCCGATCGCCGCCAAGCTGGGGCTCACCGAGGCGTGGCTGACCGACCTCGACGCCCGCGCCCCGGAGCTCTTCAAGAACGCGGCGGACGCGTTCGCGTAGCCCGAAGGCCACCGGCTCCCGGCTAAGGCTTATGATCGCGCGGCCGATTCCTCCTGGTGGAGGTGTCGGCCGTGCTGTTTGTACTCGTGTTCCTGCTCGTGGTGGTCGCCGCGGTGACGTGGCACGACCTGACGCAGCGAAAGCACGCCATCCTCCGCAACTTCCCCGTCGTCGGCCACTTCCGCTACTGGCTCGAGTCGGTGGGTCCGGAGTTGCGCCAGTACATCGTCACCGACAACAACGAGGAACGCCCCTTCAGCCGCGACCAGCGACGCTGGGTGTACGCCTCCGCGAAACTCGAGAACAATTACTTCGGCTTCGGCTCGGACAACGAGCTGGAGTCGTCCCCCAACTATCCGGTCATCAAGCACAGCGTGTTTCCGCTGCAGTCGCCGCACCAGGGCGATGCCGGCTACGACCCGTCGCACGCGATCGCGTGCGGCAAGGTCCTCGGCGGCCATCGTCGGCGGACGCGCGCGTTCCGGCCGGCGTCGGTGGTGAACATCTCGGCCATGAGCTACGGCTCGCTGAGCGGCGTCGCCGTGCAGGCGTTGAACCGCGGCGCCCAGCTCGCCGGCTGCCTTCACAACACGGGCGAGGGCGGGCTGTCGCCGCATCATCTGCAGGGCGGCGATCTGATCTTCCAGATCGGCACCGGATACTTCGGCTGCCGCGAGTTCGATGGACGCTTCAGCCTGCCGAAACTTTTGGAGATGGTGCAGGCGCACCCGCAGATCCGCGCGATCGAGATCAAACTCAGTCAGGGCGCGAAACCCGGCCTCGGCGGCGTGCTGCCGAAACGCAAGATCACGCCGGAGATTGCCGCCATCCGCGGCGTGTCGGCAGACCGCGACTGCGTCAGCCCCGCCGCGCACACGGCGTTTCACGGCGCCGATTCGCTGCTCGACTTCGTAGAGACGGTGGCCACGGCCACCGGGCTGCCCGTGGGCGTCAAGTCGGCCGTCGGCGAAATGCGCTTCTGGCGCGATCTCGCGGCACTCATGGAGACGACCGGCCGCGGGGTGGACTTCGTGACGCTCGACGGCGGCGAGGGGGGCACCGGCGCCGCGCCGCTCGTGTTTGCCGATCGCGTCGGCCTGCCGTTCAAAGTGGGGTTCAGCCGCGTGCAGCGGGTGTTCGCAGAGCGCGGGCTGCACGAGCAGGTGGTGTTCATCGGCTCGGGCCGGCTGGGGCTGCCCGACTCGGCGCTCGTCGGCTTCACGCTCGGCTGCGACCTGATTAACGTGGCCCGCGAGGCGCTGCTGGCGATCGGGTGCATTCAGGCCCTCAAGTGCCACACCAACCACTGCCCTACCGGCATCACCACCCAGAGCCCGTGGCTCACGCGCGGGCTCGACCCGGCGCTGAAGTCGGTGCGGGTGGCCAACTACGTCGTGACGCTGCGCAAGGAGCTGCTGGCGCTGAGTCGCGCCTGCGGCGTGCCGCACCCGTCGCTCGTGACGCCGCACCAGATCGAAATCCTCGATGGCCGGTTCGGCGCACGCACTGTCGCCGATCTGCTGGGCGGTCGCGGCCGCGGCGTCGCCTTTGACGACGATCCGGAGCGGCCGCCCGGCACGCAGCCGCTGGAGCTCGTCGGCGTCCGCTCTCGTACGTAGAGGGCGGTCTTTAGACCGCCCTGCAGGCGGGTCTAAAGACCCGCCTCTACGTACTCCGTTCGTCGAATTCCCCTTCCCAGCGCGCAATGACCACCGTCGCCAGGCAGTTGCCGAGGACGTTGACCGACGTGCGCAGCATGTCGAGCAGCGCGTCGATGCCGAGGATCATGAACACGGGCTCGGCGGGCAGACCGAACGACGAGACGGTGCCCATCAGGATCACGAGCGCGCCGCGTGGCACGCCGGCGACGCCCTTGCTCGTCAGCATCAGCGTGAGGAGCAGCACCAGCTGCTGGCTGATCGACAAGTGCACGCCGGCGGCCTGCGCCACGAAGAGCGCCGTGAGCGACAGATACAGGGTGCTCCCGTCCAGGTTGAAGCTGTAGCCGGTCGGCATCACGAACGCGACGATCTGCCGCGGGACGCCCAGGCGCTCCATTGCTTCCATCGCTCGCGGCAGCGCCGCTTCGGAACTGGTGGTGGCAAACGCGATCGACACCGGCTCGGCCACGGCGCGGGCGAAGCGCACGAGCGGTACCCGTACCATCCACGCGATCGGCAGCAGTACGATCGCGACGAACACGGCGACCGCCACGTAGAACGTGGCGAGCAGCTTGGCCAGGTTGACCAGCACGCCCACGCCCAGGTGCCCTACCGTGTAGGCGATGGCAGCGCCCACGCCGAGGGGTGCGAACACCATCACGATGCCGGTGAACTTGAACATCGTCTCGGCCAGGCTGCCCGCAAACGCCAGCATCGGTTTCTTGCGCTCCTCCGGCAGGAGCGCCAGCGCCGATCCGAAGATCACGCTGAACACGACGACCTGCAGGATCTCGCCGTCCACGACCGCCTTGCCGATGTTCTCGGGAAAGATGTGGAGCACCACCTCCTGCCAGGTGCGCGACACGGCGGCCGGCAGCTGGCTGGCGTCGATGGTCGCGGGCAGCGTGATCCCCTCGCCGGCCCGGGTGAGCGAAATGGCCGCCCAGCCAATCAAAAGGGCCAGGGTGGTTACGACCTCGAAGTAGACGAGCGCCTTCACGCCCATCCGGCCCACCTGGCGCAGATTGGAATGCCCGGCGATGCCCACGACGAGGGTGGCAAACAGGAGCGGCGCGACGATGGTCCGGATCAGCCGGAGGAAGATCTGCCCGACGAAGCGCAGCGACACCGCCAGGTCCGGGAAGTAGTGGCCCAGCGCCGCTCCGGCCACGATGGCGACCAGGATCCAGAAGGTCAGCGACCGGTGGATGCGCACGGTCGCTAGGGTATACTGGGACGTTCGGTCGCCCCACACCATGCGGAAGTGGCGGAATTGGCAGACGCGCCAGCCTCAGGAGCTGGTTCCCGCAAGGGAGTGAAGGTTCGAGTCCTTTCTTCCGCACCAGACTTCGCCCACCTGCATTCCTTCGTGAGCTTCGCCCAGGCAAGCCCGCTGAACCAGTCACTTCCGGCGGTTTCTCGCTCGCGCTACAACGCCGTTTGCGTTTCACCGAACGAATACACATTTGTCTAACCGCGGCTCCGGGCCAGGGCCCACGACGCCACGCTGGCGCGACCTGCCCCGGAGAGTTACGACAGTGGTGTCGGCGATTGGCGGGGTTGCTACAAAAAAGTCCATCGGCCGCGGCGCAGCACTGCTGAAATCGAGTAGTTTTCGAAGGAAATCGCCGATCCCGAGCTGACATCCAGCCCAGCTTTCTGGCGTTCCTTTTGCTTTTTTGGCTTCGGGAGCACGCCCGTGGCCCAGAACTCGGACTTGCGAAAGGTGACGAGTGTGGCGTCCGACGACGGCGTCGCGCTGCGCGCGGCCGCGATCGTGGCCGACGCCAGCCGCGCGCTGTGGCTCGAGGATGCGACGCTCGCCTTGCCGCACATCGCTGAACTGCTCGTCGCCGAAGGGGTGGCGGCGCGGGCGGTTCTCGACATCAGCGACGACGGCAGCGCGCTGCGCGGGGAGGCGCGCTGCGCCGCCGCCTCGTCGAGCGGCACCGGCGGGACGGGCGGCACCATCTCGGTGCCGATCGTGGCG
>Ga0070670_100003121_pt1 | contig 13714 bp, 13 predicted proteins | sample KBSS63metaG_FD_64665 | JGI IMG/M metagenome (GOLD analysis project Ga0070670, IMG submission 64665) | Switchgrass rhizosphere microbial communities from Kellogg Biological Station, Michigan, USA - KBS S6-3 metaG | ecosystem: Host-associated > Plants > Roots > Rhizosphere > Soil ... | reverse complement strand
CATTATTGCGGGCGTCCTGGTCGTCAATCTGTTTTCCAAGTCTATTTCCCACTAGCGGCTGCGTGGAGGTTGACGGCAGCAGGTTGATTATTTGCTGCGGACCGCGGGGCTGAATGTGCGCTCGATGCCGCGAAAAAGACTGAAATGATAACGTACAACCGAGACTCATCAGAGAGGAGCGACGGCGATGGTAATCAGAACGGTGGTCTGGGGTGAAAACATCCACGAGCATAGCAATGAGGTCGTCGGCAGGATCTATCCGGACGGCATGCACAGCGCCATCGCCGCTGCGCTCAACAGCGATCCGCGCATCGAAGCGACAACCGCGACGCTACAGCAGCCGGAGCATGGGCTGAGCGAGGAGCGGCTGCGCAATACCGATGTTCTGCTGTGGTGGGGGCATAAGGATCATGGTGCGGTCGACGACGCCGTGGTCGAACGGGTCGCCAAGCGCGTCTGGGAGGGGATGGGGCTGATCGTCCTGCACTCCGGCCATTTCTCGAAAATCTTCAAGCGGATGATGGGCACGCCCTGTGCGCTGAAATGGCGGGAGGCCGGCGAGCGTGAGCGTATCTGGGTGGTCAACCCGCGCCATCCGATCGCGGCCGGGCTTGCCGACAACTTCGTGCTCGAAAACGAGGAGATGTATGGCGAACCGTTCTCGGTGCCGGAGCCGCTGGAAACCGTGTTCATCTCTTGGTTCCAGGGCGGCGAGGTGTTTCGTTCGGGCATGACCTGGCGGCGCGGCGCCGGCAACATCTTCTATTTTCGTCCCGGCCACGAGACCTATCCGACCTACTTCGATCCCAACGTCAAAACCGTGCTGATCAATTCCGTCGCCTGGGCCTACAATCCGCAGGCAGCGCTGACGGACGTCCACGACGCCCCGAACGTGCCGGTCGAACAGGCGCTGGAGCCGATTACCGAGCGCGGCCCGAAACTGCACCAGGCCGGCGAAGCCGGTTACCGCTGAGGTCATCTATGCGTCTCATCATCCTTGGCACCGGCGTCATGGGCAAGAACCAGCTCGATCATTTCTCGCGGATCGAGGGCGTCGAGGTGGTTGCGGCCGTCGACAGCGACGCCACCCGCCTTGCCGCCTTCGCCGACCGGTTCAACATCAAGACCCGCTTCACGTCGCTGGACGAGGCCATTGCCTGGGGTGAGTTCGATTCGGCCACCAATGTGACGCCGGACCGCATGCACCACCCGACGACGCTGGCCCTGCTGGCCGCCGGCAAGCATGTGCTTTGCGAAAAGCCGCTGGCCGAGAACTACGAGAAGGCGCTGGAGATGACAGAGGCCGCCGAGCGCGCCGGCGTCATCAACATGGTCAATCTCACCTACCGCAACGTTGCGCCGCTGCAGCGCGCCCGCGAGATGGTGATCGCCGGCGAGATCGGCACGGTCAAGCATGTCGAGGCGTCCTACCTGCAGAGCTGGCTGGTGTCGAAGGCCTGGGGCGACTGGCGCAGCGAATCGACGTGGCTTTGGCGGCTGTCGACCGGACATGGATCGAACGGCGTGCTGGGCGATATCGGTATCCATATCCTGGATTTCGCCGCCTATGGCGCGGCCACCGACATCGATCATGTGTTCGCGCGGCTGAAAACCTTCAACAAGGCGCCGGGCGGCCAGATCGGCGAATATATGCTCGATGCCAATGACAGCTTTACCATGTCGGTCGATTTTGCGAATGGTGCGCTCGGCGTGGTGCATGCGACGCGCTGGGCAACAGGGCATCTGAACGAACTGAAGCTGCGGGTCTATGGCGAGCGTGGCGGCATCGAGGTCATCCACCGTCCAGACGGTTCGGAACTGCGTGTCTGCGTCGGCGACGACGTCGAGACCGCCGTCTGGAAAGTGGTCGACGTGCCGCCGGTTCAGACCAACTACCAGCGTTTCGCCGAGGCCGTGATGACCGGCGTGCCGCAGGACCCCAATTTCCGGCATGCCGCCAATATCCAGAAGGTTCTCGACCTCGCGCTGGTAACCGAGCGCGAAAGGCGCGAACTAAAGGTGTGACAGCAATGACGATCCGGTGAAACGCGGCGACGCGACTGGCCGCCATGCTTGCGCATTGCTGTGGATAGCATACATAATGGCGTGAAACTTAGCGGCTCCCCAAGCCGTACAACCGACGTTCGACAATCGTCTTTCCAGCAGAAATTGACCGACATGACCGATACTTTGACTGATATCCCTGCCACCAAGACACAGCCCGCCGACCAGACTTTTGCCACCACCGGCATCGCGCCGATGGAACGCCCCGGCGCCATGACGCGCTTCTTCATGGGCATCGTTGCCTGGGCAGAGCGGCTGAACCTGAAGCATGCCAAGCTCGGCAATCCCCCGGTCTACGACAACGCCACTTTCCCCTGGGTGGCCGAGATCGAAAAGGGATTTCCGCTGATCCGCGCCGAGCTCGAACGGGTGCTGACGCGCCAGAGCGAATTGCCGACTTTCCAGGAGATCTCCACCGATGTGAAGACGATCTCCACCGATAGCCATTGGCGGACCTTCTTTCTCGCCGGTTTCGGCCTGAAGTCCGAGCAGAACATCAAGGCATGCCCGGAGACCTGGCGTGTGGTGCAGAAAATTCCGGGCATGAAGACCGCGATGTTCTCGATCTTCGAGCCCGGCAAGCACCTGCCGGCTCATCGTGGTCCCTATAACGGCGTGCTGCGGCTGCATCTCGGCCTCATCGTTCCCGAGCCCGCCGACAAGCTGGCCATCCGGGTCAAGGACCAGATATGCCATTGGCAGGAAGGCAAGGTGCTGATCTTCGACGATGCCTACGAGCACGAGGCCTGGAACCACAGCGACAAGACGCGCGTCGTCCTGTTCGTCGACTTCGTCAAGCCGACGCGGTTCCCGGCAAACTTCGTCAACTGGATCCTGATGAATCTTGCCATCTTCACGCCGTTCATCCGCGAAGGCCTCGATAACCACAAGGAATGGGAAAAGAAGTTCTACGCCCAGGCCGAAGCTTTGCGAAACCGCAAGGCCGACTGATCCGCTCGGAGAGCCACATTCGTTTATCGCAAGGACCGGGAGGTGGACTTCCGGTCCTTTTTTGTTGCTGGTCTTGGCATGGCGTTAGAGCGGGTAAGGGGGACTGCTTTCTCTTCTCCGCTGTCCCCACCGTATTCCTTGCGCACTAACGATTGAAAAAATGGGCCTGCATTGCCATCTTTAGCCAGACGAAACCGTTGGAGGTTACAATGACGGAATACCGCAAAACGGCGGAAGCCGTGGCCAAGCTTACACCCGAACAGTACCGCGTGACGCAGCAGAGCGGCACGGAGCGTCCGGGCAGCGGGCCGCTCCTGAACAACAAACAGCCGGGTATCTATGTCGACATCGTCTCGGGCGAACCGCTGTTTGCCTCGTCCGACAAGTTCGATTCCCATTGCGGCTGGCCAAGCTTCACCAAGCCGATCGAGCCGGCCTATGTTGCGGAAGTGCATGATTCCTCGCATGGCATGGTGCGCATCGAGGTCCGTTCCAAGAATGGCGACAGCCATCTCGGCCATGTCTTTCCAGACGGACCGCAGGACCGCGGCGGGCTTCGCTACTGCATCAATTCCGCGTCGCTGCGCTTCATCCATCGTGACCAGATGGAGGCCGAAGGCTACGGCGCCTATATCAACCAGACGGAGGATGCCCAATGACTGAACGTGCTGTACTGGCCGGTGGCTGCTTCTGGGGCATGCAGGATCTGATCCGCAAGATGCCGGGCGTCGTGTCGACGCGGGTCGGTTATTCCGGCGGCGAGGTGCGCAATGCCACCTATCGCAACCATGGCAACCATGCCGAAGCGATCGAGATCAACTTCGATCCATCCAAGATCAGCTATCGCGACCTGCTGGAATTCTTCTTCCAGATCCACGATCCATCGACGCCGAACCGCCAGGGCAACGATCTCGGCCCGGGCTACCGGTCGGCGATCTTTTATGTCAATGACGAGCAGAAGCGCATCGCCGAAGACACGATCGCCGATGTCGATGCGTCCAAGCTTTGGCCGGGCAAGGTCGTGACCGAAGTCTCGCCGGTCGGCGATTTCTGGGAGGCCGAGCCGGAGCATCAGGACTACCTGGAGCGGATTCCGAACGGCTATACCTGCCACTTCGTCCGTCCCAACTGGAAGCTGCCGCGACGCACGCAGGCAGCCTGATCGACTAAAGCTAAATCTGATGGCCGGCTGGCGGGTAATCCGCCAACCGGCCATTTTGCGTTTGGACTGAGTGCCCAGTCAGCCGGCGGTGCTGGTCGCCGGCCGATCCAGCCGCTCGACCAGCGTCGCGCTCGCCTCGTTCATGCCGTGCACCTCGACGGAGGCGCCCTGTGCCTTGAACCGCGCGACGACCCTTTCGAGAGCCGCAACGGCGGTGATGTCCCAGAAATGCGCCTTGGAAACGTCTATCGAGACGAACTTGCCCTGTGCCTCCACAACATCGAAGGCGTCGACAAAGATGTCGGCCGAGGCGAAAAAGACCTGCCCAGACACGTGGTAAGACAGTCGCGCATCATCGCTGCTTGGCTCCAACGCCACGTTAAGCAGCTTGGCGACCTTGAAGGTGAAGAAGACGCCGCTGAGCAGGACGCCGACAGCAACCCCGAGCGCCAGGTTGTCCGTGGCGACGGTGACAGCGACAGTCGCCAGCATCACGGCGCTCGACATCTTCGGGTGGACGACCACCGCTCTGACTGATGACCAGTCGAAAGTGTCGATCGACACCATCACCATGATGGCGACGAGGGCGGCGACCGGCACCTGGGATACCCAGGGCTTCAATAGCACCATCAGGATCAACAGAAAGGCGCCGGCAAACAGGGTCGAGAGCCGGCCGCGTCCGCCGTATTTGATGTTGCTGACCGTCTGGCCGATCATGCCGCAGCCGGCAATGCCGCCGAACAGGCTGGCGGCAGCGTTGGCGATGCCAAGGCCCGTGGCTTCGCGGTTCTTCGAACTCGGCGAGTTGGTCAGATCGTCGACGACGGTGGCCGTCATCAGCGATTCCAGCAGTCCGACCATGGCGATGGCGATGGCCGGGCCGGCGATGATGCCGAGCGTTTCGAACGTCAGGGGGACTGACGGCCAGGCAAAGGTCGGCAGCGAGCCGGGCAACTGGCCGAGATCGGCCACGGTCTTGACCGGTAGATGCAGCATCATCGAGGCAGCCGTGAGAACCACGATGCAGATCAGCGGCGAGGGAATGGCGGTCGTGACCCGCGGGACGATGTAGATCACCGCCAGGCCAGCGGCGAGCACTGCGTAGGTCATCCAGCCGGCACCGATGATTTGTGGCAGCTGCGCCGAAAAGATCAGGATCGCCAAGGCGTTGACGAAGCCGGTGCGCACGGATTTCGAGACGAAGCGCATCAGCACGCCGAGACGAAGCAGCCCGAAGACAATCTGGATGAGACCGGCCAGCAGACCGGCGGCCAGCAGGTAGGGCAGGCCGTGGCTGTGGACGAGCGGCGCCGCAACGAGGGCAACGGAGCCGGCCGCGGCGGAAATCATCGCCGGTCGCCCGCCGGTGAAGGCAATGACGATGCCGATGACGAAGGAAGCATACAATCCGACCTGCGGATCGACGCCGGCGGCAAAGGAGAAGGCGATAACCTCGGGGATGAGGGCAAAGGTGGCAACGGCGCCGGCCAACATTTCACGCGTTGGGCGCGCAGACCAATCCCGGCTGAGGGATGATAGGGACATGGGATGATTTCTCGCAAAGCATGGCTGTCGCCGCATTGTCTGCGGTCGGTTCTGGGCATGCATGTAATTTGCGTGGTCCGGCGGATCGGCGGCCGGAATAGCCACCCGGATTTTCACCGGGTCCAGTCGAATAAGCTCTTATAGCCAAGGTTTATATTGCGGTGCAACTGCAAACGGCATCAACCGCAATTTTGCGACTGATGCCGTCGATCGTTCAAGGCAGCCGCACGCGAGCGCGGCGGTGCTGTAAGGCGCGCTATTGGGCGGTGAAGAATGTCAGGAGCACCTTGCCCTTGTCGCCGAGCAGGCAGACGAAGCGGTCGGATTTGCCGGTGACGCCCTTGCGCGACAGATAGGCCTCACCGAGCACCACGGTCTTGACGGACACGTCCTCGACCTTCGTATCGGCGGCGCTGACGGCAAGGCTCTCCATGTCGAAGACGATGTCTGTGATGTCAGGCGACTTCGCCTGCAATGCAATCAGGCCGGTGGCCTTGCACGCGGTGACCGCAGGATCTTCCTTGGTCTGCGCAAATGCCGGCGTCACCAGAAAGGCAGCGGCGACGGTGGCGAGTATCAGGGTCTTGTATGTCATGGGCTTGGTCTCCTGCTGCGTTTCGGGTTGGACGGAGATGTGAAAAGGGCCAGCTTTTGGCTGGCCCGATCCGTCTTAATTCTTGGCGATTACTTCTTGAACTTGGAGTAGTCGAGCTTCGGAGCCTTCGAGAGGTCTTCCTTCGACGTATCGACATAGGCCTTCCAGGTGCCGTTGTCGTCAGCCAGAGCGACCGACGACGGGTCGAGGACGACGTAGCTTTCGCCCATGCCGAGGAAGCCGCCGACGCTGGCGACGATGCCGATGACCGACTTGCCGCCGCCGATGACGACATCCGAGATTTCGCCGATATCGTCATTCTGCTTGTTGTAGATGTTGACGCCGACGAGCTTCGAGGTGACGAGGTCGGTGTCCTGGATGTTGACGTACTTCAGGGGGCCGCTCGCCATCTTGCCCATGGTCATGCCTGGGCCGGCCATCGTGGCATCGGCGCCGGTTGCTGCTGGTGTCTGCGCAAAGGCTGCGCCGCTTGCGAGGGTGAGGGCCAGACCGGCTACGAGCGAACGAATTTTCATCAAAGACTCCCTGTGATGGATGTGACAGACGATGTGTCTGTCAGTTGCAAAAGGGTAATTCACCGGCTGCTTATTTGTTCCTGTAGCCCGTTGTTTTAAATCGCTTAAATCGTTCTTTGTCAGATCTTGAAAATGTCCGTGGGAGACTCCATGCGCGCGAATACAGCTTGTTTTGCGAGCGCGCGGTGAGAGCGGGAACGCAGCCCAACGGGAACAAAGTGCCGCTGAAACAGTTTGGGCGGCACTACACATTTCCAGACATCGAGGATGCCAAGATGACCGTACGCTACAAACTCGGATGCGAATTGTCGTACGACGTCAAGGCGCCGACCGTGTTCATCTTCAACATCGAGCTGGCGCGGCTTCTTCGCCACCAGAGCGTGACGGAGCGGCTAACGGTGACGCCCGACCTGGAACGGCGCACCTATGTCGTCCCCGATATCAACAACCGCTATTTCAGCGTCGAGGCGGCACCCGGGCCGCTCAACGTCCTTTACGAGGCAGAGGTGACGCTCGACGTCTTCAGGGCCGATCCCCAGACGGTGCACGAGACCCCGCTGTCGCAGGTTCCGCTCGATATCATGCCCTTCCTGCTGCCATCGCGCTTCGTCTCCTCCGACCGGCTGGCGGCCTTTGCCAACCGCGAGTTTGGTGCCCTGCCGAAGGGCCACCAGCGCGTCACGGCCATCTGCAACTGGCTCTACGAGAATATCGACTACAGGCGGGGTTCCTCCAACGAGCAGACCACGGCCGATGAGAGCCTCATTCTGCGCGCCGGCGTGTGCCGTGATTTCGCGCATATCGGCATCGCCTTCTGTCGGGCGCTGAATATCCCGGCCCGCTTCGTCTCCTGCTATGCCTACGGATTGGAGCCGCGCGACTTTCATGCCGTGTTCGAGGCCTATCTCGACGGACGCTGGTGGCTGTTCGATGGCACGCGGCAGGCCAATCTCGATGGCCTGGTGCGGATCGGCGTCGGCCGGGACGCCGCCGAGATCGCCTTTGCCTCACCCTTCGGCGAGATGGAGCCCGGCCCGGTCAAGATCACCATCGAGCATGCGGACGGTTCGACGGAACAGCCGGGGCGGACGACCGACGCCATTTCGACGGAAGAACCCGCACCGAATGCCGGCGCCAACTGAGCCGTTCGCCATCTGCCGATCATCCGGCCATTGACAGGAATTTTCATGACAGAAACGACAGCCGGCCACGCCATCGAACGGCATGAACTGATGCGGCGATTGCGCCGCGCACACGGGATCGCGCGGTTGATGGACACAGCCGTCGGCATCCCCGGCACGCGCTTCCGCTTCGGCGCGGATTCGATCATGGGCCTCATTCCCGGCATCGGCGATGCCGGTGGAGCGCTGATCAGCCTCTTCATCGTCAACGAAGCCCGCAGGCTCGGCGCGTCCAACCAGGTGCTTCTGAAAATGCTCGGCAATATCGGGCTCGATACCTTGACCGGCAGCGTGCCGCTGATCGGCGACATGTTCGATGTCTACTTCAAGGCCAACAGGCGCAACATGCTGCTGCTGCTGGAGCACTTCGACATCGATGAAGCGGAGTTGATCTCCAGGCGCCACTAAGAAAAAAGCCCACCGGCTTCTCGACGGTGGGCTTTGTGGTTGGTCATCCCTGGCGTTGCGCCAGAAACATCAGCTCCGGGGCTTGAGATTGTCCGGGTCGTAGAGCGGCTTGTAGCCCACGGCTGCAACCTCGACCGGATAGGTTTCCCCGAAATATTCGACGATCAGCTTGCGGCCCATCTCAGCATACGACCACGGCAGATAGGCGAGCGCGATGTTCTTGCCGATGGTCGGGCCGTAGGCGATCGACGTCGTGAAGGAGCGGCGGCCGAGTTCGTCGATGAGGGTTTCGCCGGTTTCCGGGTCCATGACGGGCAGGATGCCGACCGGATAGCGGGCGACGCCCTTGGCGTCGACGTTGTCGGTCATGACAAGGGTACACAGCATGGCGGGCTGGTGGTCGCGGGCACGGTATTCGAGGTGCTTCGCCTTGCCGACGAAATCGGCTTCCTTGACCTTCGGACGCGCGAGATCGGCCTCGAGCAGATTGTACTCGGTGAGCAGATCGGCGTTCTGCAGGCGCAGGCTCTTTTCCATGCGGCGGGTGTTGGCATAGGTCTCGACACCGAAGGCCATGACGCCGGTGGCGCGCAGCGCATCCCAGACCGCCAGGCCGTCGTCATCGGCCATGTGCAGCTCCCAGCCCTGTTCCCCGACATAGGAGATCCGGAAGGCCGTGACCGGCTTGCCGCCGATCTTGAGCGGCTTGATGGCCGCGAAGGGGAAGTTTTCCGGTGCGAGGGCTGATGCGTCCTCGACCACCTTCTGCAGCGTCTCGCGGGCGTTCGGTCCCCAGATGCCGATGGTGATGTACTTTTCCGTCACATCGGTGATGGTGACGTCAAAACCCTTGTCCTTGGCGACGCGGCGCATGTAGTGGAAATCGCGCGGGCCGGCATCGGCACCATCGATCATCCGGCAACGATCGGCCATGCGGATAACTGTAAAGTCGGCGCGGACCATGCCTTCCTCGTCGAGGAAGTGGGTGTAGATGCCCTTGCCGATGTTGCCGTCGCCACCGATCTTGGCGGCGCAGAGCCATTCCATCAGTTCGACATGGTCCGGACCCTCGATGTCGAACATGGCAAAATGGCTGAGGTTGACGATGCCGCAATCGTCTGACATCGCCAGGTGCTCGGCGTTGGAGACGCGCCAGAAATGGCGGTTGTCCCATTCGTTCTCGCGCACGGGAACGCGGTCGGCGTATTTCTCCAGCAGGTGCTCGTTGGCGGCGTAGCCATGGGCACGTTCCCAGCCGCCCAGTTCCATGAAGTGGCCGCCGAGCTCCTTCTCGCGCTCCCAGAAGGGCGAGCGGCGGACGTTGCGGCCCTTGGAGAAGGGCTCGCGCGGGTGGACGGCGGGATTGTAGACCTTCGTCGCCGTTTCCGAGCAGCGATCCCAGATCATCTGCTCTTCCATCTGGTGCGGATAGAAGCGCGAATAGTCGATGGCATGATGGTCGATGGAGGTGCGGCCGTCGGTCATCCAGTCGGCGATCAATTTGCCCATGCCCGGGCCGTCCTTGACCCAGATGGCAACCGCATACCAGAGACCGCGTACCTTCTGGCTCTCGCCCATCGAGGGGCCGCCGTCGGAGGTCACCTGCAGCAGGCCGTTGAAGGAATGGCTTTCGTTGTAGCCGAGTTCGGCCAGGATCGGCGTCAGCTCCATGGCGCGCTCCAGCGGTGCCAGCACCTGCTCCAGGTCGAGATCGCGCTGCGACGGCGACTGGCGGGTCTGGTGCTTTTCGAGCAGCTCGCGGGGATGGCATAGGCGGGGATTGGTTTCCTCGTAGTAGCCCCACTCGATCTGGCCGCCTTCGGCGGTCTTCGGGTCGCCGGTGTCGCGCATATAGGCGGAGTTGCCCTGGTCGCGCATCAGCGGCCAGCCGATTTCCTTGCCGGTGCCGGCAAATTCCGTATAGGGGCCGAAGAAGGTCAGCGGGTGGTCGATCGGCATGACCGGCAGGTCTTCGCCGACCATTTCGGCGATCAGGCGACCCCAGATGCCAGCGCAGACGACGACGTAATCGGCCTCGACTGTGCCGCGGTCGGTGACGACGGCCTTGATGCGACCGCCCTCTACGACCAGCGAGCGAGCGGAGGTGTTGGCGAACACCTTGAGCTTGCCGGAGGCCTCGGCCTGGTCGACCAGCTTGCCGGCGACGGTCTGCGAGCGCGGAATGACGAGGCCGGCATCCGGGTCCCAGAGGCCGCCCTGCACAAGGTCTTCCTCGATCAGCGGGAATTTTTCCTTGATTTCAGCGGGGCCGATGAGTTCTGCGCGGGTGCCGAAGGCCTTGCCCGAGGCGACCTTGCGCTTGATCTCGTCCATGCGGCTGTCGTCGCCGACGCGCGCCACCTCGATGCCGCCGACGCGGGCGTAGTGGCCCATCTTCTCATAGAAATCGATCGAGTACAGCGTCGTCCAGCAGGAGAGGAAATCGTGGCTGGTGGCGTAACAGAAGTCCGAAGCGTGGGCGGTCGAGCCGATGTCTGTCGGCACGCCCGACTTGTCGATCCCGACGATATCGTCCCATCCCCGTTCGATCAGGTGGTGGACGATGGAGGCGCCGACGATGCCTCCGAGACCGATGATAACGACCTTCGCCTTGTTCGGGAACTCTGCCATGAATGCCACTCCGCTTCGTGTTTTGCGGCGACTTTAGAACAAGAGGCGACGCGACTGAAGCCTGTCTGCGACATTATCAAAATGCGCCACGACCAGCGGGGACGGCGGATGCTCTGCGATCGGCAGGCAGCGGTGGTTTCGGCTGTTTCAGCTGCGCGACTTACGCCAGCCGGCAGCCTGAGCCTCAGCTTCAGTGCAGAACCATCTCTCACCATAGTCGGGCGAGATCTTTGTCTCGATGTAGTGGGTCTGACCGGGCATGTGATAGATATGCTCACCGGTGTTAATGCTGACATTGCCTTTGATATTGCAGTCTGCAGCTTGGGTGAGGGCGGGAAGAACCTGTGGCGCAACCGTGGTGAAGATGGCAGGCGCAGAAAATGCAGCCACAGAGCAAAGAGCCACGACGGCACCAAACCTGATCATACGAGCTAGCCCCAACGCTTAATTGCGCGGGACAATCTATGCATGCAAAACGAAAGCGACTTCTGAACCGAAAGACTAAAATGGTAATCAAATCAGTCTGAGATGGGCCTTAGCATTCAGCTCTGCGACTGGCTCTGCATCTGCTCGGGCTCGACCGTCACCTTGACCGTCAGGCTCTCGCCCGGCGTGCCGATGCGCATGCCGGAGACGGGGGCGGCGTCGCGGTAGCTGAGGCCTGTCGCAATCCGGACATAGCGCTCGTCCGGGCAGATGTCGTTGGCGGGGTCGAAGCCAACCCATCCGAGGCCCGGCATATGGGCTTCCGCCCAGGCATGGGTTGCGGTCTGCTCGGTGATCCCTTCCATCATCAGGTAGCCCGAGACGTAGCGGGCCGGGATGCGCATGGCGTGGGCTGCGGCGATGAAGATATGGGCGTGGTCCTGGCAGACGCCGCTCTTGCGCTCCAGCGCCTGCTCGGCTGTCGTCTCGGTGTCGCTGGTGCCCTGGATATACTCGACGGTCTGGTTAATCGCGCCCATCAGCGCGTGCATGCGGCCGATCTCGCTTTCGCCGGTGGCCGATTTCACCAGTTCACGGGTCAGTTTGCCGGGCTTTGTCAGCGGCGTGTCGCGCTGGAACAGCCACAGCGGGCAATAGCCGGAATGGGGGCCGATGACGCCGTTCAGTTCATGGGTCTCTATTTCACCCGTTGCCACGATGCGGGTGCGATCCTGCGCGCCGTCGAGCGACATCAGGTTGGTGCGGTTGCCGAACTGGTCGTCATACTCGACTTCTGTCTTGGCGCCCTCGACGGTCAGCGACCAGTCGCGAACCGTCTGGCCGGGGCCAGTCAGCGGCGTCAGGCGCAGGCGCTGCAGCGAGAATTGCGACGGCTCGTCATAGCGGTATTCCGTGATGTGACTAATCTTCAGTCTCATGATCAAACCCGCTTACTGATTGAAACGATAACCGTCGGAGATTTCCTGGCCGAGCTGGTTATTGCGCCAGACGAAATCCTCGAGGAATTCGTGCAGGCCATTGTGCATGATATCCTTGATCTCCAGCGTCTGCAGCATCTTGCGGATGCCGTCGCTGGTATCGTGGGCGGCGAGGCGTTCGCCGTCATGGGCGAGATAGCCGAGATTGCTGACGATCTTCTCGTAGCAATAGGCGAGCGAGCGCGGCATCTGGCCGTTGAGGATGAGGAAGTCGGCGATGTTCGATGGCTTGTATTCGGCGTCATAGACCCAGCTGTAGGAGCGATGGGCCGAGACCGAGCGTAGGATCGATTCCCACTGGACGTTGTCGAGCGAGGAACCGACCGCCGAGACGGATGGCAGCAACACGTAATATTTCACGTCGAGAATACGCGCCGTGTTGTCGGCGCGTTCGATGAAGGTGCCGATGCGGGCGAAGTTGTACAATTCGTTGCGCAGCATCGAGCCGTGGAAGGCACCGCGGATGAGACCGGCGCGCCGCTTGATGGCGTCGATGACCTCTGGCATTTCAGCCGCCTTCAGCCGCTTGCCGAGCAGCGTCTTGAGGTCGATCCAGCACTCGTTGGTGGCTTCCCAGGTCTCGCGTGTGAGGGCCGTGCGCACCATGCGGGCATTGTTGCGGCCGGCGTCGATGCAGGACATGACGCTCGACGGATTGTTGCGGTCGCGCAGCAGGTAGTCGATGGCGTCGGCGCCGGTCAGCTTGGCGTGGCCGGCGTCGTAGGTTTCGCGGACGCCGGCACTTTGCAGCACGCCGTCCCAGTCGTCTTCGACAGCGCCCATGCGGGTCAGCGACATGCGCATCCCGGCATCGACGAGGCGGGCTATATTTTCGGCGCGCTCGATGTAACGGAACATCCAGTAGAGGCCATTGGCGGTTCTTCCCAACATGTCCGTATCAGTCCTCCAGTACCCAGGTGTCCTTGGTGCCGCCGCCCTGGCTGGAATTGACCACCAGCGAGCCTTCCTTCAGCGCCACGCGGGTAAGACCGCCCGGGATGATCTGCACCTTGTCGGATACCAGCACATAGGGCCTGAGATCGACGTGACGCGGGGCGATCCCTTTGTTGACCATGATCGGCACGGTCGACAGCGACAGGGTCGGCTGGGCGATATAGTTGTTCGGCCGGGCCTTCAGCTTCTCGGCAAATTCGGCGCATTCCTTCTTGGAGGCGGTCGGGCCGACCAGCATGCCGTAGCCGCCGGAGCCGTGCACT
>Ga0070670_100003120_pt1 | contig 13715 bp, 15 predicted proteins | sample KBSS63metaG_FD_64665 | JGI IMG/M metagenome (GOLD analysis project Ga0070670, IMG submission 64665) | Switchgrass rhizosphere microbial communities from Kellogg Biological Station, Michigan, USA - KBS S6-3 metaG | ecosystem: Host-associated > Plants > Roots > Rhizosphere > Soil ... | reverse complement strand
ACCGTGTCGCCGGGCGGCGACCTCTACGAGTTCGTCCCCGAGACCGGCGGCTCGCGCCTGCTCTGGGCCTCGCCCGACTCGGGGCGCACGCAGGCGGTGTCGTTCGCGCCGCCGTCGACCGTGCAGCTGCGCACGTTCGACGCCAATATGATGCCGCGCGGGGATTCTTCTTTGGTGCTGCCGGCGGCCGCGGTGGCGGAAGGTCCGACGGCGCCTTAGAATTCCGCTGCCCCTTGTCGGTTTCGCGCCCCCGCGGGTGCCAACATGCTTTCCAAGTTGTCGGACGCGGATCTTCTCAAGAGCTTCGCTGCGCTTCTTGCTGAAGATCGGCGGACTATCGCCTCACTGCTTGCCCACATTGCGGAGATCGATGCACGGCATCTGTATCTCCGCGAAGGGTTCGAGTCCATGCAGGGCTACTGCATGGCGGCGTTGCGTTTGACCGAGCATGCCGCGATGAAGCGGATCCAGATTGCGCGTCTCTCCCTGCAATTCCCGGAATTGCTTGCGGCCATCGCCGATGGGCGATTGCACCTTGGTTCAGCGCGCGTGATCGCAACCCATCTGACAGAGTCGAACGCCGTGGACCTGATCGAGAAGGCGGCCAACCGAACGGTTGTTCAGGTCGAAATCCTCATCGCGACTCTCTTTCCCCAGGCAGAGCCGCTTCGGCTCGATGACGGCATTTCGCCGCAGCTGGTGAGTAAAAATCGACTTGCCACGTGGCAAGTCGATTTCCAGAAAAGTGCACCACGCGTGAGCACGAAGATCGCCCCCATCGCGGCCGAGCGATTCACTCTTCAGGTGACGATCACGGGTGCGACCCACGACAAGCTGCGGCGCGCGCAGGAACTGCTGGGTCATGCGCTGCCGTCGGGCAACGTGGAACAGGTGATTGAGCGTGCCCTTGACTCCCTGATCGAGAGGCTGCAAAAGCGGAAGTTCGGCAACGCGAAGGCAGCTTGCAAGAAAGGGGGCACGCGGCGGGCGATCCCGTCCCGGATCCGGGCAATCGTCTACAGGCGTGATGCGGGCCGCTGTGTTCACGCTTACGAAGACGGACGCCGTTGCGAATCGACCAACCGCCTGGAGTTCGACCACATCGTCCCATTGGCCAAGGGTGGGAAGACGACCGTCGATAACCTCCGGCTGCTCTGCCGGGCCCACAACCAGGCCGAGGCAGAGCGCGCCTTCGGGCGCGAATTCATGGAGGGCAAGCGCGGGCGAACCCCCTGCGAAGACGGTTCTTGAGCCCGTTTGACCGGGGCCGACTTGCGTGGTACCTTCCCGGTTCCCCTTCTTGGGGAGTAGCGCAATGGTAGCGCAGCGGCCTTTGGAGCCGCCCGTCCAGGTTCGAGTCCTGGCTCCCCAGCCACATCTGGGAGCAAGGCGCAGCGCGCAGCACCTCCCTCGGCGTCCCGCGGAGTGGCGGGGCCCTTCCGACGAAGTCCCCGCACGCAAGGTGGTCGACGATGGACTGGGAGCCCGAGCACGGCCCAGGCAGAAGCCGCCTGGTCCTCTTGGAGATGGCGCAGCGTCGCGCGCGCAGTGCTGACGCCGAAGCGCACCACGGTCTGGTCGATCGTGACCCGGAGAAGGATTCCTTGGAATCGCTCAAGATCCTGACGGGTACCGCGAATCCCGAGCTGGCACAGCGAATCTGCGCGCAGCTGGGCGTCGAGGTCGGGCAGGCCACGATCGGGCAGTTCGAGGACGGCGAGATCCAGGTCCGCATCGACGAGAACATTCGCGGCCTGGACGTGTTCGTCGTGCAGCCGACGATGCCGCCGGCGGAGAACATGATGTCGCTCCTGGTCATGCTCGACGCCTGTCGTCGGGCATCGGCCCGGCGCGTCACGGCGGTCGTGCCGTACTACGGCTACGAGCGCCAGGATCGCAAGGACCAGCCGCGGGTGCCGATCACGGCGAAGCTCGTGGCGAACCTGATCACGATTGCCGGCGCGGACCGGATGATCTCGATGGACCTGCATTCGCCGCAGATCCAGGGATTCTTCGACATTCCGTTCGACCACCTGTACGCGGCGCCGGTGATGATCGAGTACTTCCTGCGCAAGCAGCTGGACGACCTGGTGGTCGTCGCGCCGGACATCGGCTCGGTCAAGATGGCGCGGGCCTACGCCAAGCGTCTCAACGCCGAACTGGCGCTGGTCGACAAGCGGCGGCCGAAGTCCGACGCGGTCGAGGTGATGAACATCATCGGCGACGTCGAAGGCAAGAACGTGGTGTTCTTCGACGACGTGATTTCGACCGGCCGCACGCTCTGTCAGGCGGCCGATGCAATGATGGCCAACGGCGCACGCGAGGTCTACGCGGGCGCCACGCACGCCGTCCTCGCGGACGGCGCGGCCGAACGGCTCCTCGCCTCGCCCATTCGCGAGGTCGTGGTGACCGACACCATCCCGCACGACCCGTCGCGCCTGAACGAGAAGTTCACGGTGCTGTCGGTCGGTGGGCTGCTTGGAGAGGCGATTCGCCGCATCCACGAGGAGCGCTCGCTCAGTTCGCTCTTCGTCTGACAACCAAAGGCCCCCGAACGGCTGACGATCCGTCCGGGCTGCCACAAGGAGGCATTCCATGGCCATCGTTCCCCTCGCGGGACGGGTCCGCCCGGGTACGGGCAAGGGCCCGGCCCGATCGGCGCGTCGCGCCGGCGAAATCCCCGGCGTGATCTACGGCGCCGGTGAGACACCGACCGCGCTCGCCGTCCCCAAGAAGGACTTCGAGCTCGCGCTCAAGACCGCGAAGGCCGGCGGCAACGTCATCGTGGCGATCAAGCTCGATGGCGCGGTCGAGAAGACGGCGATCATCCGCGAAGTCCAGCGCGACCCGATCACGCACGACATCCTGCACCTCGATTTCCATCACATCTCGCTGACCGAGAAGGTCACGGTCGAAGTCACCGTGCACCTCGTCGGCACGCCGGACGGCGTCAAGAACGGCGGCGGCATCCTCGAGCACATCACGCGCACGATCGAGATCGAGTGCCTGCCGACGCAGATCCCGCAGCATCTCGAGGCCGACGTCACGGCGCTCGCGATCGGCGACTCGATCCATGTCCGCGACCTCAACGTGCCGAACGCCCAGGTCCTGTCGGATCCCGACACGACGATCGCGACGGTCGTGCCGCCGACGGTCATGACCGAGGCGGCCGCGGCGTCCGCGGCGGGTACGTCGACGGAGCCCGAGGTGATCGCCAAGGGCAAGGTCGACGAGGCCAAGGGCAAGGACGAGAAGTAGGCGTTGCGCGTCGTCGTGGGCCTCGGCAATCCGGGTGCGGACTACGAAGGCACGCGCCACAATGTCGGCTTCGCGGTCGCGGCGCGCTTGCGCGACCGCGTCAAGGCGAAGCCTCACGAGAGGACGCAGACGTACGCGTCGTGGAGCGCGGAGAACCTGATCGTGCTCACGCCGCTGACGTACATGAACCGGAGCGGCGAGGCGCTCGCCGAATTCGGGGCGCGTCACGGGCTCGTGCCCGAGGACGTGCTGGTCGTGGTGGACGACGTCTATCTCCCGCTCGGGGCGCTGCGGCTGAGGGCGCGGGGCGGGGACGGCGGGCACAACGGCCTGTCCTCGATCCAGGAAAGCCTCGGCACGGACGCCTACGCGCGGCTGCGCATCGGCGTCGGGCGCGGGGAGCGGGAACTGCGGGACCACGTGCTCTCGGGGTTCGCGCCCGAGGAGGCAGAAACGCTTCAGGGGGCGCTCGACGCGGCCTGCGAAGCCGGCCTCCTGTGGGCGCGCGAGGGCGTGATCAAGGCGATGAATCGATACAACGCGCGCGCTGAGCGCGACAACGCCCCGGAAGGGGAGAGGTGACCGAGTGCACGAGTACGAAACCGTGTTCATCCTGGACCCGGGTCTCGACGAGAACCAGGTCAACGAGGAAGTCGAGAAGACGTCGACGCTGATCACGTCGCACGGCGGCAAGATCATCGACCTGCAGCGCTGGGGCCGGAAGCGCCTCGCCTACGAGATCAATAAGAAGCGCGACGGCGTCTACACGCTGATCAAGCACGAGTCGAGCGGCGAGACGGTCAAGGAGCTGGAGCGGCGCCTGCGCCTCAACGACAGCGTCATGCGCGTCATGACCGTGATCGCGGGCCCCGAATGGGAGGCGCCGACGGACGCCGAAGTCGCGCTCGCCGGCAGCGGCATCAACCCGACGCCCCGTCCCGCTGCGGTGATCGAGGAGTCGGGCGAGTAGACATGGACCTGAAGCTGCCGCGCGTCAACCGGGTCCTGCTCGCGGGACGGGTGGTGCGCGACTTCACGCTCCGTTACACGGTGGCGCAGGTGCCGGTCGCGATGTTCACCATCGCGTTCAACCGGCCGGTCAAGGGCGCCGACGGAACGTGGGCCGAGGTCGCCAGCTTCGTCAACGTGCTGGTGTCGCACAAGCTCGCCGAGCAGTGCGCCGAGCGGCTGAAGAAGGGCAGCCCCGTCTATCTCGAGGGGCGGTTGCAGACGCGGAAGTTCGAGGCCGGGGCCGGCAAGAGCCGGACCGTGCTCGAGATCAAGGCGGACCAGGTGCAGTTCCTGGACAAGGTGACGGACGTTCCGTCGCACGAGGCCGAGACGCCGAAGGCGGTCGAGGGCGACCTGCCGTTCTGACATGGACCACAGGCGCTGCGAGCGCCTTCTCCGGGCGTGACGTCCGGAGACCAACGAGGAGGTAAGACGTGGCTCGCGATCGCGAACCCCGTGCGGTGAAGAAGAAGTTCTGCAAGCTGTGCCTCGAGAAGGTTCCGTACGTCGACTACAAGGACGAGAAGCGCCTCACGCGCTTCATCACGGATCGCGGCAAGATCGTGCCGCGCCGCATCTCGGGCACCTGCGCGCGTCACCAGAAGCAGATCACCATCGCGGTGAAGCGCGCCCGCGTGCTTGCGATGCTGCCGTTCTCCAGTGACTTCTACCGCTGAGACGATCCGGCGCCGCACCGGCGCGGGGCTTCTCGGCATCCTCTGCCTGATCCTGCTCGGCGAGCTGCTGACGCCGCAGGGTCCGTGGGCGATGTTGTGGCCGATCGTGCCGGTGCTGGGTGCGGCGACCCTGCTGCTGTCGCAGACGCAGGTCCCGGCGATCGGATGGCTGGTGCCGGTCCTGACGCTCGCCGGCCTGGCGATCTTCGGCTGGACGAGCGAGCCGTGGGGCTGGTGCCTCGCGGCCGGCAGCATGGCGGCGGCGATGCTCGGGTTTTCCGAGCGCGAGAACACGCCGGCGGAGAAGCGGGCGTGGGCCTACCTGCCGGTGCTGACGCTGGCGGCGCTGTTCCCGCTCGCGCCGAACTACGCCGACTTCATTGCGGCGGTGGCGGGCAAGCTGCACGCCGAGGAGGCGCGCCAGCTCGCGATGCTCGACGCCACCGAGATGGCGGCCGAGCAGAAGGTCGCCGCGGCGCAGCTCGTCGGCTCGGCGATCCAGTTCTCGCTCGTGCTGGCGCAGAACGTCCTGCCGGTCTTCCTGTTCGTCTGGGTGGCGCTGCTCGTCCACCTCGCCGAGCGCATGGCCCGGCGGCTGGCCGAGCTGGTGAAGCGCCCCCTGCCCGAGCCGCCGGCGTTCGAGCGGCTGCGCATGCCGGACGGGCTGGTCTGGCTCCTGATCGTCGGCCTCGCGCTGGTCACGCTGCGTGATCCGCGCGGGGTGCCGGTCGGGCTCAACCTGTCGATTGCGGTCGGACTCGCGTTCGCCCTGCAGGGGCTGTCGGTGGTCAAGGTGTTCCTGGTCACTCACGGCATGACGCCGGGGCTGATCGCCTTGTTGTTCCTGTTCACCACGCTCACGATGTGGCCGATCCTGCCGCTGGCGTGCGCGGGCGTGGGCCTGATGGACCTGTGGCTCGATTTCCGGCGCCTCGAAGCGGGCGCCCCTGAAGGAGGAGTCTCGTGGAAGTGATCCTGATCGACGACGTCGACGGGCTGGGCAAGAAGGGCTCGACCGTCAAGGTGGCGAACGGCTACGCGCGCAATTTCCTGGTGCCGCGCAAGCTCGCGATCCCGACCGGCGCGGGTGCGGCACGCCTGTTCGTCGAGCTCGCGAAGCAGCGCGAATTCGCGAACAACAAGGCGACGACGGCGGCGCAGGCGATCGCCGAGAAGTACCGCGGCGTCGCCGTCGAGGCGCAGGCGCGCGTCGGCGAGGACGGCACGCTGTTCGGCTCGATCACCTCGGCGGACATCGCCGAGCTGCTCGGCAAGCAGGGCCTCGTCACCGACAAGAAGAAGATCGAGGTGCCGGAGCCGATCAAGACCGCCGGCGATCACGTGGTCAACATCAAGTTCCACGCGGGCGTCGAAGTCCCCATCACGATCCGGGTGGTGCCCCAGTCATGAGATCTCGCGTCCTGTTCACGATCCTTGCGGTATCCGCCACCTTCGTGGCGAACGGGGACGCGGCCACCTCGAAGAAGAAGGCGTCCGATCCCGGCGCGGTCGTGCTCGCCCGCGTCGGCAGCACCGTCGTCACGCGGGCGGACTACGAGGCGCGGCTCGCCGAGCTGCCGCCCCAATACAAGAGCCAGTTCACCACGCCCGAGCAGAAGCGTCAGTTCATCGACCGCCTGCTCGAGGAGCGCATCTGGCTCGAGACCGCGCGGAAGGCGGGCGTCGACCAGCGTCCCGAGATCAAGAAGCAGTTCGAGAACTACCGGCGCGACACGCTGATCCGCACGTACCTGGGTGAGGCGATGGCCAAGGCGCCGCCGCCCTCGGACTCGCTGATCGCGGCGTACTACGCGTCGCACCCGCAGGAGTTCACCGCCGAGGAGCAGGTCACCGTGCGCCAGATCCAGGTGGCCGACGAGAAAACCGCCGAGAAGGTGCAGAAGGAGCTCGCCAAGGGCGGCGACTTCGCGGTGCTGGCGAAGAAGTACTCGACCGACGCGGTGACCAAGGAAAAGGGCGGCGACCTGGGACCGGTGAGCAAGAGCGGCTTCTTCGGCTCGCTCGGCCGTCAGCCCGCGCTCGCCGAGAGCGCGTTCGCGGCGCCGACCCACTCCGTGCGCGGCCCGATCAAGACCTCGCTCGGCTACCACCTGATCGAGGTCACCGGCCGCACGCCGGCGGCGACGCGCCCGCTCGAGGAGGTCAAGCCCCTGATCGTGCGGCAGCTGACCCAGCAGACCAACCAGGACTTCTACCAGCAGAGCCTCGCCTCGGCGCGCGTCGCGCTCGGCGTCAAGACCGAGGACGCGGCGATCGACGAGACGATCAACGCGAAGAAGACCGCGGTCGAGATGTTCCGCGACGCCGGCGAGGTGCCCGACGTGGACCAGCGTCTGGTCGCGTACCGCCAGGTGGTCGAGACCTACCCCGAGAGCGAATACGCCCCGCAGGCGCTGTTCATGGTGGGGTTCGTTGAGTCCGAGGAAAAGAAGGACTACGATCAGGCTGACAAGGCGTTCAGGGAGCTGCTCGCGAAGTATCCGAGCAGCGAGCTCAAGTCGTCGGCGCAGTGGATGATCGACAACATGCGCTCGGACAAGACGCCGGACTTCGACCTCCCGGGCGACCTGGGCAAGGCGAGCGAGCACGATTCGAAGGTCGAGGTGACCAAGCCGTAACGGCGAGGAGGCGGCGATGGCGGTGGTCGAGGTCAAGATCAACGGACTGGCCCTCGACGCGCAGGCGAAGAGCCACGTCGTCATCCTCAAGGAAAAGGACGGGGAGCGCGTGCTCCCGATCTGGATCGGCCCCGCCGAGGCGCAGGCAATCGCCCGCGAATTGGCGGGGCAGCGTTTTCAGCGCCCGCTGACGCACGACCTCCTGGCGAACATCGTCGAGGGCCTCAAGGCGAAGGTCACGCGCGTCGTCATCGCCGAGCTGAAGGACAACACGTTCTTCGCCCAGCTCCTGGTCGACCGCGACGGCGAGGCGGTCGTCATCGACGCGCGGCCCTCGGACTCGATCGCGGTCGCCCTGCGCTGCGGCGCCGACATCTTCGTCAACGAGAAGCTCCTCAACGACCCCGGCGAACAGGAAGAGCCCACCCCCGAGGAGAAGGCGCAGGAGCTGCGCAAGTTCCTCGAGAACCTCGACCCCGAGGACTTCGGGAAGTACAACCCCTGACGCTCGCCCTCCTGCTGGCCTGCGTGCTTGCGGCGGCCGCGCCGCTCGAGGCCGAGCGCGACCAGGCGCGCAAGGCCGACTCGGCGCAGCTGTGGCTCAAGCTCGCGGAGGACAGCCGGGTTCCGCCCGTCGACTTCGAGAAGTCGAACGAGAAGTCGACGACCCTGAAGATCTACCGCGAGGCGCTCGGCCACCTCGACCCGATGCAACTGGCCGCGCTCTCGGCGACCCTCCCGGATCCCGAGGTCAACGCCGCCATGGTCCGCGCCCTGCGCGCGCGCAAGCGCGACGACGAGGCGAGCGCCGAATGCCGCGCGACGCTCGCGCGCTGGTCGCCGGGCGACGTGCCGCGCGTCGTCGAAGCCTGCAAGGACTGCCGCGCGGTCGGCTACACGAACCCGGCCGGGCCGGCGTCGCACAGCGTGTTCGCGCAGTGGCTCGCGGTGGAGGACATCGCGGCGCCCTATCTCGCGGGGCTGAGGCACAGCATTGCCGACAACGACCTGTATGGCCGCGTGCGTCCGCAGTCGTTCACCACGGCGATCGATCCGGCATGGAAGGCGGTGAGCATGAGCCGGCAGCCGATCGGCGTCGTGGTCGGCGACGAGATCGTGCTCGCCGCGCTCTTCCGTATTCCTTGCCTCGTGCTCGCGCCCGACACTTCGCCGCGCGACTCGACGCGTTCGGCCACGGGCCCGCGCCCCTATGTCGCCCGCCCGGGACCCGAGGCAAGGGCGCGCCTCCTGCTCGACGCGGCGCGGCGCAACGGCGCGCGCAGGATCGCGCTCGTCGTGCCCGAGGGGGGCGGCGATCGTCCGTTCGCCGACGCGCTCGAACGTCTTGCCGGGTCGGATGTCGTGCGCGTCACCTACCAGCCAGGCCGGCGCGAGCACCGCGAGGACGCGAAGCGCGTCGCCGCCACCGGCGCGAACGCCGTCGCGCTCCTGGGGCCGCCCGAGGAATCGGGCGATTGGTTGCCGTTTCTCGGAAAGGGAATGCTCCTGGGCAGCGACGAGCTCGATCCCGCGGGCTTCCACGAGCAGGCCCGGCGCGCGCTCGAGGGCGCAATCCTCGTGCGCACGCGCTACACGCCGGCCGACACGCTGGCCTGGGACGAACATTCCGCCGCGGCCTGGGCGGCCGGCTGGGTGGTGGGAGACGCGCTCGCGCACGGCGCCGACTCGCCGAAGGCGCTCGACCGGGCGCTGGAAGCGCGTGCCACGGAAGCGGATGCCTCCAACCGCTGGCTCGCGCTGCCGGCCGGGATCGCGAAGGTCGAGGTGCTGCGCGTGCGCGGCGGAAATTTGGAGCCTGTTCCCTAGAGGGCTTGCGTTCTTTTCCGGAGTCTCTTCAAACTCACGGGGACGGGCCGTCCCGGCCCGGCGACAGCTCGGGGGAAGTCTTGGCGAAGACTCATGATCCGCGGTCGTTCCTCGTCCTGTCGGAACTCAACCGCTGCCTGCTCGTGCTCGACCGCGTCCAGCACATGAAGCTCACCGACAGCGAGAAGCTCCGCTGTGCGCAGGACATGATCGAATTTCGCGACCTGCCGGTCTACACGGGCGAGGAGGTCATCGCGATGCGCCGGCGCGTCCTCTCGATCCTCGAACTGATTGCGCAGGAAGTCGCCGTGCGCGACCCCATCGAGAGCGCGCGGCTGCGCATCAGCGACCTCGTGAACTAGTCGCGCGATCGAGCGCACGCCTGAGCTCCTGCCACGCGCGCTTCACTTCCTCGCGGTTGTTTCGCACGTAGGCCCCCGCCACGCGCGGATCGGCCTTCGCCATCCGCGTCATTCCGCGAAAGCCCGGACCCGCGAGACCTCGGCGCGCGGCCTTTGCGCCGTTTACTTCGATTGCTATCGAAAGCAGGTAGAGCAGGTGGCTGGTCCGCGCGAGCGCGCGGTCGTGCGTGCGCGGGTCGACCACGAGCGCCTTCGCGCCGAGCGCGCGGATCATCCGCCGCGCGATCGCCGGCACCGTGGTGACCGGCAGCAGCGCGAAGGTCGCTCCCACGAAGAGGTCTCCGCGCGCCGAGGCAAGGCCGCGCCCCTCGTTGCCGGCGATCGGGTGCCCGCCGACGGCGCGCACGCCCGCCCTGACCGCACGTGCGAGCGCCTCGGTCACGCCGCGCCTGGAACTGCCGGTATCGATCAGCGCGGCCCCGCGCCGCAGCGCCTTGGCCGCGCGATCGATCACCCGCGGCAGGACGTCGACCGGCACCGCAGCGACCGCGATCTCCGCTTCCGCGCAGGCCTCCTCGATCGAGCGCGCCTTGCGATCGATCGCGCCGGCGGCCAGCGCCTCGTCGAGCGTGCGGCGCGAGCGATCGAAGCCGACCCGCTCCCAGCCCCCCGCGCGGCCGAGCGCGAGCCCCAGCGAGCCGCCGATCTGCCCCAGGCCCAGGAGGGCGATGCGCGTGGACGGGCCCGCCTTGCGCCGCGCGCTTGCCAAGTCCGGCCGCAGGGCCTCGGCGCCGTCGAGGTAGACCGGCGTGAGCCGCCTGCTGCGCGGCGCGCCCTCGACCGTCAGCAGCACGCGCACGACGCGGGGCAGCGCTCCGGGCACGTCGATCTCGGTCGCGCCGAGGAGCGGCACGTCGGTCCACCCGAGGATGCGAGCGGCATGCGCCGGGAAGTCGGCGGTGAGGTCAGGCGTGGCCGTGAAGATCGCGCTCACGATGCGCGCCGGGTCGAGCTTGTTGCGCTCGACCAGTGCGGTGAGCAGCTTCGCGGTTGACGCGCGGATTGCCTCGGCCCGGTTCGCGGGGACCTGGATCGCGCCGCGCACGGCGGCGATGCGGGTCATGGCAAAAAGAGCGTGGTCTCGGGCTGGGGCACCGTGACCCGTGCGGTCGTCGTGCCGCTCGCGACGGTGACCACGGCGCCGCGCGGCAGGCCGTCGAACGAGACCGTTCCGGCGTCGCCCGTAGCGAGCGTCCAGCGCCCGTCGAGCACGACGGGCACGCCCGAAGCCGGTGCCCCCGCGCGGGTGACCCTGATCGCCTGCGTCTCGAACGCCGTCCCCCCGAAATCCTCGAGCAGGGCGAGGTAGAGCGCGTATGCCTCCTCGAGCAGGAGCCGTTCCGGCGCGCCGGCGGGCGCGTTGACGGCGACCGCGATCGCCGCGGTCTGCTGCACGAGGTAGCTCGGCGACTCGACGACGCGCGTGCCGATCGCCACGCCCCGCTGGTCGAGCCGCGTCGCGATGCGTCGGGCGAGCGCCTTCCCGTTCGGCGAGGAGAAGTAGTGTCCCGCGCTCGCGCTCGTTCCGGGAGAACGATGCGAGATCGAGAGCACACGCTCGGCGCCGAACGCCTCGGTCACGCGCAGCCGCTCGATCGCCGTCAGCGACTCAGGCTTCGTGCGCGTGAGCACGACCTGCGCGCCGGCGGCCGCGAGATTGTCGCGCAGCGCGAGCGCGACGCGCAGGTTCGCGTCGGCCCCGAGCGTGTCCGTGCCGCCGCCTGCGGCATCCAGGGCGATCCGCCGCCCGAGCAGCGCGCCGCCGCCGATCGGCAGGAGGCGCACCTGCCCGGGGGCGACGCTCGCCGTGACGTAGCCCGGCGCCTCGGCGGTGGGGGGCGCGGTGGAAGCGAGCGCGAAGAAACCGTCGGCGTTCGTCACGGCGGCGAGCGTGTCGGCGACGACGCGCACGCCGCCGACGGGTCGGCCGTCGGCGGTGCGCACGAACCCGGTCGCAGCGGCAGAAGCGCCCGAGGGCGGAGCGAGCGTCACCCGCGCGATGGGATCGGCGAGCCCTGCGCGCAGGCGCGGCCGCAGCACCTCGGCGGCGAACTCGGCGGCGCTGCCGCCGGTCATGCGCGCGTAGGCGCGGGCTTCGCCGGGTCCCGAGAAGCGGCCCAGGGAATCCACCAGCGCCGCGCCCACGCGCGCCACGAAGCGCGCCGACACCGTGTCGGAGACCGCGCGACCGTGGCGATCGAGCGCGCGCAGCGTGAGGCCCGCGACCTGCCCCGGGGCAAGCCCCGAGGGCGTGGCGATGAGCTCGGTGCGCGCGACCGGCAGGTCGATGTCGAAGGAATCGCGGCGCGCGCGCGACCAGTTTCCGCCCCGGGCGCGCACCGTCCACTCGACGCGATGGCGGCCGTCGGTCAGCGGGTCCTTCGGTCGCGCGCGCACCGTGAAAGTGCCGGGCACCCGCTCGATCGCCGACGAATCGACCGGCACGCCGTCGAGCACGAGCCGCACCGTGCCGGGCGCGCGATCGGCGACGGCGACGATCCACGGCCGCTCGCTGCCGTCGAGCGGGTCGGCGCCGCCGGCGAGCGGCTCGATCCGTGTCGCGGTGATGCGCGGCACGCCCGCGCGGAAGTAATCGAGCAGCCCGAGGAAATACGCCTCGGCTTCGAGCCGCTGCTTGGCGGCAAGCGCGAGGCGCGACTCGACGGCGGGATTGGTCAGGTACGACGACTCGCCCAGGACCGCCGGCCCGGAAGCGTTGCGCACGACGTAGTAGTTGCCGGGCAACAGCCGATCGGCGCCGATCCCAAGGTTGAGCGTCAGGTGCCGATGGATCGCCTGGCCCAGGTCATACGAGGCGTCGGGGTCGGAGAACTTGTAGTAGGTCTGGGTTTCATTCAGGTCGTGGCGGGAACCGGCGTCGGCATTGTGATGGATCGAGAGGAACACGTCGGGATCGAACGCGTTGGCCTTCACGGTGCGCGCGGCCAGGTCCTGGCGCAGGGAGGAGTCCGCCGCGGTCGCGAAGTCCTTGTCCGCCGTGCGCGTCAGCATCACGTCGGCGCCGGCGTCGACGAGCAGGCCCCACAGGTTGAGCGCGACGCCGAGATTGACCTCGGCCTCGGTCAGGCCGTTGACGCCGATCGAGCCCGGGAACCTGCCGCCATGGCCCGGGTCGAGCGCGATGCGCCGGCCGCGGAGGGGCGAGGTATCGAGGCCCGCGAGCGACTCGACTCGCTTTTCGTAACCGGGCTTCGCCTGCGCGCCACCGGGTGCGACGGTGGGGCGCTCGCCTTCTTCGGCGGCCTGCTTCGAGCCGGGGGGAGGAGAGGTCGTCACCGGGGGCTTCTTGCCCGCGCAACCGGCGAGCAGGAAGGGAAGCAGGACGAGCCACCGGGCATGCGCACGCATGGCCGCAACCTAGCAGCGGACCACCGCGTCCGCCAGCCGAAATCGCCTTGACACAAGGCTTTAACCGCGACCACAATCCCGCCTTTCGCCCTCCTCTCCCGTGGGTGAGGGCCTTCCCCTTCGGAGGTTTCGATGCGCCCGACGACCCGCCGCCTTGCCGTGTCCGCCGCCGTCCTGCTCGCCGTCCTCGCCTCTGCCGGTTGCGGCCCGAAGAAGGAAGCCTCGATCAAGGTCGGCATCTACGGCTCGATGACGGGCACGACGGCGACATTCGGCAAGTCGACGCTGAACGGCGCGCAGCTCGCCTTCGACGAGCTCAACGCGGCGGGCGGCATCGGCGGCAAGAAGATCGAGGCCATCTCCGAGGACGACCAGAGCAAGGCCGAAGAGGCGGCGACCGCGGTCCAGAAGCTGATCAACCAGGACCACGTGATCGCGCTCATCGGCGAGGTTGCCTCCTCGCGCTCGCTCGCCGCCGCGCCGATCGCGCAGAGCAACGGCGTGCCGATGAT